>Ga0265798_10000028_pt1 | contig 340709 bp, 299 predicted proteins | sample P3T30metagenome_FD_192430 | JGI IMG/M metagenome (GOLD analysis project Ga0265798, IMG submission 192430) | Plant litter microbial communities from East Loma Ridge, Irvine, California - P3 T30 | ecosystem: Environmental > Terrestrial > Plant litter > Unclassified | place: USA: California...
AGCAAAAAAATAGGGTTCTTCTCGAGTAACCGCGATGGTATCGATAAACTATACAGCGCCACGCCGCTATGTGCGGTAGAGGCACTGGTATTTGTAAAAGATGCCGCAACCGGCAAGGCCATAGCCGCTGCCAAAGTAGCGATACTGGATGACAAAGGCAATGTGATAGAGACTAAAACTGCTGCAAACGACGGCAAGACCGACTATACTGTAGACTGCGACAGGGGCTACACGATACAGGCATCTGCAGAAGGGTATGAGAACGGCACCTTCCCGGTAACCAAATCAAGCGGTGGCGTAGTAAACGTAGACGCTCCACTAAACCCGATAGCCAAAATCATCAAAGAAGGTGTAGTAGAGCTTAACCCTATCTACTTTGAATTTGACAAAAGCAACATCACTAAAGAAGCCGCCTTTGAGCTTGACAAGTTAGTAGAAGCGATGAAATCGAAACCGGAGCTTGTAATCATGGCAAAATCGCACACCGATAGCCGTGGATCAGACCAGTACAACATGAGCCTGTCTAACCGAAGGGCAAAAAGTACGGTACAGTACATCATCTCTAAAGGCATTGCTAAAGAACGCATCAGCGGACAGGGATATGGCGAGAGCGAACCTAAGGTAGCCTGTGGCGAGAACTGTACCGAAGAGCAGCACGCACAGAACCGTAGGAGTGAATTCCTTATCGTGAAGAAATAAGCTGCAACAAGCTGAACATGCAATTTGCAACAGGCAAATAAGCTGACGCTTAAACAATACAATGAAGAACGGCACCAGAAATGGTGCCTTTTTTTTTATGGTTATATGTGAGGGTTTCTGTTTTATGTCGATACGCTTGCCATGCCGCATAAGGTTCCACGGTGCGGTATCCTGCTTAGCAATGCCTGTAGCTAACGAGTAAATGCAGCTTTGCGTGAGGGATAAAGCGAAAAGCCCACAGCGTGGCCGAGGCACGAGGCTATGCGAGGACTTGTAGCGATAGCCCCGCGCGTAACGCAGTGGAGCGACACGCCTTAGAATTATAGATTATCGCTTTGGAACCATTCTGCGAAAGAAGTGTCAGTTTCCTGTAATCTTAAGGAATGCAATTTAATGTTATCGGGTAACTGAGCCTTAATTTTTCGCGCAAAATCAATTACCATATTTTCGCTGGTAGGCTGGTAGTCAACTAATATAGTGTCGTGGCCACGATCGCTTAGCTCTTTAGCTAATTCTACATGGGGCGTATTTTTATTAAAAACCGTTGCATGGTCAAAAATATCTACAATCTCTTCTTTCACGATTCTTTTAAGGTCGCCAAAGTCGATTACCATACCATATTTTACATTACCAACATCTGTAATGGGCCTGCCTATTACAGTAACTGACAGTTTATAACTGTGTCCGTGCACGTTTTTACACTTGCCATCATAGCCGTACAAGGCGTGGCCAGTTTCGAATGTAAATTGCTTAGTGATCCTGATATTGCTCATGGGTATGCTTTAAGGCTGCAAATTTACTAAATAAATGCCTTGCTTACACAGCGCTATAAACGTATTGGTTTTGGTATATTTGCCCTTAGTTAAAAGACTTTATATTATGGACGAGTTTGTGCTTAATCCGCTGTATGAAAAGGTTATTGATGGCCTAATGGAACAAAAATACAGCATTGCGGATGATTTTTTTTCGGCAGAGGAAGTGCAGGGGCTGCGTAGTGCGCTCTTGAGCAAGTATGAGGAAGACCAGTTTAAAAAGTCGGCTATTGGCAACCAGGCTAACGAAAAGATTGTTGATGCCGTGCGCGGCGACTTTATACTGTGGCTGGATGAGACAAACGCCGGTAGTGCAGAGCGGTTGTTTTTTGATAAACTGCAGGATTTTACACAGTACCTTAACCGTACCTGTTTTATGGGCATTGCAAAGCAGGAATTTCATTATGCTGTATATCCTGAAGGTACATATTATAAGCGCCATCTGGACACCTTTATGAATGACAGCAGCAGAAAACTGAGTGTAGTGTGTTACCTGAACGAAGAGGATTGGAAGCCAGAATACGGCGGCGAACTTACTTTATATTTTAGCCACGATGGAGTAGAAACCAAAAAAGATATTTATCCTTTAATGGGGCGTCTTGTAGTGTTTGAAAGTCAGGTACTGGAGCATGAGGTTAAGCCTGTTAAAAAAAAGAGGCTTAGTATTACAGGATGGCTTAAAACACGGCCCAACTAATTGTAAAAAGCCGCGCCGAACATATTTTACATTTTTGCATTTATTAGTTGTTTTTTGAATTTAATTTATACTATATTTGCCAACTCAAAATGGGGGATTAGCTCAGCTGGCTAGAGCGCTTGCATGGCATGCAAGAGGTCATCGGTTCGACTCCGATATTCTCCACAGCTAAAGGACAAAGCAGATTTATTTCTTCTTTGTCCTTTTTTATTATCTTTAAATGGCTGTATAATTGCGGCCGTAAAATATTCGATATGTCATCAGCAAACAGCCCACAGGAAAAAACAAATCTTCATCCTCGCAACAAAAATCGCGAACGTTATGATCTTACTGCCCTAATTGTGGCTGTTCCTGAATTAGCACATCATGTAAAGCCTAATAAATACGGCGATGACTCGGTAGATTTTTCTGATCCCATTGCTGTTAAGCTTTTAAACAAAGCACTGCTTAACCATTATTACGGAATACAGTATTGGGAATTTCCTGAAGAAAACTTAGTGCCTCCCATTCCCGGCAGGGCTGATTATATTCATTACATGGCTGATTTACTTAAAGAAAGTAACTTTGGGAGAATGCCGGACGGCGAAATAATTACTTGTTTAGACGTAGGCACAGGGGCAAATTGTATTTACCCAATTATAGGGGTTACAGAATATAACTGGAATTTTATAGCCACGGATATAAATACCAAATCTATATCCTCGGCGCAAAATATTGTCGATAATAATACATTTCTAAAAGAGAAGGTCGACTGCAGGTTACAAAGAAACCCTGACGCTTTTTTTGAAGGAATACTGTCGCCAGATGAAAAGGCAGATCTTACGGTATGCAATCCTCCTTTTCATGCATCGGCGGACGATGCAAGGGAAGGAACACGAAGAAAAGTACAAAATTTATCGGGCAAACGAGTAAAGACACCTGAGCTTAATTTTGCGGGGATAAATAGCGAACTTATTTATGAGGGTGGTGAACACCGGTTTATACACAAGATGATTGCAGACAGTAAAAGATTTTCGAAGGACTGTTATTGGTTTTCAACGTTAGTATCTAAACAATCTAACCTTAAGGGGATATATAACGCGTTAGACGATTTTAAAGCAAATGCAGTTAAAACTATAGAGATGGGCACTGGCAATAAGTCTACCCGAATTGTTGCATGGTCGTTTCTTACCAAAGAAGAGCAGAAGGAGTGGAGGGATAGCCGCTGGAAGATACAAGAAAAATAATTCAGATAGCTAAAACAAAGCCCGCAATCACTCGCGGGCTGGGTTTCAAATAAACTATTAAAATTAAAAAAATTATTGTTTAACGATTTTAAAGACTTCTGTCGTGCCACCTTCAAGATGTGCTTTTATTATATAGACACCACTTGAAAGAGCTTGCATGTTAAGCACTTTGTTGTTTATGCTATATCCATTTATCTCACGGCCTTCTATGTTGTATACGGCAACGCTTATTATTTGTTTTTGAGCCTCGATGTGTAACACGTCTTTTACCGGGTTAGGGTAAAAGCTAAAGTTTACGGCTTCTGGTGTATCAATGCCTAAAGACGACCTGCAAAAGCCATTTACATCAAATACAAAGTTTTTACCGGTGTTAACACTCCAGGTCTCACCGCCTGTGTAGGATGTAAAACAGGATCCGCCAACGCCGGGCTGCGTAGTAGATTCCCACACCATATAGTCGCTGTAATAGGGAGTTGGTATTACCTCTATAAAATAAGTGCCGGCAGGTAGTTCTATAGGTTCATCATCAAACGAAAAATTTGTTTGTACCGCTATAGTATATGCATCTGAACCCGGAACAGGTATGGCGCCGTCATATTGTGTGTACTCGGGGCCCTTGTTTGTAAAGGTATGTAGTACAGCACCCGGAGTATTAGATTGCGAACTCCTTATCTTTATTGTAGCATTGTTCATGCGTCCTAACAGCATGGTGTGCAGCGTAAAATCGGTAAGGGTAAAGGTAGTGTTAGCAGGAACGATAAAATCATCAGCTAAAGAGAGTATTTGTCCGAATGAAAAGAAAGACACACCGTCCTCATGATCGTTAGACGCATTTCCCTGATTACAGGCATCACCATAGTTAGGTGCAGTCTCTCCTGTTTCGGCACATTCCCCCATTATCTGGAATACCTTACTATAATATCCGCCACCGCCCCATACCACGTTACCAAGCCTGTCCTGATCCTTCACAAAATCGAAAACGCCTGCTGTTTGGGCTTCCGCAGTAATTTCCCACGCTACTGCAATTGCATCGCCGGGGGCTGCTGCTAATTCAACAAAATATTTGCCCGTAGGGAATACAAGATTTGTAGGCAGGTCTACTGTAATCGTGTAGGCATCAAAAGCTTGCCCGTTTACCTCATAAGCCAATACCTGACTTGTTGGTGTTACGTTTGTAAACGTTTCAATAACTTCTCCCGGCTGCCCGCTCACACTTGTGTAAAAAGTAATGTTTACATAGGTAGCATCAGCAGATCCTTTTAGTACATTAAAAGTAATTGTGTTAGCTGTAAATATGGTGCCAAACGGTACATCAAAATCTGTAGCTCCTGAATATTCATTATTTTCATCACCTGCAGATATGTTCTCTCCGATGGCAGTAGTATTCGTAACAGTACCGTAGGAGCACGTTTGTTGTGCAAATGCCGACAGGCCTCCGGCTAATAGTAAGGCGCTTAGTAGTAATCTTTTTTTCATAACTGATTTTTTAATTCAGCCCTAAAGTATAGAAAAGCAGATAACGGTATTTTGCTTTGGCTTTCAAAATATCATAATTCACAATACTAACATATGTAACTAACTGTATTTTAACTATTTATATATGGGTTGCCGATTGGCTTAAAATATTGTTTTCTTCCTCCCTTAAAAATACCGATGGCGAAATGCCTGTAACCTTTTTAAAGATGGTAGAGAACGCACTGTGTGATGTAAAGCCACAATCTTCGGCGAGATAACTTATTTTGTATTTTTCATACTCCCTGTGGGTATGTATTTTATTGCAGATGTAACGAATGCGAAGCTCGTTAATGTAAGTATTAAAGTTCTTGTCCTTATGGTTTTTTATTACCGCAGAAAGATAAGCAGGATTTGTTTTTAGCTGAACTGCAAGCATCGAAACAGTTAATTTTGAATTTCGATACCCCTCGGCTTCTTCAAATTTTTGCAAACCTTCCAGTATGTCTGTTTCTACTACTGTGGGTACGTTATATGGTGATTTAGGTTCTTCTTCTGTACTGTCAGCTACCAGTGGCGTAATTTCTGCTTGGTTTTTTAACTTTACAATGATTGACTGGTAAATGGCAGAATCTTTTTTCTTTCTTTGATTGATATAAAGAATTATAAAAAGGCTTAGAGAAATTAAGGCTGCAATGGTATATATGAGCCAACGGTTGCTTGTTTCAGCATCCTTTATAGTCGCCCAATATGCTTTTTGCTCGGCATTAAAAGCTGTATTAATGGCTTTTAGTTCGTTTCCCTTTACAGTATCTGTAAGAGCGAGGTGTTTTTCATTATATAATATATAGTTGTTATTGTCTCCTAATCCTTTATAGTTTTTAGAGAGATTAAGGTACACATCTGCCCTGAGGTCATTTACTTTAAAATCCGGATCGTTAAGCAACGTAAGCAAGGTGTCTATAGAGCGTTCGAATTTTCCTCTTGAAGTGTATACCTGTGCGAGTGATGCTTTAATATAATAGTTTAGATCGGGGTTCTTGTCAGGATATGTTGCCAACGCACGGTTAAGGTAAATCTCGGCTGAATCCTGCTTGCTTATGTAATGGTATGAATTGCCAATATTATATAGTGACCGCCTGTAATGGTACTTATAATTGTTTTCTAATTTTTTTACAAATTTAAACTGCGATAGCGAAAGTTTATAATAATTGTTAGCACTTATATAGTTGTGTTCGTTATAATCAAGGTTACCAAGCTCGAGGTAGCTAAGGGCTTTTAGTTTAAATTTTTTATCGGCAGGCGGCAGTTCTTCTATATATGTTATTGCCTGATTTAAATAGGGTCGTGCTTTTTCATTTAGGTCAAGGCACATGTAAATGTTTGCAATGGTACCATAGCCCTGTGCCATCATTTCTGTATCGCCCGATTTTACAGCGACATCTTTTGCTTTAAAGGCATAAGCAACTGATTTGTTCATGTTGTTGACCCTGAAATATACCGCTGATATTTTTTCGAGGGCTTCAAATTTTTGCTTTGCCGATGGAGAATTGTCAATAATATAATTGCCAGCCAGCACCACCCGGGTAGTATCTGTGTTGCTTAATGATGCCATGATAGTTTGCACACTATCTAACTTTTTTTGCAAGTTATTTTGTGCATACAGCGGCGTACACAGCAACAGCATTACTATTATAGTGATGTATTTATTTGCAAACATTGTATTGGCTATTTTATCAAATTCCTGCGGCTGAGATAACCACTTGGTAAAGCGATAAATTTAGTAAATAATATGTTGCCTGTACAATCTTAACGTGCTGTAATGAATTACTCCTGAAGTGGCCTTAACGTATTGCTGTAGGTAACAATAAAAGTTGTTTCGCCACCCGGGTTTTTCATTAAATATATAAACTTATACTTTGCTGCATCTTTAGCCAAAAGCGTAAAATCCTTCTTAGTGAGGTTGTCATAAATCTTTGTATCTACAGTATTGTCTATACGTGTTTTATCTGCAATGCCTGTTTTAAGGCTTGATATTACATAGTCGCTGTAAAGTTTTTTTGCCGGGTTGCTAACTACAATTTTTTCTCCCTTAAAATTTTGGGTAAAAACTAAAACAGAATACTTGGCAGTGGTTGCTTTAAGGCTTTTTAGTACTGCAGCTTTCTCTACGGCAGATGCTGCCCTAAAATCATCACGGTAACGTAACTCTACAACCTCTTTTATCGATGGTGCTGCTGTTTTAGCACTTTTACACATAGTTAAAAGCAACAATAAAGGGAGTATAAAAAGAATTTTTTTCATGAAAGCCGTTTTTATCAAATTTAAAAGTACTGCTAAGGTTTTTCTTATCACAACCGTTTATGATATAAATAACAAAAGGCCTCCCGAAATCAGGAAGCCTTTTGCATAACTTAATTATCTAACTACTCGAAAATTATTCTTTTACCAGTTTGATGGTGCTTTGCCTGTTAGCAGCATCTGTAACCTTTACAAGGTACATGCCTTTGGTAAGTGAGCTTACATCGTATGTGTTTGCGGCAGCACCGGCGCTAAAGCTTTTTACCAACTGCCCTGTTATAGCATAGACATCTACCTTTATGGCAGGAATGTTTATGCTGAACTGGTTATCAGCAGGATTAGGGTACAATGCTGCTTTTGTGCCGGCAAAAGTTTCATTGTTTAATAGCGTTGCAGCCCTGTTACCTAATATCCTGAAATCGCCGGGTTGTAATGTAATTGTTGTTGTTCCTGCAGCAACAATACTATTATCCATAAGGTTATACCAGTCTCCGGCAACAGGCAGGTTAGTATTAACAGTTTGCGGCGTAGTGTTAAAGTTAGCTACTATCACCACATTCTTTAACTGGTCTGTACTCAAGGCATTGTTCCATATTTCTATCCTTGGCAGTAAATTACCGGATGTTACAGTAAATGTAGTGGTATGAAATACTTCGTTATTTAGCTTAAGATTGTTTATTTGTGCCCAGGTATTATAGACGGCCATCCTGGCAGGATCTGTAGTATAGCCAATTTCCGACGGGACAGGTTTAGGGTCTGTACGGCAATCATTATTATAGGTATTATCCTGGCAACGGTTAATGCCATAGTCGTAGCCAAGCTCTGCAAACTGCCATATCATTTTAGGGCCAGGGACCGTTAAGAACACAGCGCCTAAAGCTTTAGTTCTTTCTAATGAAGTTGATAGTATCCCTGCATCATAAGTGCCGGACTGTGCCCCATACAAAAGGTTTTTATACGTTAACCTTTCTTCGTCATGGCTTTCTGCATAGCCTACAGCTCTTGGTGCAGTAAAGCCCCTGTTCTCAAAATCAATGCTGTTAAAGTTGCTGCTGTCGGCATATCCCATTGTGTTCTGGTTATAGGCATAATTAAGGTTTGCCCAAAGCATGATACCTTTTCCTTCGCTCACGCGATAATTAGCCCATTGTACCTCTTCGCCGGCAGAACTTGTAGGGCCGCTGCCACTGCCAAGATGTTCGAAGATTACATAAAAATCAGGGTCTATTGCCCACTGGTAATCAGCATACTGTTTTAAAATAGCAACCCTGTCGGCCTGGAAAGCTTCAGTACAGTCGGAATTTGCGGCAGTACAGTTTTGTGTAAAACCTTTAGTAAGGTCCCAGCGGAAACCATCTATTTTAAATTCGTTCATCCAGTGCTCTATAGTACGCTCTACATAATATTGTGTAAGGTCGCTCTGGTGGTTAAGATCTGTTCCTACACTATAGGTATGTGTAGCCACAACATTACAGTAAGGGTTCTCTGTAGTAGTTGCGCCAAAACCATCACCATCGGGGTCGTTGCACCACATGCGATTAAGTGGCGAGCGGCCATAAACATGGTTAAGTGCTACATCCAGTATTACGGCAATGCCATTTTGGTGGCACAGGTCTATAAATGCTTTCATACTGTCTGCAGTGCCGTATGCCTTATCATTAGCAAGGTGGTATGCGGTATTGTAACCCCATGAAATGTTGCCTTCAAACTCCATAACGGGCATAAGTTGAATAGCGTTTATGTGCAGCCCTTTAAAATATTCGATCTTTGCCGAAAGGCCATCCCATGTTTTTTCGCTGTCAAAATCCCTTACCAGTGTTTCGTATATTATAAGGTCTTCTTTAGCAGGCTTCACAAAGTTAGTTACCTGCCAGTTGTAGGCCGGCTGTGCGGTTTGAAGTACAGATACTTCGAAGGTCTGGCCCACCGGATATACCGGGAGGTTAGGGTATTGGGCAGAAGTAAGGTATGGGTCGTCAAACGGTGAAAGTATCAGGGTAGAGAACGGATCGGCTGTTTTTACCATAGCCTGGCTATTTTCTGCCGGAGTCTGGTCTATAACCCAGTACTGAAAAGTTTCTACCTGTCCGGATGTAAGACCTGTTAGTTCAAGCCAAAATTTACCTGTAGCAGCATCTTTTTTCATAGCATGTACAGATGATGGCTGCCAGTTATTAAAACTTCCCGCTACATATACAAAATCTTTACCCGGCGCATTTAGTACAAGGGTGGCCTTAGTGGCATCGGCAGTATTGTAAATAATACCGTCTTTTACACCTGCAGGCAATGCTGCCGTTACGGTGTTTGGGTTTACAACAACGTTAAATGTCCTGGTAATTACAGTAGTACCTAACGTAGCTGTTAAGGTATACGACTGATTTGATGTAATATTAGTTTGCGTGTAGCTGTAGCTTGCAGTGCTTGCATTTGTGTTAACACCCGCTCCATTTGCTGTTAAGTTATAACTTGCATTGCCGCCTGTATTTGTGGCAGTTACAGTAAAACTTCCTCCTGAATTTATTATTGTGGTACTATTTGCAGCCGGAGCAGTAAGGTTTAACTGAAATGCGCCTACATTTAAAAACGTGTCAGCAGTTTGCTGCGAACCGTCGGCACTACGCAATACCACACATATTTGCGATATATTGCTGGTAGGAGGTACATTAAAATAAGTGTAAAGATCTGGCGAAAGAGTAAGGCTATAGTTTGTGCCTGATACTAATGCTAATGCTGGCTGGTTGGTATTGGCCCATGAGCCTATAACATTTTGCCATTGCTGTCCGTTTACCGTTACGCCCATATGTGCATATATGGTGCCGTTATAATTAGCAAGTGGCGTGCCGGCCTTATTAAAATTTAATGTAACCGGTGCAGTTGCTATAGCCGGCGATGGGGTAGTGGTAATTTGCCCATAGCTAAATGCAGCCATCATTAAAAAGAGGAATAGTGTAATTTTTTTCATAGCTATTAAATAATAAAAAGCTGCCTGAGTACAGGCAGCTTTTGTTATCAACTTGTTTTTATTGAGCTGTAAGTGTATAGGTATAAGCACGGGGATGGCTTAAATCTAAAGTTATAACGTAGTTTCCGGCGGTAGGAACATTAATATTTGTACTGTCGTTAAAATCTAATGTACCATCTCTGCCTGCATCGCCATAATTAATGGCCCAAGCATTATTCGCTCTGAATTTCAGTTCACCTGCCGCTAAAGGCATCGTTATTTTCCATGTTTTAGAAGTTGCGTCATAGGTCATGTCTGCATCACTGCCCCAACCATCTCCGCCTGTTGTAGCTGCAGTTGAAGAGCCTATTACACCCCAACTTGTAGGCGTTACGCTGTATGTTAACTCTTCAGTATCTGCCTGGATCAAGTAGTAACCTGCACCACCCGGTTTTATGTTAGTTTCGCCTTCCTGTACAAGCACTCCACTCGCTCCGGTTGCATCAGCATCTCCATAATCGCCGGTAAAGCCAACATTTGTAGGTATAAATTTAAACTCCGGAGCAGCTACATTCATGTATATATATCCTTCAAATGCAGTTTCTCCATAGGCTGCTGCCTCTAAGAAGGGCGGGGTAGTATTGTCTCCCCAGTCCGGCCCGTAGCCACTTGCACCGGTAAAATTACCTCGTAGGTACAGCTTAGGGCTTTCTGTAGTATAGGGTGTAACGTTAATTGTAATAACATTAGATGTCATAGCCAGGTTTTGATTATCTCCCAATGAGGCTACTACCCTTACGTCAAGTTTTCCGGATTCAAAGGGTGTTAGTCCCGCTCTTGTCGCAATACCATTCAATTCTGCCACGGTAAACGCATAAACGCGGTTTGTAGTAGTAAGGCCCGGGGATACAATGCTGTCAAAATCAGTTCCTGATGCAGCAATTTCTATATTGTAATTTATTGGAGTGGCAACATCATAAGCCCCATGATTCCATACTAACGTAAGTCCGGGATTATCTTGTAAATCCGGGTCGAGTACCACAGATGATCCATCTTGTGGAGAAATAAGCACGGGCGCAGTAACGTCGGCTACAACTGTTTTATTATCATCGTCGCTGCATGCTATTGCCGAAAGGAACAGCAAAGGAAGAATCGATAGTTTTAATATTCTTTTCATATTTTTATATTTTGTATTAATAGCCTGGGTTTTGGGTTAGGTTTAAGTTAGACTGCAAAGCAGTTGTAGGGATAGGGAACAACTTATAAGTATCTGGTATAGCAGTACCATTAAGTGTATTTCCTTTCCATGGCCATAAATAAGCAGAGCCTGTAAACTTGTTAAAACGTATAAGGTCTGTCCTCCTGTGGCCTTCAAGGTTAAGTTCCCTTGCTCTCTCATCAAGTATAAAATTCAGGTTGAGCTGAGATGCACTTATCGTATTGGCATGAGCTCTTAACCTTAACTGGTTTACATAATCTAAAGCCTGCGTTGCCGATGCTCCCGCTACATTTCTAAGCGAACATTCTGCATACATCAGGTATGCATCTGCAAGGCGGAACATAGGAAAATCTGTGCCCGAAAATGAAGTAGATGTAGATGGGCCATTAAAGTTTGTGTTCCTGAATTTAATAGAAGGGTAACCGTTTGTCCATTCTTTATAATCAGTCATCTCATAGGTATGTCCTGTTGTCCAGAACAGTTTTGCCCTGTCATCTGTAGATGTTGCAAGATTACCAAAAAGTCCATACCATGCTTTTGTGGCACGGTGTCCTGTCCATGCATCTGTATTGCCAAAATCATTAATGTTCATTGTCTCCGTACTGGTAGATCCGTTAACAATGTAAGTAGTATTACCATAACTCTGGCTTACAACAGGATCTGCAATCAGCGGGAAAATAATCTCTGTAGATGTATTGTTATCGCCGGAGAAGTTGCTTACAAAGTTTTGAGCCAGTGTATAATTACCTTCTGTTATAACCTTATTTGTATAATTAAAAGCATCATCATAACGGGCGGTACCTGTGTACACTTCTGCATTTAGATATAGTTTAGCTAACAGCATTCGCACTACTGCTTTATTTGCCCTGCCATAAGAATTTGTTTGGGGCATGTTAGGCTCAATAGCTAATAACTCACTCTCTACAAAAGTAAAAAGCTCTGTCCTTGTCGATTCCGGTAATGGTACGGTGCTACCGTAGTTAGATTCATTAACAATTACACCTTTACCAAAACAGTCTATCATGTAGTAGTAAGCAAGGGCTCTTATAAATCGTAACTCGCTTACTATTTGTGCCTCGTTAGGCACATCTACAGTATTTAGTGCTAAAATTATATTAGTAGTTTGAGGTACAATATAATATACACGGTCGTACAAGTACCTAAAAAACTTGTTGTTAGAATCCCAGTTAGAGGTAGTAGTAAGCTGGTCAAGACCATCATCTCCCCAACGGTTTTTCATACCATCTGCGGTAAATTCCTGCAGGTTGATTATACCTCTTAAGAATGCAGTTTCGCCTGGGTCAGATCCGCTGATGTCTGAGCTGCCCGGTCCTGTAGGGCCCGACAGTGCAAATGTTCCATACATTTTAGACAAGATGCCTTCTACAGCATTGGGGTCTCTTGCTAAAAGATTTTCTAGTGATAATTCTACTTTTGGCTTCGTGTCCAGCTCGTTAGCACAAGACGAAAACAACAGTACCAAAGTGGTCATTCCCAGAACTATCGATTTATTAATATTTTTCATTTTCAATTTTTTTAGAAGTCAAAGTTTACACCAAAGTTGTACATCCTTGGGCGTGGATAAAAGTTAGTGTCTATAGCATTAAAGTTTTCAGGGTCGTTGCCAGAGTAACTCTTAATTATAAAGGCATTGTTTACACCTGCATAAACTCGTAAAGATCCTGTCTTAGTAACTTCTTTAATCCTGTATCCCAGCGTAATGTTATCACATCTTAAAAACGCTGCGCTTTCAAGGAAATAATCAGATGATGGAATGTTACCATTAATAGTTGTAAAGCTTGGATCGGCAGAGCCATTGTAAAAGTTTAGCGCATTGTTAAGGTTGTTGGTGTTGTTAGGCAACACACGCTCAGTGTAACCGCCCGAAAGCTTAATTGCGTTGTACACCTTACCGTCTAACTGCCCGTGGAAACTTGCCGAAAGGTCAAGGTTTTTATACGTAAAGTTAGTGCTGAAGCCATAGGTATAATTAGGGCGCAATGCAACATAGTACTTATCTTCGTTTGAAATAGTACCATCGCCGTTGCGATCTTTGTAGGCTCCTACTATAGGTTGTCCTGAAGCATCATATAATTGCTCAAGTACCCATGCAGAATATGGCTGTTGCCCTACTGAGTGTCTTGCAATTTTTAAACCTGTTTGTACTGGCAGCCCAGACTCTCCTGCTTCAATAGATGTTACATTATTAAGGTCGGTTACTTTACCTTTATTGTAAGATATGTTACCTAATACTTCCCATGTAAAATCTTCTGTAGTTATAGGCTTAACACTTAAGTTAAGTTCTACACCACGATTTGTTAGCGAGCCTACGTTTTGAGTAACCAGGTTTCTTAAATATTGTCCTGGTGGTACCGGTGCCTCTACAAGTAAGTCATCGGTATCCCTGCGGTAAACATCTAAACTACCTGATACAATACCTTTCTCGAAGAACGAGAAATCTATCCCGGCATTATACGTTGTTGTAACTTCCCATTTTAACTGGTCATTAAAAGGGTTAGCACTATAAGTATTAACGCCCGGTAGGTACTGGCTGTTAGGGTCGCCATTACTAAACAGCGCAGATGTAGGGTAATAACCCGCAATACCTGTAATATCCTGTTGTCCTGTCTGGCCATAACCAAGACGTACTTTAAGATCTGTAACTGTCTTGTTGTCTTTTAAGAAACTTTCGTCTGTAACCCTCCAGGCAAAACCTGCAGCAGGAAAATATCCCCACCGGTTGTCTTTTCTAAAAAGAGAAGAACCATCTGCCCTCATTGTAAATGTAAACAGGTATTTATCGGCAAGGTCTATGTTAGCACGGCCAAAGTAAGATTCTAATACCGTTTTGTTGTAGTACCTGTTGTTAGGGTTAACTGCGTTTGGAGTCAGTTCTCTTTGCCCTAAAGTAGGGCCGGCAACAGCTACATATCTATAAATTTGCTTATTACCATCGTTTACAAAACTTTGATAAGTGTGTCCTGCCTGCGCATCTATTCGTGTTATAAAACCTGTTAGGTTCTTAGTATACGCAAGGTAAGCGTCTAATGTTTTATTAGTAATGTTTTGGTTTTCCCTAAAGTTTACTCCGGGGTTAAACCTGTAGTCTCCAGCTGCAGGATTGTCAGATAACTGGTAGCTTGCAAAAGCATATTCTCCAAATTTTTCTGTAATTTTTGCGCGGCTGCCTTCTATACCTACATTAACTACAGCTTTTAGTTCCGGAAGGAAATGCATTTTATAATCAATCTGAGCATTAGCTAACAGTTTGTCTACATTTTCCGGCCTTCTGCGTTGGTCAAGAAGGTTAACAGGATTATACTGTCCGTCAAAATCCTGAGGATTAGATGAAGTTACATTTTGATAATAACCACCAAAGTTGTTATTGGCATATATGGGTTTCGTAGGATCCATATTAGCAGCGCCACCTATTGCACCACCCTCATCAACTGTATTTTTTTGTGCCCTTAAACCTTTTGCATTAACATCTATTTTAAGGTGGTCGTCAAAAAATGTAGGTGTAAATTTTAGTGAAGCTGTGTAACGCTCATAATCATTAGTTTTTACAACACCTTCATTTCTTGTATAACCTACAGATGCCCTGAATGGTATTTTTTTAAACAAATTAGCACGTGCGCTAAAGTTATGGTCTGTAAAAATCGACGTTCTGTAAATAGCGTCCTGCCAGTCGGTATTAAAAAGTATTCGTCCTTCTATAACATCTGGAGTTAGCGGATTATCAGTTGTATTTGGCAGTGCATTCGGGTCTGGTATCCCCAGCAAATCAACATTAGAGTTTCGTGGATTTGAATGGTATTGCTGAATAAATCGTGAAAAAGTAGGGCCATCCATAACATCAAGCGTTTTAGTTACTTTACCAAAAGAAACGTTTGATGAGTAGTTAAACTGTGGTGCTCCCGATGCGCCCTTTTTAGTAGTTACTATGATAACACCGTTTGACGCCCTGGAGCCGTAAATTGCGGTTGCAGATGCATCTTTTAATATAGTAAACGATTCTATGTCGTTTGGATTTATAAGCGACAGAGGGTTGCTTACACCGGCCGGGTTAACAAAATCTAACGGTACTCCATCTATAATTATTAACGGGTTGTTTTGTGCCGATAGCGAGCTGCCTCCACGTATCCTTATATTTGGTGCAGCATCCGGCTGTCCGCCTGCACTTGTAATCCTCACACCAGGTGCGCGGCCGGTTAGTAATTGGTCGGCAGTGGTAATAGCACCTTTATTAAAGTCTTTAGATGTTACTGTGGTAATAGCACCGGTAGCGTCTTTTTTAGTAGTGGTTCCATAGCCTATTACAACTACCTCCTGTAGTTGGGTAGCATCATCCTTCATTACTACGTCCAGGGTAGCCTGTCCGTTATATGCAACTGTTTGTGTTGCAAAACCTATAGAGCTAAAAACAAGGTTGTCGCCACTCTTTACATTGCCTAATGTAAACTTACCGTCAAGGTCGGTAGCGGTGCCATTTGGGGTGCCCTGTACAATTACATTTACGCCGGGTATGGGCTCACCCGTAGTATTATCGCGCACCACACCCTTTAGTGTGCTCTGGGCCAGCATACTAAAGGGCAGCATCAGCAATAAAAATAGTAATCTTTGATACATAGTTTTCATACAAATTGTTTAGGTTAAATTTTGCTTTTTAAGCTTATAATTCCACTTCAGAGATTAAAATTATTCAATTTGATAATACAAAAAAAACGTTTTCGTAAAATAGGCTTACGCAAACGTTGGCGTGTTGAAAACTTTTCATTTTTAAGGCATTATATTGCCATTATTAAAAATTAAATTTACCTTTAGATGTAATTCAATAATTTTTAAAGCTATTATGAAAAGAAAGGTCACTTTAAAGCAAATTGCCAAAGAATTAGATGTTTCTATTTCGACAGTATCTAAAGCGTTGAGAAACAGCCCCGAAATAGGTGAGGATACAAAACAAAAGGTACAGGCTTTTGCAAAGTTTTATAACTATAAACCCAATAATATTGCGCTGAGCCTTAAGAATAAAAAAACAAAGACCATAGGCATTATAATACCCGAAATTGTACACCATTTTTTTGCTACCGTTATTAGCGGTATAGAGCAGGTGGCTAATGAAAATGGCTACAATGTAATTGTGTGCCTTAGTAATGAAAGTTTTGACAAGGAGGTAATAAATATGGAGATACTCGCTAATGGCAGTACCGATGGTTTTATCATGTCGCTCTCTAAAGAAACACAGCAAAAAAAAGATTTTCACCATATACAGGAGGTTATAAACCAGGGAATGCCGGTAGTAATGTTCGACAGGATTACTAACGATGTGCTTTGCGATAAAGTAATTATAGACGACCAGCTGGCAGCTTATGAGGCGGTAGACTTTTTAGTTGCTAAAGGTTTTAAAAACATTGCATTAGTAACTACAGTAGATTATGTAAGCGTAGGACGGCTGCGCACAGATGGCTATACAAATGCGCTTAACGACCATGATATCAAGGTACATGAAGACATGATCGTGAAAATTGAAGACATAGAAGGCTGTGCCTCTAAAATTGAAGCCCTGCTTAAGGACAAAAAACCGGATGCCATATTTGCCGTGAATGAGCTTTTTGCCGTTACCAGTATCAAGTTGGCTGCAAAAATGGGTATCAAAATACCCGAAGAACTTTCTGTAATTGGCTTTACCGATGGTATTATTTCACAATTTTCCAGCCCGAGTATTACCACTGTAAGCCAGAACGGAATTTACATGGGCGGCCGTGCGGCCAAGATGCTTATAGAGCGTTTAGAAATGGAAGAGGAGGAAGAAAATGAACAATACAGGACAGAATTAATAGAAACACATCTTGTAGAACGGGAATCTACGTCAACGATGTAGTTTTGCGTAATTTATTTGTAGCCAAAGGATTAAAATATTGATTCCGCCCATAGTGGCGGAACTTTTTTTTGCACAAAAGTTTTTCAAATTAAAAAATAGCTATATTTGTACTGATTATCAAAGCTTATAATTTCACTTCAACTCAAATTATAGTTTTGATAAGCCATACGCGCTTATCGTTAATAAATCATTTATACGATAATGGAAAAGCGTAAATTAGGTTTCTGGGAAATTTGGAACATGAGTTTCGGTTTCTTAGGAATACAAATGGGTTTCGCCCTCCAAAATGCCAACGTCAGCAGGATATTCCAGACACTTGGAGCCTCTATAGACGATATCCCGGCATTATGGGTAGCGGCCCCGCTCACAGGGCTCATAGTGCAGCCCATCATCGGTTACTTTAGCGACAGGACCTGGACAAAGCTAGGCCGCCGCAAGCCCTACTTTTTAGCAGGTGCGCTGCTGGCATCTATAGCATTATTTTTAATGCCTAACTCTCCGCACCTTTGGTTTGCCGCCGGTATATTATGGATGCTCGATGCATCTATAAATGTTACTATGGAGCCCTTTCGCGCTTTTGTGGGAGACGTCCTTAATGAGAAACAACGTACTACAGGCTTCGCTATGCAAAGTTTTTTTATAGGTCTTGGTGCCTATGTAGCTTCTAAACTGCCTAACATTCTTACCTACTATAATGTTAGTAACGTAGCCCCTGCCGGAGAAATTCCGGATTCGGTTAAATATTCGTTTTACATAGGCGGTGCAGCATTTATAATTTCTGTGCTGGTAACCATTTTTACCACAAAAGAGTATTCGCCGGAAGAGCTTGCTGCGTTTGAGAAAAGCGAGGAAGAAAAATACAGGGAAGAAGAAAAACCGGTGTCATGGTTTATGGCTAATGGTAGTACGCATCTGCTTATAGGGGTGCTACTATTTGTATCAGGATTATTGCTTACAGGAATAATTTATGCATACGATCTTAAAAAAGACCTCTATGTATTATCGCTTGGCTTACTAAGCCTTGGGGGTATAGCACTTATTGTTTCGGGCCTTGCCCAAAAGGCAGGTAACTATCGCAATGGTTTTGTTACCATCATGAACGATTTTCAGTTTATGCCTAAAGTAATGAAGCAACTTGCATGGGTACAGTTCTTTACCTGGTTTGCACTCTTCTCGATGTGGATATACACCACCGGCGCAGTTACAGAGCATATTTTTAAAACTACAGATACTACATCTGTAGCTTATAATACCGGCGCAAACGTAGTAAACGAAATGTTTGCTAACTATAACCTCGTGGGTGCACTTGCCGCTTTTCTTTTACCATTAATTGCAAAACGCACAAGCCGTAAGTTTACGCATTTTTTAGCATTAATTGCCGGTGGCCTTGGGCTTGCATCGATCTACTATCTTGGTATTGCCGGAACGTTTAATGACGAGATTTTCATCATTGGCACAAAAGGATCCTGGCTAAGTCTTACATTTTATATGTATGACATATCCATGTTAGGCGTAGGCATAGCCTGGGCCAGTATTCTGTCTATACCATTTGCTATGCTAAGCGGTGCATTGCCGGCTTCTAAAATGGGGTATTACATGGGGGTGTTTAACTTCTTTGTGGTAATACCGCAGCTTTTAGCCGCATCTATACTTGGCTTTTTGGTATCCTTCTTTTTTAATAATGAACCCATCTATGCCCTGCTAATAGGCGGTGCTTCTATGATAATTGCCGGGGTTATGACCTTACTGGTTAATGACAAGGCAAAGATTATCATCAATAAATAAACATCAATCAATCAACATAATGAATCAAAAGGCATTTATTTTCGACCTCGACGGGGTCATTGTAGACACGGCCAAATACCACTATCTGGCGTGGCAAAAAATAGCAAATCGTTTAGATATCAATTTTACACACGAGCATAACGAACTTCTTAAAGGCGTGAGCCGCGTTCGTTCGCTCGATATTATCCTCGGACTTGGCAATGTTACCGCATCAGAAGATGAGAAGAACTCATGGTTAACAGAAAAAAACGAAGACTACCTGTCTTTTATTACAAACATGCAAGCCGATGAAATATTGGTGGGAGTAATAGAAGTATTAGACTGGCTTAAAAAAAACAACCAGCACATAGCATTAGGGTCGGCAAGTAAAAATGCAAGGCCTATACTCGAAAAAGTGGGCATACTAAATTATTTCGACGCTATTGTAGATGGTAACGATGTTACAAACGCTAAGCCGGATCCTGAAGTATTTCTTATCGCAGCCCAACTTGTAGGTAAACCTGCCGTGGGGTCTATTGTATTCGAAGACTCTGTAGCAGGTATAAAGGCAGCAAATGTTGCGGGTATGATAAGTATTGGCATTGGCGATAAAGCCATTTTGCACGAAGCCCAGTACAACTTTAATGATTTTACAGAAATAGACACACACTTTTTAGAAACCTTAGTTAATAAATAAGATGAACCAGGATTATATAGTACCGGACAATTGGAGTATAATTGAAGAAGGCTTTGATGCGGAAAGGGTAAAATCGTCCGAAAGCTTATTTAGTATAGGTAACGGTGCCATGGGGCAACGTGCAAATTTTGAAGAGAACTACACAGGGCATACCTTTCAGGGTAGCTATATAGCGGGTATTTATTACCCTGATAAAACTAAAGTGGGCTGGTGGAAAAACGGTTATCCGGAATATTTTGCAAAGGTGCTTAATGCGCCTAACTGGATAGGTATAGATATAGAAGTAAACGGAGAAAGCCTGGACCTTGCCACGTGCAGCAAGATCGTAAACTTTAGGCGCGAGCTTAACATGAAAGAGGGTTGGTACCACCGCTCTTTTGAGGCGGTAATGCCGGGCGGTACAGAGGTTAAAGTAGATGTAACTCGTTTTCTGTCTATAAACGATGACGAACTTGGTGTTATAAACTATATGGTTACCCCTGTAAACCGTGCTGCAAAAATTGTGTACAAACCCTATGTAGATGCCGGTGTAAAAAACATGGATGCTAACTGGGAAGAGACCTTTTGGGAGCCGCTGGATGTTCAGCATAATGGCAACGAAGGTTATGTCACCGCGCGCACATTTAAAACACATTTTAGTGCCACTACCTTCATGCACAACTGCATACACATAAACGGTAGCGATCTTGAGGTGCTGCCCGTAAGTGCAGAAGCCTGCAAAGACAAAGTACAGCTTAGCTATGCTATAGAGGTTAACCAGGGAGAAACATCGGGCATTGTTAAATTTGGCGGTTATACCGTATCGCTTAACCATGATAGTGAAGCATTGGTAGATGCCGCTAAAAAAGTGATCGCTTCGGCGAAAGCCAAAGGATATGGCGTATTGCTTGAAGAACAAAAACAGGCCTGGGCTTCTATTTGGGAAATGGCAGATATTACGATAGATGGTGATGTTAAGGCGCAGCAGGGAATCCGTTTTAATATATTCCAGTTAAACCAGACGTACCTTGGTAAAGACCCAAGGCTAAATATTGGACCTAAAGGTTTTACCGGCGAAAAATATGGTGGAAGTACCTATTGGGATACAGAGGCATATTGCATACCTTTTTACATGGCTACCAAAGACCAGCAGGTTGCGAGAAACTTGCTAACGTACCGTCATAATCAGTTGGGTAAGGCAATCGAGAATGCAGCAAAATTAGGCTTTAAAAACGGAGCTGCTTTGTACCCTATGGTTACCATGAATGGCGAAGAATGCCACAACGAATGGGAAATTACGTTTGAAGAAATTCACCGTAACGGGGCTATTGCATTTGCAGTTTATAACTACTACCGCTTTACCGGAGATTACAGCTACATACCTGAAAAAGGACTTGAAGTATTGATAGGCATCGCGCGCTTTTGGCATCAGAGGGCTACCTTCTCGAGCCATAAAAACAAGTACATGATACTGGGGGTAACAGGCCCTAATGAGTACGAAAATAACATTAACAATAACTTTTATACCAACTATATTGCTAAGTGGTGTATAGATTATACGGTAGAGCAAATCACGAAAGTGAAAGATGAGTACAGTGCCGACTTTGACCGTATTATGTCTTTGGTGAACTTAAGTGCAGAAGAAATAAGAGAGTGGAAAAAAGTTTCGGATAACATGTATTTCCCATATTCTGAAGAGCATGGGGTGTACCTGCAGCAGGATGGTTTCCTTGACAAGGAACTTATTCCTGTTAGCGAGTTAGACCGCTCACAACGCCCTATCAACCAGAAATGGAGCTGGGACAGGATATTACGTTCGCCCTATATTAAACAGGCCGATGTGTTACAGGGCTTTTACTTTTTTGAAGACCACTTTACTAAAGACCAGCTCGAAAAGCACTTTGAGTTTTATGAACCGCTTACGGTACATGAGTCGTCATTGTCGCCATGTGTACACTCTATACAGGCCGCTGGCCTGGGCAGGATGGAACAGGCATATACTTTTTACTTAAGGACATCGCGCCTTGATCTTGATGATTACAACAAGGAGGTAGAAGAAGGCCTGCACATTACCAGTATGGCCGGTACCTGGATGAGTATTGTAGAAGGTTTTGGCGGTATGCGTGTTAAAAATGACACTTTGCATTTTGAACCAAAGATACCGGAACAGTGGGAAGGCTATTCGTTTAAAATAAACTTCAGGAACCAGGTGCTAAAGGTGTCAGTTCATGCTACAGATACCAGTTTCACCTTAGAAGGAGACTCCGAAATCAATGTCGTGGTAAACGGTAAGAATATTACCGTACAGCCTAACATGTTGGTAACAGTGTAATACATTTTGACAATCTGCAAGGTCTTCAAGACCTTGCAGATTTATTTACCAAACAAATTATACCTACAAGGTTTTAAAAACCTGGCAGGAAGTGAGGCCAGATAGCCAAAACTATAAATACAACAAATGAAAAAATTACTTTTACTATTGCTTCTTGCGGGAAGCTGTGCATTCGCACAAGCCGATAAGGTAGAACCACCTTTTTGGTGGGCAGGCATGAACAATCCCGAACTTCAAATTATGTTTTACGGTAAGAACATAGCACAATACACACCATCGGTTTCAAACAATGTTGTAATAACAGGCGTTGTTAAGACCGAAAACCCCAATTATGTTTTTGTAACAATAGATACTAAAAATGTACAGGCATCTGATCTTACTTTTTCGTTTAAGAACAAAAACAAGATCGCTTTTACACAGAAATATTCGCTAAAAGAGCGGAAAGCAAATTCAGCCTACAGGGAAAGCTACGATTCGTCAGACATGATGTACCTTATCATGCCCGACCGTTTTGCTAACGGGAATACCGATAACGACAATACTAAAAATACTACTGAAAAAGCCAAAAGAGACAATCCTAACGGCCGTCATGGTGGAGACATAGAAGGTATCATTAAAAACCTTGATTACATAAAAGAGCTTGGTGCCACTGCCGTTTGGGTTACACCATTGTGCGAAGACAACGATGCCCGAGGGTCGTACCACGGTTACGGGCAAAGCGACGTTTACAAAATAGACCCGCGATACGGTACTAACGAAGATTACCTTAAATTATCATCTGAAGTAAAAAAGAAAGGTATGAAACTCGTTTTGGACTATGTAACCAACCATTGGGGTGCAGAGCACTGGATGTATAAAGATTTGCCAATGTACAACTGGGTACACCAGTTCCCGGGTTACTCGCAGTCTAACTACCGTATGGCGACCCAGTTTGATACTAATGCTTCTAAAATTGACCAGAGGCAATGTGTAGACGGCTGGTTTGTGCCAAGCATGCCCGATCTTAACCAGAGCAATCCATTGGTGCTAAACTACCTGAAGCAAAATGCTATCTGGTGGATTGAGTATGCCGATCTTGATGGTTTTCGTGTAGATACGTATTCGTATAACGATAAAGACGGTATCTCTAAATGGACAAAAGCCATTACAGATGAGTACCCTTATTTTAATATAGCCGGCGAAGTATGGATGAATGACCAGGCGCAAATGGCGTATTGGCAAAAAGACAGTAAAGTAGGCGCTATAGAAAGTTATAACTCACACCTTCCTACAGTTATGGACTTTACCGGTATGGATGCACTTGCGCAGGCTTTTAACGAAGACGATGCAGGCTGGGACAAAGGAACCATGAAAATGTACAACAATTTAGCAAACGACTTCTTGTACCCTAACATAAACAATTTGCTAATTTTTGCCGAGAACCACGACACAGGCCGCATAAACGAGATCTACAAAAATGATTTTAAAAAATACCGGATGGCTATGGCAATATTGGCTACCGAAAGAGGTATTCCGCAATTGTATTACGGTAGTGAGATAGGTATGGCAGGCGATAAAGGTAAAGGGGATGGAGATATTCGTCATGACTTTCCCGGAGGTTGGGCCGGAGATGCACACAATGCCTTTACTGCGGCAGGGCGTAACGCTCAGGAAAAAGAATATTTCGAACTTACGTCTAAACTGTTTACCTGGAGAAAAAATAAAGAGGTTATCCATACGGGTAAAACCACGCAATACATACCCGATAATAATTTGTATGTATACTTTAGGTACAACGATAAGGAAACCGTAATGGTAGCGGTAAACAATAGTGCAGAAAGCAGGACGTTTAAGTCGGCGCGCTTTGCAGAAAGCATCAAAAACCATAAATCGGGTGTCGATGTTATTACAGGCAAAACGGTAAATGTTACCGGAGATATTACGATGGAGCCAAAGAGTGTAATAGTGTTGGAACTAAAATAAGCTACAATAATTTTGTCTATATGAAAAAATCGATAATAACACTCCTTGCACTAACCCTGCTATGGGGCTGTAAAGAGGAAAAGAAAACAGAAGTTGCTGCCGAAACCACAACTACCACTGCAACGCTACCTCCGGTAAGTGATGCCGCGATGGAGAATGCCGTAATTTATGAGGCTAACATTCGTAACTATTCTAAAGAAGGTACATTTAATGCTTTTACAAAAGACATCCCGGAACTTAAAAAACTTGGCGTAAAGATATTGTGGGTTATGCCTATTTATCCTATCTCGATGAAACGCAGGAAAGCTACTGCCGATAAATCTATAGAAGATATTACCGACCCTGCTGAGAAGAAAAAATATCTGGGCAGTTGGTATGCCATTACCGATTATACGGCTGTAAACCCCGATTTGGGTACACCTGCCGATTTTCAGAAACTGGTAAAAACAGCGCATGATAACGGTATGTATGTAATACTGGACTGGGTGGCTAACCATACGGGCTGGGATCATAAATGGATTACCGAACATCCTGAATACTATCAGCACAATGCCAAGGGCGAAGTAACCGACCCGCTTAACCCTGAAACAGGCGAGCCGTGGGGTTGGACAGATGTTGCTCATCTTGAATATACCAATAAAAAAGTATATGAACCTATGAAAGATGCCATGCTGTACTGGGTTAAAGACCAGAATATAGATGGTTTCCGTTGTGATGTGGCCGATAATGTACCTACCGATTTTTGGAACTTTGCCATACCTAAACTTAAAGAGGTGAAGCCCCTGTTTATGCTTATGGAATCGGAAAAAGAATACTTGCTGAAAGGACAGTTTGATATGGGGTATGGTTTTGAAGCCCACCATGTAATGAACGACATTGCCCAGGGTAAAAAAACGGTTGCCGACTGGGATAAGCTTATGATTAATCTTTCTAAAAAATATGAGAAAGATGATATCATGATGAACCTTACCAGCAGCCATGACGAAAACGCATGGAACGGCAGCGAGTATGAACGTATGGGCGATGCTGCCGAAGCTTTTGCGGCCCTTACTTACATTATGCCGGGTATGCCACTTATTTACACAGGCCAGGAGTACGATAACAAACGCCGCCTTAAATTTTTTGAGCAGGATCCCATCGTGAGGAGCAAAGGCAAAATGTTTGGCATCTACGAAAAACTGGGTGCACTTAAAAATAATGATAAAGCGCTCAATGGAGGGAAAAATCCGGCATCTTATACAAGACTGAAAACATCAAATGATAAAAATGTTCTTGCTTTTGAAAGGGCTAAAGATGGGAAAAAAGTATTTTATATAGCCAACCTTTCAAATCAGATAATGCAATTTAAAGCCGAGGTGACAGGTGATTTTACCAATGCCGTAACCGGAGAAAAAGTTACGCTTAAAAAAGACCAGACAATTAATGCTACGCCTTGGCAATACTGGGTTTTGACCCAATAATATAGTAATAACGGCTGCGTAGCTCTTGCGCAGCCCTTTTTTTTAATTCAAATACAGGTAAAGCTTCAACCGTAGATGCATCATCTGTTGCATCCCGTATATACTTCGCAAGGATACTTTGGCGAAGGCCGTACCATCAGGTGGTTAAAATTAACAAGCTTATTTTCTGCTTAATAAAAAGCGCAGGCCATAACGGCCTGCGCTTTTTGCGTTAACATTCGTGGCTAAATCTATTTATAATATCTTTACAAAAAAATATCCTATGGCAGCAATCCTTAAAGTAGGGCATCGTGGTGCAAAAGGGCATGCTCCCGAAAATACTATGGCCTCTTTTGCAAAAGCTTTAGAGCTTGGTGTAGATGGTATAGAGCTCGACGTGCATGTATGCGCCTCCGGAGAGCTTGTAGTTATACATGATTTTACGGTAGACAGGGTTACTAATGGTACAGGCGAGGTTCATAAACTATCGTTAGCACAATTAAAGGCGCTTACTATAGCACCTGACCATTATATACCAACGCTAGATGAGGTTTACAACTTTATAGGCAGGCGCTGCTTTGTCAATATCGAAATGAAGGGCAGGCACACGGCACAGCCGGTATCTGATTTTATAAATAGCTATGTAAACGAAAAGGGATATAGCTATGCCGATTTTTTAGTCTCCAGTTTCCAGCGTGAAGAATTGCAGGTAATGAGCGAAATAAACCCTAATGTGCATTTAGGTGTGCTCACGCAGGCAAGCGTAACCCAGGCGTGGCAGTGGGCCGTAGAGTTTAAGGCGAAAGCCATACACCCGCATTTTACATTGCTTACAGAGAGTAATGTGCATAAAGCGCAACAGGCAGGCCTTAAAGTATATACCTGGACAATGAATGAACCCGAAGATATTGCCCGTATAAAAACCTATAAAGTAGACGGCATTATCTCTGATTACCCCGAAAGACTATGAGTAAAACGTATGATGTTATAATTGCCGGCGGCGGTGCGGCAGGATTTTTTACCGCCGTTAATATTGCAGAGGCAAACCCTAAACTTAAGATAGCCATTTTAGAGCGTGGCAAAGATACACTTGCTAAGGTACGTGTCTCGGGTGGGGGCAGGTGCAATGTTACCCATGCCTGCTATGTGCCTAACGACTTGGTTAAATTTTATCCGCGTGGCGAGAAAGAATTGCGCGGACCTTTTAGCCGATTTGGCGCAGGCGATACTATAGAATGGTTTGAGAAACGTGGTGTAGAACTAAAGACGGAAGATGACGGCAGGATGTTTCCTGTAACTGATAGTTCTCAAACCATAATAGACTGCTTTAATACCGCTGTAAAAAATGCAGGCGTACAGGTACTAACCGGCGAAAGCATACAATCGCTTTACAAAGGTGAACATGCCTGGAAAATAGAGACCCAAAATAGTACTTTTATAAGCGAAAGGCTCGTTGTGGCTACCGGCAGCAATCCTAAAATGTGGGATATGCTTGCAGAACTTGGCCATACCATTGTGCCACCGGTACCATCGCTGTTTACCTTTAATATAAAAGATCCAAGAATAAAAGACCTCATGGGAGTATCTGCATTGGCGACTGTTAAAGTCAAAAACTCTAAACTCGAAGCTTCCGGTCCATTACTTATTACCCACTGGGGAATGAGCGGCCCCGGTATTTTAAGGCTTTCGGCTTGGGGGGCATTAGAGTTGTTTGCTAAAAGCTACCAGTTTGTTATACAGGTAAACTGGCTTAATGATGTTGACCTTGATGAATGTGATGTTATATTAAAAGAGCTTAAACAAGAGCATGCCAGGAAAACAGTAAGCAAAAAATCGCCGTTTGATTTCCCTAACCGTTTGTGGGAGAACCTTGTTACAGCAGCAAATATTCATGCCGAAACAAAGTGGGCAGATCTGACCCGCAATGAATTGCAGGCTTTAGCCAGCCAGCTTGTAAACGGAGAATATAATGTAAATGGTAAAAGTACCTATAAGGATGAGTTTGTTACTGCCGGCGGGGTAGACCTTAAAGAGGTTAACTTTAAAACTATGGAAAGCAAGCGGGTAGAGAATTTGTACTTTGCCGGAGAGGTTATAAATGTAGATGCTATAACGGGAGGTTTCAATTTTCAGAATGCCTGGACAGATGCTTTTATAGTCGCTGAGGCAATAGCGGTTAGTAACTTCGGATAATATATGGAGCATTCTTATTACAGGAAGGACATAGAAGGGTTTCGGGGCCTGTGTGTATTTGCAATAATATTTGAACACTTAGGACTACTTTCTGGAACGTCTATAGATGTTTTTTTCTGATTAGCGGTTTCCTAATTACAGGAATTGTACAAAGACAGAGGGATGCGGGGACATTTTCTCTTAAACAATTTTTTATTAAGCGTATGCGCCGCATATTGCCTTTGCCATTATTTGTTAATGGTGTTGTGCTAATTGCAGGTTTATTCGTGATGCTGCCGGATGACCTTGAAAACTTAGCAGAGAGCGTTGTAGCTACTAATTTTTTTCTAACAATGTTTTGCAATACCTTACAATGGGCAACTATTGGGCAGTTGACTCAGGATACAGCCACTTTTGCACACATGGACATTAGCTATAGGAGAGCAATTTTATTTGTTTTATCCTGTATTGCTGCTTTTTTTCAAAAGCAGGCGATCGTTATTTATAGCCTTGCTTGTACTCACATTTGCGTCGTTGATTCTTTACTTTAACGCTGAATCTGCAATGTTTCGCTATTATTTTCCGCACACCCGTTTTTTTGAATTAGGTGCTGGGGGCTTAGCCTCTTTTGCTGTAAATAAACTACATAAAGCTAAAGTTATACGGCTACTCTCAGTTACTGCAATGCTTATGCTGTTGTTTTTTAGTAAACAGTTTAATATCCCTTTTATTTATAAGAGCCCACTTATAACTATCGCAACGGTTTTATTTCTTTTACCCACAAATACTCCGCCCCTAAAGGCATTGGTTATAATATTAGAGAACAAATTCGTGCGTAGAATAGGGCTTATAAGTTACAGTCTTTATATGTGGCATCAGCCGGTACTTGCATTTTTACGTTACACTTTAAATCCGCAAATTACAATTACGTTTATAATATGTTTTTTGATAGTGATAACAACTTTATCAATACTTACCTACTATATCATAGAGCAAAAGTTTAGATATAAGCAAAATACATCAACGTTCGCCCTGTTCAGTTTTACAGGAACACTATTTGTTGCTACCACAATTGCATCATTGCTAATTTATTACAATGCAGGTGTTGTTCGTCCGGTTCCTGAGCTTGATATAAAAAGCAACGGCACGGCAGTAAGAAACATGCACGCGCTTTACAATGACAGTATTTACAAGCTCGACAAGCCATTTTTAAAAAACGATAAAAAGAAAGTATTAATAGTTGGTCATAGCTTTGCGCGGGATTGGGCAAATGTTTTGCTGCAGTCTAAGTACAGCGATAACATCCAGTTATCATACATATTTTTGCTGGATGACGCACCCGATGCGAAAGAACGGATACAGGATGCAGATTTTATTTATTTTTCGCCAATGTATAAAAAGGAATTTGAAATATTGCGCGAGAAGTATTCGATCGATACCACTAAGGTTAAAATTACCGGGCTTAAAAATTATGGTATTAGCAATGGTGTGTTTTATAACAAAGAGCGAAATAAAGACTATTGTGCTCAAAGAGTTACTGTGCTTAAAAGCTATGCGGCACTTAACAATGATTATAAAAAAGAGTGGGGAAGCCGCTATATAGATCTTATGGGTAAAGTTATAGATGCCGAAGGCAAAGTGCCGGTCTTTACACCCGACTGCAAGTTTATAAGCCAGGATTGTAAACATTTTACAAGGGCTGGGGCAGGTTGGTATGCCAGGCTGTACAATGATGAACTGCCGGAGTTAGAAGTGAATAATAAATAGTATAAAAGCAAAGGGAGATGTAGTAATACATCTCCCTTTTTAATTAACCTAATTTGATAAACAACCTAAATTTTAATTATTGTGCTGTATTACTTTTGTGCTAAAGGTGTCGTTGCTTCCGGTAGGAGGCGTGGTAAAGCCTTTAGTGTAAATTGTATAAATCCTGCCGGCTCTAAATGCAACTGCACTGTCCTGGGCTAAAGTGTCCTGGGTTGCAATATCCTTGTAAGTAAAATCATAGCTTCCGGGTGTTACCTCAGTAAACGGAGTAGCCTGTTTAAACGCAAGAGACGCAGCAAATGTTTGCGTGGTGCCAGATACACTAATTGGGTCGGCATCCGGAGAAAGGTTTATAAACCTAACGTATGCCTTGCCCGCATTAGCAGAAGCAATAGAGTCGCGGTATACAACAATTTCGAGATCATCAAAAGTGTTAACAGCAAAAGCACTAAATGCATCGCCTCTTTCAAGGGTTATGTTTTGGGTTGCAAGCGTGTTTCCGGCGCTGTTCTTAACACTTAGAACACGGTTGCCCAATGCAAAATTGTAATAGCCTAATGCATTTGTAAAGGCAAGCGGCGTATCATTTACCCGGTTTGTATCGGCAAAAAAGAACAGGTCGCCAGATGCAGGGCTTGCATTAGCAATAATACCATAAGCAACTTCAGGCTCTGGGTAATTTACGTAATTGTTAGAATCATCGTCTAACGAGCATGAAGATAATATACCAACCATGCCCACGCATAATAGCAGTCTTTTAAAAAATGTAGTTTTCATAGTGTTTAGCTTCTTTATTACACAAGATGCATCAACATTAAAAGGGTTGCGTTCAAGTAATATATTTAACATTTGAATAACCTTTTACATCTGCACCTTCTATTTGTTAAGCCAGTAAATACTTGCATTAAGCGCTAACGCATAACTTACCCATAGCAGATAAGGTATAAACAAATAGCCGGCAACTTTATTTACTTTTTTAAACTGGGCATATGTTTCATATATCATTAGCCAAAGCAGTACAATCTCTACGAGGGCTAATAATGGGTTTTTAAGCCCGAAAAATAAGTAAGACCATAAAGCATTCAATGCAAGCTGAATAGCAAAGTAAGTAAGCCCCTTACGTACAACGTCTGCCTCATACTCTATGCGGCTCCAAACCAAACCTGCTGCAACGCCCATAAACACGTATAAAGTAGACCACGCTACCGGAAACGCCCAGTTAGGCGGTGTAAAAGAAGGTTTATTTATAGTAGGGTACCATGTGTCTACACTTGCCTGTGTTACATTACTCGATAAATAACCCACCGCCAGGCACGTAACTACCATGACCAGTATTTTATATAATTTAGACATAGCTTGTATAATTTGCTGTAACAAAGTTATGGCTATTACATAACTATTTGCTACAACTGCATAAAGTTTTACAAAGATTTTGGCACACCATATTCAACAAAAGCATCTGCTTAAAAACGCTATCTTTGCGATAAAAATATTCAGCATGGCATCGGTACACGATTTTATACACTCCGCATATACTCAAACTGTTCAAAGTGGCAGCTTTACCTGGAGTGCTCCCAGTAATATAGCTCTCGTAAAATACTGGGGAAAAAAAGAGAACCAAATACCGGCAAATCCATCTGTAAGTTTTACACTTAGTAATTGTAAAACCATTACAACCCTTGGTTTTAAAGAAAAGCAAAAAAGCGACAAATTTTCTTTCGATTTTTTATTTGAAGGTCAGCCTAAAGAAAGCTTCCGTCCGAAAATTGAGAAATTTTTTGAGAGGGTAGAAGAGTACCTGCCGTTCTTAAAAGACTATGATTTTACTATAAGTACACAAAACACCTTTCCGCACAGTTCGGGTATTGCATCTTCGGCATCGGGTATGGCGGCTTTAGCCATCAATCTTATGAGCCTTGAGCGACTTCTTAATCCAGAGATGACTGATGATCATTTCTATAAAAAGACCTCTTTTCTCGCGAGGTTAGGGTCCGGGAGCGCGTGCAGAAGCATACAGGGCAGTGTGGTAGTGTGGGGTGAGCATGCAGACATAGAAGGCAGTTCTGATTTGTTTGGGGTTGAATTCCCTGAAGCAGTTCACGACGTGTTTAAAACCTATCAGGATACCATACTCTTGGTAGATAAAGGCGAAAAGCAGGTGAGTAGTACCATTGGGCATGACCTTATGCATGGACACCCTTACGCCGAAAGGCGTTTTGCGCAGGCACACGAAAATTTGGCCACTCTTAAGAAAGCACTTATTGAAGGCGACACAGATGCCTTTATAAAGATTACAGAAAGCGAAGCCTTAACGCTCCACGCAATGATGATGACCAGCCAGCCATACTTTATACTAATGAAGCCAAACACCCTGCAAATTATAAATGCTATATGGAAATTTAGGCAGGAGACCCAACTGCCGGTTTGTTTTACGCTCGATGCCGGTGCAAATGTGCATGTACTGTATCCTGAAAACGTTAGCGTAGAGATTTTGCAATTTATTACCTCAGAATTGCTTGGCTATTGCCAAAACAGTCAGTACATTTGCGACAAAATTGGCACCGGGGCTCAGGCCTTATAATTAAACATTTGTTAAGTTAAACTAAGGTGCTTATTTTTACGTACCTTTATACACAAATAGATTACAAATACCGATGAAAGGACCCTTATTTTACTCGAAAATATTGCTTTTTGGAGAACATGGCATTAACAAGGGATCCAAAGGATTGTCTATTCCTTACAATTTTTACAACGGCGGCTTAAAGGTAGATGATACCGAAAGTGATGTTGCTAAAAAATCGAATCAGAGCCTTAGAGGTTTTGTATCTTATTTAGAAAAACTTCAGGCAGAAGAGCCGGGTCTTGTTACTTTTGATATTGCCACGCTAAAACTTAATGTAGAAGCCGGTATGTATTTTGACAGCAGCATCCCACAAGGATATGGCATAGGGAGCAGCGGCGCGCTTGTTGCAGCTATTTATGACCAATATGCAGATAACAAGATTACCATTCTTGAAAACCTAACGCAGGAAAAACTGCTTACCTTAAAGAAGATATTCAGTAAAATGGAGTCGTATTTTCACGGCACCAGTTCGGGCTTAGACCCGCTTAATAGCTATCTTAGCATTCCTATACTTATTAACTCTCACGATAGTATAGAGGCTACGGGTATACCAATGCAAAACCTTGAAGGTAAAGGCGCAATTTTTTTATTAGACTCCGGTATAGTAAAAGAAACCGCCCCAATGGTGCAACTGTTTATGGAAAGCTTAAAAGACAAGGGTTTCCGTGCGATGATTAAAAACCAGTTCCTTAAGTACACAGATGCTTCTATCGAAAGCTTTTTACAAGGCGATGTAAGCGCTCTTTTCTCTAATACAAAAAAGTTAAGCAAGGTTGTCTTTAATAACTTTAAACCCATGATACCTGTAGAGTTTCACGAATTATGGCAAAAGGGTATTGAAACGAACGACTATTACCTTAAACTTTGCGGATCTGGCGGTGGAGGTTACATATTGGGTTTTGCGCCGGATATTGACAGGGCTAAAAATGCACTTACCGGACATAAAGTTGAGGTAGTTTACCAGTTTTAAGATGATTACATGGCTAGATAATTCTACACCAATAAGTGCCACTACGGTAGCTTTATTGCGTACATTCTTTGTTGGTTTCGGACTAATTATGCCTATACTACTTTTTGTAAAGCCACATAAAACTCCTGAATTTAAAAAACTTTTTGCAGCTACCTCTATACAAATTATACGATTAATAGGGATTCTTTATTTTGTATTATGGCTTTTAGATGCGCACTCAGGAACATCTGTAGATGCCGTTGCCGGCGGATATGCCATTACATCCGGGCCACCTTTTTATTTAGGCGGGCCATTTTACATTTACTGGCTTACGCCACTTGTATTCTTAATCACTACACAGTTACTTTGGTTTCCTAAAATAAGAGATAATAAAATTGCAGTATCTCTATTTTCGCTACTAATGCTTATAAACTCGTTTAACTTGTTTACACTATCGCTGGCTAAGCTAAAAATAACTATGCCAATGGTATGGGCATGGCCCTCGCCAGATAATGGTATGTTTGCTGTGGCCTTGATATTACACCTATTTATGTTTTGCTGCATTGTGTTTACCACAATGGTAGTAAGTGGTAAACTTAAAGAGAAATAAACGGTATTACAGGACTTTACAAGGGTTGATCAGATAAACTAAATCGTCGTTACAAGTTCTTACATCTTTAACTAATGCAGGCTAATTTGCGGGAACATATAGAAAAAATATCTGTACTCACCGATGCTGAGTTTGCATTTGTACAATCTCATTTTACTGCGCAACAATTTAAAAAGCACGATTTTTTATTTACTGCAGGAACGGCCGTAAATTACATTTACTTTATTACGAGCGGGCTTGTAAAGCTTAGCCACACAGATGATACTGCTAAAGGGCACATTGTTGCTTTTGCAATGGAAGACTGGTGGGAAAGCGATTTTCAGGCATTTTATAATCGTACCAAAGCCACAATGTCTTTGAAATGCCTCGAAGATACCATGGTACTGTGCCTTACGTTAGATGGCTACAATGAACTATGTTCCGGACTTAACAAAATGGAACACTTTTTATTGAGGAAAGCTAACTCCGGTCATATTGCCGCCCAACAACGGATTTTGTCGTTCTTAACCTCTAATGCTAAAGAACGCTACGAAAATCTGCTTAAACTTCATCCCACCTTATTTCAAAGGGTGCCTAAAACACAATTAGCCTCTTACCTTGGTGTTTCCCGCGAAACATTGAGCAGGCTTTCTTCTTAATTGCGGCCCATACAATTTGTGATGTTTGTCACACTCTTGCTATGTGAGTTCTCTGCAAATTTGTATAAAATTTTAAGCATCAATTTATGGAAAAGAGAATTATAAATCCGTGGCAATGGCAGGACGGCCGCAGTTATGTGCAGGCTGTAGAAGTAAAGAATGTAACAAGCACGTTGTATGTATCCGGGCAAACGGCTATAAGTGCCAACGGGCAATCAAGCGATGCTGATATGAAAACACAGTTGCAGCTGGCAATACAAAATTTAGAAGAGGTTATTAACCAGGCAGACTTTGAGTGCAGCGGCATTGTAAGGTTAAATGTGTATACAACTAACACCGCACAGCTTTGGCCTAATTTCTCCATATTGCAGGACTGGATAACAAAGCATAACATTAAACAGGCAACAACATTGTTTGAAGTTAAAAGCCTCTTCGAAACCTTAACTGTAGAGCTTGAGGCTACCGTAGTAAAATAAGTTTATAGCACGGCGCAGAGGTATTAAAGATGTTGAGTGCCTCTTGCGCTGTACTGCTGTCTATACCGTTTGTACCGGTGTAAAATAGGCATCGCCTGCATGGGTTACTACCAGTTTATCTATAATCTGCTGGGTCATGTCGGGGTAATTTACTTTAATAGTTTCGCCGTTTAAAATCCAGTCGGCTATAATTCTTTCATACTTAGGTTTAAGGTTTTTTATAACGGGCACCCCCATGGCCTTTAGTGCGGCAGCATTAAGTTGTTGTTCGTATTGGTTTTTCATAGGTATTACCAATAGTTTTTTGCCAAGAAAAAGAGCCTCGGCCGGGGTTTCAAACCCTGCACCACACAACACCCCGGTTGATGATGCCATACTCGCTGTAAACTGCTCGCTGTTAATGGGGCGAATTGTAATATTTTTAAATGTTACTTTTTTTGTATTGTGTTTAGAAAAAACATCCCATTGCACATCTGGGTACAACGACAGGCGGCTTACGAGTGTCTTGTCATCATAAGAGGGCAGGTAAACAGTATAATGGCCATTATTTGTAATCGCCTGTTCCCGCACCTGCTGCCGCACTACAGGCGTAAAAATGTTTTTACCATTACCTTTAAAGTGAAAACCGAATCTGGCCGAGGCGGGAGCATAATGGTCTAAGATGAAATGCCCCATCCGGTCAGGATTTTCAGCGAGAGGAAATGTTGTATCGAGCACAGCGCTTTGATGGCTAAGCGCTATGCACGGTATATTATGAATGTAGCATGCCCATGCCGAAACCGGCTCGAAATCGTTAATAACCAGGTCATAATCCTGAACAGCCAGTTCTTTAATATTCTTTACTAATTTCCTGGGGTTACTGCGGCGAATTGTCTTCCAAAGGTCTACACCGCCACTTTTCCCAAAGATAAAGCTTAGTCCGTTAAATTGGTATTTTACTTTATAAGGAAGCTTAAGGTCGCCCTGTATACCACTAACCAGTATATCTACGCAGCCGTGTTTTTCAAGGCATGGAATAATATCTACAGCGCGGCTTAAGTGGCCATTGCCTGTACCCTGTACTGCATAAAGAATTTTCATAGTGTACTGTGATTATAGTTTGGTTATTACTCTAAGAACTTTTTAAACCAAAGTCCGGATTGTTTTATAGTGCGTTTTTGTGTTTTAAAGTCAACATGAATGAGGCCAAAGCGGGCATGGTAACCCTCTGCCCATTCAAAGTTATCAGTAAGGCTCCATATAAAGTAGCCCTGCACGTTTACACCCTCCTGTTTGGCTTTAAGTAATTGTGCCAAATGGTCCTGAATGTATTTGGTGCGCAATGGGTCGTTAACCTGTCCCTCTGCAACTACATCGGGGAATGCCGATCCGTTCTCTGTTATCAGTATTTTCCTGATGCCTTTATATTCATTAAACCTTTTTAATAAATGATATATCGATTCCGGGTATACTTCCCAACCCATTTCTGTCAGTATTTTAATGCCGCGCTTTTTTGCAGATACCAAACGAGCACCTATGTATGGTGTGAAGAACGAAGCCTTAACTACCTCTCGTGTATAGCATTGCAGGCCAGTAAAATCAAAGTCAAAAGCCATAGCTTCAAGGTCGCCGGGTAGTATATAAGCGGCCATGCGCCTTACCACCGGCAGGTCTTTGTGCGGGTAACCCATACCTAATATGGGTTCTATAAAAGCCCTGTTAAGCAATGTATCTACACGGCTGGCGGCGGCTATGTCCCTTTTACTCGCAGATGCCGGCTCAATGTACGTGCAGGAAAAAGTAGTGCCTATATTTCCATCTTCAACTAATTCTCTTAATATCCTGCCGCCCGCTGCCGTGGCAAGTGTAACATGGTGCACTGCTTTAAGATAATTGGTAATGCCTCTCCTCCCGGGAGCATGAATGCCCAGAAAGTACCCTGCTCCGGTAAACACCGATGGCTCATTCATTACCATCCAGTTCTTTACTTTGCCGCCAAAGCTGCGGGCACAAACATCGGTATAGTCGCTAAACCACTTAATGCTATCGCGATTAGTCCACCCGCCTTTAAGTTCGAGGGCATGGGGTAAATCCCAATGGTACAAAGTAACCCACGGTTCTATGCCGCAGTCCAGTAAAAAATCGATAATCCTGTTATAGTGGTCTATCCCGGGCTGGTTAACTGGGTGCTGGCCGGTAGGCATAATACGGGTCCAGCTGAGAGAAAATCTAAAGTTTGGTATGTTTAGCTCGCGGATGAGCGCAACGTCATCTTTATAGCGATTGTAAAAGTCGCAGGCATCTATAGCATTGTGGCCACTTTTTACCCTGCCTTTTTTTGCCGTAAAAACATCCCATATAGAGAGGCCTTTACCATCTGCATTATGCGAACCCTCTATCTGGAAAGCGGCAGTAGCAACGCCCCATTTAAAATCGCTTCCAAATAGTTCTTTATACAATTGTAGATCAGGAGGTACGTCCATTCAGTAATACTTCGCTCTTATTAGTGAAGAAAAGTCGACTTCATTGCCCTTAGCAAAAGCCATTCCCTGAAAGATACCATATATTTTAATATGAAGGTTTTCATACGTATGCTTTTATTCAAAGTAAGACAATTATTATTATTTAATACCCAATACTTTGTTATTAAATGGTTAGGATAATTATTTACATAGTTTTGTTTAAGGCTTTTTTAAGTTTTATAAAATTTTTAAGCCCATTTACTTTTATCTTTACAAGCCATTACAATGATTACTGGCCTTAAAAAGATAAAAACTAAAGCACTATATGGCATCAAGGAAAACAAAACTGGTACTTACTAAGATATTCAGCCTGTTTTCTGTGGTACGCGGTTACAATATACCCGTTATAGCGTTGGCGCAATATCTTTCGGCAATTTTTATTTTAGATAAAGAGCGCCGTGCGCTGGAAGTATTGCTCGACGGCAACTTATTTTTAATAGTGCTTGCATCATCACTCACCATTGCTTCGGGTTATATTATAAATAATTTTTACGATGCCCAGAAGGACTTGATCAACCGCCCTAAAAAATCAATGCTCGACAGGCTTGTAAGCCAAGGCACAAAACTGCAGGTGTATTTTGTACTTAACTTTATCGTAGTGCTGCTTGCATTTATGGTATCATGGCGGGCCGCATTATTTTTTTCGGGCTACATATTCTTAATTTGGTTTTACTCCCATAAACTTAAAAAGTATCCGTTAATAGGCAACCTTACGGCGGCTTTTCTCGCCATTTTACCCTTTTTCGGTATCCTTATGTATGTAAGAAAGTTCTATGAAGATTTTAGCGTTTATAATGAGAAGCTAGAAACCATTTTTGCTCACGCCACGTTCCTGTATTTGCTTATACTTATCAGGGAACTTATAAAAGACCTGGAAAACATCCCCGGCGACCTTGTGGTTAACTACCGTACTATTCCTGTAATGTTTGGCGAACGGGTAGCTAAAAATATAATTATGGTCCTTGCTTTTTGTACCCTCATCCCTGTTTATCTTTTAGTTGAGGTATATGAGGTGGGCTATATGGATATTTACTTTTACATGGGTATGATTGTTATGATCTTTTTCCTGTACAAATTACACAGGGCAGAAACGCGCAATGAGTACCAGTTGCTGCACAATACCCTTAAAGCGCTTATTGTGGCAGGAGTATTTTGTATTGTTCTTATAGATCCCTCAGTTTTAGTGCATGGCAGGCAGTTGTTATCTGCCATTTAATCTTATCTTTGCAAAAATATTTGCATTATAATGAGTAACGGTAACAGCAGAAATGGCGGCACCTCAGGGCGGGGCGGCAATGACAGGAAAAAGAGCAACGGTCCATCTAAACCACTTAACAAGGCAAGGAAGCCCGGTACTAAAAAAGCTGGACCTGCAGGTGATGGCGCTGCACCTAAAAAAGAGGGCTTTGTAAAAGGTAAACCAGGTTTTACAAGAAAACCGGCCGACAGGGAACGCAAACCTGCAACCCCTAAAACACCGTCTAACCCAGACGAACTACGTCTTAATAAATATATATCTAACTCGGGTGCCTGTTCGCGAAGGGATGCCGATATTTACATAAAATCGGGTAACGTAAAAGTAAACGGCGTTGTGGTTATAGAAATGGGCCACAGAGTAAAGCTAACCGACAAAGTTGAATTTGACGGAAGGACGATTACTCCTGAGAAAAAGGAATATGTGCTTCTTAACAAGCCTAAAAACTTTACTACGAGTGGCGATGAGGAAAAGGACCTTCGTAATGTAGCCGAACTGGTGCGTGGTGCTACACCTACCAAGCTACACCCTATAGGCCGTATGGATAAAAATACTACTGGCCTTCTTATTTTTACCAATGATACCGATATGGTTAGAAAGTTTGGTTTGCCAAATCAAAAATCATTCAAGATATACCAGGTTACCTTAGATAAAAACCTGAAGTTTGAAGACCTTGAAAAAATTGCTGCGGGCGTTATGCTTGACGGGCACAAGTTGTTTATAGATGAAATAACCTATATAGACGACCAGCCTAAAACAGAGGTAGGCCTTAAATTGCGTACCCAGAATGTTAAGGTAGTTCGTGCTATATTCGAGTCGTTTAAATATGATGTTCTTAAAGTAGACCGCGTAGCATATGCCGGGCTTACTAAAAAGAACTTACCACGTGGTAATTACAGGTTCTTGACAGAGCAGGAAATCATCAACCTTAAAAACGTTTAGTCTTGGAACCACGTGATATAGAATATATTGCCATGCAGTGGATCGAGGCTTTTAATGCCCGTGACCTTGACAGGCTCTTAAATCTTTATGCTGATGATGCCGAGCATTTTAGCCCAAAACTAAAAGTGCACAAACCAGAAACACAGGGGCTTGTTAGAGGTAAAGATGCTTTGCGCGACTGGTGGGAAGGTGCTTACTTAAGGCTGCCTACTCTTTTTTATAAAGTTAATAGCCTAACTGCAAACAATTACCGCGTGTTTATGGAATATACCCGTACTGTAGATGGCGAGCCTGATATGGCAATTGCCGAAGTACTGGAACTTAGAGATGGTAAAATAGTTTTCTCCCGTGTATATCATGGATAGAGAAAGGAACTGAGATTCAGGTGCCTTAGTTCATAAGGAACCTTATAAATAGAAAGCCCGGCAATTTGCCGGGCTTTCTATTATAAATCAGGTTTGCATGCCTTTTTTAACAAAAAAACCACCGCGCTCGTGCGGTGGTTTTGCAACAAAAACACTCTAACAAAACAATTATTATGCTGTATCTTTTTTGAAGAATTTTAAGTAATGCCAATGTATGCAAGCAAAGTTAATAAATTATCATTGTTTCTACATGAAACGATGATAATTTATTTATATCAACATAGCGAATTTGATGTGAAGGCCACAAATGCCGAACTTCGATGCTAAAAAAATCTTTTTTAGCATGCATGAAAAGTCAGATTGACTATTTTTGTTATAATATGGAACAAGAAAGTTTAAAAAGTTTGTTGGAAAAAAAATCGGAAGTGTTGTGGAACGAATATATTCCGCATATTTCTATCGATTGTGTCGTCTTTGGCTTTCATCAATCTTCATTGAAAGTATTACTTGTAAGGCTTAAAGATCAGGAGTTATGGAGCCTTCCGGGCGGCTACATAGGCAAAAACGAAGAAATGAAAATGGCGGCCAGCCGTATACTGTATGAACGTACCGGGGCGAATAATATTTACCTGCAACAGTTTAAGGTGTTTGCAGGACTAAACAGGTCGGAAGGTTTTTTTGAAGATTATCCTGATAACTTATGGCATAAGCAGCGCTTTCTATCTGTTGGCTTTTATGCATTAGTAAATTATGCAGATGTTATACCTGTAGCCGATGAATATTCGGGAGATACAGAGTGGGTAGATATTGACAGTATGCCACCAATGATGATGGACCACAAAAGTATATTTGACAAAGCATTGCTGACCCTTAGAAGGCAGCTTAACTATAAACCTATAGGTAATAAATTATTACCGGAAGAGTTCACTATGCCCGAATTGCAAAAGCTTTATGAAATAATATTGGGTAAGAAGCTTAACCGTGGCAATTTCTATCGTAAAATGATAGGTTACGATATTTTAGACAAGCAGGAAGAATCACGCAGGGGAGGGGCGCATAAAGCACCTAACCTTTATAAATTTAATATCGAAAAATATACTGCAGCTCTCGAAAATGGTTTTAAAGAAGGTTGGTAGCTGTTATTTTACACTCATTAAAAAGGGCGCTTTACATTTGTAAAGCGCCCTTTTTACATATGGTGTATCTTAAAATTATCTAATTAACTTTAATATTAGTTCAGGATAAATACCAATGCCAATGTTTATAAGTATTGCAATAACGGCAACTGCACTGTATACAAATGGTACCGGTTGCTTTTCTTCTGTACTTTCTTTAGAGTACATAGCGATTATAAGTTTAAAATAGTATCCTACACCAATTATAGAATTTATTACAGCAAAGATTACCAGAATCATTCGTCCCTTGTCTAAGACCTGGTTAAAAAGGAAAAACTTAGCAAAGAAGCCTGAAAATATTGGGATACCCGCCATCGATAATAACGCACAGGTAAGTACGGCAGCCATAACAGGCTGTGTTTTACCTAAGCCATTGAAATTAAAGATCTCCTCGTTACCTCTACTTCCGCAAACTGAAAGTACAACAGCAAAAGCGGCAATACCTGCAAGGGTGTAAGCAAATGCATAATAAAATAAATTACCCTGTGCAAAGCTCAGGTCGAGAAACTGAAATGCAAGCAGCATGTAGCCGGCATGAGATATACCGGAGAAACCAAGCATACGCTTTACATTAGTTTGCTTTAATGCCATTAGGTTACCTATTGTCATAGATAATACCGCGATAATATTTATGGTAGTCAGGAAGCCTGGTAAATGCGGGTTAAGTGTGGTAATGAGCTTAAAAAACGATGCCATTGCCGCAACCTTTGCGAGCGTACTCATGGTAGCTGTAGTAAGCGCAGGAGAACCTTCGTAAACATCAGGAGCCCAAAAGTGGAATGGTACTGCAGCAATTTTAAACATCAGGCCTATAGTAAGCATTACTGCGCCTATGCCATACCATGTAGGAAGCGTATCTCTGTTCATGCTATTTATGTCAAGCATATTAAATGACCCTGTTGCGCCGTAAATTAGTGCGATACCAAATAATATGATACCCGATGCAAAAGCGCCCATCAGGAAGTATTTCATACCTGCTTCATTACTCTTTACATCTTTAGGATTACTGGCAGCAAGTATGTATAGCGATATGGATAAAATTTCTATACCTAAAAAGAACATAGAAAGGTTTGTAAACGATATCATGGCTATGGCGCCTGTAAGAAGGAGCAGTTTTATTGCTACAAAATCCGATAGTTTTGCTTTATGCCCTTTATGAAATTCCGGGCTAAGTGCTAAAAGAAATGCGGTAAGGAGTATAAATAATGCCGAAAATGCCAACGCGTACTTATCGTTCGTTACCATATTATAGTAAGGCGCCTTATCGAAACCTAAACCTAAAATATCCGGATTTTTACTAAATATTTTTGCACCCACAAAAGCGAGAACGGCGAGTAATCCTGCAACGGTAACGGGTACGATCGCTTTTCTAAGGTTAAAAATCTCAGCTACAAGGCATATTATACCTAATCCTGCAATAGCTATTAAAATATCCATTATTTATTAAATCGGTTTATGAAAACTAAAGTCTTTTCCAGTTCGGGCGTAATAAAATCTACTACAGGCTTAGGGTATATCCCTAAGAACAACAATACAGCAAGTATTAGAACAAGCGCAAGTCCTTCGTTAAAAGTAACATCCTTAAATACTTTTATGTTTGCTTCTCCTAACATTACATGCTGAAACATCCTCAACATATAAAATGCACCAAGAATAATTGTTGTGCCGCCTATTACAGCGAACCAAATATTAGCCTGGGCAAGGCTGTAAAGCAATTCAAATTCGCCCACAAAGTTAAATGTTCCCGGTAATGCTACAGATGCTAATACAAGTATCATGAACATAGATGTGAATTTAGGCGACTGAACGCGAATGCCGCCCATACCGCTTATTTCCTGAGTGCCAAACCGGCGCTCTATAATTTCGGCTGCAAAAAACAGGCCTACTACTACAAATCCGTGAGCTATCATTTGCAAAACAGCTCCGCGAAGTCCGTCTATAGTAAGTGTATAAGTTCCTGCCGCAATAAGCCCTACGTGCGCAAGCGATGAGTAAGCAAGCAGTTTCTTTATATTATTTTGTTTAAGTGCAAGTATAGACCCGTATATAACGCCGGCAACACTTAGCCCTATCAGTATATATTTGTATTGTATAGCAGCAAAGGGTGCTATAGGCAATTGCCACCTTATAATACTGTACAACGCCATTTTAAGCATTATACCAGACAATAGCATCGTACCTGCAGCAGGAGCCTTTTGGTACACATTTGCCTGCCATGTATGAAACGGTATTAGCGGAATTTTAATGGCATAGGCTAAAAAGAATGCAAAGAATATCCATATCTGTTCATTTTTAGTAAGCAGGGCAGTATACAGGTGTACGTTAAGGAACGAGTGCCTTTTTTGGTACAGGTAAACAAAAGCTACAAGCATAAACAATGATCCGGCAAACGTATAAATAAAGAATTTTATCACAGCTTTTTTACGTTCTTTGGCATCGCCGCTGCCCCATATAAGTGCAATAAAGTATATAGGAATCAATGATAACTCCCAGAAAATATAGTATAATAGTCCGTCAACCGCTAAGAATGTACCAACCATGGCAAACGCCATGAAAAGTATAAGCGCATAGAACGATCGCGATTTAGGAAAGAGGTTACCAAAGGAGGTAAATACTATTATGGGTGTAAGTGCAGTTGTAAGCAATGCCATAGCCAGCGATAACCCATCTGCCTGAAGGGCAAATAAAACTGTAGGATAATGTATCCATAAATGCATGGAACTTACTTTATGGCCTGTGCTAAAAAGATATGTAATGTAAACAGTAGCCGCAAGTGCTGCAAAGCTGAAAATAAGTGCTGCTTTAGAGGCCCATTTATCGCCAACAAAATAAGTTGCACCTGCGCCAAACAATAAGATAATAAGTATAAAAGATACGTCCATTAGTATGAATTATTTTACCAGAAATATATAACCTATGATAGAGCAAACGCCCAGTACAAAAAACAAAAGATAAAAACCTATGCTGCCATTTTGTATTGTTTTGCCCTCATTGCCAAGCAGTACAGCTACTTTACCAAGTCCGAATACAAATCCGGAAATTGCTACTTCAGTAACATTCTTAAAGAAGCTACCTATGGCATATAGTGGCCTTACAATTATTGCGGTATAAATTTCGTCTACATAATATTTATTGTATAACACGCCCGCTACACCGGTAATCTCGCTGTCCTGTGGCGGTACTTCGCCTTTCTTAATGTATTTGGCGTATGCAAGGCCAATACCTAAAAATGCTCCGGCTACAGCAATACCCATAAGAATAAATTCTGTAGTGCCTAAATGCTCATGAACGGCAGGTTTAGCCATTACTGGGGCAAGATATTCATTAAGCCAACTCATTCCCGGTAAACTTATTGCTCCACCCGCAAAGGCAAGTATAGCAAGAATGACAAGAGGGAATGTAATTAGAGAAGGCGATTCATGTAAATGGTGTTTCTGTTCTTCAGTACCCCTAAAGTCTTTGTAGAAAGTAAGGTACACTAAACGGAACATATAAAAGGCTGTCATAATCGATGCTATAGATCCTATAACCCACAATGGTTTATTGTGGTGGAAAGCGGTTAGCAGTATTTCGTCTTTAGAAAAGAACCCTGAAAAAGGTGGCAAGCCAGAAATAGCAAGCGTTGATATAAGGAACGTTGCAAAAGTTATCTTCATTACTTTACGCAGCCCGCCCATGTTACGCATATCCTGTTCACCATGTAGTGCATGAATTACCGAACCTGAACCAAGGAACAAACATGCTTTAAAGAATGCATGCGTGATTACATGAAAAACGGCTACTTCATAAGCGCCAAGGCCAAGGGCAAGGAACATTAAGCCTAATTGAGAAACGGTAGAGTAGGCCAGTACTTTTTTAATATCGTTTTGTACTAATCCTATAGAGGCAGCAACTAACGAGGTTATAGCACCCACAATGGCTATTATCTCGAGTACATCTGGTGTAAGGTTAAAAAGGAAGTTAAGTCTGGTTATCATGAAGATACCTGCAGTTACCATGGTAGCCGCGTGTATTAATGCAGAAACCGGTGTAGGGCCTGCCATAGCATCGGGTAACCAGGTGTATAAAGGTATTTGGGCACTTTTACCACAGGCACCTATAAAGAGGCACAGCATTGCAACTCCTAATAGCGACTCGTTTACAGGCCACTTGTTATCAAGCATTTCTTTCATACCCGTAAATTCTACAGTATGAAATAAATAGCCTAATATAAATATACCTATAAGGAAACCAAGGTCGCCTATACGGTTCATGATAAATGCTTTCTTGGCGGCGTCGTTATAATCCTGATTTTTATACCAGAACCCAATAAGCAGGTACGAGCAAAGCCCAACACCTTCCCAGCCAATAAACATGATAAGCAGATTACTACCCATTACCAGCGTTATCATAAAAAAGATAAACAGGTTAAGGTAAGCAAAGAACTTATTTATGTTTTCGTCATCATGCATGTAGCTGATGGAGTAAACGTGTATTAATGTACCAATACCGGTAACAAACATAAGCCATAACAACGATAATTGGTCGAGCTGAAAGCTAAAGTTTACGCTGAAATTCTGTAAAGTAAGCCACTGAAAAAGATCTACCATTACTGGAACCTTAGTACTGCTTACCTGTAAAAAGAAAAATACGGTTACTGCAAATGATACTGCCACGGCAATTGTGCCAAGCGTACCCGATAATGTCCTGCTTATTTTTTTACCAAAAAAGATATTGATTAAAAACCCTGCAAAGGGGGCAAATAGTAATAGTAAGGCCAAATTTGTCTCCATCGGGCGTTATCCTTTTAAATTCTTTAAGTTATCAATATCAATACCGTTGTGGTTTCTAAAAACCGCTACCAGTATAGCAAGGCCCACAGCAACCTCTGCAGCGGCAACCGCCATAGAGAAGAATACAAAAACCTGCCCGGCTGCATCCTGATGGTAAGTAGAAAAAGCTACCAGCAAAAGGTTAACGGCATTAAGCATAATTTCTATAGACATGAACATTACAATGGCATTACGCCTGTACAGCACCCCAAAGATACCAATGCAAAAAAGCAGGGTAGAGAGGTAAATGTAGTTGTCTATGCCAATTTCCTGTAAAATATTTTCCATACTAACTGTTGATGTGTTCTTTTTTAGATAATAGTACCGCGCCTATCATAGATACTAATAATAGTACCGAAGCAAATTCAAACGGAACCATGTAATCATTAAGTAATACATTACCAAGAACCTGTATGCTTTGGTAATCCTGGCCGGACACTTTGTATTCTGTTATAACTGGCTGCGCTTTTATAAAAGTTGCAAGCAGTACAAACGCCACGAGGCAAAAAGATACTACGGCAGCAATACGCGAAAGCATGGGTTTGTTACGTTCGTCTTCCTTATTTAGGTTCATGAGCATTATGGTAAATAACATAAGGATCATGATCGCGCCGGAGTAAACAATTATGTGTACTATAGCTAAGAACTGCGCATTAAACATAAGGTAGTGCCCTGCGATTGAAAAAAAGCATAACACAAGGTATATCGCACTGTGTATTGGGTTTTTACTAAGTATCGTTAAAAAGGCCGTACCAAGTGTAATTGCCGATAAGATATAAAAAACAATTGTTATCATATTAGTTAGCCGTTTGCATTTGGGTATTCCTGATAGCCATATCAAGCGGCATAACAAGTTTTTCTTTTCCGTAAATAAACTCTTCCCTGTCAGTGCTGGATTTTACCATAACCCTGCTTTTAGTAAGGTAAATGGCTTGCTTAGGACAAGCTTCTTCACACAGGCCGCAAAATATGCAACGAAGCATGTTTATCTCATATATAGAGGCATATTTTTCTTCCCTGTAAAGATGTTTCTCTTCCGGCTTGCGCTCCTCGGCCTTCATGGTAATCGCTTCGGCAGGGCAGGAAAGCGCACAAAGTCCGCAGGCGGTACAACGCTCACGGCCTTCATCATCACGCATAAGCATGTGCTGGCCACGATATACAGGGCTAAGTTCGCGGGTTTCTTCAGGATATTTTATAGTTACCTTTCTTGTAAAAAGGTGCTTTATGGTAATCATTAATCCTTTAGCTATCGCAACAAGGTACAGGCTTTCTAAGAAAGTCATCTTTTTGTTAGAGACCTCTACTTTCTTTCCCGATAATGACATGTTTTGTATTGACATTTTATGTATCGTTTTACCTCAATTAAAGGTGTAAGTTATTATCAAAAAACAAGATTAAAATACCGGTTACTACAATGTTTGCTATAGCAAGAGGTATAAGCATCTTCCAGCCCAGTTTCATAAGCTGATCGTAGCGGAACCTTGGCACCGTCCAGCGTATCCACATGTAAAAGAATATAAAGAAGCATATTTTTAAGAACAGTACTCCAATTCCTAATATACTTGCAATGTTAGCGCCCGCAGCTTCTTTAACCCAGTCCATACCGGGGTAATTGTAAGCTCCAAAATATAACACTGCTAATACTGTAGACGATATAAACATACTCGCATACTCTGCAAACAGGTAAAAACCCATTTTCATCGATGAATATTCGGTGTGGTAACCACCTATAAGCTCAGCTTCACACTCGGCAAGGTCAAAAGGGGTACGGTTCGTTTCAGCAAAAGAACATACTAAAAAGATAAGGAACCCTACAGGTTGGTACAATACGTTCCATCTCCATCCATGCTGGCCTGCTGCAATATCGCTAAGGCTAAGGCTCTGGGTCATCATTGTTAACGCAATGATAGAAAGTCCCATAGCAACCTCATATGATATCATTTGAGATGCGGCACGCATAGCGCCCATTAATGAAAATTTATTGTTTGATGCCCATCCGCCTATCATGATGCCGTAAACACCTATAGACAGCACACCAAATACATAAAGGATTCCAATGTTAATATCTGTTGCCTGTAGTACAACATCACGGCCCATAATATTAAGGCTGCTACCCCAAGGTATAACTGCACTTGTCATTAAAGCCGTTATCATAGATATGGCAGGACCGCAAATAAAGAGAAATCTGTTTTGTGTAGCAGGAAAAAACTCTTCCTTAGAAAAAAGTTTTAAACCGTCGGCAAGTGGCTGTAATATACCGCCGGGGCCGGCACGGTTAGGGCCTATCCTGTCCTGAAGCCAGGCAGCAATTTTACGCTCGGCTAAGGTTTCATACATGGCAAAAAGCATAGTAATGGCAAAAATTGCCACTATAAATATGCCTTTTTCTATAATAATTGCTTGATCCATAGTTTATACGTTACCTTCTTTATATATTTCCTGTTCTTCCAGCCTAAGCGGTACATCAGGCATACTTATTTTAACACGGTCCTGGTCGCGGCCAAGTAATATGTTATGTTCTGTCTCAATTTTTACAGGAGTAATTTTTCTTGTATAATTGTTTTGGTTGATTACAGAATCTTTCTCAAACTTGCGAGGTCCTTCTATCACCCAGTCAGCAGTGTCCTTGTGGTCAAAACGGCATTCATTACAAATGAATTCTTCCACTTCATGATATTCATCTTTACGTGCAGTAACCCTTTGTATTTCGTCGCCAAACATCCAAAGTGTGGTTTTTCCGCAGCATTTAGTACAGTTTCTGTGCGCATTGTATGGCTTGTTAAACCAAACCCTTTGTTTAAAGCGGAATGTCTTATCAGTAAGGGCTCCAACTGGGCAAACATCTATCATGTTACCTGAAAACTCATTATTGATCGCCTTAGATATTGCTGTTGAAATTTGTGAATGGTCACCTCTGTTTAATACACCATGTACACGGTTATCTGTTAACTGGTCGGCGGTCATCACACAGCGGTAGCATAAAATGCAACGGTTCATGTGAAGTTGTATCTTGTCGCCTATATTTTCTGGTTCAAAGGTACGTTTTTCTTCAATAAAGCGTGTTTTTGCAGCACCATGCTTAAAGCTAAGGTTTTGCAGGTCGCACTCACCGGCCTGGTCGCACACAGGGCAATCAAGAGGGTGGTTAATCAAAAGAAATTCCGTTACCGATTTACGGGCATCCACAACCCTTTCAGATGAGATACTTTTTACCTCCATACCGTCCATACAGCCGGTTACGCAAGATGCCATAAGTTTTGGCATAGGCCTTGGGTCGGCTTCGCTACCTTTAGAAACTTCTACCAGGCAGCAACGGCATTTACCACCGCTTCCTTTAAGTTTAGAGTAATAGCACATGGCTGGCGGAACGGATTCGCCGCCTATTTTGCGCGCAGCCTGCAGGATGGTGGTCCCCGGTTCTACGTCTATTTCCTGGCCGTCTATTGTTACTTTCATTGTTTTTAATGTTTGAAAGTTGAAAGTTCAAATGCTTAAAGTTTTACAACCTAATCATTTGTCTATTTTCAGCTTTCCTTTATTTAGGGTCGAAAGTCGATTACCGTAAGAACGTTACAACTTTCAACATTATAAACTATATTACTGCTTGTTTTGCTACTAAATGCTTTACCTTTTCGAAAGGCTCATTTACAAAGTGGTCTCTGTTCTTAATTTTTTCAGGGAAGCGAACGTGGTATTCAAACTCGTCCCTAAAGTGGCGAATTGCTGCTGCCACCGGCCATGCTGCCGCATCGCCAAGTGGGCATATGGTATTACCCTCAATTTTTCGCTGAATGTCCCAAAGCAGGTCAATATCCTCTTCGCGGCCGTGTCCATTCTCTATACGGTGCAATACTTTTTCCATCCATCCGGTACCTTCACGGCACGGCGAGCATTGCCCGCAGCTCTCATGGTGGTAAAACCTCGAAAAATTCCAGGTATTGCGCACTATGCAAGAAGTATCATTATAAACAATGAAACCTCCAGATCCTAATGATGATCCTGTTGCAAAGCCACCATCGGCAAGCGATTCGTATGTCATCAACCGGTCGTCACCGGCTGCTGTTTTAAAGATAAGGTTTGTGGGCAAGATTGGCACCGATGATCCTCCCGGGATTAATCCTTTAAGTGGCCTGTCATCCATCATGCCGCCAAGGTATTCGTCAGAATTCATAAATTCGTCAACCGTCATGCCCATGTCTATTTCATAAACGCCCGGGTTTTTACAATGCCCGGATGCAGAAAATAGTTTAGTACCTGTAGAACGGCCTACGCCAATTTTAGCATACTCAGCACCGGTATTGTTCACAATCCATGGCACTGCAGAGATAGACTCTACATTGTTTACCACAGTGGGGTTAGCCCATAGGCCACTTACTGCAGGGAATGGTGGTTTTATTCTTGGGTTACCCCTTTTACCTTCCAGCGACTCTATAAGTGCAGTTTCTTCGCCACAAATGTAGGCTCCGGCACCGCAATGTACATGTAGCTCTAAATCCCAGCCCGTACCTAATATGTTTTTACCAAGCCATCCTGCGGCATAGGCTTCTTTAATTGCTTTTTCGAGTATGCGGTATACCCACATATATTCGCCACGTATGTATATGTAACTAAGGTTACAGCCCAGTGCGTAGCTCGAAGTGATCATTCCCTCTATTAAAAGGTGAGGAATGTACTCCATTAAATAACGGTCTTTAAATGTTCCCGGTTCAGACTCATCTGCGTTGCAAACAAGGTGCCTTGGCTTACCCGATTTTTTATCGATAAAGCTCCATTTCATTCCTGTAGGGAAACCGGCACCACCACGACCACGAAGGCCCGATGTTTTTACCTCTTCCACCACTTCGTCCGGGGTCATGGCCTTAAGCGCTTTTTCTACAGAGCGGTAACCACCATGCTGGCGGTACACTTCGTAGGTTTTTATACCGGGTATGTTTGCGTGTTCTAATAATATCTTTGTAGCCATTGTTATTCAGTAATGGTCAGTTTGTGTAATTCTACTTTTCCTGCCCTGCAGTCGTCTATAAGAGCGTTAACCTTTTCTTTTGTAAGGTGCTCTTTGTAATAATCGCCTACCTGCAGCATTGGGGCATAGCCGCATGCGCCAAGGCATTCTACACCTACAACGGTAAATAAGCCATCGGCAGTTGTTTCACCCTCTTTAACACCCAGTTTGTCGCAGGTATATTCCATAAGGTCTTCAGCGCCACGCAGTGCACAGCACGAAGTCCTGCAAAACTCAAACATAAATTTGCCTATAGGTTTCTGGTTGTACATTGTATAAAACGATACTACCTCATAAACCTCAATAGGTTTAATCTCAAGAATTTCGGCTACTTTATCCTGTAGCTCAATGCTCAGCCAGTTATCGTGCGCATCCTGTACTTCGTGAAGCACAGGCAGCAATGCCGATTTCTTTTTGTCGGCCGGGTAGTGGCTCAGCAGCTCGTTAATACGCTCTGTAAGCTGCGCATCAATATTTATATTTTGTTTGGCGTGAGATATTTCCATAATCGTTAAGCGTCTAATTCGCCTGCAATAACATTGAGGCTTGATAATGTTGCAATGGCATCGGATAGCATTTGGCCCCTAACCATATCGTTAAATGCCTGGTAGTAGATAAAACATGGCCTGCGAAAATGCAGTCTGTAAGGTGTACGGCTACCATCTGTAATAAGGTAAAAACCAAGCTCTCCGTTACCGCCTTCTACAGCGTGGTACACTTCGGTTTTAGGAACAGGTATTTCGCCCATTACAATTTTAAAGTGGTAAATAAGCGCTTCCATGTTATGATACACTTCATCTTTAGGAGGAAGGTAGTAATCAGGCACATTAGCGTGAAACGGCCCTTCGGGCATTTTAGCCAGTGCTTGTTTAATTATGCTAAGGCTTTCCCATACTTCGGCACTGCGCACGCAAAACCTGTCGTATGTATCGCCTGATTTCCCAACTGGAACATTAAATTCGAAATCTTCATAAGAACTGTACGGCTGTGCAACACGAATATCATAATCAATGCCGGCAGCACGAAGGTTGGGGCCTGTAAAGCCGTAGCTCATTGCTTTTTCTGCAGATATTGGGCCTACATCAATAGTACGGTCCATAAAGATACGGTTACGCATCAGCAGGTTTTCAAATTCCGTCCAGATAGGAGGGAACTCTTCAAGCAAATCATTTATTTTTTTAAAGGCAGCAGGGCTCCAGTCTCTTTCAAATCCACCTATACGGCCCATATTTGTAGTAAGGCGGGCTCCGCAAATTTCCTCGTATATTTCGTATATCTTTTCGCGGTATTGGAACACATACAAAAACCCTGTAAGCGCACCAGTGTCTACTCCAAGTACCGAGTTACAGATGATATGATCTGCAATACGTGCCAGCTCCATAACTATTACCCTCATGTACTGTACCCTTTTAGGTACCTCGATATCAAGAACTTTCTCTAAAGTCATCCACCAGCCCATATTATTAATAGGCGATGAGCAGTAGTTCATCCTGTCAGTGAGTGGAGTTATCTGGTAAAACGGCCTGTTTTCGGCAATTTTTTCAAAAGCACGGTGTATGTAACCTACGGTTCCTTCGCCATCAAGAATTCTTTCGCCGTCCATTAAAAGAATGTTCTGAAAGATACCGTGGGTAGCAGGGTGCGTAGGGCCAAGATTTAATATAGAGAGCTCGCTGCCGTCTTCATTCTGCCGTTGCTCAATCATCTTGGCATAGCGGTGCTCTGGTGGTAATAACAGGTCTGACATTTTATATAAAAATTTATTCCCGGTTAGTTATTATTAACGTTGTCTGGCTTACGGCCAAAAAATCGGTCATCTTTATCTGTACGGCCGCCATCTTCAAGAGGGAATTCTTTACGCATAGGAAAAGATACCATCTCATCCATATTAAGTATCCTTTTAAGCTGTGGATGACCAATAAAGATAATACCATAAAAATCGTATGTTTCGCGTTCCTGCCAGTTGGCGCTTAAAAACAGGTTTGTAGCTGTATCTATCTCGGGCTTTTCGCCGTTAAGGAAACTTTTAAAACGAATGCGCACATTGTCTATCCAATTGTGCATGTGGTACACCATGGCAAATTGCCTTTCAACCTCGTTATCAGGATAATGTACCCCACATAAATCGGTTAAAAAGTTAAAACGAAGTAATGCGTCTTCTTTCAGAAAACGCATTACATCATTCATCGCGTCGGCTTGCACCTCAAACGATAGTATATCTTTTATCTGGATAAAGCCGGTAACTTTGTCGCCAAATTTGCCGGTAAGCTTATCTTCTATTACAGATGTGTCTAAAGCCATTAGTTATGTAATGTTATAAGATGCTAACAATTCCTGGTATTCAGGAGAACTTCTTCTGCGTACAGATTCATTTCTTACAATGTCCTGAAGTGTCATGATGCCGTCGAGTATCTGCTCCGGCCTTGGGGGGCAACCAGGTACGTAAACATCTACCGGGATAATTTTATCTATGCCCTGCAGTACAGAATATGTATCGAAAATACCACCGGACGATGCACAGGCGCCTACAGCAATAACCCAGCGTGGCTCGGCCATTTGCTCGTATACCTGGCGTAAAATAGGAGCCATTTTCTTGGCAATTGTGCCCATAACAAGTAGCATATCTGCCTGGCGTGGCGAAAAACTCATTCGCTCTGACCCAAAACGGGCCACATCATAATGAGATGCCATAGTTGCCATGAACTCTATACCACAGCATGAAGTTGCAAAAGGTAATGGCCATAGCGAATTTGCCCTTGCCATACCCACAACCGTATCCAGCTTGGTTGCAAAAAAACCGCTGCCTTCTACTCCCGGAGGAGCATCGACAATTTTTATATCTGTTGACTTGCTCATTGTAAATTAGTTTTGATTATCAGGTGTGTACTTTCAAAAAGCGTACCCAATTATTCCCACTCGAGGCCTTTTTTCTTCATTACGTAGAAGAAGCCCACTATTAGGAGGAACATAAAAATGCCCATTTTTATTAAACCTTCAAAACCCATTGCACGGAAATTTACCGCCCACGGGTACATGAATATAACTTCCACATCGAACAATACGAACAATATGGCCACAAGAAAATATTTTACCGAAAAGGGTATGCGTGCATTACCTACCGACTCTATACCGCACTCAAAGTTTTTGTCTTTGTTTAGCGAATTTCTTTTAGGGCCAAGTTTGCCCGAAACAAAGATGGTTCCAGTCACAAAACCTACTGCAAGGATAAGTTGCATAAGTATTGGGAAGTAATCTGCCTGGGTGGTTTGCATAAACTAAATGTTTTATTGTGTAACAATTCACAAATATACATGTCATAAGCAAACAAATTCAAGGTTTTTTTGATAGAAAAAAAATATACAGTCAATTTTTACTGGTTCTAAATAAAAACAGAATGCGTAAAAATATGGGTTTGTGATAAGTTGGTATCGCAGTATTTTGATTGTTAACAATTTGCTAAAAATATATCTAAAATACTAAGATAAGTGGGAGTGTTTAAGTAAAAAGGCCGTGCTGTTTAACAGAGCGGCCTTTTTTAAATTTAGAGTGTAAACAATAGTATACACTAACTCATTGCAGCCACCTGTGCTGCAACTTTACCCTTCTTGCCGTCTTCTTCAATGTAGCTTACTTTGTCGCCTTCCTGCAGGTTCTCTGCATTCAGCCCGGTTGCATGGACAAAGATGTCTCTTCCTGTTTCGTCGTCTGTTATAAATCCATAACCTTTGGATTCAATAAAAAATTTAACTTTACCTGTTCGCATTTTAGTAAAAAAAATAATTAATAATAATCAAAGATATAATTATTTAGAGACCTACAATGGTAAATGTTAAAAAATATATGATATGATTATTTAAGTGAGATATTTTTTAAGATGTATTAGCTTTTAGGGAGTTTTATTCAGGTTAGTATATTGTTATAGCATTTATTGCTCTTTTTTAAGTTTCGAAATGAAAAAATGATTGACCTGATTTTGCTAAGTAATTATTTATTCTTTAAATAATATTAGGCATTTTACAAAATAAAAAATCCTGCTGGCCAGTGTCAGCAGGATAGAGATATTTTAGTTGTGTACTACTTAAGCTGTATATGCAGCTCATTAAGTTGTGCGTCATCTATGCCCGATGGTGCATCTATCATAACGTCGCGGCCACTGTTGTTTTTAGGGAAGGCAATAAAATCACGGATGGTTTCCTGACCGCCCAATATTGCTACAAGCCTGTCGAAACCAAAAGCAAGGCCACCATGTGGCGGCGCACCATATTGAAACGCATCCATTAGGAAACCAAACTGTGCTTTTGCCTGCTCTTCTGTAAAGCCTAAATATTTAAACATAAGCGATTGTGTAGCTTTATCGTGTATACGTATACTGCCACCACCTATTTCATTACCATTAAGCACAAGGTCATAGGCGTTAGCCCTTACTGCTCCGGGGTCTGTTTCCAGCAGTGCAATATCTTCTGGTTTTGGCGAGGTGAAAGGGTGGTGCATAGCATGAAAGCGCTCTGTATCTTCATCCCACTCCAATAGCGGGAAGTCGACAACCCATAATGGTGCAAACACCTCAGGATTTCTTAGACCTAAACGTGTGGCAAGTTCCATACGAAGTGCACTTAGCCTCGTGCGAGTTTTATGGGCATCGCCAGATAATACTAAAATAAGGTCGCCCGGTTTTGCACCGGTAATTTCTGCCCATTGCAATAAATCGGCCTGGTCATAAAATTTATCTACAGATGATTTTATAGTACCGTCGGCCTCATATTTAGCATATACCATACCCGTGGCGCCTACCTGTGGTCGTTTAACCCAGTCTATAAGACCGTCAATTTCTTTACGGGTATAGGTAGCAGCTCCTGGAACAGCAATACCCACCACAAGTTCGGAATTATTGAATACTGCAAATTCTTTATGTTGTGCCCACTGGTTTAGCTCTCCAAACTCCATCCCAAAACGGATGTCCGGTTTGTCATTACCGTATTTTTTCATTGCCTGGTCATACGTCATTCTCGGGAAGGTACCCGTCTCTATACCTTTTACATGTTTAAGCAGGTGGCTTGCAAGCCCTTCAAATGTCTGTATGATATCTTCTTGTTCTACAAACGCCATTTCGCAATCTATCTGTGTAAACTCCGGCTGGCGGTCTGCGCGAAGGTCTTCGTCACGGAAGCACTTTACGATCTGGAAATACTTATCCATACCACCCACCATAAGCAACTGCTTAAAAGTTTGTGGCGATTGCGGCAGCGCATAAAACTGTCCTTCGTTCATGCGGCTTGGCACAACAAAGTCGCGTGCGCCTTCTGGTGTCGATTTTATAAGTACCGGAGTTTCTACCTCTATAAAGCCCTGCGCCGAAAGGTAATTTCTAACTTCCATGGCAACACGGTGGCGAAACAGCAGGCTGTTTTTAACCGGGTTACGGCGAATATCAAGGTAGCGGTATTTCATCCGGATGTCTTCTCCGCCATCGGTATCATCTTCTATACTAAAAGGGGGAGTAAGCGATGCATTAAGGATAGTAAGCTGTGTTACTAAAATTTCGATATCGCCTGTAGCCATACCTGCATTTTTACTTTCGCGCTCTATAACAGTACCGGTAACCTGTACAACAAACTCCCTGCCCAGTGTTGCGGCAAGATCAAATACATCTTTTTGAGTACGGTCGGCATCAAATATCAATTGGGTAATCCCGTAGCGGTCCCTAAGGTCTGCCCAGATAAGAAATCCTTTGTTACGGGTTTTTTGTACCCATCCGGCTAATGTTACTTCCTTATTAATATCGGCGGCTGTTAATTGCCCGCAATTATGGCTTCTGTACATTACATAAATTTTTGTGCTGCAAATTTAGTAACTATTACCAATAATGCTCTATGCAATAAAACATTTTAGCGGCTTTTACTCTTATCAGTTTCTTTAAACGATTCTACAATTGCATTCATGTCGGCTTCATTATCGGTTTTCTTGGTATCAAGCGTCCAGGTCAATATTTGGTAGTACCTGTTTTTACCTTCTACATAGGCTATAATCCAGTATACATTTACGCCGTTAACGGTACCGTCAAATTTAATAGTGCGGGCATTAAGGTTATTAATGGTTGTTGTTTCCATTTTTGGGGTAACTGCCAAGCCTGACGATTTTGCAATATCATCTGCAAGAAGTTTGCTATACCCATCAATATTTGCTGTATAGTCTAATTCGCCTTCCTCAAGAACCTTATTAAAATTTGCTTTAGGCTCGTCTATAACAAGCACATAAAATTCGCGCATTGCATTTTTATATTGCAAAGATGCGGCTTTGTTAAGGTCTTCGGTTTTGTCTAAGTAGGAGGGTAGGTCTATGGTATATCTGCCTTCAACCTTTACGGTTTCTACAGTATGATTACAGGAAATAAAAAGGAATAATGTGAGGGATGCAGCAATAAATTTTAGTTTCATAGATTTTGGTTGTTTACTTTGTTGGTACTGCAATTTACGTAAATTACCTATAGTTACTGCCCGGCATTTTTAATTTTAAGCCAGGATAGTAAATAGTTGGTGTTGTGTATGCAATATATGGCCAACAAATTTTAATTTTACAAACATAAAATTTAAATCTACAATGAAAAAGATCTTATTACTGCTTCTTTTTGTTTATACCGGTGCGTTTGCGCAAGCCGATAAGGTAAAGTTTACCGCTAAGATACAAAACCGCAACAGCGACTCGCTTGTAGTACGCTCCCGTACTTTTACGAAAGTTATTAAAGGCGATGCCAAAGGTAACTTTACCGATGCCTTTGCTGTGCCGCAGCCTGGCGTATACCAATTGTTTGACGGTGCAGAATATGCATCTATATACCTTAAAAATGGTTTTGACCTTAGCATGACTATGGACGCCAAAAAATTTGACGAAACAATTACGTTTAAAGGCACAGGCGAAAAAGAGAATAATTACCTCGCTAAAAGAACGCTTCAGGACGAAGTTTTTGGAGAAAACCTTAATGCTTCTTTGGGCAATGGTGAAGCACTTAACAAACTTATAGATGAGCGTGTATCAGCAACAGAACTTGTAGTTAATGATGCGTCTTATGATGAAGCATTTAGGAAGGGGCTTAAAGCACAGTTGGGCCAGGAGAAACAACAGCTTACACAAATGGCGCAACAGGCACTTATAGCCGGTAAGCTTATTGGCAAACCATCGCCTGCTTTTAACTACGAAAACTTTAAGGGAGGAACTACAAAGCTTGAAGATTTTAAAGGTAAATATGTGTACATAGATGTATGGGCTACATGGTGTGGGCCTTGCCGACAGGAAATTCCTTTCCTGCAAAAGGTTGAAGAAAAATACCATGGTAAAAACATTGTGTTTACAAGTATATCTATCGATACTGCAAAAGACCATGAGAAGTGGAAAAAAATGGTGGGCGACAAAACTTTAGGCGGTGTTCAGCTGTTTGCTGATAAAGACTGGAAATCCGAATTTATCCAAGCTTACGGTATTAACTCTATACCTCGCTTTATACTAATAGACCCTAAAGGCAACGTTGTTGAAGCAGATGCAAAAAGACCATCTGACCCTGCACTACAGGAACAGCTTGATAAATTACTTAAGTAATTAAATACTATATTTACTAACCCATGCATTGCGTGGGTTTTTTATTTTAAACCAAGTACCCATGAAAAATTTAATACTTGTACTGCTTATAGGCACCAGCGCTTTTGCCCAGGATGGCGTTATTAATTTTAAGGGTGATATACGTCACGCGGCTGCCGATTCTGTTATAGTTACAAGCAAATCGGGGCGGTGGCGTAAAGCTATGGCACTGGATGCTAACGGACATTTCGCAGGGAAAATTCAACAGGGAGCAAATGATTTTACATTACGTGTGGGCGACCAAAAAATGCAACTATGGTTAGAGAACGAATACGATCTTACCATTGCTGCCGATGCCGAAAACATTCTTGAAACCCTGCATTTTGAAGGAGTGGGGGCAAAGGAGAACGATTTTATGGTAGGTATGGAGCGCGATAAAAGCAAACTTATAAGTAAATACAAAGCTGCATTTACAGATGAAGAGCTTCAAAAAGATGTAGATGCCATGGTTGATGCCTGGGTTAGTTTTTTAAAAAGCAGACCATTAACCGACATGATGGTGACTAAGTTAAAGTTTAAGATAGATTATATAGACAGGAAAAACCTGCCAAAAGAAATTGCTAAGGGAATTTATAAAAGCCGCATGGTTAATACAAAATCGCCCGATTTTAATTTTGAGAATTTTAAAGGTGGTACAAGTAAACTCTCGCAGTTTACAGGCAAGTATGTATATATAGATGTTTGGGCTACCTGGTGCGGGCCATGCAAAATGGAAATACCTTTCCTGCAGGAGGTGGAGCAGGTTAATAAAGGCAAGAATATTGTTTTTATAAGTCTTTCTGTAGATAAAGCTAAAGACCACGATAAATGGAAGGAGATGGTTGCTAAAGATGGTTTAGGCGGTGTGCAGCTTATGGCTGATAAAGACTGGGAATCTGATTTTATAAAAGCCTACGGCATTCATTCCATACCACGCTTTATACTTATAGACCCTAAAGGTATGGTGATAGATGCAGATGCAAAAAGACCATCTAACCCAGAGCTGCAATTAGAACTTAATAAATTACTAAAATAGATTTTTGCCTAACCGTCTGATTGATTTCGTTTTATGGGTTAATATGGTTTTCCAATGTTAAGTTTTATCCAATGTTACCAAATTGTTACGTAAACGTGTTTTTTATGTAAATTAATTTTATACATTTGTTATATAGATATGTATAACGCTAAAAACTAAACAGATATGAAAAAGATTATTATCACCGGATTGTTCCTTGTAACAGGTGTTTTATCTGCCCAAAATATTAAACCTAAGCACGAAATAGAAAACCAAATAATAAAAAGCACCTACTATTTTGAAAATGGTAACGTTAAGCAAACCGGCTTTTACAAAGACGGCAAGCTTCATGGCTCTTGGGTTGCTTATAACGAAGATGGTACAAAACAAAGCATGGGCGAGTACGTAAACGGACAAAAGACCGGCAAATGGTTTTTCTGGACAGGCGCTACGCTAAATGAAGTAGATTACAGCAACAGCAGGATTGCCGATGTAAAGAAATGGTCTAACGGCGCAGTAGCAGTTAACAAGTAGCAAATAGCCTGCTTTCTAATAGAGGCAAGCACTAAATGTAAAGAGGCCCTGAAGATAGTTCAGGGCCTCTTTATATTTAACCTTAAGCCGGCTTGTGTGTCTTTTTATAAGTACGCCCATACCAAATAATAAATCCTGATATGGGGAGCAGGCCACATATAAAACTGGCTATAAAGGCGAGTATCTTTCCGGGTAAGCCAAGTATTGCACCTACATGAATATCATAATTTGCGGTGATAAGCTTTTCGCCAAAGTTCTTTTCATCGTGCTTCCTTTCAGCTAAAAGTTTACCGGTGTACTGGTCAAACTTCATTTGATGGGCAACGTAATACACATTTGGGTATTGCCCCACATATACATCTATTGCTGAGAGGCTGTCGGCAGGCTTACTTATAGAAAATCCTGCCGCATCGCTGTGCATTTTCATAGCGGTGCTAAGGGCAGTGTTAAAAGCAATGTCTTTATTACTTGCTTTAGCAATTTTAGATTGTGCCACTAATTGTTCAGGCGGGGTTACACTTAGCGACCCTGCCACATAAATTAATCCCTGAAACCATGTAAAAGCCCACACCATGCCCGTAAATGCAATTATAAGTGCGATTATCGAAATGTAAAAGCCAAGTATATTATGAAGGTCGTAGTTTTTACGGCGCCATTTAGTACTGTCTTTCCACCTAAACCATATTCGTTGTTTACGGGCTGCTTTGTTTTTGGGCCACCATAAAATGATACCCGTTATAAGCATTGCAACAAATATAAAAGTACTCCATCCAATTATTTGCTGCCCTATTGGAGCATTTAGCAACAAGCTCCAATGGAGCATCTTAACAATATTGAAGAAATCCAGCTCTTCATCATATATACCTAATACCTCGCCGGTATATGGGTCTGTATAAATATTGTAATACTGGTCTAACGAATCAAAGTAAAGAACAGCGTTAGCGTCTCCGGCCTTATAACAGGTAAAAACAATAGATTTTTCAGGATCGCCATAAACCTGTGAGCCTGTGATTTTTTTAGTTGGGCCAACGGCTTTCTGGGTTTGCTCCCATAAAAAAGCCATGGGTAATTTTTCTTGCTTAACCGCTTCTACATACATCTCGTCATGCCTAAGCCATGCTTTTATCTCTACACTAAAAACGTATATGCAACCGGTAACTGCAAGAAGTAAAACAATAAGCCCGGATGTTAATCCGAGCCATAAATGTGCTTTACCCACCCAATGCTTAAAACCTTTTTTCTTTTTCTTCTTCGTCATTAGCCGCGGTATTTTATTTACTTAAAGGCAGGGCATAAGTGGCGCAATGGTATATAAACTGATATTCTTTTCCATTATAAGTTCCGGGTACTTCTTCTTTTTTGGTTACCTCGGTAACATATTTTGTATTCCACGGCAGGGTAAATTTTACAGTACCGTTCTCATCTGTAGTAAGCTTTTTACTCCACTGGTCGGCAACAAAAATTGTAACCTCTGTTTCCTTAGCAGGCTGCCCTTTGTATAATATTGTTAAAGTAGTCTCAGCCTTTTCAGCCGATAGCTTTTTAGTAGCATCAACAACGGCAAGTCCGTCCGGATTTACAGCCGCAGTATCAGTCACTTTATCGCCCACAACAACCTTAGCAGTTGCGTGATAGTGAGTTTTAAAAATTCCAAAGTTGTACTGGGTATAATCTACAACATCAATTTTATTATTGTTAAGTGCAATGGTGTAGGTGCCATTTACAGCAGGAGTAAAATGGCCACTGTAAAACGTGTCACCTGGCTGTAAAGTAAGGGCAGTCTTTTCTCCGTTAGGTGCTATAGCCCAAACTTCGAAGTTTTTCATTTTGCCAAAAGCCTCACCGGCTACTTTTTCCTGAAGGCCGTAAGTGTATTCGCCAAAAAACACTTTTACCTCCTGCTTTTTACCGGTTTTGCCGGTTGGTGCAGTTTCAATCCACATAAAGTGTGCAAATGCATTGCTGCATGCCATAAGTGTTACCAGTAGTAAAATACATTTTTTCATGATGGTGATTTTTAAAACAAATACATCTCCCCATATTCAGGAAGATGCATTTTAAAGTTATTAAAAGTTATAGGTAAGGTTAGCTGCAAATATCCTTGGCCTCTGTGGGTTGATTGTACTCCACCCTTTGTAGTACTCTTTATCTGTAATGTTGTCTACCTTAAGTGTTATTGTAAAGGCATCTACATTATAAAAAGCTGAAGCATTTAGCACAGTGTATTCAGACACTGTAAAGTTGCCGTTTGAGCGGTTGTAAATCCTGTTTTTACTTGCATAATTACCACCAAATCCTAAACCGAAGCCGTTAAGCAAACCATTGCTGAATTTATAGCTTGCCCATAGGTTGGCAAGATTTTGCGGCCCTGCACTTTCCGGCCTGTAATTTACAAAACTTGGGTCGCCGGCAGTTAGCCTGCTGTCATTATAGCTGTAGCCTGCAAGTATATTAAGGCCTTCAACGGGATTAGCGGTTAAAGAGAACTCTATACCCTTGTTAGTTTGTGCAGCGTTATTGTAATTAATAACATTTGGAGGTAAAGGGCTACCATCATCAGCAAGTGCAGGGGTACCATCTGGGTTAAGCTGTGGCAAATATAGTGTGTAGACAGAGTTGCTTACTTTAGTTTGATAGTAGCTAATAGACCCTGTTACTTTATTATTGAACAGATTTACCTTTGCACCAACCTCAACCTGATTAGCATGTTCAGGATCAAAAGATATCGCAGTTGTAACTCCTGCAATTGTGTTTGTTGCAGGGTCTGTGTTAGAAAATCCATTCATGTAGTTAGCAAACAATGATAATTTATCCAGTATGGGTTGGTAAACCACACCAAACTTAGGAGATAGTGCTGTCTGGTTACCGTTATCGTTACTAAAATGGTCGATCCTTAAACTTGCCATTGCAGATAAAGCAGGGGTAAAGTTAAACACATCAGATGCGTAAGCGCTAAAAATTTCCTGTTTTGTCTTGCTGTGGTTTATCGTGCTGTTAGCTAAAAGAGCATCTGTACCTGCCTGGGTAAGTATACCACTGTCGTCTGTGTAAAGAGCAGGGTTTGTAACTCCAAGAACATCAATATTAAATCGAGTTATATCATTACCTATATACACAGCACCATTACTTACATAGCCTGTACTATTATCTACAACATTTCTATTAAAATAATCTAAACCTGCTACGATCCTGTTGCGCATATTACCGATTTTAAAATCGCCAATAAAATTTTGCTGAATGTCTGTCCCTGTGGTTTCAGAATTTTGTTTATTTATAGATCGGCCCAGTATAATACCAGTTGTAACAGTAGGATAATACTGTGTTCCCTCATATAAATATGAATAATATCCATCTGATTTTGCAGATGTTCTTGAAAGTATAGTCTGAGATCTCCACTCACTATTGATCTTGTAGTTCATCTGTCCCTGAAAGTTGAATGTAGGTGTTTCAATATACAGGTCGTTGCCGGTGTAAGAGCGACTATTATCGTAGCCAAGTTCATCTAAATTCTGAACCCTGAGCGACGGTGCACCCCTATCTAAGAAAAGCATGGCAGGATTAGTGCTTCTACCATTGTAAAACTCTGTGTTCACAAGGAATGATAACTTGTCATTTACTTCGTAAGAAAGTGATGGTGCCACAAAAAGAGATTTTTTAAAGCCTGCATCCTGAAAGCTATCCTCGGTATGGTATGCTGCGTTAAGCCTTAAAAATACTTTTTTCTCTTTATTTAATGGTGTGTTTACATCTATTGTGTAGCGGTTAAGGCCATAGGTGCCGCCCGTGTAAGATACATTACCGCCAAAAGTATCGTAAGGCCTCTTAGTGTTTACGTTTATTAGGCCACCATAAGAAATAAGGCTACTACCAAATAGTGTTCCTGATGGTCCTTTAATAACCTCTATTCTTTCTATGTTAGCAGGATCCGGACTGCCGGTCGTTAAACCGGGTACACCATTAATCATAGTGGGCTGCACTGCAAAACCTCTCAGCGAAAAATAACCTGCTCCGTCTCCGCCACGTCCTGTAGACTCCCATAGTTTAGCAAGTCCGGGTGCATTGTTAAGGGCATCATCAAAATTTGTAATCACCTGCTGCTTTAAAACTTCGGCAGATATTGTATTATAAACCTGTGGGTTCTCAATGTCTTTTAAAGGCATCTTAGAAACCACTTCGCTCGATGTTCTGGCAAATTTATTAGCATTTGCCTCTATGATCACCTCATTAAGTTGCTCCTGACTTTGAGATAGTGTAATATTTTTAGTAACATTTTCTCCTGCCGTAACGGTAATTGTTTCTTTTAAGGGAGCAATACCAACTGCAGATACATTTAGGGTATACGTGCCCGGCTTTACATTTTTTATTTCGTAGTAACCCTGCGCGTTTGTTAAAGCGCCATTATTTGTGCCCTTAAGCTCGACAGATATGCTTTCGGCCGGAGAATTATCATTTAATGTAATGGTACCACTTACAGTTGCGCGGTCCTGTGCCCATGTTGCAAATGTGCACAATACAAGCAGGCATGATAAAAAGTGTTTAAATGTGTTCATTGTGTTTGTTTCGATTTTCTGGCGCAAATGTAAAATCTAAAACAAAACCAAGCAAGCTTATTCTTATTTATTCTAAATAAGTTTTCAAACAATCACAATACAGTTTTTATATAAGCATATTTGCATCTTAATTTAATTATTAAAAATTTTTATGCATAAATTCTGTATTATATGCACGAATACTAATTGTTTATTGCGGTTGTTTTGAGGGCAATCACCAGTTTATTAAACTAAAAAAGCCCCAACGGTTAGATTGGGGCTTAAAAATATTGATTTTATGATCTGAATTTAATGTTTCGTAGTAAAGCCATCTTCGCTTAGCTCCTTATGGTCGTAATCTTCTACCATTAGGGCGGCATAGTCTTTAGGTTCGCCTTTGCTTATCCTGCGTATTATACTATCGAATATAGAGTATACAACCGGCACAATTATAAGGGTAAGGAAAAGTGAACTGGTAAGGCCACCAATAATTACCCATGCAAGGCCATTATTCATTGCCGCTGCACCACCCGTTGCAAGAGCAATAGGGATCATACCAAAAACCATTGCAATTGTTGTCATCAGGATAGGGCGAAGACGTGCGTGGTTAGCCTGTACAAGAGCCGTATTAGTGCTTTCGCCTTCTTCCTTACGGTGGTTGGTAAAGTCTACAAGTAATATCGCATTCTTACATACAAGGCCAATTAGCATAATTACACCTAAAATGGTAAAGATGTTTAAGGTATTGTTTGTAAGGGCCAGTGCCAGTAGCGCACCAATAAATGATAGCGGAATAGAGAATAGTACCACGAAAGGATACACAAAACTATTATATAATGCCACCATTACAAGGTAAACTAATATAATAGCCGCAAGTAGTGCAATACCTAACGTACCAAAACCTTCTGCCTGATTTTCTTTATCGCCACCCCAAACATAATTAACTCCGGTAGGGCGTTTCATTTTTGTTAAATAGTCTGCTTCCCATGTGTCTGCAACAGTACCACTCGGTACACCCGCCGCCTGAGCCTGTATGGTTACAGAGGCGCTTTTATCCCTTCGCTCCAGGAAGCTTGGGCCTGAACTTTCGGTTACCGTTGCAAATTGCGATAGCTTTATCTGTTGGCCTGCATCGTTAATAAATACAAGGTCTTTTACGTCATTAACGCTCGAACGGTTGTACTCATTAAAGCGGATGTTAATATCGTACTCGTATTCACCGGCACGAAATTTACCATCGGTATTACCGTTAAATGCAGTTTGCATGGTCATACCTACCGTTTGTAACGAAAGGCCAAGCGACGACATTTTATCGCGGTCTACCTGTACGTTTACTTCCGGGCTACCCCCTTCAGATGTTAGCTTTATAGCTGTGGCACCCTTTACCTTTGCGAGGTTTTTAGCGGCCTCGTTAGCAAACTTCATTGTGCTTTCTAAGTCTGGGCCTGTAATGGTTAAGGCTATAGGAGCTTCATCGGCACCACCCATAATACTTACAGGCACGGTTTTAATTTTAACGCCAACCAGCTTTTGCTCCAGTTCGCGTTTTACCCTTGCAGCAAATACAAACGTGTTTTCGTCGCGCTCTTTGGCATCGTTAAGGGTTACCTTAATTTCGCCTTTATAAGCGGTTGCCTGTGTGCCACCCATACCTTCACTGGTTTGGCCCACTGTGGTAATAATGCCTGTAATTTCTTTCTTGCTTGTAAGGTATTCTTCTGCTTTTTGGGCTACGAAGTTAGATTGCTCTACAGAGGCATCTTTAGGCAGCTCCATTTGTACAAGGAACTGGCTCCTGTCCATCTTAGGGAAAAACTCTCCGCCAATAAAGCCTGCACCTACCAGCGCAATAGAGCTAAAGAACAATACTAAAATAACAACAAGTGTTATAATTTTATGCCACATACTATCGATACACCATTTAAGGATTCCGGTTACCCAGTGTGTAAACTTGTCAAGGCCTCTCTCGAACCCTAAAATTACTTTTTCGAAAAGGTTCTTGCCTGTTAAATGTTCCAGCTTACCAAAACGAGATGATAACCAAGGAATAAGTGTAAACGATGACAGTAATGATAGTGCAGTAGCGATTACTACTGTTACACAAAACTGCGAAATAATATTAGACACAAGGCCGGAACTTAATGCGATAGGAAGGAATACCACAATAATTACAATTGTAATTGCCGTTACCGTACCGCCAATCTCTGCAGTACCGTCATAAGAGGCACGTACCTTATTTTTGCCCATCTCCATGTGGCGGTAAATGTTTTCGAGTACCACAATGGCATCATCTACAAGTATACCTACTACAAGCGATAAACCAAGCAAACTCATTAAGTTTAGCGTGTAGCCCATTAAATAGATACCAATAAAGGTAGCAATAAGCGATGCCGGAATAGATACCATTACAATAAACGCGTTACGTATACTGTGAAGGAAGAACAACATTACAAATGCCACAAGAAATACCGCTATAAATAAATCGTGTATTACGTTATCTGCAGCAGTTAGCGTAAACTCGCTGCTATCATCGGCAATTTGTAGTTTAAGCCCATTATCTTTATAATCGTTCTCTATCTTTTTAACAGCGGCCTGTATCTCTTCACTTACAGATACGGCATTGGCATCCGTTTGTTTAATAATTTGCAATACAATAGCGCTGTTACGGTCTACACGGGATATTTTTTCTACCTCTTTCTGGCTATCCTGTACATCGGCAATTTCGCCAAGGCGCACCTGGATGCCATTTTTAGATGATACCACGAGGTTACGCATTTCTTCTACGTTGCGGTATTTACCCGATAAACGTACAAGCATAGAGTTCTCTCTTGTTTGTATATTACCCGTAGGGAAATCAAGATTAGAACTAAGTATGGCTGCCTGAACATTAGGGATAGAAAGTCCGTAACCTTTTAGTTTTTCCTGGTCAAGGCTTACCTGTATTTCACGCTCTTCGCCACCCACAAGATTAACCTGGGCCACACCGTTTACACGGGCAAGAATAGGTTCAATTTTTTTATCAAGAAGGTCGTAAAATGCAACCTCATCCATCTTAGATGTTGCACCAATTGTAATAATCGGTAAATCGCTTAAGGAGAATTTACTTAACGACGGCGGATCTACATCTTCCGGTAAGTCTTTCTCTATTGCGTTAATTTTACGCTGGGCATCATTAAGCGAATAATCTGCATCGGCTTCAGCCTCAAGTGTAACCATTACAACCGAAAGGCTTTCGTATGATTTAGATTCTACTTTTTTAACCAGCTCTAAGGAAGATACCGCATCTTCCACTTTTTTAGTTACCGTATTTTCTACCTCCGATGGCGATGCGCCCGGATATACAGTAGATATGGTAACTACATTTATTTCGAACTTAGGTATAAGTTCGTAGCTAAGGCTGCTGTAGCTAAACAGTCCGGCCAGCGTGAGTATTGTAAACAACACTATAATAAGCGTTGGCCGTTTTATGGATATTTCTGCTATTTTCATTAATTCTTTGTTTAAAGTTTAAGGTTTAAAAGTTTCAAGTTGTTTGAAAACAAACCCTTATCCTTATTTTATAGGAGTTACTTTAGCACCATCGGTTAGATTAATCTGGCCACTTGTTACCACTATCTCACCTTGGTTAAGGCCATCAAGTACTTCTACCTGCTCGCCAAAAATACGCCCCGATACAATTTTTGTAAGTTTTACAACGCTGTCTTTTACAACAAATACCTGATTTCCTGCTACACCACCCACAAATGCATTACGCGGTATGGTTTTAACCGGAGTTTGCTTAGCTGCGCCACTGCTAAAGTTTGCGGTACCATACATACCTGCTTTAAGTTCGTTATTGCTATTGTTGGCAATTTCTATCTCTACAGGAAAGTTTAGCGAAGCATCTGCTTTTGGTGCCACAAATGTAATTTTGCCGTTAAATTCTTTATCAGGGTACACGCTCGCTTTTACTTTAATTGGGTTACCCACTTTAAGGCCGGCTACATGTTGCTCATCTACGTTTACAAGTAGTTTAAGTGTAGATACATTAACAAGCTCGAACAATACAGTTCCAGGAGCAACCACGCTTCCCGGCTCTATATTACGCTTGTTTACAATACCATTTATGCTTGCCTTAATACTTGCGTCGCCAAGGTTAATCCTCGTTTGATCGTACTGTGCCTTGGCATTTGTAAGCGATAGCTTTGCCTGGTCTACCTGCTGCTGTGTAACACCGCCGGTTTTAAAGGCATTTTCATAACGCTGTGCGTCGCTCTTTGCATTTTCGTAAGCAGCTTTAGCATTAGATAACTGTATGTTTAGCTGGTCGCCTTTTATAACGGCAAGTACCTGCCCTATACGAACGGCATCTCCCTCATCAACCAGCACTTTTACCACCCGGCCGGAGTTTTCTGCCGGAAAGCTTAACTCCTGAGAAGGGGCAAATGTTCCGTTAGCAAGATAATCCTGGTTAGGTATTTCAGTCTTTACTGTATCTATACGAACAGATACTGCATCATTTTGTTTAGATATTAAGGCCGTCTCGGTCTCGTTTTTCTTTTTGTTGTTGGTAAGTATGTATGCTATAAGCCCTATTACAGCTACACCTATTACTATATATAATACTTTTTTCATGATATGGATGGTTAGTTTATTAGGGTTTTTAATTCGCCTTTGGCTTTTATAAGTTGCACTTCTGCCAGTTTAAAGTCGAGCAGCGCGGTAGTATAGTTATTTTGTGCCTCTATGTACGAGTTTTCAGCATCAAGAAGATCTGTTAGTGTGGCAAGCCCCTGCTGATAATTGTTCTGTGTATTATCCAGTACATCCTGCGCGAGCTGCACATTTTCTTTTTGATTGTTAATGGTAATAATGCTGTTATTTATTTGCGTTTTTGCATTTAAGAAAGCCAGGTCCAGAGACAGCTTTGTATCTATAAGGTCTTCCTTTGTCTTTCTCAACTCTACGTCAGCCTGCCTTACGCGGGAACGCGTAGCAAAACCATTAAAAATAGGCACTTTTAAATTTGCTCCTATAACAGAGAAATCAGACCAGTACACATTGTCAGATGATTTTGCAAACCATGGCAATTGCGGACCCTGACCTATGTAGTTATAACCTGCGGTAAGCGCAAGAGTAGGGTAGTACTCTGCCTGCATTGCTTTTTTATTATAGTAGTACAATTGTTCCTGCTTTTTTAATAGCTGGTACTGGGTCAGGTTCGTAGCATCCGGCGTTTCTTCAAGATTTAATGGTGTAACCTGAAACTCAGTTTCCGGAATAGATATTTTAGTTTCAATAGGCATACCCATATAAAACTTAAGCGTATTTTCCTGCAACTGCACAGCATTAAGAATTTGCTGGCGCTGCGTTTTTATATTACTTAAGTTTACGTTCATACGGTCAAGATCAATTTTGCGGGCAAGTCCGTTATCAAACTGGCCTTTTATAATATCCCTCACCTCTGTCGTGTTTTTAAACGTGCTGTCTATAACAGTAAGCTTTTGTCGCTGTACATAAACCTGATAGTAGTTATTAGCCACCCGTTCTATTACCTGCTCTTCTGTAAGCTGGGCATTAACCTGATAAAATTCGCGAGTAGTCTTTGCCGCTTTAAGGCCTGTAAAAACCGACTGGTCAAAAATGTTCTGCGTTAGGTTTACACCGGCTGTAGAGCTCCATTTTTGTCCTAACGGCGCAAGAATCACAGATCCTGCAGGCCCACCAAAAAACTCGCCTGGTAGGGCATTAAGCTGAAGTATAGGATTAAATGTAAGGTTACCGTTTGCTGTAATGGTAGGCAGGGCACGGGCGCGAACCTCGGCTATCTGGTATTCACTGTTCTCTACCGATAGTTTTGCCTTTCGGGCATCGGCTTTGTTTTCAAGCGCATAGGTAATGGCATCTTTTAAGGTAAGCTCTTTTGCAGGTGTTTGTGCGTGCAAAACAGGTGCTCCTAAAATAACCATGAGCAGAGCCATCCGTTGCAGAAAGATGCTTGCGATGTTACTTGGGGTTTTCATGTGTGTATAACTGTTATTAATTGATTGATGGATTCTATTTAATAAATAACGTGTTCATTATCACGTCTTTTCTTTCTTCTAAAAGGATGTCGTACCCTTCCTGCGTAAATCCCATTGTTTCCTGTAGCAATGGCCTCATAGATACAGGAAAAGACATAAGCGATACAAAGTTGAGCACAAATTGCTCCGGCCTCATTTTATGAATATTACCCCGCTCCATTTCCAGGGCTACTTCCAGATAAAACTTATCCAGCAGTACATTCATGTGTTCTTTATCTTTATAGCAGTTTCCCTGGTTCATTTGGGTAACCATATATATTTCTAAATAAGGATATCGTTGGCTTTGCTCAAAAAACACATCCAGATGCTGGCTTATCTTTTCCCTGAACGAAATTTCAGCAAAAACAATTTTTTCCATCATTTCATGTTCCTGATCCTGCGCATCCTGAAATACGATATCAAAAAGGTTATTACGTGAGCGGAAATAGTAATTTATAAGTGTACGGTTTACGCCGGCGGCATCTGCAATTTCCTGAGTCGTTGCGTTAAAACGGCCTTCTGCGAAAAAGAGCCTTTTTGCGGTATCTTTAATCAACTCCTCTGTATCCTGATCCGTTATTTTAGCTGACATATTTGTTTAACTATTTTGTTTGACATTTTTGTCAATGCAAATTTATTGACAATTTTGTTAAACGCAATGAAATTTTTATATTTTTTTGCCTGAAATCTGCGAAATGGTTTTCGTTAAAATGTCTAAGCCCATTGGTGTAACCAACGACCTTAAATGGTAATCGAGATATTGCAGGCTCAAGCTTTCCATTCTGTAACTGCTCTCCGGAAAAAGCTGGACATCTTTTGTTGCAATAGCGCCGGCAAAATAAATCCGGCTTACAAAATCTACATCTATGTTTTCCCTGTAAAGACCATGATTAATACCTCGTCTTATGTTTTCATGCATGCACGTGGTCATCTTCTCAAATTGATAATCCCTAAGCTTATTCGATATTACAGGATAGAATTTTTGTAGCTGGTGCAGTGAAGACGACGATTCGTCTTTTAATATGCCTGCAAGAAAATCTCTGATGATAAAAAACTCCTCTATAGGGTTATGCTCATCAGCAACTATAACATCTATCCCGCCAGATATTTGCTCACATAGTAACATCGAGCTCGCCTCGACTAAGTCATTCTTGTTTGCAAAATGCTGATAGATAGTTTTTTTAGAAATACCCATCTCTGCAGCAATATCATCCATGGTGATGCTTTTAAAACCAATCTTTAAAAACATTTCGTTTGCCTTGTTCAATATCAAATCCTTCATATTCTTTCGTCATTTTCAAAGCGCAAAGATAATCAGGAAACTTTATAAACCAAAAAAGTTTCCGAAGTTTCTTATTAACGATATGGTATCGTAACTTGTTTTGATAACAGTTAGGAATGCTTTACTTTAGCCAAAATTTTTACACATGCAGTCCATAGGGTATTATCAGGAAGTTATTTCAAGTTATTTTGCAACGGCATCAGTTATAAAGGAGCCCAGAAATCTTTATGATCCTATTGGGTATATTTTGTCGCTTGGAGGGAAGAGGATGCGACCTGTACTTACGTTAATGGCGGCAGAGATATTTAATGCCGATTGCCGCGAAGCGCTTCCGGCTGCCGTTGCGGTAGAAATTTTTCATAACTTTTCGCTGGTTCATGACGACATTATGGACGATGCACCACTGCGCCGCGGCAACCAGACCGTACATGAAAAGTGGAACATTAATACAGGAATCCTGTCTGGAGATGCCATGCTTATAATGGCCTACAGGCATTTTGAAGAATATGAGCCTGCAATATTTCAATCGCTGGCAAAGCTTTTTAGTAAAACGGCGCTCGAGGTTTGTGAAGGGCAGCAATGGGATGTAGACTTTGAAGAGCGTACCGATGTTACCATACCGGAATACCTAAAAATGATAGAATACAAAACTGCGGTTTTAGTAGGTGCTGCTATGCAAATGGGCGCCATTGTTGCGCAAACATCTCAGGAAAATTGTGCACTTATATACAACTTTGGCCTTAATCTTGGTATTGCTTTTCAGTTGCAGGACGATTATCTTGATGCCTTTGGTAACCCAAAAACATTTGGCAAGCAGGTGGGGGGCGATATTATAGAAAACAAAAAAACGTACCTGTATCTTAAGGCTAAAGAATTTGCCCGGCAGGAACAGGCAGCACAGTTAAAAGAGTGGTTCTCTGTGCATCCCGAAGACAGCACGGCTAAAATAGAGGCTGTAAAAGATATTTTTAATGTTACGGGTGCTTCAATAGCTACGCAAAAAGCTATAGAAGACTATACTTTTAAGGCTTTTGATACCTTAGAGAAGCTCGATATTACCACAGATAAAAAGGCAGCACTTAAGGATTTTGGCAGCAGGCTGATGGGCAGGAACGTATAAGCTATAAATGAGAGCAGTTTATTTAGTTAAGAACGATAAAGAAAGCACTGTGCCACAAATATGGCTGGCAATGCTGTTTCCTTTATTTACGGTCTCGGCACTTGGAGTAGATTCTGTTACTTTTCTTCAAACCTATTTTGACGGGCGCCAGCTCACAAATGCGTTGGCAATGCTTTACTTTGCGCTGATGTTTTACGTGTCGGGGCAGCATTTGCGAAGGCTTATGCTCGTCATGGTTATGCTGTCCTATCTCGGCGAGATCATATTTTGTAAATTACTGGGCATGTATGCCTATCGTACAAATGCAATACCTTTATATGTGCCGTTTGGGCATGCTATTGTTTATGCATCGGGGTTTACATTTGCCCATACACGTTTTGCTATCCGCACAGATAAGCAATTCCGTGTCATTTTTGCAGTTACCTTTGCCTGCCTTTTTTTATATGTTGGGCTTGTGCTAAACGATATATTTTCGCTTGTATTTGGTGCTACGTTCTTTTTGTTGCTGTATAAAAAGCGCTGGCAAAACATGTATTATTTTATTGCGCTTTGTGTTATCTTTATAGAATTAACCGGTACATACTTTAAATGCTGGACTTGGGTGCCAAGAATATTTGGCTTCATGCCAACCATTAATCCACCCATGGGGGCCGTGTTTTTTTATGGCGGCGGCGATGTGCTCCTGGCTAAAATAGTGGCCATCTGGGAAAAGAGAAAATTACAAAAATAAAATATAATGGTATTTATTGCTCCCCAAACTACCGATCTTTTGCTTGCCGAAGCAGCGAATGAAAATCTTTACCCTAAGCTTTTAGAACAAATAAATAAGGATTTTAATCTCGCTAACGAGCCTATAGATTTCCCTAAAAGTACCACGCCTTATGAGCTTAAGGTACAGTTGCACGAAAAAATATACCGCATGCTGCACTACAAGTTTGCCGAATATTTAAACCTGCTGTATATCATTGACGTATCTGAAGAGCAAATGAAAAAACTCGACGGCTCTGATTTGGTTCAACTATCTGAAGAGGTTTCGTTCCTGATATTAAAAAGGGAATGGCAAAAAGTATGGTTTAGGAACAGGTATTAATTTGTTGATTATATAGTTTGTTTTAATAAATTGAAACTGGATTTATGCAGATGTTCCATACCTGTATTCATATAAATTCTTAGGGCTATGTGTAGCTGGCTCCCCTCTTGATAGGGGTTAGGGGTGGGTTGAATGTTTATCAGTCAGGTTGTGAATTTTTACCCGCCAATCCATACATTTCCCTTTTTAAACGAATAAAGCTCATAAGCTCCATTTATTTGTTCCTCAAAAGTTGTAATCTGGTGTGGTTTTTTAAGCAGTTTATTAAACCAGGTTTTAGTTTCATAATAATCTTTTTCCGAAGCGTATTCCCTCAGTTCGCCAACAAAATTATTTTCGTAATGATCTTCTTCAAGATAGTGTTTCCATTGTAATCGTTTCATTTTTTGGGATAAGATGCCATAGTTATCCAAATTTAAAAATTTGGGATTTTCAGGCTTAGTGAAAGTATTTTCGTAGAAATTAACATTTTCGCCAATAGCGCATACGACCTGTGATTTAGAAAAATCAGTTTCGTACAGCCATATTTTTAAATAATATGGCTGTCCCAGTTTACTTAATTCTGTTTTCCAGTCAGTGTAGATATCAAGAAGCGCATCAAGAAATAGTTTTTTGGTCTTTCGTCTGGGCTGAGGAATAATGCTGTTTATTCTGTAATGTGTAAATCCATTCCATGGATAAACTCTTATTTTAGTATAATACCTGTCACGGATGTTTAATAAGTAATCTGTGAGGTTAATTGATGTGTTTTCAAGCCGCCATTTCTCAATTTGCTTGTGTTTTCTTTTATGTCCGCGTATTTTTTTGTACTTCATTTTTATATTAATATTGTGACAAGACCCTACTAACCGCCTCTATACCCAGCCGTAAAAAAATCTTTGAAAATCCGTGTCTGATCAGCATTCGCGTCATCTACGTTCTGCTTTTTCAACAGATGTAGCGATCAAAAATAAACCCTGATAAAAGGCATCAACGCATCACTATACACCAAATCTCTTTTATTAAAAAGCACGTTATAGCGGAGTCCTACTATAACGTTTTCCATTTGATATCCGGCGCCGACAAATAACGCGGTGTTCCAAAAATTTCGATCCCTGTAATTAAGTGTGGTAAGGTATCTGTCGTTAAAGCGTTCATCAACGTCGAGGTTAACACGCAGTTGTTCTAATTCTGCCGATAGCTGTATTTGCGGAATCGGGTTTAAAAGTGCCACCACAGATCCGCCATATATAAACGAATCGTAATAATCGCGCTGATGTACATAAGTGCCCTGAACGCCAAGGCCAAGTGCTACATACTGGTTAAACTGGTAAATAGCTCCCGGCGCTAACGTTACATCGGTGTAGCCGCTCCCGAAACCGGCACCTGCAGAACCCCCAAAACGCACCTTTTGCCAAAAATTAACGCTGTCCTGCGCATTAGCGTTTACAAATTGTAAGCACATTGCGATTAGCGTAAGTGTTTTTGTTAAAGAAATGATAAAGCGTGGTTGCATAGCCTTCTGCATGTATAGTTACTGAGCATAAATATATAAAAAACGTTGAAAGATTATTATAATTGGTGTACTTTTGCGTAAAATTTATTAAAAACGAGTTCGCAAATATATAAGTATGGACAGGTTTTCCTTTTTGAATGCAGCACATACTGCTTTTTTCGCAGATTTATACGATCAATATATTGAGAATCCCGATAGTGTGGAGCCAAGTTGGCGAAGCTTCTTCCAGGGATTTGATTTTGCAGCGTCCGATTACGGATCAGGCTTTACAGAAGCTGCTGCGCCACAACAGCAAACCGCGACTGCCCCGCAGGCTTCGGCCCCACAGGCACCGGTTTCTGATTATTCGGGTATTCCCGAAAAGTTACAAAAAGAGTTTAAGGTACTTAGCCTCATAGAAGGTTACCGTACCCGCGGGCACCTTTTTACCAAGACTAACCCTGTTAGGGAACGCAGGAATTTTTCGCCTACGCTCGATCTTTCAAACTTTGGTTTAAGCGATGCCGATCTTGATACTGTGTTTGATGCAGGTAAAGAAGTGGGCCTGCCACCATCATCTTTAAAAGCAATCGTAGACCATCTGCAAAAAGTGTACTGTGGCCATATTGGTATAGAGTACATGTACATTCGCGATCCTAAAACCAGGAAGTGGATACAAAACAGGCTGTCTGTAAACAACAACGAGCCTGATTTTAACGCAGACCAAAAAAAGAACATTCTTTTTAAATTAAACGAGGCAGTTTCTTTCGAGAGCTTCCTTCATACAAAATACGTAGGCCAAAAGCGTTTCTCGCTGGAGGGTGGCGAGTCTCTTATACCTGCAATTGATGCACTTATTGAGGCTGCTGCAGATAAAGGCGTAGAGCAATTTGTTGTGGGTATGCCACACAGGGGCCGTCTTAGCGTGCTTGCAAATGTGTTTGGTAAATCAACTTCGGATATCTTTAGCGAATTTGACGGTAAAGACTATGATGACGACGCCCTTTTTGATGGCGACGTTAAATATCACTTAGGCCTTACCTCACAAAAAGTGACTAAAGGTGGCAAACAGGTTAATTTAAACCTTGCGCCAAACCCATCTCACCTGGAAACAGTAGGTGCGGTTATAGAAGGTATTGCCCGCGCCAAGCAGGATAAATACTACCCTGACGATTTTAGTAAAGTATTACCTATTGCACTTCATGGCGACGCCGCTATTGCAGGCCAGGGTATTGTGTACGAAATTGTGCAGATGGCTAAGCTGGATGGTTACAAAACAGGGGGTACTATACACCTTGTGGTTAATAATCAGGTAGGCTTTACTACAAACTATCTTGATGCACGTTCCAGTACTTACTGTACAGATGTTGCCAAGGTTACACTTTCGCCGGTACTGCATGTAAATGCTGACGATGCAGAAGCTGTAGTGCATGCCATGCTGTTTGCTCTTGACTACAGGATGGAGTTTGGTACAGATGTGTTTATAGATTTATTGGGCTACCGTAAATACGGGCATAACGAAGGCGATGAGCCACGTTTTACCCAGCCTAAATTATATAAAATTATAGCTAAGCATAAAAACCCAAGAGATTTATATGCCGATAGCCTTGTTGCTGCCGGTGTTATAGACGGAGATTATGTAAGCAAACTTGAAAAAGAATATAAAGCGAAACTCGAGGAGAACCTTGAAGCGTCTCGTAAAATAGACCTTACTGTTATTACTCCTTTCATGCAAAATGAATGGGAAGGTTTTGCTCAGGCCGATGCCGATGTAATGCTTCAAAAAGTAAATACAGCGTTCTCCAGAGAAATGCTTGATGGTATTGCTAAAGTTATTACAGAACTTCCTGAAGATAAAAAATTCATCAGTAAGATACAAAAGCTTATTAACGACAGGAAGAACATGTATTTTGAAACCGATAAGCTGGACTGGGCCATGGCCGAGCTGCTTGCTTATGGGTCGCTGATTACCGAAGGGTATGACGTTCGCCTTTCCGGCCAGGATGTTGAGAGGGGAACTTTCTCTCACCGTCATGCCGTAGTTAAGGTAGAAGACAGCGAAGAAGAAGTGATCCTGCTTAATACGCTAAAAGAGCAGAACGGTAAATTTTACATATACAATTCATTGCTTTCAGAATATGCTGTGGTGGGCTTTGATTATGGTTATGCCCTTGCAAACCCTAAAACGCTTACCATCTGGGAAGCTCAGTTTGGAGATTTCTCTAACGGAGCCCAGATCATGATAGACCAGTATATATCTGCCGCAGAAGATAAATGGAACAACCAGAATGGCCTTGTTATGTTGTTGCCTCACGGTTACGAAGGCCAGGGTGCAGAGCATAGTAGTGCCCGTATGGAACGTTACCTGCAGCTATGCGCAAACCACAACATGTTTGTGGCAGACTGTACTACCCCGGCTAACTTCTTCCACCTTTTAAGAAGGCAGATGAAAACAACATACCGTAAGCCGCTAATAGTATTTACTCCTAAAAGTTTACTGCGCCACCCACTTGTGGTGAGCACGGTAGAGGAGTTTGCTAACGGTACTTTCCAGGAAGTATTAGATGACCCTGCTGCAGAAGCGGATAAGGTAAAAACCCTTGTATTTTGTACAGGTAAGTTTTACTACGACCTTATTGCAGAAAGGGAAAACCTTAAACGCGATGATGTGGCTTTTGTAAGGATAGAGCAACTGTTCCCTTTACCGGTAGAGCAGCTTAAGGCTATTATTGCAAAATACCCTAATGCAGATGATTATGTGTGGGCACAGGAAGAGCCTAAAAACATGGGCGCTTACAGCTACATGCTCATGAACTTTAATGAAGTAAAACTGCGTCTGGCATCGCTTAAAGCATACAGTGCACCGGCTGCCGGTAGTTATACACGCTCTAAAAAACGCCATGCCGCTGCCATTGCCATGGTTTTTAATAAAGATTTATTTAATTAATTGTATTTTTGATTTTCAATAATATAGCAACACCAATAAAATTATACTGACATGATTTTAGAAATGAAAGTTCCCTCTCCCGGGGAATCGATTACAGAAGTTGAAATTGCAACATGGCTGGTAAAAGACGGAGATTATGTAGAGAAGGACCAGGCAATTGCCGAAGTTGATTCTGATAAAGCAACCCTTGAGCTTCCTGCCGAAGTAGCGGGTATTATAACACTTAAGGCAGAAGAAGGCGATGCAGTAAAAGTAGGGCAGGTTGTTTGCCTTATAGATACTGATGGAGCCCCCCAGGCCCCCAAAGGGGGAGACGCACCTGAAAAGGAGGCGCCTAAAGCTGAAGAGAAGAAAGAAGACATAAAAAAAGAAGAGCCTAAGGCTGCAGAAGCTGCTCAAACTCCCCCTTCGGGGGCGGGGGGGCAACAAAGCTATGCAAGCGGAACTCCATCTCCTGCAGCACGCAAAATATTAGACGAAAAAAGTATTGATGCAGCTACAGTGAGCGGTACCGGTAAAGGTGGCCGTATTACTAAAGACGATGCAGTAAATGCTAACCAGGTGCCATCTATGGGTACACCTACAGGTGGTAACCGCAGCTCTGAGCGTACTAAACTTTCTATGCTTCGCAGAAAAGTGGCAGAACGTTTAGTGGCAGCAAAAAATGAAACAGCAATGCTTACTACGTTTAACGAAGTAAACATGACACCTATAAATAACATTAGGAACGAATTTAAAGATGCCTTTAAAGCAAAACACGGCGGGTTAGGATTAGGCTATATGTCTTTCTTTACTAAAGCTGTTGTAAGGGCTTTAAAATTGTTCCCGGATGTTAACTCTATGATGGATGGCGACTATAAGGTAGCTTATGATTTTGCCGATATCTCTATCGCCGTATCTGGCCCTAAAGGCTTAATGGTTCCGGTGGTAAGGAATGCAGAAACGCTTACCTTCCGTGGTATCGAGGCCGAAATTAAACGTCTTGCACTTCGTGCCCGCGACGGGCAAATTACTGTAGATGATATGACAGGCGGTACATTTACCATTACTAATGGTGGTGTATTTGGCAGCATGCTTTCTACACCTATCATAAACCCTCCGCAGTCTGGTATATTAGGTATGCACAATATTATTGAGCGCCCTATTGCAGTAAACGGCAAGGTAGAAATTCACCCAATGATGTATGTGGCACTTTCTTACGATCACAGGATAATTGATGGCCGCGAGTCTGTTGGTTTCCTTGTAGCGGTTAAAGAAGGCCTTGAAAAACCTTTAGAGTTACTAATGGATAATAATGCTAAAAAAGCACTGGAGCTTTAATAGCCATCAGCCTATATTTAAAAGCCTGCTTAGAAATTTCTAATCGGGCTTTTTGCTTTTTCTGTTTAAACAGGTACTAAAAAAAAGCCCTGCGTGTAGGCAGGGCTGTACCAATAACTAACTCCTTAATTTTTGGTGAAATCATAGTGCTGTTGCTTTGTTTCCTGCAGCGGCACAGGCGTATGCAAATAGAAGCCATTGCAAAACATATACTTTGATTTTGATTGATGTGTGCCTCTTCTACCATAAGTCGGCAAACATTATCTTTTGTTACGCATCCATGCAAAAATATTTTTTATCAACACAATTTATAATTTTTAAAGGCGTTAATAAAATTAGTTACTAAATAGTTATTTAATCAAAACGTAATTACACAACTTATTCGTAATATTGTATAAATATTCTATGCAGTCGGAAATTTAACTTTACAAAAAAATAATGTTATGTGGATAACCTCATTCCTTTCGCTCGCATTGTTGCTGTTTGTCCTTAATTTTATACGTGTCATTGTAAAAAGGAATGCACATAGATATAGTAAGACAGTCAACTATACTTACTTTAAAAACCGCAATGCTGTTTACAATCGTGTAAAATAATAAAGCTCTCCTTTTAAGGAAAGCTTCATTATTATTTAAGTATTGCTTCTATAGCATTTATTTCTTCATGGGTAAATGTAATATTTTTCAGGCTCTGTAACGAATCTGTTACTTGTTCCGGCCTGCTTGCCCCTATAAGTACAGATGTTACCCTACTATCTTTAAGTAGCCAGGATAGCGCCATATGCGCCAGTTTTTGCCCGCGTTGCTGTGCAACAGCATTGAGCTTTTTTAGCACTTCAATACGCTCCTCTGTAATATGACCCTCATTTAAAAATACGCCGCTTGTGGCAACGCGCGAGTCGGCAGGAATACCATTAAGGTATTTATCTGTAAGAAGTCCCTGTGCTAATGGCGAAAAAGGGATGCAGCCTACACCATTTTCTCCCAGCACATCAAGTAGACCATTTTCGGGGTCGCGTACAAACATGCTGTATTTAGGCTGATGTATAACACATGGCGTGCCTAATTGTTTAAGGATAGCTATTGCTTTTAAAGTATCCTGAGCATTATAATTGGACAGGCCTGCGTATAGCGCTTTGCCCTGCCGCACAATCAGGTCGAGGGCAGCCATCGTTTCTTCAAGTGGTGTTTCAGGATCGGGACGGTGGTGGTAAAAAATATCCACATAATCCAGTTTCATACGCTTAAGGCTTTGGTCAAGGCTCGATACAAGATATTTCTTAGAACCCCAGTCGCCATACGGTCCATCCCACATGGTGTAGCCTGCTTTAGTTGAAATTATCAGTTCATCGCGGTAGCCCTGCAAGTCTGTGCCCAGTATTTTGCCAAATACCTCCTCTGCAGACCCTGGTGGCGGGCCATAGTTATTGGCAAGGTCAAAATGGGTAATACCATTGTCAAAAGCAGTGTGTATAATGTTTCGGCTATTCTCAAAATCGTTCACAAAACCAAAATTATGCCATAGGCCAAGTGATAGGGCAGACAGCTTAAGGCCGCTTTTTCCGCAACGGCGGTATTCTATATTTTCGTAACGTGAGGGTAGTGGCTGGTAACTCATAGTATGCATATTGTTATGAGGGATAAATATACTTAAAAAAGCACACCTCATTATCGTAAAATTACCGCACAGCCATTTTTTCGAAAAGCGCTTTAGGTACTTTTTATTTATGCGGGCTAAAAATGGAAAACTAAGTGTCACGCCATTTACTACCGTAAAACTGACAATTTGTATTTTTACCACACTAATTTTTCAATTTTGCCCCCTTTCCATATAACAGGATACTTTTTACTTTGCAAATGACTATATTACTCAATCGTTTTAGTGTTGAGCAATCCTTTTAAAGATAAATACGCATTAAAATATCTAAAAGTTAAACTTTGGTTAGTTTATATTTTGCTTTACACCTGTTTGCGGGGAGCGTAAATCTCTCCGTAGAACAGGTTATTTTATAAAAAATATTTCCAATAAATGAAAAAAACATTAGCAGTTACATTTTTACTGGGCATGCAGGCACTTGTTGCGCAACAGGCAAAAAACGAATGGGAGAACCCATCTGTATTTGAACGTAATAAGGAAGCCGCGCATACGCAGTTTGTCATCTATAAAGATGCAGCATCTGCAAAAACGCAACAGCCCGAAAGTTCTCCTTACTATAAGAGCCTTAATGGTGCTTGGAAATTTAATATTGTAAAAACCCCGGCAGAGCGTCCGCAGGATTTTTACCAGGTTAACTATAACGATAAAAACTGGAAAGATATTCCTGTACCTTCTAACTGGGAAATGCAGGGTTATGATATTCCTATTTACACTAATATTGTTTACCCTTTCCCGGCTAATCCTCCCTTTGTAGATAATAACTACAACCCGGTAGGAACGTATCGCAAAACATTTACGGTTCCAGAAAACTGGGGTACTAAAGAAGTAATACTACACTTTGGATCGATAAGTGGTTATGCCCGTGTATTTGTGAACGGTAAAGAAGCAGGTATGACCAAGGCAGCAAAAACTCCTGCAGAATTTGATATTACGTCATTGCTTAAAAAAGGAGAAAACCTTTTGGCAGTACAGGTGTTCCGCTGGCATGACGGCAGCTATCTTGAGGACCAGGATTTCTGGAGGTTAAGCGGTATAGAGCGTGATGTTTATCTTGAGGCTATGCCTAAGCTTGCCGTATGGGATTATTTCGTAAAGGCCGACCTTGATAATGCCTATAAAAATGGTGTGTTTACTACTTCGGTTAGCCTGCGCCAGTTTAAGGGTAATGCAATAAAAAAGTCTAACCTTACACTTACACTGTTCGATCCAAGCGGTAAAGAAGTTTACACAGCTACAAAACCCATTACTAATACAACTGCCACTGTAGATTTTGCAACAACCATTAATAACGTTCAAAAATGGAGTGACGAAACGCCAACCCTTTACCGTTACACGATAAGCTGGGATGGTGATAATAAAGACGATGCACAGGTTATATCTGGCCGGGCGGGCTTTAGGAAAGTTGAAATTAAAAACGCCCAATTGTTAGTAAATGGTAATGCAGTAATGGTAAACGGTGTTAATATACATGAGCACCATCCTGTTAAGGGCCATGTTCCTGACCGTGAAACAATGCGCAGGGACCTCGAACTCATGAAGCAAAATAACATCAATGCCATACGTATGTGTCATTATCCGCACGATGCTTATTTGTACGAATTGTGTGATGAGTATGGTATGTATATGGTAGATGAAGCTAATATAGAAACCCATGGTATGGGCGCCGAATTACAACGGGCATTTGATAAGACCAAACATCCTGCTTATTTACCGGAATGGGCTCCTGCTCACCTTGACCGTATAAAACGTATGATAGAGGTAGATAAAAACCACCCGTCTATAATAATTTGGTCTATGGGTAATGAGTGTGGTAACGGCCCTGTTTTTTACGACGCTTATAAATGGATGAAAAGCCGCGACAATACCCGCCCCGTTCAGTTTGAGCAGGCAGGTGAAAATGAGAATACCGATATTGTATGCCCAATGTATCCGCAAATTAAGCACATGCATGAATATGCCGATGATAAGGCTAAAACAAGACCTTACATTATGTGCGAATATTCGCATGCAATGGGTAATAGCAATGGTAACTTTCAGGAGTATTTTGATATTATGGCGAAAAGCCCGCACATGCAGGGTGGTTTTATATGGGACTGGGTAGACCAGGGTATGGATGCTAAAGATGCTAATGGCAATCACTATTGGGCCTACGGCGGAGACCTGGGGGGTAAAGACCTTCATAATGATGAAAACTTTTGCGCAAATGGCCTTATAAGCGCCGACCGTACTACACATCCGGGCTTAGCAGAAGTTAAAAAAGTATACCAGGATATAAAATTCAGCCTTAAAGGCGATAATCAACTGTCAGTTAAAAACCTTTACTATTACACTAATCTTAGCCAGTTTAACTTTAAGTGGGAACTGCTTAAAGATGGGGTAAAAGTTAAGGAAGGCACTTTTAAAGGTGTGGCAGATGCACAACAACTTCAAAATGAAACGTTAGCTTTAGAAAAACTTGTTCCGGAGGCAGAATATTACCTGAATGTATATGCTTACACCAAAGCAGCTACTGCAATGATCCCTGCCAACCATCAGGTAGCAAGGGAGCAGTTTAAACTGGGTAACGGAAGTTATTTTGCTAAAGCAGCAGACGCTAAAACCAAAAGTAAACTTAAAACAAAAAAGAGTGGTAACCTTCTTAGCTTCGAAACCGATGCCGTTACAGGATCTTTCGACTTAACAACGGGAGATATAAAAAGCTATACTCTTAAAGGTGATGATAAGGAAGTTATAAGCCATTTCCCTATTCCGTATTTTTGGAGAGCACCAACAGATAACGATTTTGGCAATGACATGCCTAAAAAATTGGCCATCTGGAAAAACGCTAATAAAAACCCTAAAGTGCAAAGTGTTACTGTAGGCAAGCAAACTGCTTCCGGAGTTTCGGTAGATGTAAAATACATACTTTCGGGTGCAGAGGTTCCTTACAACGTAAACTACCTGATTCAAAATGATGGCAGCATTAAAGTAACAGCAAGCATAGATAAATCGGGTAAAGACCTGCCGGAGATGCCGCGATTCGGGATGCGTTTAGAGCTTCCCGGAGCTTACGATAACCTAAGCTACTATGGCCGTGGTCCGTGGGAAAACTATTCCGACAGAAATACATCGTCGTTTGTAGGTACGTACAGCGATAAAGTTGCCAATCAGTTTACCATGCAGTATATACGTCCGCAGGAAAATGGTTATAAAACAGAAGTACGCTGGATAACATTACAAAATGCAGGTGGTAGAGGATTAAAAATTACCGGCGACCAGCCATTAGGTTTCAGTGCCCTTAATGTTCCGACAGAAAGTATAGATGCCGGGCCTAAAAAATCGCAAACCCACATTAATGATATTCACCCTGAAGATAAGGTATATCTACATGTAGATCTTGCGCAGCGTGGCGTGGGTGGAGATAATAGTTGGGGAGAATTACCTCATGCACAATACATATTAACCGCACCTAAGTATACCTACAGTTATACGATAAGTTTGCTGCCGCAGGCTAAATAATCTTTTAAATCTATCAGGCCCTGCTAACTTGTGTTAGTGGGGTTTGTTTATTTAATTGCATTATACTTCGAAAAGGTTCCATAAAATTTAATAAAACAAAATTATACACTTATTATTTTAGTAATCTAAATATATTCTGTATACTTGTGGTCATGTAAACTATTAGGCTTATTCGCAAACGATTAAGGCGATAGTGTTAAACAAATAAATATGAAACAGCAATCAATCTTTTTTTTAGCAGTAAGCCTTTTTAGCGGAACTGTTCTATATGCACAAAATTACAAGAAGACAGATCTTGGAGTAAACACCACAACCGCAAATATGGATGTTGAGATACAGTTTTACACCCCCGAAACAGTTAGGGTTGTAAAGCATCCGCATGGCAGTATTTTTAAAAAGGAGAGCCTCTCTGTTATAGCAAAGGCGCAGAAAACAACCATAGATGTTAAGCAACAGGGTGAATTATTAATCCTGAGAAGCAATGCTGTACAGGTAAACCTTGACCAGAAAACGGGTGCTGTATCGTTTTTTGATACTACAGGAAAAGCTTTGCTTGCTGAAAAAAGTTATGGATCGCAATTTACACCAACTATTGATGCTGGCGAGAAAACTTTTATAGTACGCCAGGCTTTTATGCTCGATCCTAACGAAGCAGTTTATGGCCTTGGTATTTTCCAGAGGGGTAAAATGTCACAGCGTAACCAAAAGATATTATTAAGGCAGGATAACCTTGAAGATGCGGTGCCGGTAATGCAATCTGTAAAAGGGTATGGAATTTTCTGGGATAACTATTCGCCTACTTATTTTAACGATAATACCGCCGAAACATCTTTTGAGAGTGAAGTAGGGGAGGGTGTTGATTATTACTTTATGTACGGCAAAAATGCCGACGGAGTTGTTGCGAAAATGCGTGGCCTTACAGGTCAGGTACCTATGTTCCCACTATGGACGTATGGTTTCTGGCAGAGCAGGGAGCGTTACGAAAGCCAGAAACAACTGGTAGATGTAGTAAAAAAATACCGCGATCTTAAAGTGCCGTTAGATGGTATAATTCAGGACTGGCAATACTGGGGCGATAATTACCAGTGGAACTCTATGGAGTTTTTAAACCCTGAGTTCCCTGAACCTAAAAAAATGGTAGACGATGTACATAAGCTTAATGCACACCTCATTATTTCTATCTGGGCATCTTTTGGGCCTAAAACGAAGCCTTTTCAGACAATGAAAGAGAAAGGTATGCTGATGGATTTTGTTACCTGGCCGCCACGTGCCGTAAATACCTGGCCGGCAAAACCTACAGATCCTCCGTCGGGTGTTAAAGTGTACGATCCATACAACCCGGAAGCGCGTGATATCTATTGGGATTACCTTAATAAAGGAGTCTTTTCGCTGGGTATGGATGGCTGGTGGATGGACTCTACAGATCCTGACCATGTTGATATTAAAGAAAGTGATTTTGACAATAAAACCTACCTGGGTTCCTTCAGGAAAGTGAGGAATGCATTTCCGTTAATGACCGTGGGTGGTGTATATGACCACCAGCGTGCCACAACATCAGATAAAAGGGTATTTATCCTTACACGTTCGGCATTTGCCGGGCAGCAACGTTACGGTGCTAATACATGGAGCGGCGATATTGTTTCGAGCTGGGAAACCCTTGCCAGGCAAACGCCTGCCGGTGTAAACTTTTCGCTTACAGGCATACCGTACTGGAATGCAGATATAGGCGGGTTCTTTTCCGGAGGTTTTAAAGGCGGTAATCAAAATCCGGAATACAAAGAGTTGTATTTAAGATGGGTACAGTTTGGCACATTTACCCCAATGATGCGTTCTCACGGTACAGATACCGCCCGTGAAATTTACAATTTTGGTAAAAAAGGCGATTGGGACTACGATGGAATAGAAAAATACATCAACCTGCGCTATAGTCTGTTGCCTTATATCTATGCCAATGCATGGCAGGTAACATCATCATCGGCATCTATGATGCGTGCCCTTGTTATGGATTTCCCGCAGGATGAAAAAGTATGGGATCTAAATACGGAGTTCATGCTTGGTAACTCAATACTGGTAACCCCGGTTACAAAATCTATGTATTATGACAAGAATACACAAAAAAATACATTCGCTAAAACAGGTTCACAAAGTGTCTATCTGCCAAAGGGTGCAAATTGGTTCGACTTCTGGACAGGTGCAACACACAAAGGTGGCGAAACAGTAACAAAAGAAGTCCCAGTAGATATTATCCCGCTGTATGTTAAGGCCGGTACCATACTTCCGTTTGGCCCTAAAGTACAATATGCTACAGAGAAGAAATGGGACGACCTGGAGTTAAGGGTATATCAAGGAGCCGATGGAGAATTTGTACTGTATGAAGATGAGAACGACAATTACAATTATGAGAAAGGCGCTTATGCAACCATCAAATTTAACTGGAATGATAAAGACAAAACCTTAACGATAAATGATGTTGCCGGCACGTTCCCCGGAATGCTTAAATCGCGCAAATTCAACATAGTTATGGTTAACGCTAAAAACGGTACCGACGCTGCTAAATCATCTAAAATTGACAAAACGGTGACCTATACCGGCAAAAAACTATCGATAAAACTGTAGTAAAACGTTGTAGTGATAATAGAAGTGTTATATTTACACTTTCAATATTATTTCTGCATGATAACAAATAAAAAACAATTTACTACAATTTTAATGGCTTTGCTTATGTCGATATCGGCATTTGCGGCACGAGGTAATTCAAATACGAAACCAGAAAAAGTTTTCCTGTTTGCTTATGCCACTGATAAAGATAAGGGTCATAATGGCCTGCATTTTGCCTGGAGCAGCGACAAAAAGAACTGGCATGCCATAGGGCCTGAACATAGCTTTTTGCGCTGCGACTACGGCAGGTGGGGGGCTGAGAAAAGAATGCTTACACCATACCTTTTTAAAGCGCAGGATGGTATGTGGCACGCGGTTTGGGCACTTAATGAAAACACTAATGCCTTTGCGCACGCAGCTTCGGGCGATCTGATAAGCTGGAAAAGGCAATCATATCCCATAATGATGCCGGTTGGTGCCAGCGTTGCTCAACCTGAAGTTACAGAGAAAAATGGTGTGTTTACGGTAACCTGGCTTAACACAGCCGATTCAAAATCGTACAGGACTACGACCAAAGATTTTAAAACCTACACTACCGCAACGTTGCTTACTAAAACGGCAACTGCAAAAACTACTGCTACAATATCTGGCAAACCGGAAACAGGTACTATAACCGACGTGTCATGGCAAACCGTAGATAACCTTATAAAAACACATAACCTGTCGGTTTTTAAAAATAAGCAAAATGATGAATCATCTAAAGATGATGCCATACGTTTTGCTAACTTAAAACCTGTAGAAGGTACTATTACAGTTAAAGCTTCCGAGAGCAAAAAAATCAGCGACATGCTTGTGGGCGTGTTCTTTGAAGATATTAATTATGCTGCCGATGGCGGGCTGTATGCAGAACTTGTTCAGAACCGTGATTTCGAATATGCGCTTAGCGATAAAGAAGGCAGGGACAAAAACTGGAATAGCACAACCGCGTGGAGCCTTAGCAGCACCAAAGGCACATTTACTATAGATAGCCTGCAGCCAATACATGTAAACAATAAACACTTTGCCGTTTTAAAAGGAGGAGCTGCAATTGTAAACAGCGGGTATGATGGCATTCCTGTAAACACGGGCGAGAGTTACGACGTTTCTGTCTTTGCAAAGGCTATAGAAGGTAAGTCAGCAGCAATCAAAATCCGGCTCATTGGTCAAAGTGGTGAAGTTTACGGTGAAACATCTCTGAAAGGAATATCTTCTGCATGGAAAAAACTGAATGCTGTAATAAAAGCCACTAAAACGGCTGCCGATGCGAGGCTCGAAGTAGTTACGCAAACACAGGGCAGTATGGCATTAGATATGATATCGCTCTTCCCTCAAAAAACATATAAAGGACGCAAGAACGGATTGCGTGCCGATCTGGCTCAGACGGTGGCCGACCTTCATCCTAAATTTATGCGTTTTCCCGGTGGCTGTGTTGCCCACGGCGATGGCCTTGGTAATATATACCGTTGGAAAAATACAATTGGACCTTTAGAATCAAGGAAACCGCTACGTAACCTTTGGGGCTATCATCAAACTACCGGACTGGGTTATTTTGAATACTTCCAGTACTGCGAAGATATGGGCGCTGCGCCATTACCGGTTATTGCAGCGGGTGTGCCTTGCCAAAATTCGGGTATAGATGAGCACATTGGCCTTGGCGGCCAGCAATGTGGTGTGCCTATGGAAGAAATGGGGCAGTATGTACAGGATATTTTAGATCTTGTAGAATATGCTAATGGACCTGTAACATCTAAGTGGGGTAAGCTTCGCGCAGATGCCGGACACCCGATGCCTTTTAACCTAAAATATGTGGGCATAGGTAATGAAGACCTTATTACAGACCTTTTTGAGGAACGCTACACTATGATAGTAAAAGCAATGAAGGAAAAATATCCTGAAATTACCGTTATAGGTACTGTAGGCCCTGCGGCAGAGGGTACTGACTATGAAGAAGGCTGGGAGCTGGCCCATAAGCTTGATATACCCATGGTAGACGAGCACTATTACCAACCGGTAGGATGGTTCATCAACAACCAGGATTATTATGACAGGTATGACCGGTCTAAGTCTAAAGTGTATTTAGGCGAATATGCAGCATTTCTTCCGGGCAGGCCAAATAATATAGAAACCGCCCTTGCCGAAGCGTTATATTTAACTGCGTTAGAACGTAATGGCGATGTGGTAAGCATGACGTCTTATGCGCCTATGCTTGCTAAAGAGAACCACACACAATGGAACCCCGATCTTATCTACTTTAACAATACAGAGGTTAAACCAACGGTGGGTTATTATACGCAACAGCTTTATGGGCAAAATGCAGGTGATGTATATTTGCCAAGCGATGTTGTGCTTAAAGACGCCAGCCTGGAAGCAACCAACCGTGTAGCAGTATCTATAGTTCGCGATAGCAAGAGCAAAGATCTTATTGTAAAAATTGTAAACATGCTGCCTGTAGCGGTAAATACTAATGTTAATCTTGAAGGTGCGGGTAATTTTGCGCCGTCGGCTAAACGTTATGTGCTTACCGGCGCACCCGATAGCAAAATTGCTAAGCCTGTAGCCGATACTATTGCAGTAGGCTCAAATTTCCCATGTGCAGTTCCTGCATATTCATTTACCCTTATCCGATTAAAACCAAATAATTAAGTATGAAGAGAGTATTTAGCAAATTATTCATTGCATTTATTATCACGGCAACCTGCAGTACAGGCGCTTTGGCGCAATACAAAACCGGACCTGTAGATAAAGATTATGTAGGCTACCTGTTTACCTACTTTACCGGCAACGATATAAAAGACGAGGCCATTAAATTTGGTATTAGCTTAGATGGCTATAATTATAAAGCTTTAAACAATAATCAGCCTGTTATAGATTCTAAAGCCATAAGTTCTACAGGTGGGGTAAGAGACCCACACATTTTGCGTGGCCAAGATGGCAAAACTTTTTACATGGTGGTTACAGATATGACGTCATCCAAAGGGTGGGACTCTAACCGTGCTATGGTACTGCTAAAATCTACCGACCTTGTAAACTGGAAATCATCTGTAGTAAATATTCAGACAACGTTTCCGGGCAACGAAAACCTAAAGAGGGTGTGGGCACCACAAACCATCTATGATGCGGCTGCCGGAAAATATCTTGTGTATTTTTCGTTACAGCACGGTAACGAACCGGACAAAATTTATTATGCGTACGCTAACGCCGATTTTACGGCACTTGAGGCCGCACCAAAACAATTGTTTTTCCCAAAATCCGGCGTGCCATGTATTGATGGAGACATTATAGAAAAAGATGGTGTATACCACTTATTCTATAAAACAGAAACCGACAAGCCCGGTATTAAAGTTGCAACGACTAAAAACCTTACATCGGGCAAATGGGAGGAAAGTGATGATTATAAACAACAAACTCCGGAAAGTGTAGAGGGGGCAGGTGTTTTTAAACTAAATAATTCTGACGAATATATCCTGATGTACGATGTTTATAAAAAAGGTACTTATCAATTTACCAGGAGCAGCGACCTTGAACATTTTACTGTGGTAGACAATCAGGTTACTATGGATTTTAAACCACGCCATGGTACTGTGATGCCGGTAACCCGCAGCGAACTTAAAGCACTAATGAAAAAATGGGGTACTCCTAAAGACTTCCCTGCTTTAAATAACAATCCTGCATTGCCGGGACATTTTGCAGATCCCGAAGTTTTATATTCAAACAAAACCGGTAAGTATTATATTTACCCAACAAGTGATGGCTTTGATGGGTGGGGCGGCTACTACTTTAAAGTATTTTCGTCTGACGATCTTACCGATTGGAAGGATGAGGGCGTTATTTTAGATCTTAAAAAAGATGTTACCTGGGCCAACCGAAATGCCTGGGCGCCCTGTATAGTAGAGAAAAAGATAAATGGTGTTTACAAATACTTCTATTATTTTACTGCCGCGCAAAAAATTGGAGTTGCTGTAGCCGATAATCCTACCGGGCCGTTTAAAGACAGTGGTAATGCATTAATCGATTCGGCTCCGGAGGGCGTGAAGGGTGGCCAGGAGATAGATCCTGACGTGTTTACAGATCCTAAAACTAACAAATCATACTTGTATTGGGGCAATGGCCACATGGCAGGGGTAGAGCTTAACGATGATATGGTTTCTATAAATAAAAAGACGCTTACCATATTAAAACCGGACGATACATTTCGTGAAGGTACATACGTAATTTACCGTAAGGGAACATATTACTTTATGTGGAGTGAAGATGATACCCGAAGCCCGAACTACAAAGTAAGGTATGCTACTGCTAAATCTCCGCTTGGAGCGTTTACTATACCGAAGGATAATATCGTTTTAAAGCAGGATCCCGATAAGCAATTATTTGGAACTGGGCATAACTCGGTGGTGCAGGTACCAGGTAAAGATGAATGGTATATTGTATATCATAGGTTCTCTTACCCCAATGGTTACAAATTAGGTGAGGCTGCCGGCTTTAACAGAGAAGTTTGCATCGACAGGCTTTACTTTGATAAAAAAGGCCATATTATAACGGTAAAACCAACTCTTGAAGGTGTGCAGCCTGTTAAGAAATAGATTTGATTTAATACCTTAAACAAAAGGCTGCCAATTAATTTTGGCAGCCTTTTGTTTTTGAGAGTGATTAGTTACTTCTTGACAATTTTGCTATAGAAAACTTCCTTATTGTCGTTTTCTATTTTCATGATGTAGATGCCCCCACTTAGTTGAGAAATATCAATAGTAGTTGCATTTTTGCTTTCCAATACCTTTTCTCCGGTTAGGGACATAATAGTTACACCTGCCAGGCCAGAGTCTTTCAATTCAATGGTAAGCTTATTTGTTGCAGGGTTTGGGTATACTGTAAACTTAGATGAGGTAATTCCTTCCAGGCCCACCATAGTTTCGTTAAGTTTGTAAAGTTCGGTTCCGTAAAATGTATAATTAGCTTTAAAATAAAGCTCGTTATTAAAAATTTTAAAGAAAGGCAGGTAGAACAACGGGCTTGGTACATTGGGGCTTGCTATCGGCTTAATAGTGCCCTCTGTGGTCCCGTTAGTTTGCCATAGCTCCCTTCCATTGGTGCCGTCATCTGCTACAAAATATAATTTGTCCTGAAATGCAAATAGCGAGCTGGGTGCAGAGGCATTGGGTGACATTATATCTTTGACCATAATGGTACCTGCTTCAGTTCCGTCAGACGACCATAGCTCTTCACTATGTACGCCATCTGTGGCCTGGAAGTAAACCTTACCATTTAATGCCGTGATTTCGCCCGGGTAAGAATCCTGGCTTCCCGGATTGATGTCCTTTACCATTGCAGTTCCGGCAACTGTGCCGTCGGTAGTCCATAATTCGCGACCGTTTACGCCATTAGAGGCTCTAAAATAGAGTTTTCCATTAGCTTCGGTAAACTCGTTGGCACCGCTGCCTTCGCCTTCTGTAGTATTGATATCCATAAACAATGTGGTGCCTGCTTCGGTACCATCGCTCACCCACAGTTCGTCACCACTTTCATTTTCTGCCCTAAAATATAGCTTGGTATTAAACACAGCAAAATTTCTTGGGTAAGAGCCACCTTCAATATCTGTAATATCTTTTACCAGTGCTGTACCTGCCTCTGTACCGTCTGTTGCCCAAAGTTCGTAACCACCTGTGCCGTTATCTGCCTGAAAATAGAGCTTGCCATTAAACTCTGTAAAACCATATGGTGCAGAGTCTCCGGTAGCGTTTATGTCTTTAAGAAGTACGGTGCCGGCATCTGTGCCATCGGTTACCCATAGTTCGATGCCCGAGACACCATCATTGGCCTGGAATACAACTTTGTCTCCTAACTTTTTTAAGTAGAGCGGCACACTGCTCTCACTTCCCGGCTTAATATCTTTCAATAAAATTGTTCCAGCTTCGGTGCCATCACTAACCCATAGTTCAATTCCGTTTGTCTCATCACCTGCAGAAAACACAAATTTGTCCCTTAAAGCAGTAATATCAACTACCGACCCGTCGGGGGCGCCGGGGTTTACATCCTTAATTAGTGCTGTTCCATCCGGGGTGCCATCTGTAGCCCACAATTCACTGCCATGTACATTATCATTGGCCGAAAAATATAGCTTACCGTTAAACTCAGTAAGTTGCGAAGTAGATGAGCCCTCTCCGCCCAAATATATATCCTTTACCAATTGTGCCTGGGTTTGCGCCTGGGTAAAGTAACCTGCAGCGACTAAAAATAATGCTGTTGTAATTTTTCTTTTCATATAATTTATTCAATCGTTTTGAGGTTTATAATTTGACACAATACTTATATTGCCTCATTTGTTCTTAAATGTACGTTAGTATAAAAATAAACTAATTGAGTAGAAATAGCCAACTCAGATGTGATAAGTAACATTATAGCCAGCAAATGTTACATTAAGTGTGCGCAGGTTGCAACTAAGCATCATACAGGGGCATAAAAAAACTGGCTGCCTTGTGGGGCAGCCAGTTTAATTTATAACATGATCTTATTAAAATCCAAGGTCTTTTTTAACATCGTTTAATAAGTCCGGACCATCAGCTAATAATACTCCACTTCCTGTAGAAGAGTCAAGTACATACTGGTATCCTTTAGCTTTAGCAACTTTTTGTATAGAAAGTCTTGATTTTTCAAGGATTGGTTTAAAAATAGCTTCTTGTTTAGCCTGTAGCTCTTTAGATGCATTTTGTTGGTAATCCTGTATTCTTTTTTGCATATCCTGTACTTCTTTGCTACGTGTATCGTTAACAGCGTCTGTTACGGTAGAAGCTTCTTTTTCATACTGGCCAACTTTTTTTCTAAATTCTTCAACCATCGTGTTGTACTCTGTGTCGTACGTTTTAGTCACTTTGTCAAGTTGAGCCTGCGCAGCTTTCATATCGGGCATCGCAGCCATAAGGTCACTTACATTAATGTGTGCTACTTTTGCCTGTGCTTGTGCAGCCTGGTTAACTCCGACAAATAATAACGCAGCGATTAATAAAGATTTCAATTGTTTCATCACATTCAAGGTTTTAAATATTAATTTTTGTTTTCAGTTTAATCCTCTCCTTCGGTGTTTGTAGGAGATGGTGTTGTTTGCGGCTCTGTAGTGGTAGATGTACCATTTTTAGCCTTTAATTTCTCTTCCCGTGCCTTTTGTGCAGCTTCTCTTTGCGCCTGAACCTGCTTTTTACGGTCATCTATAGCTTTTCTTCTTTCTTCAAGTTTTCTTTCGCGCTCAGCTTTTGCGTCTTCTGTAGCTTTTTGCCTGTTTGCGGCTGCGTCTGCATTTTTCTCTGCAGCTTCGGCAGCCTTCGCTGCTTTATCCTCGGTTGTAGCTTTAGTAGTAGTTGCGGCTTTCGCTGCAGTATTAGGGGTAGCATCATCGTCATCGCCATCAGTTGGCGCATCGGCTGCTTTATCCTCTGTTTTAGTGGCAGTAGTTTTTGCAGTGCCATTTCGTTTAGCGGCATTGTTTGCCCTTATCTGGTCACGTTTTTCTATTGCGGCAGCCCTTTTTGCTTCGGCGGCAGCTTTCCTGTCGTCTATTGCTTTTTGCCTCGCCAGTTTTTTATCTTCAAGCTTTTTAGCCTTATCTACGTTATCGGGGTCGGAGTCAGATTCTTCTTTCTTTTCCTGTTCTTCAAGTTTCTTAACTTCTTTACTGCTTAGTTTTTCTCTTTTAGCGGTCCTTGAGAGCCTTTTAACGATAAGGTCGCTAATGTCATATTTGTTAGCTGCAAAAAGCATTGTAAGATCGGACGACTTGTCAAAAACAAAGTCATATTTCCTCACTTCGGCAAGATCCTGAACTATGGTAAATACCTGATCCTGGATTGGCTTTACCATAACCGATTTTTGAGTAATCAGATCGCCTTTTGGGCCAAATCTTTTTTCCTGATAATCGGTAAGTTCTTTTTCCTGAAACGCTATCTCTTCTTCGCGCTCAACAATAAGTTCTTTAGTTAAAAGAGCTTTTTCTGCCTGAAGGCTTTCTTTAAGCTTTGTAATATCATTGCGTTTTACATCCATCTCCTGCTTCCACTTACTGGCCTTTTGTTCCAGCTGGCTTTTAGCTTCAGCATAATCCGGAACCTTGTCCAGGATGTATTCCATATCTATGTAACCAATTTTTATGCCACGTCCCTGTGCGTTTGCCATAAGGCCTGCAAAAACGGTAAGTAGTAAAACTAAATATCTCTTCATAACTATTTTACGTATTAGAAAATATCATGCCAAATTTTTTAAAACTGCTGACCTATGATAAAATGCGTCTCCCAACCATTTTTTTGCTGATATCCGGGAAGCGGGTCGAAACCATAACCAAAGTCGATACCAAGTAATCCGAACGCCGGCATAAATACCCTAAGGCCAAAACCTGCCGAACGTTTAAGGGCAAACGGGTTGTAATTTTTAAACCCATCGTAAGATGCTCCTGCTTCCAGGAACGTTAATGCAAATATAGATGCCTGAGGCTTTAACGTAATAGGGTAACGCATCTCTAACGAGAACTTGTTGTAAATTGTTGCACCTATTTGCTGGCCAAACTGGTCTACAGGGCTTAACGACTGGTTAGGGTAACCCCTTAGCTGAATAACCTCACGGCCATCGAGCGCATAGTTAGCCATACCGTCTCCACCCACATAAAATCTTTCAAAAGGCACAAGACCCCTTGCATTATTATAAGCGCCCATGAAACCAAATTCGGCAAGAGAACGCAACACAAGCTCATGGCCAGGGTTTCCTGCAAGCTTAGTGTACCAGTCTCCTTTAAATTTAGCTTTCCAGTATTCCAGCCAGTTAAATCTCTTTTGGTCATACTTAGACTGGTTTAATGCTGCCGCCTCAAAGTTGCTGCCCACACTGTTGCCATTTGCATCTATGTAATCTCCGCTGGATATAGACTCGCCGTTTGTACCTGTTATAGCGGCACTCGTTTCATTTCTTTGCTTGTAAGCTTCCTGATTTTTCAGGGCTTCATAATCTATACCGTTTACAAAAGAATAAGGGAATGTTGTCCTGAAACTTGCGCTAAACAATGAACCATACGTAGGGTAAATTGGGTTTCGGCCCCTGTTGTCCCTTGTAAGCTCTATTGTGTAAGCAAGATTTTTAGAAACACCGTTACCAAAGGTAAACAATCCTACGTTATAATTATTTAAGTCGTAGTACTGAAATGTAAGTTAGTGAGACAACCTCATGTAATAATCAGGCTCGCTTAACCTTTTAGACACACCAACTGTAATAGATGATATCGTAAAGCTTTTGTTCCTGTCTACGTCTCTGCTTGAGTAGTTGTAAGAAAACTGCTTACTCTGAGATAAAGAGGTAAACATTTGTATAGGTTTCCTACCGCCAAACCAAGGTTCTGTAAACGAAAGGCTGTATGTTTGAAAGTACGTACTACCCTGAAGGCGTAGTGCCAGCTTTTGGCCATCTCCCATAGGTAGTGGCGTATAAGCACTTTTCTTGAACATATTTCTTGTAGAGAAGTTGTTGAATGACAGACCAAGTGTACCTATAAAGCCACCGCCACCATAACCACCCTGTAGTTCTATCTGGCTCGATCCTTTTTCGGCAACGTGCCATTCTACATCTACCGTGCCCGATTGAGGGTCGGCGTTTTGAACATCCGGACGGATAGCCTCAGCGTCAAAGAAGCCCAGTGCACCAAGCTCACGAATGGTACCCACAACATCTTCTTTGTTCCATTTTTGTCCCGGCCTCGTTCTTAGCTCGCGGTAAATAACGCGGTCGTTAGTTTTATCGTTACCTACTACAGATATTTTATTAAAATAAGCAATAGGGCCTTCAACAACACGTATCTCAAAATCAATGGTATCATTTACTGTTTTAACTTCTACAGCATTAATATTAGAGAAAAGGTAACCATTGTTCTGGTACAGGTTAGTCAGATCCTCACCATCCGGTTTAGTAGGGTCGGCAATCCTTTTTTGAAGCATTACACCATTGTAAACCTCGCCTTTTTTAATACCTAATATAAGGTTTAGCTGTTGGTTAGTGTAAACGGTGTTACCAAGGTATTTAATATCGCCAAAGTAGTATTTGTGGCCTTCTTCTACCTTAATGTCTATAGCTACAGTATTTTTCTTAGGATTGTATATTACAGTGTCCGAAATTACACGTGCATCGCGGTAACCTTTTTCTTTAAATTTATCAATTACTTTACCAAGGTCTTCCTTGTATTTATCTGCAATAAATTTAGAAGGCTTAAAAATACGCATAGGGTTAGGGAAAGCTTTTTCCTTAGTATCCTTCATTGCTTTTTTAAGCTTGCCGGATGATATTTGCTGGTTACCCGTAAAGTTGATAGAGCTTATTCTAACTTTCTTGCCCTTATCAATATTTACCACCATTTTAACGGTGTTAGTACTGTCGGGTATCACATTAATAGCTACTTTAGTATTATAAAAGCCATCCTTTTTATACTTGTTCTCTATGTAGTTTTTAGTGGTTGTAAGGAGGTTTTCGTTTACAATTTTACCTTTGGTAAGACCTGTGTCTTTTATAAGGCTCTCACTTTTGCCTTTCTTTACACCCTGTAGTTTTACCTCGCTAAGCTTAGGTAATTCGTTAATGGCAAGTTCAAGGTATATGCTGTCGCCTTTTATTTCGCTAACATAAAAGTTTACATCGCTAAAGAGGCCCAGTTTCCATAGCTTTTTTATGGCTGCACTTATTTCTTCGCCGGGTACGTTTATAGCCTGGCCTTTTTCCAGCCCGGTAAATTGTACAACGGTTTGCTCGTTATAGCTCATCTTACCAGTTACGGCAATATCTGCTAAAACATAAGAGCCAGACTCCAGCCTGTTACCGGTTTGTGCCAGGGCACCTGTGGTAATAAAAAGTCCGAAAAGCAATACAATGCTTTTATAAAGCATATTGGTGTTATTTAATTTGTTCACTGGTTTTTCCAAATCTACGTTCTCTTTTTTGGTAGTTGATAATTGCATCATGCAGGTCTTTTTCTCTAAAGTCGGGCCATAAAACATCTGTAAAGTACAACTCTGCATAGGCGGCCTGCCATAGCAGGAAGTTGCTTATACGGTGCTCACCGCTTGTGCGTATAACAAGGTCGGCATCGGGCAGGTCGTGGGTATACAAATGACTTGTAACTAAAGACTCGCTGATATCAGCTACATTTAATTGGTTGTTTTTTACTTTTTCGCTAATTTCTTTTATCGCAGCGATTATTTCTTCCCGGCTACCGTAGCTTAACGCAAGGGTAAGTGTCATTCCGGTATTTGTTTTGGTTTGCTCTATAACCTCCAGCAATTGCCTGCGCGCCCTGTCGGGAAGCAGTGAGGTATTGCCTATAGCATTTAGCTTTATGTTGTTTTTTTGCATGGTAGGAATCTCTTTTTTAAGAGAGTTCATAAGGATGCTCATAAGAGCATCTACCTCCAGCTTGGGCCTGTTCCAGTTTTCTGTAGAAAAAGCATAAAGGGTAAGGTACCCAATGCCCAGTTTTGCGCAGGCCTCTACAGTAACCCTTACTGATTTAACACCGTTTTCGTGCCCAAAAGCACGTAGCATACCCTGCTGCTTGGCCCATCGGCCATTGCCATCCATAATTATAGCCAGGTGTCTTGGCAGGTTATTGGTGTTTATAGTAGTTGTTATATCCATAAATTATTGCGAACAGTAACAAGGTTTATTAGTAAAAGTATAAGTTAGCGTAAGGCCGGTAAAAACGTACCAGTCATTACTATCCAGATTGCCAAAACGTCTTGCCTGGTAGGCATTGTCGCTTGGGTTACTGCCGTCCAGGTTATCTGTAAAGGTATAGCGTGCGCCTACCTCAAAGCCCAGTATTAAATCTGTCGCAATGTGTGCTTTTACACCCACAGTCATGGGTATAGAAAGGCCACTTTTGTTATCATAATCAGTAGCTTCGCGGTTGTTGTCCATGTACTTTTCGTCATACCAAAAATAACTAAGGCCGCTGTAAATATACGGCGTGGCCTTAAATCCTGATTCATGAAGGTTAAAATCGAAAAAATTAAACTCCATACCTGCCGAAAATTCTTTAACGGTATTTTTAAATGAATTGTCGCGTTGCTTACGGCCCTCTACATTAGAGTCGGCATCGTCTCCGCTTATGCGTGCATATGTAAACGAAGCCCTCCATGAATGGCGTGGGCTGCGGTTCCATTTGTACAAAATCCCTAACGCAAGGTCCTTGGGCGCAATGTAGTTTGTCGATCCTACATCGCCCACATAGTTAGCCCCACCGGCAAAAACACCCAGCTCATTTATCTGGGCATCAGCCATAAAGGATGTTGCGGTTAACAGTAATACAAGGAATATACGCTTCATTAAACGAAAATTGGCTGCAAATATAGCAATATAGATTTCTAAATTGCCTTACAATTAGACATTTTACCCGCTATAAATTGCACAAATGCAAAATATATAGACTTGAAAACGGAAGAAGTTTAAATGTAGTATGCAGGCAGAGGGAAAAATGGCAAAATTAATTTCGTTTATCCTCACCCCATAATAGCTTTTTACGAAGGGTTACCAGGAATTTTTCCTGAGGGAATTCTACCAGGTTTATTTTAAAGCCTCCTTTTTTTATGCGCAGCACTGTTTCTACATTTACAGATACGATACGTGAGTCTAACGATATAAGGTGTTGCTCTTCGCGGCTGCTCACGCGCAACTGAATTTCTGTATCGTCTGGTATTACAAGTGGCCGTGCATTAAGGTTGTGAGGTGCTATAGGCGTAATAACAAGGCTATTAACATCTGGCATTAACACAGGTCCGCCACAACTTAAAGAATAACCTGTAGATCCTGTTGGGGTAGATATTATAAGGCCATCTGCCCAGTACGAGTTTAAGTACTCGCCGTTAAGCCGTGTTTCTATGGTTATCATAGAGGTCGTGTCTTTACGGCTCACCGTTACCTCATTAAGCGCATAGTCAAGGTCGTGTACTTCCGGGTCTTTACCTTCATAATCTATAGTAAGCAAGGTTCGGGGAGATATTTTATAATTATTATCAAAGATAAGTGGCAGCAGCGTTTCTATATTTTCCTGTTGTACGGTAGCAAGAAACCCAAGACGTCCTGCATTTATGCCTATTATAGGAATATTTTTATTTCGCACAAGTGTGGCCGCACGCAGCATGGTGCCGTCTCCGCCTATACTAATAAACATGCCAAAGCCTTCATCCAGCTCTTCGTGGCCTGTAAAAACACTAAAAGGCTTGTCGAGCAGGCCTTTTTCGGTTAGTACATTGTAAAAGTTACTTTCAAAAACAATTTCAGGATTAAAATCTTCAAAAACGCGAAGCATTTTTTCTATAATATCATCTGTATTATCTTTATAATATTGGCCGTAAACAGCAATTTTCATGATATGTTAGATATTGAGGTATTTGTCAAGATAATCAGACCGGTCTTTAAGCGTGTTCAGGTAGGCATCTTCCTGATGTTCTGTAATAATATCGTAATTGTAGCGCCTAAACGTCTGTATGATCTCGCTTAGCCCGCCCATGCTTATTTTTACTGTTATTTGTACTTTATGAATATCTGCTTCAGATACGAACAGTCCCAGCAACCTGCCATTATTGCTCTCTACTATCTGGGCAACTTCGCTCATGCTGTACTCCTGGGCGCCTTTTTCTACCACCACTATACCGCCCTGTTCTTTAAGAAAAGGGGTCTGGTCAAAAAACTTAATGATATCGGTAATTTCATAATAACCAATATACCTGTTTTCTTCGCTAAGCACGGGTACAAGGTTAGTTTCATTTTTAGCAAAAACCTCTAAGACATCCAGCCAGATGGTGGTGTCGCGCACAAAAAACCTGTCGAAGCTATAGCGCATATCGCCTATGGATTTTTCTATATCCATAAGTTCGGTATCCTCGGCATCGGCACAGCCTATATAAATACCGTCTTCCAGCACCGGAAAATGCGAAAAAGGATATTCGGCAAAAAGATCCTGTGCATCGGCAACAGAGTCGGTGGTCCTCAGCGCCTTAATGTTAGTATTTAAAAAATCTGTAATTTCTGTCATGTGGAATGCAACTAAATATTATGCAAAATAATCAAAAATAAGGACACTCCCCCTTATTTACTTTGTATTTTTGTGATTGAAATAACATTTTGTAATCAATATGGCCAAGCTAAGCGTAAACATAAATAAAATAGCCACTTTAAGGAACTCAAGAGGAGGCGATGTGCCTAACCTGCTAAAGGTAGCAACCGATGTACAAAAATTTGGTGCGCAGGGCGTTACCATCCACCCACGTCCTGACGAAAGGCACATACGGTATCAGGATGCCCGCGACCTTGTGCCGGTTGTGTATACAGAGTATAATATAGAGGGTAACCCCATACAGAGTTTTATGGATCTTGTAATGGAAACAAAGCCTACACAGGTAACACTGGTTCCGGATGCCGATGATGCCATTACCAGCAACGCCGGGTGGGATACCTTAAAGCATAAAAGCTTTTTAACCGAAGTAATACAGGAGTTTAAAAATAATGGCATTCGCACATCTGTTTTTGTGGATCCCGACCTTAGAATGGTGGAGGGTGCCAAAGAAGTAGGAGCCGACCGGATAGAACTATATACCGAAGCTTTTGCGCACCAGTACGGGCTTGGCAATTTTGACGGCATAAAGCCGTACACACAGGCAGCTGTACTTGCAGAGCAACTACACATTGGCCTTAATGCAGGCCACGACCTTAGCCTTGATAACATTCAGTTTTTTAAGCAGAATATTCCCGGCTTACTCGAAGTTTCTATTGGGCATGCCCTTATAGCCGAAGCGCTATATTTAGGCCTTGATAATGTTGTAAATATGTACCTGCAAAAATTAAAATAATATGTTGCATTCAAGAATAGAAGGGGAAGGAAAGCCCCTGCTTATAATTCATGGATTTATGGGCATGGGTGATAACTGGAAAACGCTGGGCGGGCGGTATGCCGCGCAGGGGTACCAGGTTCATGCTATAGATATGCGTAACCATGGTAAAAGTTTCCATTCGGATATTTTTACTTACGATGCTATGGTGCAGGATCTTGTAGATTACATCGAGAATAACAATTTAGGTTTAGTAGATATTATAGGGCATTCTATGGGTGGTAAAGCGGCTATGTTCTTTGCTGTACAGCATTCCGAAAAGCTAAACAAACTTGTTGTAGCTGATATTGGGCCCAGATATTATGCGCCGCACCACAAAACAGAATTAGATGCGCTTAATGCAGTAGATTTTTTAGCTAAGCCGGATCGCGCTGCCGTAGAGGCTACATTATCTGAGTATATTACAGATGCAGGTACGCGCCAATTCCTTATGAAAAACCTGTACTGGAAGGAGCCTGGCCAACTCGATTTCAGGTTTAACCTCGCTGCTTTTAATGCATCTATAGATAATATTGGCGAAGCCCTTCCGGCAGCCAGTCGTTATGACGGGCCTACGTTGTTTCTTCGCGGCGACAGGTCCGGATACATAAAAGATGAGGATATAGCTGCTATAAAAACCATCTTTATTAATGCTGATTTTAAAACGATAAGCAATTCCGGCCACTGGGTACATGCCGAAAATCCTAAAGAGTTTTTAGATTTTACCCTTGATTTTTTGAAAGCGTAGGTTTTAGCTACAATGTTGTCAAATATTGAACATATTTGTCGCGCAATTACAGTGAAAATTGGTGAATTCCACGATTAAGTAACATCGTGGAATTCCTAAAATATCGGTCCAAAAAAAATAAAGTTGTCAACACGCAAACGTTGTATAAAAGCAGATTTGCCGATTCATTATTTTTGTACTCTATAAATGGGTAATTTTATTGCCACTATAACGTAATAATTAAACCCAAACCTCATGAAAAAACTATTATCGGCCCTAATTATTCTTGCCGGTGTGGCTTTGCATGCCCAGCAGGTAACTTCGCCGGATAAAAATGTTTCGCTTACTTTTTCTTTATCGGCAAAAGGGGAGCCTGTATATGCCCTAAGTTATAAAAATAAACCGATTCTAAAAACCAGTAAGCTGGGTATAGACACTAAAGATGTACCTGCAATGCTTGATGGCTTTTCTATAGATAAAGCCGAAACAAATACTTTTGATGAGACCTGGGCGCCGGTTTGGGGCGAGCAAAAAAGCATTCGTAATAACTATAATGAGCTGCTTGTTACATTAAGTCAAAAATCAGTAGGAGGCAGGTACATTCGCATCCGTTTCAGGGTGTTTAACGATGGGCTTGGCTTTAGGTACGAGTTCCCGGAGCAAAAAGACCTTAACTACTTTGTTATCAAAGAGGAGCGAACACAATTTGCCCTTGCCGGAGACCATAAAGCGTTTTGGCTTCCCGGCGATTATGACACTCAGGAATACAGCACCACAACGTCTAATCTTAGCGAAGTGCGCAGCAGGATGAAAACCGCTGTAACGCCAAACGCGTCTCAGGAAACGTTCTCGCCTACAGGCCTGCAGACCCCATTGATGCTTAAAAGCAAAGACGGTTTGTATATTAATATTCACGAAGCAGCACTGGTAGATTACTCATGCCTTTCGCTTAACCTCGACGATAAAAACATGGTTTTAGAGTCGTGGCTAACGCCCGATGCTACCGGCAATAAGGGTTACATACAGGCATCGGCACAGTCGCCCTGGAGAACGGTTATAGTAAGCGATGAAGCCGGTGATATCCTTTTGTCTAAAACTATTCTTAACCTTAATGAGCCTACTAAATTTAAAGATGTATCTTGGATAAAGCCTGTAAAATATATAGGTGTATGGTGGGAAATGATTACAGGCAAGAGCACATGGGCTTACAATGACCTTACCAATGTACATTTGGGCGAACTTGATTATAGCAAAACAAAGCCTAACGGTAAACATGCTGCAAATACAGCCCATGTTAAAGAATACATAGACTTTGCAGCAAAAAATGGTTTTGACGCCGTACTTGTAGAGGGGTGGAACGAAGGCTGGGAAGACTGGTTTGGAAAATCAAAAGATTATGTATTTGATTTTGTGACCGCTTATCCGGATTTTGACGTTAAAGAACTACACCGATATGCAGCATCAAAAAACATAAAGATTATCATGCACCATGAAACATCGGGTTCTGTTCGCAACTACGAACGTCATCTTGATAAAGCGTACCGGTTTATGGTAGATAACGGTTACAATGCAGTAAAAAGCGGATATGTGGGCGATATTATTCCGCGGGGCGAATATCACTACGGACAGTTTATGGTAAACCACTACCTGTATGCTGTTACTGAGGCTGCAAAATATAAAATCATGGTAAATGCCCACGAGGCAGTACGCCCTACAGGCCTTGCACGCACTTACCCTAACCTTATAGGCAACGAAGCAGCACGGGGTACAGAGTACGAATCTTTTGGGGGCAACAATCCTGACCATACTACTATTTTACCGTTTACCCGTTTAATGGGTGGCCCTATGGATTACACTCCGGGTATTTTCCAGACAAGGATAAATGCTTACAATCCTGAAAATAATAGCTATGTGCATACTACTCTTGTTAAGCAATTAGCACTATACGTAACAATGTACAGCCCCTTACAAATGGCTGCCGACCTACCTGAAACCTATAATAAGTATATGGACGCTTTCCAGTTTATTAAAGATGTAGCGGTAGACTGGGATGCTACTTATGTGCTTGAAGCTGAGCCTGGCGATTATATTACTATGGCACGTAAAGCTAAAAGCAAGGATGAGTGGTACCTGGGCGCCATTACTGATGAGAATGCACGTACTGCCACTATTAACTTTGATTTCCTGCCAAAGGGTAAAACGTATACAGCTACAATTTATGCCGACGGCGCCGACGCAAGTTTTGATAAGAATCCTCAAAGCTATGGCATACGCACCATTAAGGTTACTAACAAGACAAAGCTTACACAAAAGCTTGCCCCCGGTGGTGGCGCAGCAATAAGCATTAAATAATTATTTTATAACATAAAAAAACCGGCAGGGATTAATTCGCTGCCGGTTTTGCATACTACGATTGCTATTTACAGCACAGAAGAGTGAAGGTTCTTTGCATACATTACGCATGTAAAACAGCACGTTTTAATTAGGCAGATGTCAGGTTAACCCATAACAGGACACACTATGGATGACAAAAAAAAGCGGGAACCTGTTTAGGTTCCCGCTTTACTATCTTGAGTATCTTTTTAGTTTTTAATAAACTTTAGGGTTTTAGATTCGCCGCCCCTGTCTATCTTTATAAAATAAACGCCATTACTATAATTTGTCGTGCTGATTTTTAGGTTAGCTTCAGATGTAATCTTTATGCTACTTATTTTTTGTCCCACGCTATTGTATATAGTATAGTTATCCGGCAGCTCATTGTTAGGTAAAGCTATAGTAAGATCATCCTGGGTAGGGTTAGGATAAACTTTTATACTTTGCAGTTTATATTTATTAACTCCACCGACAGGTGATTGGCAAACGGTCGAACTTACAAGAGACTGCCTGCGCGGAGAATTTTCCATTACAGTGCGTATCCTTGTTTTCTGGTCGGCAGTAAATATATTCATACAGCTGTCATCACTGTAATCCATGTAATTACGCACCATGTCTAACCCCGGTAATGAAGGGCAGGTATTGGCAGTAAGTTGGCAACCGTAATGAAAGGCATTCGATGCTGGAGTGTCAGGACAATAATCTTTAGCAGAGTCGGTCGCATTTGCTGTGCAGTTACTATTGTCTCCCCATATGTGTATGAGGCCCAGGTAGTGGCCTATTTCGTGCGTGGCAGTGCGGCCGTACCGATATTGATTGTTTGCAGGGCCGTAATTGCCGTTTGCATATATGTTTTCGCTTCCAAAATAGCGGTGACCTATAACAACCCCATCTGTATTAGCCGCGCCACCATTATCTGCAATTCCACCAAGGTTTGATGAGCTGGGGAATTGAGCGTAACCTAAAAGATTGGAACTGCCAAAGTTTACTACCCAAATATTGAAATAATTTGAGGAATCCCAGGATGTTTGCTGTTTCACGTCCCGGTCTATAAAAAATTCGTCAGACCAATCTGCCTGACCAAGGTTTACCCTGTCAATACCGTTTGTAAGGTTGCCATCAGGATCTGTTTGTGCCATGCAAAATTCTATCTCTACATCTGCACCCACATTTACATTATTGAAGCCCGGCGTGCCGGCAAGCCTTCGATAATCCTGGTTAAGCACTGTAATTTGAGATAGCACCTGCTCATCGGCAATGTTTTCGTTGGTTCCCACGGCATCGCCATTGTGTATTACATGTACAACTACAGGGATATTTATAACAACTGTAGTTGTAGCACCACTTCGCTGCAATTTGCCGGCGCTGATCTTTTGTGCAAGCCATGCTTCAAATTGTGGCCTCGTTTCCCGTTTAGGATCCTGTTCGCTCAGGTAGGCTTCATACTCTGTACTGCCGCAGCGTATTTGGCCTGTATCCGGGTTAACCGCAGCCACTGTCCTGCCAAAAACCTTTGGCAGTTGCTGTGCTGTTGCCGCAAAGCCTATCGTAAATAAAACTGCGGCAAACAGTAGTGGCTTATAAATTGTAGATTTCTTCATTTTCGAAAGAGTGATTAGCTAAAAGTTTCGCAAGTTATTATAATTCAGGCTAAACAAAAAAGTTTTAAATTAAATTAAACAATGCAAAGTACCTTCATACTTTCAAACTTTCATGCCGTAACGCAAGTTTAAAAATGTTTACTTACAGCATCCTTATAAGTATCGCCTACAGGAATTACGAAATCTTCTATCTGTATGGTTTTGTTATAAAGGCTTTTAACTTTTTTTACCGGGATAATGTACGACCTGTGTACCCTTATAAAGTCGGGAGAAGGCAGTTTTTCCAGGATACTTTTCATAGAGAGCCTCGCAGTAATGGGGCTCTTGTCTCTTAAGTGAATACGAATGTAATCATCAAGCCCTTCTATCATCAATATATCGTCAAACTCAAGGCGATGAAGTTTATAATCAGCACGAATAAGCAGATGGGTGTTTCCCGGTGTAGTTTGGCGTGACCTTTTTTCTTTAGATGCCTTTTCTACCGCGCTTAAAAAGCGTTCAAAAGAAAAAGGCTTCAACAAGTAATCTACCGCGTTTACGTTAAACCCTTCTACGGCATATTCGCTGTAAGCAGTCGTAAAAATTACCATTACATCCTTGTCAAGCATCCGGTAAAAATCAAGTCCGTTTTTTCCGGGCATTTGAACGTCAAGAAAAAGCAGGTCGACAGGAAATTTATTAATGTGCTGTATGGCCTCATCGGTCTTTGTAAACGTTTTTTCGAGAGAAATATAATCTACCTGGCCGCAAAAATGGGTAATAATTTTTAGCGCAAGCGGCTCGTCGTCAATTGCTATGGCTTTTATCATATCAGAGTAAGTGTTAGTTGCACCTCATAATATTCCTCTACATCAAATATTTGTAATTTATGCCTTTCAGGATACAAGTATTCCAGCCTTTGGCGCGTATTAGCAATGCCGTGGCCACTTTCTTCATCCGGAGGCAGGCTTATAGTTACGTTATTGTTTTTAACCTTAAGCTCAAGTTGCGCATCTATAATGTTTATATGTACAGCAATGTTAGAGTCTTCGTCTGGGTTAAGCCCATACTTAAAAGCATTTTCTATAAAAGGAATAAGCAGCAGTGGCGATATATATTTGCCCGCGGTACTGCCGGTCACAGTAAAAGTAAATGGCGTGTTGCCATCCATTCTAAGTTGCTGCAGGCTAATATAATTTTTAATATAGTTAACTTCATTGTCCAGTGCCACGCGGTCACGGCCGCTTTCGGTCACCACATAGCGCATCATAGATGATAATTTTAATATGGCTTCGGGTGCAGCATCTGATTTTTCGAGTGCCAGTGCATACAGGCTATTTAATGTGTTGAATAAAAAGTGTGGATTTATCTGGGCACGCAGGTAAGACACCTCTGTTTTAAGTTTTTCGCTTTGTATGTGTGTAAGGCGCTCATTTACCCTGAGAAAAAAAGAAAGGGAAAATACCAGCAGGAATTGAAATAGCGAACCACCCTGCATAGATGGTAAGAAAAAAAAGCGTGTTGCCACGTTGGGCCTTATGCCATCGCGGCCCATGCCAGAGGGCATATCGTCCATAGCCGGTATGCTGTGTATGTTAGGCAATGTTATGCCGTCGCGCAAATTCGGCATGAGCAAATTCGGCAAAAATGCCACAGTAAGAAGGCATATACCCACAAGCGAAAAGAATAACCAATACTTCTGGGTAAAATAAAACTGTGGTATAAGGTACAGGTAGTTGCAATAAAAAAAACCGAGCAGGAGCAGGTAAGCCAGAAAATTACTCCGAAACGGCGCCAACTCAAACAGTTCCCTGTTAGAATCGAGATCTGGCGATGAAAGTATTGGTATGCTTATAAATAACAGGCATCCTAACAAGTGCAATATGTAGTTTTGTTGTTTTGTAGCCATTTAAAAATGAGAAAGAGCAAAGCTACTTATTATTACGGCTAATATTTTAATAAAGAGGTAAATCGGTCCAATTTCGAGGTAAAGAAGAAATACTGCACATTTATGTATGTCGTTGAATGCTGATACAATAAAATGGTTTAATTTTGATGTAATTGCACATAAATGAAAAATTTTATAGCCCTGCTTTTATTCATTTTCTCTATGTCGGCTTTTGCCCAAAAAGAAGCCAACAACTGGTACTTTGGCCGGGGAGCAGGCATACAGTTTTTAGAGGATGGTTCTGTAATACCTTTGTCCGGAAGCCGGATGAATACAAACGAGGGATGTAGCTCTATATCTGACTCTGAAGGTAATTTATTGTTTTATACTGATGGGCGGAGCGTGTGGGACCGTAACCATGTATTAATGCCAAACGCTAATTACTTTGGCGGTACCGGTCTGCTGGGAGACCCTTCCAGTTCGCAATCGGCTATTATAATACCCAAAAAGAACGACCCTAATATATATTATGTATTTACGGTAGATGAGCCACACCATCTTAACGCTTCGGCTTATCCTAATCAGTATACCGGTAGTTATGGCAACGGCGAAAATGTACCCAATAACGACGATGGTTATAACAATGGCCTTAACTACTCTGTAGTAGACCTGTCGATAACCGGTAGCAATGGCAGCATAGGTAACGTTACCACACGTAATACGCAGCTATTTACCTTTAACCCTGATATTGTAGAAGAGGCAAAATACAAATGCTCAGAAAAAGTTACTGCTGTTAAAGATCTTAACGGCAATGGTTTTTGGGTGGTAACACAATTTACAGATAAGTTTTACTCATTCTATGTAGGTCAAAATGGTGTTACTCAAACACCTGTTGTAACGCAGATAGCACCGCTCGTGCCTACAACCGGTTACCGTCGTAATGCCATAGGGTGTATTAAAGCATCACCCGATGGCAGGCACATTGCAATTGCCCATCAGCAAGTAGGTACATTGATAGATGTAGCGGTAAGTAACGGTGTGGTATACCTTTATGATTTTGATAATGCTACCGGGAGGGTATATAACCCTGTCCTGGTAAAAGATAATATAAACCCATACGGCATTGAGTTTTCTCCAATGGTTAAAAAGCTGTATGTGTCTTACGACCAAAGCGAACAGCTGGGCCGCGTGGCACAATTTAACCTTCTTAGCGGAGATATACCTGCGTCTGAAGTACTGCTGTCTTCAAATCAAAGCTCTACGTCATTACAACTTGGCCCTAATGGTAAAATATACCGCGCGGTTAACGGCGGCAGCGCAATAGATGTTATTAACGCACCCGAAGAGGATGGGGTGTTATGTGGCTACCGTACACAAATAGTAGCATTACCACCGGGCACAATGTCCATATTTGGGTTACCGCCCTTTATCACGTCGCTTTTTACGGCCAGTATTGTAGCTACAGGAAGTTGTCAGGGCATCCCTACATATTTCAGGCTGCAGGTAAGCGATACATATGATTCTGTTATCTGGGACTTTGGCGATGGTTCAGCAACATCTCTGCTGGATGCTCCCCAGCATTTATATACTTCGGCAGGCAATTTTGATGTGACGGCCACTATAACCCGAGGTGTAGATACAGAAGTAATAAATAAAACAATAACGATAAGCGCTGTGCCTACAGCTAATACCCCAGCTGCGTTAACAGAATGTGATCCCGATAATGATGGTACCGCCAACTTTAATCTTGCGGCAATTACTCCCGTAATATTAGGAACTCAAAATAGCTTAGACTTTACGGTACGTTATTTTGAGAGCCAGGAAAATGCAGATGCAATGCTGCAACCGCTTCCGGACATTTATACCAATATTACAACTCCCCAAACCCTGTATGCACGGGTTCAGAATAATAGTAACAGCGAGTGTTATACTCTTGCTTCTTTTGTTATTAACGCTGCTAATATCCCTGTTTTGGGCAATACTACCTTTGCAGTTTGCGATGACGCAACTGATGGTAATGACGCTAACGGGCAGGCAATTTTTGTGCTACAGGATGTTACTGCACAGCTTGTTCAGGAATCAGGCTTTACAACTACTTATTATTCCAGCGAGCAGGCTGCGCAGGCGCAGGCTGTTACTAGCGTAGTGCCGCAAAGCATATACAACACAACTCCAAACGCTCAGGTAATTTATGCGAGAATAAGTAATGATGCCTACCCTGCCTGTTTTGGCATTGTGCCGGTAACACTTGTTGTAAATGCACTGCCTGCAGACAATCAGGAGGCATTTTTGGTACAATGCGATACAGGTACTAATCCTGATGGGCTTACAAACTTTAATCTTAGCCAGGCAGATGTGCAATTTACCAGAGGTAATGCAAATCTGGCAGTTACATATTATCAATCTGTAGCAGAAGCACAGAATAATGCTGCAATTATTACAGGACCGTATACCAATACTTCAAATTCTGAGCAGATAGCTGCACGGGTAACAGACACGGTTACCGGATGCTTTAGGGTACTGCCGTTAACATTACGTGTTAGTACTAATACTGTTGCTCCGCTGGCCTTTGCACGCTGCGATGACGATGGTGTTGAAGATGGCCTTGCCGAATTCGATTTAACCACATTTGGCCTTCAGACATCTTCGAACACGGTGGCCTATTACGCATCAGAGAATGACGCTCTTTTAGAGCAGTCTCCTGTAAGTGATGTATTTACAACAACGGTGCGCAACGGTCAAAGCATTTATGCGCGCATAGAAACGAATAATGAATGCACTGCACTACAGGAAATACTATTACAGGTATATCCTTTGCCGGATATCGATGTTAGTGATACCGATGTGGTTTGCCTTAATACTCAGGATTACATAACACTCGATGCGGGTGTGAGCGGCGTAAGCCTGCGCTATTTATGGTCTACAGGTGCCACAACAAGGACTATAAGTATAAATGTGCCCGGAGTATATACTGTGGAGGTTACAGATGTTACCTATCCGGAAACGCAATGCAGCAGGGTGCGAACCATTACTGTAACGCCGGGCAATATCGCTATTATTAATGATGTTATTGTAGAAGATCTTCGCGATACAAATACGGTAACTGTAATTGCAACTCCCACCGGCGGTGTAAGTACCACGTACCTTTACAGCCTTGACCGCCCCAATGGCCCGTGGCAGGCTGAACCTTATTTTAATAATGTAGATGCAGGATTACACACTTTGTATGTATACGACAGCCAGGGTTGCGGCATAGTTACCCAGCAGGTTGCTGTCCTTGCTATACCAAAATATTTTACACCAAACGGAGATTCGGAAAATGATTACTGGAGGATAGCAGGCCTTAACGGTACGGAATATTTTAACAGCGTGTTAAACATATATGACCGCTATGGTAAATTGCTAAGTAATGTAGACCGCAATGGTCCCGGATGGGATGGCTTCTTTAAAGGAAGCCCGCTCCCGGCTACAGATTACTGGTATGTGCTAACATTGCCAGGTGGCAGCATTGTGAAAGGGCATTTCTCGTTGCTGAGGTAATTTATGCCCAACTAAATGTTTTTGCCCACCACTTTAGGTAACACCGTTTGTTTAAGCCCTTCCATAACAAACTTCCACAAAAAGTTAAATACTGATTTGTCTTTACTTCGTTCTACCGCTACATCAACCTTTTTAAGATCGCCGTCGGTATCATTTTTAACCAACAGGTTGCCTACGGCGCTTATCAGTTTGTTTTTTTCTTTCCCGTCTTTTTTGTAAATATCCACCTTGAGATCTTCATATTTAATAGCAAATGTGCCCGTGGCACGCTCGCGATTACCATTAAACACAAACCGGATATCTTTAAGATCGCCTGTTGTGGTAGCATTCATAAGAGGTTTGGAAACCGGATTCACGTCTTCACTTTTTATGTTTTGTAAATGCCCCGCAATACTGAAGGCGTCGCTAACATCGGGAGTGTTAAAACTCCATTTTACGGTTAATGGCGCTTTCTTCATAAACAGGCATTGTACATCTATAGTTGTAGCCGGCAGGGCCTCTTTTTTATTTACGGGGCTGTATACTTTAGCTACAGTAGCATAAAATTTAGAGAACGTAACCTTAGCAGCGGGCTTGCTAAAATTTAACTGCTCCTCATATTCTATTAAGCTGTTTTTTATCATCAGCTTGTCTACCTTCAGGTCAAATTTTACAGACCTAAGAAGTTCACTGTACAGTTTTTTGCGAGACGGGTCGTCTGCAGGTTGCTTACTGCGGTAAATGTTGGCAAAAACTTTATCCAGTGTCATTTCGGGAGCATGAACATAAAGTATGTTGTTTACAAAACCCCAGTCGGCTTTAGGAACGGTAATTTTACCGGCCTGCAAATTAAACTGGTCGAGTTCCTTGTCGATAGCCTTTACAAACTGAGTGCGGGAATGTTTAGGTATCATCCGGAAGTTATTAATAGCTAAAGTACTGTCGGTAGAAGTTATATTTTTTAAGGTAATGTTATAAAACTGGCCTGCATCGTAAAAGAGGCTGTCGCAGGCAAAGCTATAGTCGCGGTAGCGTACAGGTACATTTTCTTTTACAGAGGCGCTGTCTACAGTTATATTATTAAGGTCAAACATGATGTTCGATGCTTTAAGCAGCGGGTTTTTTTTTGCATCTACCATATTAAAGCTTCCGTGGCGCACTTCGAGGCTTCCTGTTTCAATAACGTTTTTAAAAGGCTTTTCTACATCGTCTTTTACATTATATTTTTTTTCGCGATGGTACATTATAATTTCGGGGGTATCAATAATTACCCTGCTTACCTTAATACGGTTATGCTTGTAAAGTTGCCATAAATTAAGCCCACTAACGCTAATAGATTTTATTTGCCCAAAGACACCGTTTTTTACTGCCTCCTGTATGGTGTCTTTTGGTGCAAGGTATGCTTCATGCATAACAAAGCTGCCGGTAAGAATATTTACATCCAGTTTTTTATAATTAAGGTTGTAAGGAAAACCTTTTTCGTTCTTTATAATGGTAGGGAGTTTTGCAGACACATAATGGCTCACACCAAAATTTATTATGACCAGTAACACCGCAAGGCTTAGTAAAGCAATGCCTATTTTTTTAAATAATTTCATGAAAATTAATTTGCGAACGAAATTTACTACCAAAAAATTAGACGCTTACACTATTTGTGTTTTTATTAGTATTTGCCGGTAATGCCTAATTAAAAGGCTGCTAATTAGTTATAATTGTATGCCTGCATAGCACTTTCGTATTGTTTAGATATTTATGCTGAGATATTCGTATTTTAATGCTTTAAAATATGTAAATAAAATTATTATGAATGCATAATAAATTGCGCTCAATTATTGTGTAATCGATAATTTATTATAAATTTGATATGAAGATTATCAAATTGACAACCTAACTTGATTTTTTACTATGAGAAAACTATTATCCTTAACCATGATGGCTTTTGCGGCTACAACTGCTTTTGCAGGAGGCTACCGCGTTAGTTTACAGGGGCAAAAACAGTTGGCTATGGGCCACACCGGAGTGGGTGTGGTGCAAAGTGCCGAGGTTTTATTTTTTAACCCCGCCGGCGCAGCATTTTTAAAAGACCGCTTTAACTTTTCTGTGGGAGGTAACGGGCTTTTTGCAAAAACAAGATTTCAAAATGAGGCGAATAACTGGAAATCATCTACAGATAACTTCGGTACGCCCTTTGAGATATATGCGTCGTACCGCGCTACCGATTGGCTTACCGTTGGCCTTGCTGTATATACACCTTATGGCAGCGCCGTAGAGTGGGACAGAGATTGGGTAGGAGCTAACCTTGTGAATAATATAGATCTTGAAGCTATTTATATTCAGCCTACAGTATCTATAAAAATAAACGACCAGCTAAGTATAGGTGGTGGCCCTATATATGTAACCGGCGGTGTAGAGCTTAACCGTAACCTTAGCAGGAGCCTTAACGAAAATGAAGTGCCTCTTGGCGAGAACGGCAACCCTGCAGATGTTACCATTAAAGCTAAAAATGTGACTGCCTGGGGATGGACTGCCGGTATGATGATTAACCCTACCGACAAAATTAGGGTAGGTGTTAGCTACCGCTCAGAAATAACTATGGAGGCACGCAATGGCAGTGCACAGTTTAATCAGGTGCCTGCATTTGCTCAGGGAACTTTTAGCAATACTACATTTAATGCTGATTTGCCTTTACCGGCAGAACTTACCGCAGGCTTCTCTGTGCAGCTTACAGATAAATGGCTTGTAGCTTTAGATTATAACGTTGCGTTTTGGAATGTATACAAAAACCTTACGGTAGATTTTGCTAACAATATCCCAACCTCTGTCAATCCGCGAAACTATAAAGATGCAAGTACTTACAGGATAGGGGCACAGTATAAACCTAACCAAAAATTTGCTTTTCGTGCCGGTTATTACTTCGACGAAAGCCCTGTACAGGATGGCTATTTTGCTCCGGAAACACCAAGGAACGACTCAATTGGTTTTACCGGTGGTTTAACGTATCAGATAACACCTAAACTTGGGGTAGATGCGTCTTTCCTTTACCTGCACTTTAAAGAAACGACCAATTCGTATAACTACACTGCAGAAGATGGTACTCCTTACAGTTTTGGAGGTACTTATAAAAATGTTGTGTTCTCTCCGGGTGTTGGTTTAACTTATAGCTTTTAATACAAACAGCAATGAAAAAAAATACACTATTATACCTAGCTATATTGGCTGCAGCCGGATTTACAGCCTGCGAGCCAGAATTTGAACATAATCTTAGCGATGCTGATTACAGCGCCGGCGAAGCAGATTTTTCAACATATGTTGCTGTAGGAAACTCCCTTACATCGGGTTATATGGATGGTACCGTGTCGCGCATAGGCCAGACGTATTCGTTTCCGAACCAGCTTGCACAGCAGTTTAAAATTGTAGGTGGGGGAGAATTTACGCAACCCAGCTATGCAGATGACGTAAATAGCCTTGGCGGCATAGCCGGCATACCGGGCTTTAACACACGATTAATTATAGATGCCGAGGCGGGTGGCCCGGAACCAATTGCTGGTACAAGCACCATTACGCTTACGCCGCAGCAAAAGGCTTACAACAACATGGGCGTTCCGGGTGCAAAATCGTTCCACCTCCTGGCTCCCGGATATGGTAATCCTGCAGGCCTTGCAACAGGTACCGCTAATCCATATTTTGTACGCCATGCCACATCGCCTACAACTACGGTGTTAGCCGATGCACTATCGCTAAATCCAACATTTTTTACAAACTGGATAGGCTCTAACGATGTGTTGCTGTATGCTACATCCGGTGGTGTGGGTGTAGACCAGTCCGGTAACTCTAATCAAGCCACGTATGGCTACAGCGATATTACAGACCCTACAGTATTTGCTGGAGCCTATAATGAAATTATAAGGCAATTAACACTTAATGGCGCCAAAGGTGTAGTTGCAACAGTGCCTAATATTACATCAATCCCATTTTTCACAACAGTACCGTATAACCCGCTTACAGCAGCAGCAATAGGCGATGGCGATGCTACTGTGGGGCTTGCCAGCATTCGTAGAGCAAATGCACAACTGTATGGCCCGCTTAACCAAATACTTACTGCATTTGGACAGCCGGACAGAATTCATTTACTATCTGAAACAGAGCCAAATCCGCTTTTAATCAAGGACGAGTCGTTAACAAACCTTGGCGCACAAATTACCGCAGCTGCATTAACAAATCCTGCAACTGCACCCTTTGCTACTACTTTAGGCCAAATTTACGGCCAGGCAAGACAGGCAACTGCTCAGGACCTTGTGCTGCTTACAACACGATCTGTAATTGGTGAGCCTCCGGCAGGCGTTCCGGCGCCGTTTAATACTTTTGGCGTAGCCTATCCATTACAGGATGAGCATGTGCTTACTGCTACCGAAGTCTCCCTTGTGAGCAATGCTACTACAAGCTTTAACAACTCGATACGCGCGGTGGCAGCATCTAAAAATCTTGCCGTTGCAGATATGAACGCAATTCTTACCCAACTTGTAACAGGGTTAAGAACATCTGACGGACAAATTTACACCGCCGACTACTTTAACACAAGCAGAGTGAACACGGTGCTGTTTTCTTTAGATGGTGTACACCCTAATGCAAGGGGTTATGCGCTCATTGCAAACGAGATCATTAAAGTTATAAATGAGCATTATAAAGCAAAATTACCGGGTATAACTGCCGGTTACTTCCCGGGAGCAACTGTATTGCCTTCAAACTAATTTTATAACATAGTTAACTAAGCACCGGTATATGCCGGTGCTTTTTTTATTTTTACATAAAAAATCAAACCTTATGAAAACAATTGTTAAACTTCTTTTTACCACTTTCTTTGTGCTAATGCTGGCGCATTTTATGCCCGGTGTGCATGTAGACACTTTTTACACTGCTCTTATGGTAGCAGTTGTATTGGCACTGCTTAATATGTTTATAAAGCCTATAATTGTGTTCTTTACTTTGCCGGTTACTGTATTAACACTTGGGCTTTTTTTACTGGTGATAAATGCGCTTATTGTAATGCTGTGCGATTACCTTATCGATGGCTTTAAAATTGTCGACTTTATCCATGCGCTAATATTTAGCCTCGTGCTGTCAATATGCCAAAGCATTGTATCGGCATTTTACAGCGATAAGTAAACATATTGCAATTTTAAGTGCCCATTTTTAAGCACCTTGAAATACAATAATTTAAAAAGTTGTATGAGTTGCAAAAAAGGTTTAATTTTGCGTTCCGAATTTTATATAAGAAAACAATCTAAATAATGAATATTACAAGAGAGAATGTAGATGCATTGAACGCTATTGTAAAAGTATCTATTACAAAAGATGATTACAAAACTAATGTAGATAAAGCATTATACAATTATAGAAAAAATGCTGCACTTCCTGGTTTCAGGAAAGGTGGTGTGCCTGTAAGCCTTATCCAGAAACAATATGGTAAAACTGTATTGCTTGAGGAGGTTAACAAGTTGCTGCAATCTTCATTAAACAATTACATGTCGCGCGAGAAGTTAAACATTCTTGGTAACCCGCTGCCTAAAGTAACGGAAGACTTTAACTGGGATGCTGAAGATTTTGTTTTTGAATTTGAACTTGGCCTTGCTCCGGAATTTACCGTAGACCTTACAACGCCAAACAACATTGTAAAATATACAATTACAGCAGACGATGCTATGCTTGATGAGCAGGTAGGGCGTATACAAAAACAATACGGCAAACTTGTTCCTAAAGAAACTGCCGAAGCCGGTGATGATATTGCCGGTACTTTTAAAAATGAAGAAAAAGGCATTGACAGCCCTGCAACAGTTTCTGCAGATATTTTCGCAGACGCTGCTACTTTCGATAAATTTATCGGTAAAAAAGTAGGTGATGTAGTTGTCCTATCTACAAAAGGCTTATTTGATGACGACCACAAACTAATGGATTACCTTAAAGTGAGCCATGACGATGTGCACGGTCTTGATGTAGACGTAGAATTTGTTATTGAAGAGGTAAATTCTACAGAGCCTGCAGAACTTAACCATGAGCTTTTTGATAAGCTGTTTGGCGAAGGTAACGTAACATCTGTGGATGAGGTTAAAGCTAAAATTAAGGAAGATGCTGAGGTTCAGTTTTTACAGCAGGCAGACCAAAAGTTCCTTAACGATGCTACCGAGGCACTTATAAGCAACACAAAATTCGACCTTCCTGAAACGTTCCTTATTAAATGGCTGCAAACAGCAGGCGAAAAACCGTTAACTGCAGAAGAAGCCGACGCTGAATACAAAAGATCTGAAAATGGGCTTCGGTACCAACTTATAGAGGGTAAAGTTATGGCAGACAACAACCTGCAGATAACATTTGAAGACCTTAAATCGTACACTAAAGAGGTAATTAAAAAGCAAATGGCACAATTTGGCCAGCTTAACCCTACCGATGAGGATGTAGATGGTATAGTTGCACGTGTACTTGGCAACCAGGAAGAGGTTAAAAGGCTTTCTGACCAGGTTATGAGCGAAAAAATGGTAAATCTTTATAAAGAAAAAGTGCCTTTTACAACTAAAGAGGTTACTTATCAGGAGTTTATCAAAGAGATGTACGGAGAATAAAATCTCGTAAAAAATGATTATCTTTGAACGTCAGTCCGCCGGGACTGACGTTTTTTCGTTTCTTTTAAACAATTAAAAATTTTAAAAAGACTATGGACTACGGTAAAGAATTTAAAAAATATGCCACAAAACACCACGGTGTAAATAATTTATATTACGATAAGCTTGTAAACCGCGTTACGCCTACAGGCCTTACTCCCTACATTATGGAGGAACGCCAAATGAACGTTGCCCAGATAGACGTATTTTCGCGCCTTATGATGGACAGGATTATTTTTCTTGGTACTGGTATAGACGATCAGGTTGCAAACATTGTACAGGCACAGTTATTATTCCTGGAAAGTGCAGATGCTAACAAGGACATCCAGATTTACATTAACTCTCCGGGTGGCAGCGTTTATGCAGGCCTTGGTATGTATGATACTATGCAGTATATTAAGCCCGATGTAGCTACTATTTGTACAGGTATGGCGGCATCTATGGGTGCGGTGCTTTTATGCGCCGGTGCGGCCGGAAAACGATCTGCGTTGCCACACAGCAGGGTAATGATTCACCAGCCATCCGGCGGTGCTCAGGGCGTTGCTACAGATATGGAGATAAACCTTCGCGAAATGCTTAAACTGAAAGAAGAGCTTTACGCAATTATCTCTAAGCACTCCGGTCAGGATTATGAAAGAGTACACAAGGACAGCGAGCGTGATTACTGGATGAAAGCTCCTGAAGCTAAAGAGTATGGTATGATAGATGAGGTATTAACAAGGGAATAAAAAGTCACAGTCGCAGTTTACAGTTATGCGGGCTTACTGCGACTGAAAACTGTGACTGAAAACTTAAAAAGATGGCTAAAGAAGTATTAGAGTGTTCTTTTTGCGGCAGGAAAAAGCCGGAAACTAATTTATTAATTGCAGGTATTAACGCGCACATATGCGACCGTTGTATAGAGCAGGCGCACGGCATTGTACTGGAAGAGCTTAAACAAAGCGGATCTGCGTCTGTTGCCGGCGAACTCGACCTGAAAAAGCCCAAAGAAATAAGGGCATTCCTGGACCAGTATGTTATTGGGCAGGACCAGACTAAAAAAGTGCTTTCTGTTGCAGTATATAACCACTACAAAAGGTTGATGCAACAAAAAAGCGACGATGATGTAGAGATAGAGAAAAGTAACATCCTTATGGCAGGGCAAACCGGTACTGGTAAAACCCTTGTTGCAAAAACTATTGCGCGCATGCTTAATGTGCCATTAGCCATTGTAGATGCGACCGTTCTTACCGAAGCCGGATATGTGGGCGAAGATGTGGAGAGTATCCTTACGCGCCTGTTACAGGTTGCCGATTATGATGTTGCCAAAGCAGAGCGTGGCATTGTGTTTATTGATGAGATTGACAAAATTGCCCGCAAAAGCGATAACCCGTCCATAACGCGCGACGTATCGGGCGAAGGTGTTCAGCAGGCATTGCTTAAATTGCTTGAAGGTACGATTGTAAATGTTCCGCCAAAAGGTGGGCGTAAACACCCCGACCAAAAGTTTATTGAGGTTAATACCCAGAACATCCTGTTTATAGCCGGTGGTGCATTTGATGGTATAGAGCGCATCATATCTAAAAGGCTTAACCGTCAGGCTGTGGGCTACAGCACATCGCGCAACGTAGATAATATTGATAAAGACAATTTACTGCAGTACATAATCCCTAAAGATATTAAGGATTTTGGCTTGATACCGGAGATCATCGGGCGTATGCCGGTGCTTACGCACATGGATCCGTTAGACAGGGAAACGCTTCGCGCCATCCTGACCGAGCCTAAAAATGCTTTGGTTAAACAGTACAAAAAATTGTTTGCTATGGATGATGTAGATCTTTCTATATCTGATGATGCACTTGATTATATTGTAGATAAAGCATTAGAATATAAACTTGGTGCCCGTGGACTCCGCTCTTTATGCGAGGCTATCCTTACCGAAGCCATGTATGAATTGCCGGGAAGCGAGGAGAAAACTCTTAGCATCGATAAAGAGTACGTAGACCACCATCTTAACAGGACGTTGCTAAAAAGGCTCAAGACAGCTTCATAATTAGTTTTAGCCGAACATTGAGTAACAAGCAACAAAGTGAAATGCACTTTATAGTATAAAATAAAAAAGCAGGATAAGAATTTATCCTGCTTTTTTTATTGTAGTTGCCGATTGATTATGTGCATCAAAAACAAAAACCCGGCATTGCCGGGTTCTTGTTTTAACACATAACTATTGTTTAGTATTTGATAAACTGTAGCGTTTGTGTAGTGCCGCCACCGTTTAGTTTTATATAGTAAACGCCATTAGCATAACCGGATATATTAATTTCCTGATTGTTGCTGTTTACCTTACCGGTGCTTACTAACTGGCCCAGGTTGTTATAAACCGTAAAGGCATCCGGAAGTGCAGTAGCTTTAGGCACTGCAATATTAATAACATTATGCGATGGGTTAGGGTACACCTTAATTCCATTTGCCCTAGCGCCTGTAGCGCTGGTGCCCATTGTAGTGTTTGTGCTGAAAGTGAATGTGTCAAACTGGCCATACTCTCCACCGCTGGTAATCAATTCATCATTTGCAGTTTTAATATTGTAGTAACCGGCGCCATATTCACAGCAAATACCGTCATTACCAAGGTCTAATATGGTAAACGTGTAGCACTCGTTAGGCACTAAATCTATAGTATGGTTATATACAGTATTGCTTTCATAAAATTCTACGTTAGGGAAGTTTTCTATGTCTACGTTTGCAAAAACAATTTCTTCATTGCTGTCCTCTATTGCCCATATAACTTCTTCTCCATACTCATCTGTAGCTACAGTTACCACAATTTGTATAGTGTTAAAACTTGGGGTAACGCTAAAGGTCTGCGTTTTTGTGTCATTAGAAGGTGCCTGGTCTTCGGTGTTGTTAACAGATGCAAGAGATACTGTAAAAGTATGTTCGCCCTGGCTGATCGTGAATTCCGGCAATGTCACATCTGCAGTTTCCCCGTTTTCAAGACTGCCTGTCCAGGTGTAGGTTGCAGCCGCATCTGTATCTGTTGCATAATTTATAACCGCCGTTGTAAGCGTGCTGTTACCTGTATTAGTTAATATAAGTACAGGGGCAACAACATTGCTGCAGGTAGTACCTAAATTTTGTATGCTAAGGGAACCATCGTTATCAAAAGTTTGTCCCGGTAAACATCCGTTTGATGTTATGAGCGCATGCCTTCTTGGGGAGTTAGCCAAAACTGCGAGCATACGTTCCTTTTGGTCTGCGGTAAAAATATTCAGGCAGAGATCATCAGTGTAATCCATATAATTTTGGAACATATCTGTACCTTCACTGTCTTCACACGAATCAAATCCTTCGTCAGGGCATCCGCTATTCGCAGTAAAGGCAATTGGAGTATCTGCACAGTAGTCATCTGCAGTACAATTATCTTCATCTCCCCATATATGCCTTAGCCCAAAAAAGTGGCCCACTTCGTGGCTCGTAGTGCGGCCTAAATTTCTTGGTGCGTTGTAAGATCCCTGCGGATAAATATCTTCCGACCCAAAGTACAGGTAGCCTATGGCAACACCATCGGTAGCAGCAGCTGTGCTGGTACCTTCATCAAGGCCATCAAGCCCTGAATCCGTTGGAAATTGTGCATAACCGGCAAGCTCAAATACCCCCGATACTACAATTTGGTTTACAACCCAAATATTAAGGTATTTTTCAGGATCCCATTGCGTTTGTGCCTTTATAAGCTCCAGTTCGTCCATATCCCAGGCTGCTTCACTTCCCAGGTTGTAGCGCACAATGCCATTAGTACTTAAACCGTCGGCATCTCTTTGTGCCATGCAAAACGCAATATCCATACTTGCCCCTACGGGGCTGTCGTTAAAACCGGGGGTGCCTGCCTGCCTGCTAAAGTCCTGGTTAAGAACCGTAATTTGCGACAATATCTGCCCTTCGGATATGTTTTCGTTAACGCCTACTGCATCGCCATTGTGTATAACATGTACAACAACCGGTATAGTAACAACGTCGTTTACATTTTGTGCAGAGCGTTGCACCCTGCGCGCCTCAATTTTTTTGGCAATCCAGTTCTCGAATCTTTCAGTTGAAGGCCTGTTTGGGTTTGTTTTTTTTAAAAGCGTTTCATACTCTACAGTAGCACACTTTACATATTCCCTAATGGCTGGTTTTGATTTCGATTTTGTTTTTTCCTGGGCACTTATGCCAAGGCTAAACAAACCTGCGGCAATCAGCATACAGGCTTTGATGGTAGTTTTTTTCATTGGTTAAATTTGTGTTAACACAAATATCATATATACGAAGCACATAATGAAAAATTTGTAACACAAAAAGTGAAAAAAAAATGAAAAAGCCCAAACTTAAGTTCAGGCTTTGCTTTATCTGTAGTATTTTGCTTAATTTTATATAGACGCTAAATCTTCATGAAGCATTTTTTCTTCGATGGCATCCCAAAGGCCTATTCTTTTTTCGAGAGCTCTGCGAGAAATGTCTTCAACCTCTTTCCATTTTTGGTCATCACCTCCACACAGTTCCACAACCATTTGCATTGCCATAGGGCCATGCTCATCGGCATCAAGTGCTATATGCCTTTCAAAGTAGTAGATAAGTTTGCTAAGGTCGGCTTCAGGAAAGTTAGCCTCAAAGTTGCGTAATATCTCTGTAAACATTCCCGGTATCAGGTCTTCCCGCCCAAAGGTAAAGGCAGCTGCGATTTCGTGAGGCTTGCCCTCCTCTATAACCCTGAAGGTAAAATCGAGAAAAGCCTTAATGCCTTTATGCAACGGGCTTTTTTTAATAGATACAAATATGTTTTGTGTGGTTACAACATCATCTATAAAACCGGCAACATCTGTAACATCGGCACCACATGCCCTCATTGCATCTATGTACATTTCGTAGTGGCTCTGCCTTTCACCATCTATATTAATATCTGTTTCCTCGGCAAGTACTATTTCGTTTATAAGGTATCGAATTTCAGGGTTCCCTACAGGAAGCCACGGCACATGAGTACAGGTTAGTTTAGCCTGCAATGCCTTAAGAAGCGACATGAAATCCCAAACGGCATATACATGCCCCTGAAGGAAATGCCTTAAATCATCAATGCTTTTTACCCTGCTGTATAAGGGGTGTTGTAAAAGTATGTCCCTTTGCGGGCGAATTATAGTATTTATAGTAGCGGTGTTCATTGCAATATTTTTAAATTAAAATGCGTTTGCTCATAAGGAAGCATTGCGGTCGGGTTTGTTTGTACAAGAATGATGCCTTACTGTTTTCGTGTATGTACAATTAACGGTAAAGGTTATAAATTTAATGGTACTATGTTTAATTATATATACGCACAGAGCTACGCAAAGGTTTTTGTTGATAAGTTGATAACGATAGCAAAAAAAAGTGCCACAGTTTTAGTGTGGCACTCTATAAAATATTAATTATGTATAGCCATTTAGCTTGATCCTTATATTTAAATGAACGGCTGTAAAGCTATCTTAAATAATCGCCATGTAAATTGCGGCGCGAAATTAAAGATATTACTTAAAGGCTGCAAATCCAGTAACATCCATACCTGTAATAAGCAGGTGAATATCGTGGGTGCCCTCATAAGTAACTACACTTTCCAGGTTCATCATGTGGCGCATAATAGAGTATTCTCCCGTTATACCCATACCGCCCAGCATTTGTCGTGCATCGCGTGCTATGGTAAGTGCCATATCTACGTTATTGCGCTTAGCCATAGATATTTGTGCTGTGGTAGCCTTGCCTTCGTTACGCAAAACACCAAGCCTCCATGTAAGTAGCTGTGCTTTAGTGATTTCTGTAATCATTTCGGCTAATTTTTTCTGCTGAAGCTGCGTAGCGCCAATAGGCTTATCAAACTGTATGCGTTCTTTACTATAACGAAGTGCAGTATCATAGCAATCCATAGCAGCACCTATAGCACCCCATGCAATACCATATCGTGCAGAATCTAAACAGCCAAGCGGAGCGCCAAGGCCGGATTTATTAGGCAATAAATTTTCTTTAGGTACTTTAACATTGTCAAATATCAGTTCGCCAGTAGCAGATGCCCTTAAAGACCACTTATTGTGCGTTTCAGGAGTTGTAAAACCTTCCATGCCACGCTCTACAATAAGCCCATGAATTCTGCCTGCCTCATCTTTAGCCCACACCACGGCAATATCTGCAAAAGGAGCATTGCTTATCCACATTTTAGCTCCGTTAAGCAGGTAATGATCGCCTTTATCTTTAAAGTTGGTTATCATGCCGCCAGGGTTCGATCCGTGGTCAGGTTCAGTAAGGCCAAAACAACCCATAAATTCACCTGAAGCAAGTTTTGGTAAATATTTAAGGCGTTGCTCTTCAGATCCATATTTCCATATAGGATACATAACTAACGATGATTGAACCGATGCCGTACTCCTAACGCCACTATCGCCACGCTCAATTTCCTGCATAATAAGCCCGTAAGAAATCTGGTCAAGGCCTGCACCGCCATATTCCTCGGGTATGTAGGGGCCAAAAGCGCCTATATCGGCAAGCCCTTTAATGATCTGCTTTGGGAACTCCGCTTTTTGAGCATAATCTTCAATGATGGGAGAAACCTCACGCTTTACCCACTCGCGGGCAGCATCGCGCACCATTTTGTGCTCGTCGGTTAGTAATTCATCAAGGTTATAGTAATCAGGGGCCTGGAATAGATCGGGTCTCATTTGTTTGTGTTTTTGACTAAAACAAATGTAAACAGAATTCTAACAATTCAATAATTCTTTGTTGCATTTTTTAATAAAAATTGAATTATTAATGACAGTTTAGCAACAAGGCGACTTTTTGATTAATATTGATAGTACAAATTGCCGCCATTTATGAAACTTTTTTACGTTCTCTTACTATGTGTTATTTGTCAGTCTATTAATGTACAGAACATAAATATATTAAATTAAAATAATAAAAGCTAAGAACCGTTTTGCATACCGGCTGCATTTTTATAAGCCAGCTGTGGGAAGGAACCATCCGGGGGAGGAGGTAACACCGTCTAACATTATAGGTTTTGTTGAGAAAGGCACCAAGGGGCTGACAGAGCTTGATCTTTCAGGGTATGCTGTTGAATTTCCTGCCGGGGGGATATTTGTATCAGTGGAAGGCCTGGGTGCCTGCGATGTTAACGGCACCATTATAGAAACAAAAGATGCTTATATTACCTACGAAGATTTTCAGAGTGCCGAACCCATATATTTCCATCAACCGGAATTTTTTATAAGTACGGGCTGGATTAATCAAAACGAGCGCATTATGAGGGATTACAAAGAAAACAGCAACTCTGAGCCTCCGTTACAGGCCCTGCGTGTACCCTCTTTTGGGCTTAAAGTCTTTAGGTAAATCACATCTTTAGATAGAAATCTTTTGTGAGCTCGATATACTCAGGAGTATATTGGTGGCGGCCGGTTTCTATAACCAGTTCGTCTATAGTTAACGATGCGGTGTCCTGCCAGCCAAAGGCCATAAGGCTGCGTTTAACCTCGGTATTTGGAGTGCCTTTTACCCGGGTAATTTTAAAGGGGAACAGGTTTTCAGCTTTCATTAGTGCTATAAAATGCTCTTCTTCTTTATATGGCAGCACTGTGCAAAACACTCCTTTTTCAGACAACAACAATCCGGCAGCTTCGGCCAGATCCTCAAAAGGGAGCGATGCAGCAAAGCGCGCCGTATCGCGTTGCTCATTGCCGCTGGTATAATCTTCTGTATAAAATGGGGGGTTGCTAACTATAAGGTCGTATTCATCTTCCGGCTCTTCCATAAATTCATCAAGCCCGGCATGGTAGCAAAATAACCTGTCGGCCCAAGGCGAATTTTCAAAGTTATCGACAGCCTGTTCGTAGGCGTCATCGTCAATTTCTAAAGCATCAATTTGTTCGGCGTGGCCGCGCTGTGCGAGCATTAATGCAATCAGGCCTGTTCCAGCGCCAATATCTAATATAGAGTAAGGGCTATTGTTAAGCGGTGCCCATGCACCCAGCAATACACCATCGGTACCCACTTTCATCGCGGTTTTGTCCTGCTCTATGTTAAACTGCTTAAACTGGAAAGTAGACATTTAGATTGTTGAATTTTAGACGAGACTTAAAGATGAAAGATAATAGATGTTGTTTAGATTTCAAAATATAGATTCCCGGATTGAAAGCTATCATGGATGTAATTTATGATGATGCATAAAAATATATAGCATCTTACAGTCTTAAAAAAAACCTGAAACTTTTAACCTGAAACAAAAAAGTTTACGCGTTTAGGTAAAGGTCTATAAGCCCATCCGGCGTATCAAGAATAATTTTTTTATTGTCGCGGTCTACCTTAACAATAAAATGGTCTATCATAGGGATAAGAATCTCAATTTCACCTTTTTTAATTTCAAAAAGGGGTTGAGACGAGGTGTCGTTTATATTTACAATAGTGCCTATTTCGCCAAGGCGAACATCTTCGGCAATAAAGCCCACAACCTCATGAAAGTAAAATTTATCTCCTTCCAGCTTTGGCAACTGGGTAAGGGGCAGGTAAATATCGCAGCCCATAATGCCATCGGCGGCATCTTCGTCTTCAATATCTTCAAAACGCACCCTTAGGAATTCATTTTTGTGCAGGGAACTGCTCTGAATAAAAAATGGAACCAGGTGTTTGTGTATTTCAACAAACACCGATTCCAGGTTTTCATACAACTCAGGTTCATCAGTATCCAGCCAGGCCAGTACTTCTCCTTTGTAGCTAAATTTTTTGGCGATCTTGCCTAAATAGAAACAATCTTCTTTACGCATGATGCCTTTAAAATTATGCTTGAGTTTCTTCTGTGTTTTCGTCAGCCGTTTCTTCTGTAGCTTCTTCAGCAGCAGGAGCACTTGCAGCAATAAGGTCAGCCTCAGCTTGTTTTGCAGCAGCAATGCGGTCGTCGTTTACTTTTTTCTCAGCTTCAAGAGCTTTAGCTCTGGCATCAGCTTTAGCGTCAGAAAGGTTACCTTTCTTAGCATCTACTTTACCTGTTTTTTCATCTAACCATGTAGTTAGTTTAGCGTCAGCCTGTTCTTGTGTAAGAGCGCCTTTACGAACACCGCCATCAAGGTGATGTTTAAGTAAAGCACCTTTGTAAGATAGGATAGCCCTTGCAGTATCTGTAGGCTGTGCACCATTGTGCAACCACTGTACAGCACTTTCAAGATCTAAATCAATTGTTGCAGGATTAGTGTTTGGGTTGTAAGTTCCTATTTTTTCAAGAAATTTACCATCCCTTTTAGAGCGTGAATCCGCTGCTACTACCCAGTAAAATGGTTTTCCTTTTTTACCGTGTCTTTGTAATCTGATTTTTACAGGCATCTTTTTAGATTATTGTGGGGTTCCCGACCCCTGATTATTTAAGCGTGCAAATATATAAAAGTTTATTGTACAAAAGGTTTAAAACTCTAAATTTATGATTTTTCCTGAACGGCTCAATTTAAATTTTTAATTTTTATTATGATTTATCTCTTTTTGATTAGGATATATTCCATAAAAAACTATTTTTGTCGTTGTAAAATTTGAGTTACCCCTTCTAACAATATAATAATGAAAAAAATTTTATCGCTTTTAGTGTTGATGGCTGCTTTTACCTCGTGTGAAGAAGATATAAAATTTAATACTCCGGCTGTACAGGCTCTTAAAGATAATGCTTTATGGAGGGCTGATGCCTTTACCGCAACCGTAGATGGAAATGGGGCAATTGTTATCCAGGCATCTACCGGGTTCGAGTCTATAGCGTTAAGAGCATCCAGCTTAAGCCCCGGTACGTATACATTTGGAACTAACGATAGCGGTGTGTTATACCCTAACCAGGCTACTTATGCAATAGCAGCAGAGTCGGGTGTGGGAGGTACTTATACTACCACGTTAGAAAATGGCAGGGGACAAATGGTTATAAGCGATGATGTAAGAGAAACTAATATTGCACAGGGATATATTTCTGGCAGTTTTCGTTTTAATGCGGTTAATGATGCAGGTGTGATAGTATATTTTGCCGATGGCGTTTTCTATAAAGTTCCGCTTGTAATGACAGGAGAACAATAAGATACAGGCCTCAAACTACGGTTTGGGGCTTTTTAAATATTTTAAGATCTTAGTATTAAAATTTTATTAAATTAAAATAAAATGGTGTTTTCTAAGTAAATAAGCTTACATTTGTAAGAGCACAAACACCTATTGGAACAAATAATTAATTATTTTTTATGAATATTTTCGTTGGAAGCTTACCGTTCTCTTTGAGCGAGGCAGATTTAAGAGAGTCTTTTGAGGCTTATGGACCAGTTGACTCTGTAAAAATTATTACAGATAAAATTACTGGAAGAAGTAAAGGTTTTGGTTTTGTTGAGATGCCAGACGAAGAAGAAGGTCAAAAAGCTATTGATGAGCTTAACGGCGCAACTGTACAAGGCAGAGCTATTGTAGTTAACAAATCAGAACCGCGTCCAGGTGGCGACAGAAAAAGTTTTGGTGGTGGTGGCAACAGTCGTCCAGGCGGAGGTTTTAACAGAGACAGTCGTCCAGGTGGCGGTGGTGGAAGTGATCGTGGTGGATACAATCGTGGCGGAAGCGGCGGTGGTGGAGACTACAACCGTGGCGGACGTTACTAATAATATAGAACGCAAATTATTAAAACCATCCTTTAAGGGTGGTTTTTTTTTATAATACCTATTAAGTGTAATCTTAGTAGGTTTTTTGTTTTAATGATATCAGGACGTAAGAATTTCGTTTAGCAGGGTTCCTTTTGACGGTTGTAAAATGCTATTTGTCTAATATAAATCATATATTCTTCAATTTAACATCTTCTACAAAATCTAATTTGTATGTTTGGTTGTGTTTATAGCTATTTTTTAAACATTATTTATTCATTTTATGTATAATATTTCTTTATTAAATATTATAGTGCGTACATTTTTTGTTGTGAATTTTTAATTTTCAAATCTTAATACACACTTTATGAGGGTTATACAGGCCTATAAGAAAAAAAATGGTAGTTGGCAATATTTAGCTGGTAAGGCATCGTTGTCAAATCCGCTTGTACTGGTTTTTGCTAACCGCCTTATGCTGGAAGACGCCACTGTACTGGCTGATATCAGGGAGCAATTTCCTTACAACCATATTGTGTATGCATCTACGGCAGGAGAGATATTTAATATTGAAGTTTTAGAAAATACCGTTACTGTTATTGCAATAGAATTTGAAAAAAGTACTTTTGTAATTAAAACAGATAACATACTTAACCATAATAAAAATACACACGAACTTGGTGTGGCATTAGCAGCCCAAATGCCAAAGGAAGGCCTTAAACATTTATTTGTACTTTCTGAAGGAAGCTTTGTAAGCGGTACATCGCTCATCAGGGGGCTGGAAAATGACCTCGACGAAAATGTAGCTTTAACAGGAGGCTTGTGTGGAGACGATTTGCGGTATGAAAAAACGCTCTCTGCCTATAATGAAGACCCTAAGGAAGGAGAAATAGTACTTATAGGTTTTTATGGAGCGTCGCTCGAAATCACTTTTGCCAGTTATGGAGGATGGCTTGCCTTTGGACCGGAACGCGTAATTACGAAGTCTGAGGGTAATACTCTTTATGAAATAGATGGGCAATCGTCTTTAAGTTTATACAAAAAATACCTTGGCGATAAGGCCGGCGATTTTGCCCGGTCGGCGTTGCTTTATCCTCTCAACGTAATAGCACCCGGAAAAGCCAATGCTGTTGTTAGGGCCGTTGTTGCTGCCGATATGGAGAGCCAGGCCATGATATTTGCCGACGAGGTGCCACAGGACTCGCAGGTGCAGTTAATAATGGTGTCGCCAGATCGTATTTCGCAGGGTGCCTACACGGCTTCTACGCTTGCAATGCAGGATCGGGTAACAAAGCCCCAGTTGGCTCTTGTTATTAGCTGTATAGGCCGTAAAGTGGTGATGAACCAGCGGGTAGAAGAGGAGATAGAATTGGTGCGGGAGGTATTGGGCGACGATACTGCTATATGCGGATTTTATTCCTATGGCGAAATAGCGCCTTTTTACAATACACGCGCCAGCGAACTGCACAATCAGACCATGACAATAACATTAATAAGCGAATAAATGAATTCGTTATTAAGACGACAGATAAAAAAACACCTTACCGGCGAGCAACTACCTGCGGTAGAGCAATTTCTTACGGCTGTTAGCGAGTCTTACTCTACTTATGATGACCATATTGCCATGTTGCAAAGGGCCATCAAGTTAAGTTCTGACGAGCTTTATGAAGCAAACCATAAACTAAGGGAAGAGGCGAAGAGCCTTAAAGAGATCAATAAAAACCTTGAGTTTATATTGGCCTCTATGAACCTTAATAACAATCCCGAAGAGCTTGCAGAATTTGATGCCATAGAGCATATGAAGCAACAATCTGCAGAGATCATAAAGATAAACGGACAGCGTGAAGAGTTGCTTAAAAGTCTCGAGATGCAAAACCAGGAACTTAACGAGTATGCCCATGTAGTATCTCACGACCTTAAATCGCCGTTAAGAAGTATAAACGCGCTTATAAACTGGGTTATAGAAGATAACAACGGCAAGCTCGATGAAGAAAGTACAAAATCTTTAAATCTTATTTTGTTTAACGTAGAAAAGATGGATTTGCTCATAAAAGGCATTCTGGATTATTCTTCAATAGACAGGCTGGAGTCGGAAAATCGGGTTGTCGATTTTAATGATATAGTAGACGAGATTTTGAGAACTATCGTACTGCCCGGTTCCATACAAATAAAAGTTAACAATGTGCTGCCTACCATGCACGGTAATTTTTTCAGGTTCAGGCAACTGTTCCAAAACCTTATCGAGAACTCTATTAAGTACAATGATAAGGAAAACGGGCTTATAGAAGTGGGTAGTAAGGAAAGAGAAAACGAAATAGAATTTTACGTAAAGGATAACGGCAGGGGTATACCGGCTGTATATTTTGATAAAATATTTAATGTATTTACTAAGCTCGACAGTAAAGACCAGTCCTCTGGCATTGGGTTATCAATAGTAAAAAAAATCGCTCACTTTTATGGTGGCAGGGTGTGGGTGCAAAGCGTAGAGAAAAAGGAAACTACTTTTTTCTTTACACTCGCTAAAACTTAAATTTGTTAACTCCTTGATTTTTATTTATATAATGCAAAGAAAATTGTGTCGCCTAAACGTTTCTTAACAAACATCATAGTTGTGTTAAAGGATAAGCCTGCATAAAAAATATTATATAACTTTCGGCATTATATACGGCAGGCCATGAAAGAAGATAACAACGATCTAAACAGCATGATGTGTCTTGATATTTACCTGTCTTCGCTTAGCGATACCGCGTACAATAGCATAACACAGAAAATAAAAGCGAAAAGGGTATTCCCCGTTTCGAGCTGGGATATATCCGGTAATTTTCTTCAAAAGAAAGGTGATTCATCTGTTGAGGCAGATAGGCTGTACCTTTCTAAGTTGTCAAAAAAATTCCGTTGGGTTATCGATGTCAATACTATTTTCCCGCATCGCTACGAGGCTATGGTTATTACAAATGTAGACCAGGAAATTTACTGGGTAAATGAAGGCTTTACAACAATGACCGGTTATTCGGCAGACTACGCTTTAGGAAAAAAGCCAAACTTTTTGCAAGGTAAAAACACACAGCCGGATGTACGTAATGAAATAAGAGAACATTTAAGTACTTTTAAAGAATATACCGGTACCATTGTTAATTACCGTAAAAACCGCGAAGAGTATATTTGTAGTGTAAAAATTATCCCCATCAGGAACGACAGGGATAACGTAACTCATTTTATAGCATTCGAGAGAGAGGCTGTATAGACACCCAATCAACAGGATTCAGACTGCCAGGCCTCTGTTAGTTAGAGTGTTTTACTTTGTTAATGGGGTTGCTCTCGCGTGAATTTAATAATCCTTCGGGCACCTGCAGCTCTCCGGTAACCGCATCTATAATACCATTTCTTTCATCTTCAATATTTGTAGCCTGCGTGTAAACATCTCCAGCAATGTTATGTCTTCGCAGTTCATTTTTGTAAAGCATTATTTGTTTAGCACGCTCATTATCGTCTTGTGGGCCACCGTAATCGGCAAAGCCAAAGCCACCCCATTCGCTTACGATTATAGGTACCTGGTTCCTAAAGAAAAAAGGATCTCCTACCACTAACGGAAACGCCGCAACACCGTCCATCTTGCCATTTACCAGTTCCTGTAACAACTCTTTCCATCGGGCAATGTCAGGCGTATAGAGGTGTGCGGTAAGCAGGTCAGATTTTAGTTTTCCCTCGTAAGATATGTGCTGCCAGCCATCATTGTCTACTACAAGAAACTGCGGATAGGCAATATGCATATAGTGGTACATATTAATAACGTACTCCCGTGTTTCAGGGTTGGTTGCAATATCCTGTATACCCCAGTCCTCGTTATATAAACTCCATATAACTACAGACGGGTGTGTACCTATAAGTGCCAGCATGCGCAACAGCTCTGCCTGGTGGTTCTTCCGGCTCCTCTCGTTAGAGCGGTGCGGGCTTGGCACTTCTACCCAAAGAAGCAGGCCAAGTTTATCTGCAAGATTGTAAATACGAGGATCTACCCCGGCTATATGAATACGCACCAGGTTGCAGCCCAGTTTTTTCATAGCATACATATGGCGTTTTATCTCCTCATAAGTGGCAAGGCCCGGCTGGTACAAAATACCATCAAGATAAATGGGCTCATGGTTAAGGTATATATAACCGCCCCGCGCTTCAATTTTCCGAAGTCCAAAAACAGTTTCGATCTCTGCCGCGTGGCCGTTAGCATCTATAAGCTGCGCTACAAGACGATAAAGGTTTGGGGTCTCTGTACTCCACAGTTGGGCATCAGGAATTTCTAATGTTACCCGCTGTTGCTTTTGGCCTGCCTCGAGCCTTAATGCAAAATCATCGGTCGCTACAGGCTCATCAGTGTCCTGTCGGCGTTTGTATACCTTTAAACGTATTGTGTATTCTCCGGGATCGTGTATGCGTGTAGCGAGGTTAAACCTGACCAGGTTGTCCTCTACGATGCTTACTACGCCCACGCGCGAGCGCAGGCGGTTACGCTCTACGGTTTCTATCCATACACTACGAACTGCACCCGTATAGGTTTGATACCATATTCCACCCCGTTTATATACGTAAGATTCCTGCTTGCCCCGTGGTGTATCAGCGTCCATTGTGTCTTCTATCCGCACGGTAATGCGGTTAACAGGTTGCAGGATGCTTTCTTCGAGCTCATAAGAGAATGATGTGTAGCCGCCTACATGTACCTCTTCTCCCTCAACTGTTTTAAGGGCAACACCGTTAAGCCAAACTTGTGTTTCGTAACCGCATGCGCCAAAAGTTAGTTGAAGAATGTCCCGCATACCTGAGGTATTTTCTTTATCCGGTAAATTAAAATCGCGTTCGTACCACACAACAACTTTATCCTGCCAGGAGGCTCCGCTAAGTAGTCCTTTTGCCTTGGCAATGTGTTCTTCTATAGTTCCCGGCCAGTTGGCAGTATTTTCATAATGATGCCCTAAATGCCAGCCTTCTTTTTCGCCTTTGTCTTCGGTGTCAATGCTGAAACGCCATTCGCCGTCCAGCAGCATAGAAGAGTTAGGCCTTATAACAGCGCGGGGCAGGGGATTAACGAAGTTTTCATCATAATAATTTTCTTCTTTACCCTTATATAAGCCGTAGTTAGGATGGTTTTCTAAATTCATGCTATTTGATTTAGTAATATGTTGAGATGTAGTCATTGCAATTTCTAAAGAAAATGCGGATTAGTTTACTAATTAATTCCTAAAAAGCGCATTGTTGCACTACATTGGCCAGCAGTTAAAAAAAAAATACCGCAGACAATTTAATTTGTTTGCGGTATTTATGATGCGTTATTTATTAAATAATATCCAGCACCCGCTCCAGCGCCATACCGCGGGATCCTTTTATTAAAATAATAGCGTTTGAGTCGCTTTTTAATAGTGATGCTTGAGGTTTTAAATCATTATAACTCTCAAAAAAGTGAAGGTGGGCATCTTCCGTTTTGTTTGCGTAAAAGTCTTTTCCAACAAAAATTACTTTAACGTCTTTCTCTTTGGCAAGGTATTTCACTAATTTTCTGTGTTCTTCAAGACTTTCATTACCTAACTCAAACATGTCGCCTAAAACAGCAATTTTAGGCTCCTCATCAAGCTGAATAAAATTTGCGACAGCTGCGCTCATACTGCTTGGGTTAGCGTTGTACGCGTCGAGTATTATTTTATGGCCATTCTTTTCTGTAAGCTGAGAGCGATTGTTAGTGGGTATATATTGCTCTATAGCTTGCTTAATCTCATTGTCTTCTACCTTAAAGTAATTACCTATAGTTATTGCAGCGCTAATGTTGGATGCGTTGTAAATCCCTATTAAATGCGATTTAATATGCAGTTTGTTATAAATCAGGCTCACCATTGGGTTTGCCTCGATACTTTCTATACGTACATTGCCATCATAGCTATCTGTTGCAAATGTAAAACGCGACATATCTGCGGTTTTTTCTTGTTGCAGGGAGTCGTCCAGATTTACAAATGCTGTTTTTGTATGCGTACTTAAATAGGTATACAGCTCGCTCTTTCCTTTTATAACCCCATCATATCCGCCAAAGCCCTCTAAGTGTGCTTTGCCAAAATTTGTAATGTAGCCAAAGTTAGGTTCGGCAAGGTCGCACAGCATTTCAATTTCTTTTTGATGATTTGCGCCCATTTCAACTATCCCAATTTCTGTATCAGTAGTAAACGATAGTAGTGTTAAGGGAACGCCTATGTGGTTATTAAGGTTGCCTACTGTGGCTTTTGTATTGTACTTTTTAGACAGCACAGCATTAATCAGTTCTTTGGTGGTTGTCTTACCATTGCTCCCTGTAAGTGCTATGACAGGCAGGCCCAGCTGCCTGCGGTGATGTTGTGCAAGTTGTTGCAGGGCTTTAAGGCTGTCTTCAACCAGGAGCATCCTGTCACTTGTTTTATATTCCGGATTGTCTATAACAACATACCGCGCACCCAGAGTGAGCGCTTCGGCAGCAAATGTATTGGCGTCAAAATTCTCCCCTTTAAGTGCGAAAAATATCGAGTTTGCTTTAATGTTACGTGTGTCTGTAGACAGGGCAGAACAGCCTGAAAAGTATTGGTAAAGTTGCGCTATTTCCATTGGTGTATATAACAAATAAAAGCCCTAAGATAGGGCTTTTATTTTAATTTATATTTTAGCAAAAATTAGTTTCTTGCAGTCTTTTTAGATGATTTAGGACCAACTTTAGACATTGCACATCTAAAACCGATATAGTCTGTAGCCATATCCTGAGGGTAATATCTCCTTTGTGCAGGATCTAACCAGTAAGCTCTGTCTCTCCATGAACCACCTTTAAATACTCTTACGTTATCATTAATAAGTGTAGTTCTTTTCGTTTTATCTTCTACACCTAACAATTTACCTGTGGCAGAATCGACAGCAACTTTGTTTTTAGGAGAGTTGTACATCTTAGAAGTGTTTTTCGCTTCATCAACGTCTTCTTCAGATCCTACATCACCGTACTTACGTACAGATTGCTGATCACCATCCCTAAAGTTCCTGTTATCGCCACGTGTGTAGTTTTGTCTCAGGTAAGTATCTTCATCTGTAATTTTTACACGGGCAATCTGGCCTGGTAAACTTCTGTATTGAATTCTTTTGTTATCAAGAGTGTCATACTGAATAGACTCGGCAGTAACAAGGGCAGCCCTTCCGTCATCACCAATACTGTCTTTCATGTAAACGTTACCCCTGTAGTAGTTAAAGTCATTTCCTTCGTCATCGACTATAGGACGGTAAACATCCGCAACCCACTCTGCAACGTTACCAGACATATCGTATAAACCAAAATCATTTGGTGGGTACGATTTAACTTTGTTAGTAATATCTGCATTATCGTCGCTCCATCCTGCAATTCCGCCGTAGTCACCTTTACCTTGTTTAAAGTTAGCAAGCTGGTCACCTTTACTTGTCCTGCTGCCATTACGTGTATACATACCTTTCCAAGGGTATTTTTTATTACCTCTGTATAAGTTGTACTCACGGTTACCTACAAGAGCTACAGCTGCATATTCCCATTCAGCCTCGGTAGGAAGCCTGTATTCCGGCAATATTAAGCCAGATGTCCTTTGCGCATATACATTTTTAGCATCTTCTTTACCTGCAAGTTTGTTTCTTGCACCTTTGTAAACAATCTCTTCATTACCACCAAAACTTTTTGACGGGCTTTCAAGATATGCTTCTGTACTAAAAGTACTTTCTGCATTAACATCGGTTAACTTCGCGTCTTTTTTTAGGTAGCCTTCTTTTTCAAGAACACCCTCATTAACACGGTCAGTCCTCCATTTGCTAAACTCAGTTGCCTGAATCCAGCTAACGCCTACCACAGGATACTCAGCATAAGCAGGGTGCCTAAGGTAGTTATTAGTCATTGTTTCGTTGTAGCCTAATGCGCTTCTCCAAACCAATGTATCGGGCAATGCCCCTACATAAATGTTCTTATAATTTTCCTCGGTTGGAGGGAAAACCCTTTTCAACCAGTCAAGATACTCAAGGTACATAACATTTGTAACCTCTGTCTCATCCATGTAGAAAGATTGAACGTGCTGCTGCGTTGGAGTATTATTCCAATCGTGCATTACATCATCCTGAACCCTACCCATGGTAAATGTACCACCCTCTACTGCTACAAGTCCTGGAGCCGCATCTTGCTGCTTGTACTTGGAGTTGTGCTGGAAACCACCTTTCTTGTCATTGATTTTCCATCCCGTAGCTGATGAGGTATTCCCCGAGCCGGAGCCTTTCTTGCTGCAGCTGGTAAAACCCACTGTTACCGCCAGTGCGAGCAACATCCTTAAAGCCGTGATTTTGTTAACTTTCATCTTTCTGTAGGTAAATAATTTTCGAGCCGCAATATAATAATTAACCATTAAACCGCAACACTAATTTAATATTTTTAGTAAATTTATAAACTTATGTTAAATCTACCTTTTAAGAACGACGATTTTGAAGTAATATTGCATCTGATTATAAAAATATTTTTCTCTTTGCAGTAATATATTGCTGCTATTAGCGTTGTCTTATTAATGAAGAACAGGTTACTTTTATTTGCATTGCTGTTTTCTTTGCTATCCTACGGCCAGCAAGGAGGGCAGGTGGTATTAAACTGGGTAGATAACGTACCGTTATTTATTGAAGACAAGGCGATATCACTACCTCAGTTCGAGTCGCAATACATGGCTTTCGATCCTATTGCAAAGCAATTATCCTTCGCCTATAATTTTGAAACACCGGGGCCTGTAAATCCCTCCACATTACAGGTTACTAATATTGTATATGAAGGCATTACGCAGTCGCAGCTTGGCGGGCTTGCTTTAAATGCTATACCTGCTACTACAAACCCTACAATAGCTGCATCGCTGGGCCGCAACCAATGGTTTGCCGGGCTTAAACTTAATGCTATTATTAAGGAAGGTTCAGCTTATAAAAGAATAAAATCTTTTTCCTATAGTTATTCACTTGGTTCTGCTTCAAGAACGGCAGCAGCTACCGCTGCGATTACTAACTCTGTGCTTGCTACGGGGGAGTGGTCCCGTTTTTATGTCGAAAAATCAGGGGTTTACAAACTGTCAAAGACTTTTTTACAGCAAATAGGCGTAGATGTTAATGCAGATCCCCGATCGATTAAGATATATGGAAACGGTGGCCGTATGGCCCCATTATTAAACAGTGAGTTTTATCCGGATGACCTTGCAGAAAATGCAATTAGGTTTTTAGGAGAAGAAGATGGCAGGTTTGATGGCGGTGATTATATATTATTTTATGCAGAGGGCGTAGATAACTGGAGCGTAGACAGCGGTACCCACAATAATATATTTGCAGACAGGTCCTATTATTATGTAACCTCTAAGGGAAGTAATGGCAGGAGGATACAGGAAATAGCACAGCCCACAGGTTCGGTTGTCACGCAAACGTCTGTATTTGATGAGTACCAATATTATGAGAAAGATCTTGTTAGCATAGCAAGGCTGGGGCGCAAGTGGCACGGGGAGGCTTTTAACGTAGATAGCGAACAAACGTTTGATTTCTCTATTCCGGATATTGCAAATGAGCCAGTTACTGTAACGGTTAGTGCGGCAGCATCATCAGTTTCGTCTTCGTCGATGGTTGTCACTGCAAACGATGCTGCTGTAAATACATTAAGTTTTGGCGGCCTGCCCGACCATGTTGCGGCTACCGAAGATAGGGATTTGGGTACTATACCCGCACCTGCAGATGGCAAAATATCTGTAAAGCTGGCATATAATAATAACGGAGTTCCATCTGCAAATGCATGGCTCGATTATATTATTATACAGGCAAAAAGAAACTTAGATGGTAACGGCAGGCAGTTTAGGTTTCGTTTTAATGCTGCGGCTAATAATATAGGTGTTATACAATATAATTTTACTAATGCTGCCGGCATAGAAGAGGTTTGGGACATTACAGATATTTATAATACTTCTAAAATCACGAATACGGCCGGTAACCAATTTTCTTTTAAAGCATCACAAGGTGAGATAAGGCAGTATGTAGCGGTAGCCTCATCAGATTATTACACTCCACTTAAGGAATCTAACACCCGTGTGGCTAACCAAAATCTTAAAGGCACTGTATTTAGGAATGGCACCGGGCAATTTCAGAATATAGATTATATTATTATAACACCGGCAAGCCTTAATGCATCTGCCGAAACTTTGGCAAACCATCACCGCACTACATCGGGGCTAAACGTCAAAGTTGTAAATCTGGAAACTATTTACCAGGAGTTTTCATCGGGAAAACAGGATATCGCGGCAATCCGTAATTTCATAAAATACGTATATAACAACGCATCAGATGTTACCAGGAGGGTAAAATATGTAAACCTCTTTGGAGACGCTTCGTTCGATTATAAAAACCGCATCCGCAATAATACCAACGTGGTTCCTACCTTTCATGGTTACTCTGATTCCTTTACTTCTAATAACAACTACAGTGTTGTAAGTACATTTGTAACGGACGATTTTTTTGGACTTATGGATCCTAACGAGGGGCGCCTGTTATTTAGTGCGTCTGAAAAAGTAGATATAGCCACGGGCAGAATGCTTGTAAACGATAGGGTGCAAGCAGACCAGATGGTAAATAAAGTATTAGAATATGAAAGCCCCGAAGCATATGGCAGGTGGCGATGTGAATATATTGCTACAATTGATGATCTTGACGGAGAAGGTTCTACAGGTTTTTTAAATACCATGGAGGGCGTTACAAATGCCTTGCGAGCTGCGAAGCCTTTTGTAAACATCAGAAAAATTTATGAGGATGCCTATGTGCAGCAATCATCGGCGGGCGGACAGCGCTATCCTGAGGCTACAGAGCAGCTTATAAGGTCTATCAATTACGGGGCACTTGCGGTGATCTATTTAGGCCACGGTGGCGAAAATGGTATTGCAAGTGAACGCCTTTTTCAAACAAGCGATGCTAAAAACCTTACTAACAGGTATAAATACCCATTGTTTATTACCGCAACCTGCGAACTTACCAAGTTTGATAATCCTTTTAAAGAAACCGCGGGCGAATTTATTTACTGGAATCCTACAGGAGGTGGTATTGCAATGATAACAACAACAAGGGCCCTTTTTATAAGCGATGCCAATGCTTTTAATCCTTTAATTACTTCATATTTATATGCTGATAGCCACCCTACCATGGCAGAGGCCATGCGCCTCACAAAAAATCAATTAGGGAACACTACTATAAGGATGATATGTTTTATTGGAGATCCTGCTCTAAAAATGGCTATACCAAAGCCTAATATCGTGCTTACCACAATTAACGACGTGCCCATAGCGCAGTCTACAGATGTTTTGCAGGCGCTTGGCCGTGTAAAGTTAGGGGGTAATGTAACCGATGGCAACGGCACTCTGCTAACTAATTTTACGGGCGATCTCGAGGTTACTGTGTTTGATAAGCCCGTACAACGCGCTACATTAGCGAACGATTTTCCTTTTGATAACAGCCTTAAATTTCGTTTTAATACCCTTGGCGAAACTATCTTTAGGGGAAATGCATCGGTAACAAACGGTAGGTTCGAAGTTAGTTTTGTGGTGCCAAGAGACATAAGGATACCCGTTGCCGAAGGACGTGTGAGTTTTTATTCTAAAAAAAATAATGCTCTCGAAGACCATATTGGCTATGACAGCGTTATAAAGATAGGTGGTGTGAATACCACAGCCGCCGAAGATAATCTTGCCCCAACTGTAAAGCTGTACATGAATACTGAAACATTTATAAGCGGCGGTATTACAAATGCAAGTCCTATATTACTTGCTTACCTGGAAGATGCTAATGGTATTAATACTGCCAGCGGTATAGGACACGATATAATGGGGATACTGGATGGCGATGATACCAACCAGTTCCTTATGAACGATTATTATGAGAGTGATGTAAACGACTACAGTCATGGTACGGTTCGGTTCCCATTTGCTAATCTTTCTAAAGGTTTGCATACCCTAACGTTCAGAGCGTGGGATGTTTACAATAACCTTGTTACTGCCGAGATTCAGTTTGTAGTCTCTGGCGATGATGAGCTTACACTCGAAAAGGTACTTAACTACCCTAACCCGTTTGTGAGCTACACAGAGTTTTGGTTTAGCCACAACAGGCCGTTCGAACCGCTCGATGTGCAGGTGCAGGTGTTTACTGTAACCGGTAAAATTGTTAAAACAATTAACCAGACGGTTACTACAGATGGCTTTTTAAGCCGTGACTTAAAGTGGGATGGCCGCGACGATTTTGGCGACAAGATAGGTAAGGGTGTTTACATTTACAAGCTCACTGTAAGGTCTGTTACCAGTAATAAAAAGGCAGAAAAGTATGAAAAACTTGTTTTGCTGTAAAAAATAGTATATTTGTGTCCCTTAAAATTACGATAGATAATGAAGAAAATACTTTTATTTGGCCTGTGCGTTTTAGGAATTCAGGCGGCGAAAGCCCAGAATGAAAACCGTGTAATTACTACAGGAGTACCGTTTTTGCTAATCGCAGCAGATGCAAGGGCAGGTGGTATGGCAGACCAGGGTGTGGCTACTTCAGCCGACGTTTTTTCGCAGCAATGGAATCCTGCAAAATATGCGTTCTCACTTCGTGGGCAGGGCCTTTCTGCAAGTTACACGCCTTATTTAACCAGTATTGCGAATGATATTTCGCTTGGACAGTTAACGTATTTTAATAAAATAAACGAAAGGAGCGCCTTTGGTGGTAGCCTTCGTTACTTTAGCCTTGGCGATGTAGAGCTTAGGCAAACAGGCGATATAGACGAGCAGGTAATTACAAGAAGCCCCAATGAGCTTGCAGTAGACCTTTCATACTCCCTAAAGCTGGACGACCGTTTCTCAATGTCGGTTGCGGGCCGTTTTATCAGCTCTAACTTAAAAATTGCAGAGGCAGTTGCCGGTAGTAGTGCCGATGCTAATGCAGCAATATCGTATGCTTTTGATCTCTCGGGTTTCTACCAGAGCGAAGAGGTGGCTTATGATGATTTTGATGGACGCTGGAGAGGTGGTTTCAATTTCCAGAATCTTGGCCCAAAAATTAGTTATGATGACGATCCTAACCTGAGCTCAAACTTTTTGCCTTCTAACATGAGGCTTGGTGGAGGTTTCGATTTTATATTTGATGAGTATAACACCATTGGTGTAAACGTAGAAGTTTCTAAGCTTTTAGTGCCAACTCCTTTTTCACCTGCAGTAGCTGTAGATAGTGATGGCGATGGTGAAATTAGCAATTTAGAACAACAAGTAGCTACCAGTACAGATATAGAGAACAGGAGAAAATATAACGATATTAACTGGGTATCGGGCATCTTTAAATCATTTGGCGATGCGCCAGGGGGTTTAAAAGAAGAGCTTCAGGAAGTTACTTATTCTCTTGGTGCAGAATATACTTATAACAAAGCGTTTGCATTCCGTTTAGGCTACTTTAACGAAAACCAGTTAAAAGGTGCACGTAAGTTCTTTTCGATGGGTGCAGGCTTTAAATATTCGGTAATTAATGTAGATGTGTCTTACCTGTTCTCTGCTTCAAAAGTAAGGAACCCGTTAGAGAACACGTTGCGTTTCTCTTTAACGTTTAACTTCGGCGACGAGTACGACGAATATTAGTAGATGGAAAACATCACGATAACATCCACTTTTACTGTTTACCCTGCTGCGGCAGATTTGCCTGAAGATGTTCATGCTTTAATGGATCAGGCGGTTGCTGTGCGTAAAAACGCTTACGCCCCTTATTCTAAATTTCAGGTAGGCGCGGCAATTATGCTGGCTAACGGTAAGATAGTGTTGGGGTCTAACCAGGAAAACGCGGCATATCCCTCCGGCCTTTGTGCAGAAAGGGTTGCTATATTTCAGGCCGGTGCAATATATCCCGGTGTTTCGATTATAAAGATGGCCATTACGGCAGCATCTTCGCAAAGAATGGTAGACGCGCCTATACCTCCGTGTGGTGCCTGCAGGCAGGCCATTGCAGAGTACGAACTTAAACAGGATGTCCCTATAGAAATATGGTTCATGGGAGAAACAGGAGAGGTGTATCGTTCAGAATCTTTAAAAAACCTGTTGCCAATGGTTTTTGGCGGCAAAGATTTATAATAAACACACAACAAAGAGACTAATAGGGTCTCTTTGTTGTTTTATAACCTTTTCGTAATTTAAAAAATAAAAAATACTTGCCCTAAATTTTTTAGTTATTAAAGGGAAGTAGTATTTTTGCATTTCGCAAATTAGTGTGAGTAAACTTTTTGCGTATCTCTTTTTTTAATTTTTAAATATCACGAGCAACATTATAGTAAGCAATGAAAGAAATAACAAAAGAAGTATACCTGAAGTGGTATGAAGACATGTCGTTTTGGAGAAAGTTTGAAGACAAACTGGCGGCTTTGTACATTCAGCAAAAAGTTAGGGGTTTCCTACACTTATATAATGGCCAGGAGGCAGTACTTGCCGGAGCATTACATGCTATGGACCTGTCTAAAGATAAAATGATTACTGCCTACCGTAACCACCCACAACCTATAGGTATGGGTGTAGATCCTCGCCGTGTTATGGCAGAGCTTCTTGGTAAAGCTACCGGTACTTCTAAAGGACTTGGTGGTTCTATGCACATATTCTCTAAAGAAAAAGGCTTTTATGGAGGGCACGGTATCGTAGGCGGACAAATTCCGCTTGGCGCCGGTCTTGCATTTGCCGATAAATATTTTGAAACCGGTGGTGTAACCCTTACTTATTTTGGTGACGGTGCTGCACGCCAGGGATCACTTCATGAAGCATTTAACATGGCTATGCTATGGAAACTTCCTGTAGTATTCATTGTAGAGAATAACGGTTACGCCATGGGTACATCTGTAGAGCGTACTGCTAACCATACCGATATCTGGAAACTTGGCCTTGGTTATGAGATGCCATGTGGGCCTGTGGACGGAATGAACCCGGTTAAAGTTGCCGAAGCTATGAGCGAGGCTATAGAAAGAGCACGCAGAGGCGACGGACCAACGTTTCTTGAAATGAAAACGTACCGTTACCGTGGCCACTCTATGAGTGACGCGCAGCACTACCGTACTAAAGACGAGGTAGAAGAGTACCGCAAAATTGACCCAATTCTTCAGGTTCTGGAAGTTATAAAAGACAATAACTACGCTACAGATGAGGAAATTGAAGCTATAGAGAATAGGGTAAAAGACCTTGTTGCCGAATGCGAAAAATTTGCTGAAGAGTCTCCGTACCCGGATCTTAACGTTATGTATGACGTTGTTTACGATCAGGAAAATTATCCATTTTTACCACATAAATTATAATATACACCATGGCAAAAATTATTACCATGCCGCGCCTTAGCGATACCATGACCGAGGGTACAGTGGCTACGTGGCTTAAAAAAGTGGGAGATACAATTAAAGAAGGAGATATCCTTGCTGAGATAGAAACAGATAAAGCTACAATGGAGTTTGAGGCGTTTGATGCCGGTACTTTATTATATATAGGCATTAACGAGGGCGATACTGCTCCTGTTGATTCGGTTTTAGCGATCATTGGTAAAGAAGGCGAAGATTATAAGTCGCTTCTTGAAGGTGGTAAAGGTGCAAAACCTGAGGATGCCCCTAAAGAAGAGCCTAAAGCCGAAAGTAAACCTGAAGCTAAAGAAGAAAAAACGGAAGAGAAGCCAGCCGAAGATAAAAAAGCAGCTCCTTCTAAATTTCCGGAAGGCGTTATAGTGGTTACTATGCCACGCCTTAGCGATACCATGACTGATGGTACTGTTGCAACCTGGCTTAAAAAAGTGGGTGATACTGTTAAAGAAGGTGATATCCTTGCCGAAATTGAAACAGACAAAGCTACAATGGAGTTTGAGTCTTTTAACGCAGGTACGCTTTTAGCTATTGGTGTTAAAGAAGGCGAAACTGCTCCTGTAGACAGCCTGCTTGCAATTATTGGCCCTGCCGGCACTGATGTGTCTGGCATTGATGCAGCTTCTGGTAAAGGTGGCGATGCCCCTTCTGCCGAAAGCAAAAACGAAGATAAACCTGCTGCTGAAAAACCTGCAGAGGATAAAAAAGAAGAAACTAAAGAAGTGCCAAAAGCAGAAGAAGCTGCTCCTGCCACAGATAATGGAAGGGTATTTGTTTCTCCGCTTGCGCGTAAAATTGCCCAGGATAAAGGTGTTAACCTTACTCAGGTAAAAGGTACCGGCGAAAACGGACGTATCGTTAAAAAAGATATCGAAGAATTTAAACCGGCTGCTGCTGCCCCGGCACAACAGGCCCCAGCTGCCGCTGCTCCTGCTAAAGAAGCTGCTGCTGCAAAACCTGCTTATGTACCGTCTGGAGAGGTTGCTACCGAAGAGGTTAAAAACAACCAAATGCGTAAGGTTATTGCCAAGCGCCTTGGAGAATCTAAATTTACAGCTCCGGAATATAGCCTTACTATAGAGCTTGATATGGATAGCGCTATTGCAAGCCGTAATGTAATTAACGCTGTGCCGGATACTAAAGTTTCGTTTAACGATATGGTAGTTAAAGCATGTGCTATGGCACTACGCAAACACCCTCAGGTTAATACCCAGTGGAAAGAAGATGTTACTATTTACAATAAGCACATAAGTATAGGTGTAGCTGTAGCTGTAGAGGATGGACTTCTTGTACCGGTACTTAAGTTTACAGATAGTATGAGCCTTACTCAAATAGGTGCATCTGTGCGCGACCTTGCAGGTAAAGCTAAAAACAAAAAACTGTCTCCTGCCGAAATGGAAGGTAGCACGTTTACGGTTTCTAACCTTGGCATGTTTGGTATTAGTGAGTTTACATCTATCATCAACCAGCCTAACTCGGCAATTCTTTCAGTAGGAGCCATAGTTCAGCAGCCGGTTGTTAAGAACGGACAAATAGTTGTAGGTAACGTTATGAAAGTAACACTTACTTGCGACCACCGTACTATAGATGGCGCTACAGGAGCACAATTCCTGCAAACGCTTAAACAGTTTATAGAAAATCCGGTTACTATGCTGGCATAAGCCAACTTTAGCCTTATATATAGTACCCGTTCTGAGATAATCAGGACGGGTATTTTTTTGTGCTGTCAATGATTTTTAAAATATAGTTGCGGCTACTTATCGTGTTTTTGATTACCCACAATATGTTTTTGCAATCTCAAAGGAACGGTTTTTGCTAAATTATCAATCACTAATGAAAGAGATAGTATGAACCTGTTTAATGATATCGACTTATTTACCAGCAGCACACCAAAGAAAACGATATTCGACCTGCCGGATACCGACCTTGTGCTGTATGAAGGGTTCTTTACGAAAGAAGAATCTGATTACTATTATAATACTTTGCTGCATCATACAAAATGGAATGAGGCAGATTTAACTATTTATGACAAGACACATATTATTCCAAGGATGGTGTCATGGTATGAAGACAAAGCTAATCCCGGCGCTAATCAAAATGGGCAGGACTGGAGCCGGGACCTTTTAAATATAAAATTGAAAGTTGAAGCAGAAACTGCTCTTCAATTTAATGGAGTACTTCTTAATTTATACCGCAATGGTAAAGATGGGGTAGGGTGGCACAGCGACCGCACAGAAAATTTTGGCCCTGACCAGATAATCGCATCGGTAAGTTTTGGCGAAACGCGACCCTTCAGGCTACGCCATAAAACAAGGAAGGATGTCCCATTGGTAGAAATCCCCCTTACTCATGGCACCATGTTGTTAATGGCCGGCACCACGCAGACACACTGGGAGCACCACATTCCTAAAACTGCAAAAGATATATTGCCAAGAATAAATCTTACCTTCAGGCAGGTAAAAAGAATTTTAACCAAATGACAGACCTTTTTAGCAGCGGAGACCCCGAAGATATTAATTTACTGCCCTATGAAGGTGCAGTACATTATTATGGCGCTATTATGCCATTGGCAGAGGCCAATCATAATCTTGATATACTCCTTACTACTATAGCATGGAAAAATGACGAGGCGATAATTTTTGGAAAGCGAATAATTACAAAACGTAAGGTTGCATGGTATGGCGACCACAAATTTGAATATACTTATAGTAATACTACTAAGCAGGCACTGCCCTGGACTAAAGAGTTACATGCGCTAAAAACTCTTATTGAGGAGCGCACCGGAGAAACATTTAATTCATGCCTCTTAAATTTGTATCATGATGGCAGCGAAGGCATGGCATGGCATAGCGATGCAGAAAAAGATTTGAAAAAAAACGGTGCCATTGCATCGGTTAGTTTTGGCGCAGAACGCAAATTTGCCTTTAAAAATAAGCAGACAAAAGATACAGTTGCTTTACTCCTGCATCATGGTAGTTTGCTGGTAATGAAAGGCGAGACCCAAACAAACTGGCAACACCGCCTGCCGCCGGTAAAGGGCATTAGTAAGCCTCGGGTAAATTTAACTTTTAGAACTATAGTTGTTAAATAACTTAAATAGGATACGTTAAATTTGTGCAAAGTAATTATTAATAATGTTGTGTGTTGTTTTTTTCTTATTTTAGCGAAAGGAAACACAAAATTTTATGAACCAAACTCTTTTACTATTACTTACATTGGCATGCTTTACGGTCAATGCTCAAAAAAAGGTAATAGCCACTACATATAAAGTAGAAGAGCAATCTGTTGCGGCAACGTTAAAATTTTTATCGTCGGATGCATTACAGGGCCGCCTTGCAGGAAGCAAAGGCCTTGAAACTGCTGCGCAGTATCTTGAAGATGTTTTTGTAAAAAATGGGGTTAAGCCTTACTTTGCTTCCTATAAAGATACACTTACCAATTTTGATAAAACTACCTACAATGTTGTAGGCTACCTTGAAGGTACAGATCCTAAACTTAAAAATGAATTTGTTGTTTTTGGGGCACATTACGACCACATTGGTATCGGCCAAAACCCAACTACTAAGGATAGCATATATAACGGTGCTAATGATGATGCGTCGGGTGTTACCACAGTTGCAGAGCTTGTAAATTATTTTGGTAAGACAAAGAAAAATAAACGCAGTATATTATTTTGCTTTTTTTCTGCAGAGGAGGCCGGACTTTTAGGGTCGCAAAGCCTTGCCGCAAAACTTAAAAAGCAAAGCTTTAATTTATATGCCATGCTTAATTTCGAGATGGTGGGTGTGGCTATGAAGCGTGATATTCTTGCTTACTTAACCGGTTACGGTGCCAGTACAATGGGAGAGAAGATAAATGAATATGCGGGTAAAAAACTGGTAGGCTACCTTGATGTAGAAATGAAATATCAATTGTTTCGAAGGTCTGATAATTTTTCATTTTATAATGAGTTTAATAAACCGTCTCAAACCATATGTACCTTTGATTTTGAAAACTTTGACTATTACCATAAAGTTGAAGACGAGTTTGAAGGAATGGATATTAAACACATGACCGCATTTATACAGGAAATGATTCCTGTTACAGATAAGATGGTAAATGCAAAGGCCGATGATATTGTAATGAAGGCTAAATGAAAAATGTAATTGTAACAGGTACCAGCAGGGGCATAGGGTATGAGCTGGCGCTTATGTTTGCCAATGCAGGACATAATGTGCTGGCAATATCGCGGAAGATACCACAAACGCTAATAGAAAACCAGAACATTGCATGTCTTGGCCTCGACCTTGCCGATGCTACTGTAATAGATAAAGTAAACGATTTTATAGCAAATACATGGCAGCATGTAGATGTGGTTATTCACAATGCAGGAGCATTATTGCTCAAACCATTTGAGGAAATCAGCGCAGCGGAGTTTGAATATATATATAAGGTAAATGTATTTGGCGTAGCCGCCCTTAACAGGGTAGTGCTTCCATACATGATAAAAGGTAGCCATGTTGTTACCATTAGTAGCATGGGCGGCGTGCAGGGTACAATGAAGTTTAGCGGCCTCGCGGCATACAGTTCGAGTAAAGGGGCGGTAATAACATTATCTGAACTTTTAGCCGAAGAGTATAAAGAAAGAGGAATAGCCTTTAATGTACTTGCGCTGGGTGCTGTAAACACCGAGATGCTGCAGGAAGCGTTTCCCGGTTATGAAGCGCCACTATCTGCACAGCAAATGGCTGATTACATTTACAATTTTGCCCTTACAGGCAGTGCTTATTTTAATGGCAGGGTAATACAGGTATCGTCTACCACGCCTTAATTTTTTTAGAGAGTGAAAGATGTTTTAGCGCGCTACATACCGGAGCATTCCGTAGAGCCGTTGTTCGAGCTGGTTAAAATGTATGGTGTTCATCTTAAAATAGTAAATGAACGTGTTACCAGGCATGGCGATTATCATAAAGATGCATCGGGCTATCACCGCATTACCGTTAATGCAAGCCTTAACAAGTATAGGTTCTTAATTACACTCGTGCATGAAATAGCACACCTTGCAGCGTTTGAAAAGTATGGCAGGAACATTAAGCCTCATGGGGATGAATGGAAGATAACCTTTCAAAAGCTTATGGTGCCGCTTATAAGGCCAGACGTTTTTCCTAACCATCTTTTGCCCTTATTGGCAAGGCACTTCAGGAATCCGAAGGCAAGCAGTGATACAGATGCAACCTTGTCGTTGGCTCTAAAAGAGTTTGATGATAAATCAGATAAAAATTATATATTCGAAGTTCCTTATGGTGCAACTTTTCGAATTCATAATGGAAGAGTTTTTAAAAAAGGCGCACAGCGAATTAAGCGTTTTGAATGTCAGGAGATTATTACTGGCAAAATTTATTTGTTTAACCCAAATGCCGAGGTAGAGCTGCTGCCTTGATAAATTTATGTATAAATGTGTATAAATCATTAAAAAAACCTTAATATTTTAACATTGAGTTAAGGTGGCTTATATCTTACCTATTATGTTAAATTTAAGACAATTCGAACGTCGTATGTGTAAACGTATTATATTTATTGGAAATTAGCTATTATGAAACAAACTTTACAAACAAAATCATTAATCACTGCCTTGTTGCTTTTTGTGTTCTCGTTTACCGCGACAGCACAGTTAGTTGCCACGGTTACCCCATTAGACGCACTTTGTGCCGGAACCGGGAGTCTTAATTTAGGTGTTACAGGTAACGATCCTGCGGGTGTAATTACTTTTACTGTGTACTCCGGTGCTAATACAAGTGGTTCATTAGTTGGGTCTGTAACTACAACAGTTCCTTACACGCCTCCTTACTTTTTAAGTAGCCTGAATGCGGGTACTTACACAGTAGTAGCAACGCAAGTGGTAGGTGGTGTAACGACCACGAGCCCTGCAGTTACAAGAGTAATTGCGAATTCTTCTGAATCTGCAACATACAATACCACAATTCGTGGTACTCGTTGTGGGCCGGATGGCGCAGTTACAATTAATACCGAAAGGGGAGCTCCTTTACGTTACGAGCTATATTCAACGTTCCCTATCCCTGCAGGGGCTACCCCAATAGCTACTTCTACTACTAATGTCTTTACCGGACTGGCAACAGGACTATATGGCGTACGGGTATATGATGCTTGTGGCCAGTTTGCAGATGTTACTGTGCGTATACAACCTGAAACAACTAATGTAACGGTAAGTGCTGTACAGTGGCCGGTAAACCATATTTCGTTAACATTAGGCGAAGACTGGCACCTTGATGCCTGCGATCGTATTTCTCCACAGCACAGGATTTATACAAACCGTGTTCAGGAGATATTTTATCCGTTAACGATTACTTATATTATTACAGATCCTGATGGTAATGTTATGCCACAGCGTTTCACGCAGACTATTGCCAGTGGAGATCCTTACGATCAATATTTCCGTGCTGGTCCTATACCGTTTTTTGAATGTGAGGCATACTCTTACGATATGGAAGTTAGGGATGCGTGTAACAATATGTTTCCAAGTCGTAACAACAGGCTTGAAGAATGTTATGATGTAGTAGGGTCTGTAAGTTATGGACACTGTGATGAGTCTATTACTTATTCTCCTATTAATTATGTTTTACCATATACTACTGTTATTACCTATGTCCCTCCAGTAGTATTACCTGGCGAAACGCCTCCAAACCCGCCTTTAGTATTTATTCCTGAAGATCACAGCGACGAGTTTCCACTCTTTAATGGTCCTGCAGCTACGTTTAATCAACATGTGCCTAACGGTACCTACACGGCAATTGTTACAGATGCCTGTGGAAATGCTGTTACTGTTCCTAATACAATTGTAGATTTAAAACCTATCGACCTTATTTTGTCGGGAATTATCCCGTGTGGTGCTACTCAGGGTGTTATTACCGGCGCGTTTACTAATGCACCCACAAACTTTGTGCATGTTAACATTGTTCCTCCTTTCCCTGAGGGTTTCACAGGTCCAACAAATTTAGATTCCGGAATCAATCCTTTAGATCCGTCTGCATTTGCATTTGGGCCATTACCTGTAGGTGTTTATCACATTGAAGCAGAACACGAATGTGAAGGTACTCTACCGGCAATAGTTGTTTTTGAGCCAAGCACTGCCGCTAATCCAATATTTAGCGAAGTAAGGCCTGGTTGTGAGGTAGGTATGAGCTCTATAAACATTTATTCTAACGAAAATAGAAGCGGTGTAATTACAGGTGTTTGGATAGTTGAAGGTCCTGAACAATGGCGTATTAACAATCCTGATCCTGTTGACGTTTCAAGTAATTTGATAGAAGGTCAGTTCTTTATGAATTCATTGCCTGAAGGAGAATATAAATTCAGGATTATTGATGATTGTGGAGAAAGAGAGTTTACCTATAATTTAGAAGGTTATGAATTTGCAGAGAAATCTGCCGATATTCTTACAGATGATTGTGCGTCGTTTGGTATTACAATCGATGTTCAGGGAGCTAACAATACTACGGTTGCCACCTATTGGTTGCAAAAAAAGAATGCTCAGGGACAATGGTCGAGCCCGCTCAATCCTGCGAACGTATATGTTGAGGGAGCTACACCTCTTGGTAATTATTTTGACGTAGATCCTTCATTGCAACCGGCAAACGGAAACTCTTTGAGGCTTCGTGCTCCTGGTTTAGCCAATGGCGTTTATACTCCTGGATTCGGAACAGGATCTGGTTCCGGAGATTTTAGGGTAATAGAAGTGTTCTCTATCTTTGGAAATGGTGTAGATACCGGCGCACGATGTGTAACAGTACTGGCCGAAGCTACACTTGGTGTACCACCGGTAATTGTTGGTGCGTTTTCTTTTCCATGTACTAATGGTGGCGGAGAAATAGTAGTTAGCGCAAGCGTTAACGGTAATTCTGAAGGACTTATTTACAGAGTAGATGGCGGTCCTGAACAAACATCAAATGTGTTTACCGGCCTTGTTGAAAACCAGAGTTATACATTCTATGTAACTGATGCAAACAGATGTAATACTGTTAATATTGTGGGTCAGATACAACCCGCACCTGAACTGGATATAACCCAAAATGGCGCATGTGAAAACCAGTTGGTAACGCTAAGCCTACCGGATTTTAACTTCCTTGATTATGCGTGGTTCAGAACAGACAATGCTGATGATATTTTAAGCACGGATGCTACTTTGTCGTTCCCATCATATACGTCTTCGATAAATGCAGGCGAGTATCAGGTTCGTATTACCAATCCAACCAACCCTGATTCATGTTTAAATCAAACATTAACCTATACTTTAGGAGCTAATGCTCTTCCTAATGCAGGTGTTGATAGCCTCAATAACACAGCTTGTACAGATGCTACTGCAGCTCCTATCGACCTGAATACGTTACTTACGGCACCTTTTGATGCAACAGGTGTTTGGACAGATGTTGCAACTGGTGCTGTAGTTACCGGTGGATCATTTAATATTGCTGCTGTAACTGCAGATAGCGTATTTAATTTTGCCTACACAGTTACTGATTCTTGTGGTAACACAGACGTAGCTTCAGTTCGATTTACAATTAATGAAACTCCTGCATTACCGGTTATAACAGGTTCTGCTTTAGTATGCGAAGGTGCAGCTATCAATTTTGTAGCTTCAAGCACCACTCCTAACGTAACATATTCGTGGACTACTCCAAGAGGCACAGTTACAGGAAGCACTATCAACATTGCGACATCATTGTTAAGTGATGCCGGAGACTATACAGTTACAGCTACAAGTGCTAACGGCGTTTGTGTATCTGCCCCTGTTACGGTTACTTTAACCGTTACGGCTTTAGTAACAGCAGGCGATGATATTACTGTGCCAGCCACATGCAGTGATTTAGCAACTAATGAGATAGATCTTTTCGAACTTTTAAGTACAACGGCAACTCAGGGTGGTACATTCAGTGTAGGTTCTAATCCGGCTCCGGGGCCTTCTTTTGATGGCGCTAATACTTTTGATACTGCTGGCTTAGTAGGAACGTATGACTTTATTTACTCTGTAACAGCATGTGGTATTACAGATACGGCTACTATTACATTTACTATAAACCCTACACCTGCTGCTCCGGTTGCAACCGTTGCTAATGCTGTAGTGTGTGAGAATGGAACAATTCAGCTTAATACGCCTACTTTTGCAGGTACAGGTGCTGTAACCTATGCATGGAGCGGCCCTAATGGCTTTACATCTGCATTACAAAACCCAACAGTGCCCGCTACAATAGCAGCAGCTGGTAACTACCAGGTAATTATTATTGTTGATAACTGTACGTCAGCTCCTTCTGCTCCTGTAGCAGTAACTGTAACTCCACTGCCACAATTTAGCCTTGCGGGTAATACAGTAATTTGCCCTACGCAGTCGACTACATTATCTGTAGTTCCAACAAACTTTACGGTTGGAGATGCTAATATTACATACTCCTGGACGTTTAACGGTGCGCCGATTTCTGCGGCTGCAACGGCAACGGTAAGTGAGTTAGGTAGCTATGTTGTTACAATTACAAATACAGTTGGTGGCTGTGCTTCACCTGCACAAACAATCACTGTTACTGCAGATCCAGATCCGTTCGCTATCGTTCTTGCAGGCGACTGTGTTAATGAGAGGTTCATTATGAGTATTACGAATATTGAAGATATAGGTACAACCCAATCTATAGTTTGGTCTGGTCCTGGTTTAGCCGAAACAAGTGGCAACAACCCTACGATAGACCTTACTGAAAAAGCAATAGGAACTTACCAGGTTACTGTTACTAATGCAGATGGTTGTTTTAAAACACAAACTATAGATGTAACAAGTACAAGCTGTATGATACCAAGGGGTATATCTCCTGATAATGCAGACTCTAAAAATGACTTCTTTGACTTGACGAACCTTGGAGTTCAAAACCTTCAGATATTTAACCGTTACGGGCTTCAGGTATATGAGAAAAACAATTATACTAAAGAGTGGTTCGGTCAATCAGATAAAGGTGACCTTCCTACAGGTACTTACTTCTATGTTGCTAAAATGGCAGACAAGCAGGTAACCGGATGGGTTTATATTCAAAGGAATTCAAACTAAATATTTAGAAGCTTAGGGAAACCTAAGCTTCTTTTTTATAAAATTTTGGCGTCAGTTAATGCCATTAAAAAAAAGAGCTTAGTGAAAACTAAGCTCTTTTTATTTTAGGGATTTTTATATGTAGTAGGTACCGCTATCTGGTAATTTTTTGCTGTTACTTTTAGAACAGTATTAGGCTTTTTGAAGCGCTTGCCTGCTCCATTGCATTTCTCTGTCGCACTTTCCGCTATATCCCTTCGCTATCGCTGCGGGGATGCCGCTGCAATCGCTCACGCAGCCGTACTGAGGTTTAATGTGCAGGAATTAGTAAGCTTACTCACTTTGCTGCTGTTTTGGCTTATGCAGGCATAAAAAAAGCTTAGGGTTTACCTAAGCTTACTTCTTGTCATTATCATGATCGTGACCGTGATGTTCCTGTTCATCCGCCAGGAGTGCTTCCCGTACCTTTTTAAACAGGTCTGACGAGTACACAAATTCTACAATCGATTTGTTCCTGGTCTCTAATATTTCTTCATTATTACCTTCCCATTCTTTAAGCCCGTTTTTAAGGAAGACGATTTTTTCGCCTATCTGTAAAACGGAGTTCATATCGTGGGTATTTATAACCGTAGTAATGTTATATTCTCTGGTAATCTCCTGTACAAGGTTGTCAATTACAATACTTGTTTCGGGATCAAGTCCTGAGTTAGGCTCATCGCAAAACAGGTACTTAGGGTTGTTAACAATAGCCCTCGCAATAGCCACCCTTTTTTGCATACCTCCCGATATTTCGTTCGGGAACTTTTTGTTGGCATCTTTCAGGTTTACTCTGTCCAGCGTCTCATTAACCCTGTCCATTACCTCTTTACTGCGTTTTGAGGTAAACATTCGCAATGGGAAAGCCACGTTTTGCTCTACAGTCATAGAGTCGAACAGTGCACTTCCCTGAAACACCATGCCAATTTCTGTTCTTAGCGCTCTCTTTTCGTCAGGATCAAGTTCTGAGTATATTCTCCCGTCAAAAGAAATGGTGCCCGTATCGGGAGTATTAATACCTAATAACGTTTTTAGCATCACGGTCTTGCCCGAGCCGCTTCGGCCAATTATCAGGTTTGTTTTACCCGACTCGAAGGTGGTGGATATACCTTTAAGTACTTTCGAATCGCCAAACGATTTTTCTATATCTTTAATTTCTATCATTAGCTTAAGAGTAACTGGGTTAAAATATAATCTATTAAAATGATTACTACGCAGCTCCATACAAACGATGTTGTACTTGCTTTACCTACCTCTAATGCTCCGCCCTTCATGTAAAAACCGTGGAAAGAAGGTACTGTTGCAAGAACAAACCCAAATATAAATGTTTTAATGAATGCGTATAATATATGAAATGGCTGAAAATCGGTTTGTATACCTCTTATAAACTCGTCGCTGCCCACAAAGCCACCGTAAACGGCAGCAAGCCATCCGCCCATGATACCAAGGCATATAGATATTGCAATAACAAAAGGATAAAGTATTAATGCAATGATTTTAGGGAACACAAGATAGTTAAGCGAGTTAACACCCATAACCTCGAGTGCATCAATTTGCTCTGTAACACGCATTGTGCCAATACTCGATGTAATATAAGACCCTGCACGCCCTGCCATAATTATCGATATAAACGTAGGCGAGAACTCTAATATTACAGATTGCCTTGTGGCAAATGCAATAAGCGATTTAGGGATAAGTGGGTTTGTAAGGTTAAGTGCGGTTTGTATAGCTACAACCCCGCCTATAAAGAAGGAAATAAAAGCTACAATAGCCATAGAGCCTATAATTAGGTCATCTACTTCTTTAAATATCAACGGCCGCATTACCACCCATTTAGTGGGTTTATTGAAAACTTCCTTAAGCATAAGAAAGTAGCGCCCTATTTGTTCTAAAATTTTAATCATTTAGTAAAGGAAAATATTGGCTAATGTACCCATTTGTATTGGGTTATTAATATTACTTAATAGTTTTTTAATACTTATCGTACTAAAACAGTTTCTCCTTCATTTTTTTCCAGCGATAGTTTCTAATAAATTTCGCCTGGTCTTTTGTAACAAGCAGTGGCCTGCCATTACTCCTTGCCTGCAAAAATCCTTTTATATAATCTATAAACAGCAGGGGTTTCTTTTTGCGCATGGCAAGCTTCGCACCGGCTATAGTTGTAATAACAAGCCCGTAGCCCAATGTGTAAAATGCTTCGCCCTGTTTGTATCGTGCCGCTTTATTATAATTTGCTCCCGTTGGTTTAAGGTGTTTTACAACCAAATGCTCTATGGTTACAACTTTCCAACCGTAAAATTTGCAAAGCAGTTCATCTACGGTATCCCAGCCCATTTGAGGGCGCAATTTGCCTATCTCTAAAAAACAGGCTTTTCGGTATGCTTTAAATGCCCCACGAATATGGTCTTTATCAGTAAGGCTTTCTATCACCCACCGGCCGTCTTTTTCTATGTAGGCAAATCCCCCGGCCATACCCACCTTATCGTCATCTTTAAAAGCGTTAAGCACTGTTTCAAAATAATCTGGAGGCAGTATAAGGTCGGCATCCAGTTTAACTATAATGTCATAATCTTCGTCTACCGTTTCATATCCGGTATTAAATGCCTGTATTACCTTGCTGCCTGGCATGTGCACCGCGTCTGACTGTTTATTTACAAGGCTCATCCACGGGTAACGCTGCATATATTGTTCTACAATGGCAGCGGTACCATCAGTACTGTTATCATTTACAATAACAGCTTTTGTGGGCAAAATGGTTTGTTCAGCGAGCGACTGTAGCGTTATGCCCATAAAGGCTTCTTCGTTGTGCGCAGGTATTATAATGTAGTATTTCATTTTTTTGTGTAGAAGTATGCAAATATCTTTATTTTTGCGCTAACGGAAAAGCGAAACCTTGGATAAGAAAATTTTTGTTATAATAGTTACCTATAACGGTGCCCGCTGGATAGACAAAAATATACCATCGTTGCTTCGTTCTGTCTTGCCTGTACATATTATTGTTGTAGATAATAAAAGTACCGACAACACACTTGAGCTTCTTTACAACTATCCGGAAATTGACGTTGTAGAATCTCAAACAAACTTAGGTTTTGGCAAAGCTAATAACATAGGGATGCAACGCGCTTTAGATCTTGGTGCCGATTACCTTTTTCTTTTAAATCAGGATGCCTGGATTTTTGATGCTACAATAAGCAGCCTTGTAAGCAAAATGCAGCAATATCCTAAATTAGGCTTGTTGAGTCCTTTGCATTTCTCGGCTGACGCTGCTAATCTCGACCAAAGTTTTGCTACTTACTATAGCAGGAAAACACAACAACTCGATAAATCTGTCGCGGTTGTGCCTTTTGTAAATGCCGCCGCATGGATGCTAAGCAGAAAGTGTGCAGAGAAGGTTGGTTTTTTTGAGCCATTGTTTGGGCATTATGGAGAAGACCGCAATTATTGCGATCGTATTACCTACCATAACTTTTTAATAGGTATTGATGCTGACGCCATGATTGTTCATGACCGGATTATTACACGCAATTTTAATAAAGACGTCATTCAGTCGAAGTTTAAAATTTTGGCTACCTTATTAAATGTAAACCACAGCATAGTTAAAAGTTATTTGCTAGGCCTAAAGGAAGTACTAGGATTGCCAAAATATTTCAGGAAGTTTTACGGATTCGGCGCAGGCTTTAGGTTGCTCTTAACACTTTCAGGATATTTCGTAACACAACTTTTTAACGCCGGACAGATAGCCGCCGCCAGAAAAAATAGCCTGTAATGGATAAGCAGAAGGTTGCCCCAATGAAACAGGTGGTATGGTTTGCCATTTTTAACTACATGGGTACCGCAATAGGAATAGTATCGTCATTGCTTATTTATCCTAAAGATTTAGAATTTCAAGGTATAGCACGATACATAGATGGTATTTCAGGATTATTATACCCAATAATGGTTTTAGGTGCAAGCCAGTCGCTTATAAAGTTTTATCCGGCACTAAGTGAACGTATGCAAAGACAACTTTTTAATTATAGTCTTGTTTCGGTAGGTGTAATGGGTCTGTTGGTTTTAGCCGGGTTAGGCATCTACATTAATTTTGCAGGCAACGAGTACACTCAGTACTTATATTATGCCTATCCTATTGCTGTATCGCTTGCTTTTGTCGAAGTATTTAAAAAGCAATTGCAGGACCTCCAGAAGATCGCTGTGCCTACGCTTTTCGAAAAGATCTTGCCTAAACTTGCACTGCCGGTTGCCTTTCTGTTAGTTATATATAATATTGCCGACCGAAACTCTGCGTTATGGGTAATGCTTGTGGGTTACCTGCTTATATTGTTGTTTACAACGTTTTACTTGTTCTCGCATTACAAGCCGGGATTTAACTACCGCTTTAAAACGCTCTTTGGGGAAATTTCAAGAAAAGAGTATTTTCGCTATAGCATGTATTCGCTAGCCGGTAGTTTAGGCTCTGTGCTTGCCTTCAGGATAGATAATATTATCATACCGAATATGATATCCTTAAGTGCTAACGGCACTTTTGGGATAGGTGCTATCTTAGCCAGCACGCTGCAAATTCCGGCTATAGGTATGTTTGCCTTGTACTCACCGGTAATAAGTAACCATTTAAGAAATGGCAACCTTAAGGAGCTGGAGGTAAAATATAAAGAAATTGCGCGTTTATTATTTTTTATAGGCGCTATATTATACAGTTGTATTTTTTTGGGTGTTGAAGACCTGTTCCATTTAATGCCCGACTATAATAAGCTTAAAGATACTATCCCTATTATTGAAATACTTGGATTTAGCGTGCTTATAAATATGGCAACAGGCTTTAACGGCGAAATTATTACCTATAGTAAATATTTCAGGTTTAACCTTATTGCTGTGCTTATACTAATCATCCTTAACGTAAGCCTGAATGTTTGGTTTATTAAAGCAGGTTTTGGTATAATAGGGGTGGCTTATGCGTCGTTTATAGCCATGACGCTGTTTAATATCTCTAAACTATTGTTTATTTACAAAAAATTCGGCCTGTTGCCTTTCGATAAAAGCTTTGCTAAATTGGGTGTGTTATTTTTTGGTTCAGGTATAATCATTCATTTTTTGCCGGATACCGACTCCCACTTAATAAACCTTGTTTACAAAACCGGACTTTCATTAACAATTAATTGTATCGCGGTTTATAAACTTAAGCTCGTTTATCAGGTAAATATTTGGATAAAAATGGCACTTTCAAAATTAAACAGTTGATTATTTTACTAACCCTTGGATGGGGTAGTTTAGTATTTTTTCTCAATTTATTAATACAGCAAGTGTTGCTCCCAGCAGCATTATAAGTATGTGTAGGGTAGCGGCTATAAGATAAAGCAGGAAGGTGTTGAATTTCTTTTTCTTGTACTTTTCCGTTATAGTGTAAATATACCGTTTTGTAATGTATTTACGGCGAACAAATTTGTAACTACTAAGTATGCTTAACAAAAAAAAGACCTGAGTATAGATGTTTCCATACTCAGGTCTTTCATGTAATAATTTGTTTTCTAAAAATACACTTCCCGGTAAATATATTCCCAAAAACATCATAAAGTAGAGGGACATTATATATGCAGTAATATTGTCTTCTGCGATTCCGCTTCCTCTATTACTCTTGTATTCCTGGAATAACTTTGCGAAAAAGAAATTCATATTTATATCTTATAGACAATAGCATTGATGTTCATGCCTGCACCTACAGATGCAAATAATACCACATCGCCTTTATTAAGTTCCTGGTCGGGCAATTGGCCTTTAAGCATAAGGTCATACAGGGTAGGGATAGTAGCCACGCTGCTGTTACCCAGTTTATGTATGCTCATAGGCATAACGCGCTCCGGCATCGGTATACCATGAAGCTTATAAAAACGCTGCACGATAGCTTCGTCCATTTTTTCGTTTGCCTGGTGAATTAATATCTTTTTAAGGTCGCCTATAGCCACGCCACTTTTTTCAAGGCATTCTTTCATTGCCTGTGGTACATGGTTAAGGGCAAATTCATATATTTTGCGACCGTACATTTTTATGTAGCGAATGTTTTGATCGTGCTCCTTGTTGTAAGAACCTCCAAAATATAAAAAATTAGCTTCATCATACGTATATGAGGCAGTTACATGCGCAAGCACTCCACGATCACCATCCGGAGTACCTTCTATAACGCTGGCTCCTGCACCATCGCTATATATCATGCTGTCCCTGTCGTGGTGGTCTACCACGCGCGACAAAGTTTCTGCCCCTATAACCAGGCAGCGTTTCGCCATGCCCGACTTAATGTATGCCTGCGCCTGTATAACGCCTTCTACCCAACCCGGGCAGCCAAACAGTATATCATAGGCCACGCAAGAGGGGTTCTTAATTCTGAGGCTGTGCTTAACGCGTGCGGCAAGGCTTGGCACCATGTCGGCTTGTATAGCGTCCGGCCGTACATTGCCAAAGTTATGAGCAAAAATAATATAGTCAAGAGTTTCGGCATCAATCCCTGCGTCTTCGATGGCTCGTTCGGCAGCAAAAAAAGCAATGTCACTGGTTAGCAGGTCATCCTCTACATAACGACGCTCATCAATACCGGTTATCAGCCTGAATTTATCGGCGATAACCTCATTAGTATAAGACAGGCGGTTGCCTACCTCATCGAGGAATTCATGATTAGCAAAATCTTTATTAGTAACTATACGATTTGGGATGTAACTACCCGAACCGGTTATCTTTATGTTCATTTTAAAAGCTGTTGGTTTAACGCAAGCTAATTTACTTATAAATAGTGTTAATACAATACAAATATTAGTATGCTTGCATATAATTTATCGTTAAATTAGATTTGGCAAACTTATAGTAAAAATATCACATTTTAAGCGCCATAAATCTTTATTTTCATAACCGTAGCAATAGATTGTGCCCTTGTTTTTGCTTTTTCACAATTTGGTCCCTCAAAGAGCAAATCGGTAACAGTGTTAAATTGATTTAACCACGTATCAAAATGCGCATCTGTCATCTTTTCCTTACTGTTTAAGTCAAGATGAATTTGCATTACATTTTTGCGATAGCTGCCGGTATAAAAAAGGCTTTGCTCCCAAAAATCTACAATATGCGGCATGTGTTCGGCAAGGTTTATTTTAGCAACATCGGTAAACATATAGTTTATTGAAGGGTCTTCCAGCAATTTATCATAAAAAGCTTTAAGCAATATTTCGAGATCTCCGCGGGTTTGAATGTCTTTCATGTCAAATCAAATAGGTAGTGCTAAATTCGTGAAATCCGTTGATGTGATTTGCTTAGTTTTATCAGCGAATGTACAAATAGCGGGCTTATATTATTAAAAGCTTCGTGGCTTTTAGTATATTAGGCTCACAAACCAACAATCATGAAAAGAAAAACCTATCTGGGCATTGGCCTTTTACTTGCTTTATTAAGTGCCTGTACCACTAATGATTATAATAGTGAACAACCCTTACCAATTGCGGGGTACTATAAAGTCAGAGATATGGCATCTGATGTTGCAGTTGATATCAACGACGATGGATATGCTTCTACAAACATGATGGATGAGATGTCAGATTTTTTTGAAATTTCTTACAAGCAATATTATGATTTAGAAATTAAGCATAATCAGTATGCCGGATCATCAGCTAAACTGATAGATTTCAGGCTTCCTCATATGAATATGTATTTCGAATACACTTCAGCACCTCAGGGCTTTAATACCTTCACAAACAGTGGTCCTGTTTGTTTATTTGAGTATGATTATAAGAATAGCGCCATACGTCTTGACGCTCCTGAATTAGGGAATCAGTCAGGCGAAGATTTTGGACGCGCAGAGCATGTTGATGTAGTTAATAACGAAAATATTAATGCTACCGTTAAAAAGAAATATTACGATTTTCGCACCGCTCAATGGGTAGAGCTTACGCTGAATATTAAGTATTATAAGGTAGACTGGCCGCATAATCTGGATTAGCGATCAGTATTTTATGCTGTGTTTACATAAAAAAAAGCTGCCCTGGGGCAGCTTTTCATATATTAGGTCTTTAGTTTTCCATGTAAGCCTCAATAGGCGCACAAGAGCAAATCAGGTTTCGGTCGCCATAAGCGTCATCAACCCTGCGTACCCCAGGCCAGAATTTGTTTTCATGCAGGTAATCCAGCGGGAATGCTGCTTTCTCCCTTGTATAAGGCAATACCCAGTTGTCTGTGGTTATCATTGCCAGCGTATGTGGTGCGTTTTTAAGCACGTTGTTCTTATCTTCTGCATTTACTTCGTCTATCTCTTTACGGATAGCGATCATAGCGTCGCAAAAACGGTCAAGCTCCTCAAGGTTTTCACTCTCGGTAGGCTCTATCATCAATGTTCCTGCAACCGGGAAAGATACCGTAGGTGCGTGGAAGCCGTAATCCATTAAACGTTTGGCAATATCTGTAACCTCAACACCATTTGCTTTAAATGGTCGGCACTCTAAGATCATTTCGTGTGCTGCACGGCCCATTTCGCCTGTGTAAAGCGTATCAAAATGACCTGCAAGCCTTTCTTTAATGTAGTTGGCATTTAAGATTGCATGCTCTGTAGAGCTTGTTAAGCCTTCTTCGCCAAGCATTGTTATGTAGCCGTAAGAGATAAGGCACACCAGTGCAGATCCCCATGGTGCAGCCGAGATTGCGGTAATAGCACTCTCGCCGCCTGTAGCAATTACAGGGTTTGTAGGAAGGAATGGTACAAGGTGTTTAGCCACACATATAGGGCCTACGCCCGGGCCACCGCCACCGTGAGGTATAGCGAATGTTTTGTGCAGGTTAAGGTGGCAAACATCGGCACCTATGGTGCCAGGGTTTGTTAAGCCTACCTGAGCGTTCATGTTAGCACCGTCCATATATACCTGACCTCCATTTTCATGGATAATGTTTATAACCTCTATAATAGAAGCTTCATAAACACCGTGAGTAGAAGGATAGGTAACCATAAGGCAGGCAAGGTTATCCTTGTGCAGTATAGCTTTAGCCCTAAGGTCTTCTACGTCTATATTTCCGTTTTCAGATGTTTTGGTAACTACAACCTCCATACCGGCCATGTGGGCAGTAGCAGGATTGGTTCCGTGAGCCGAAGCAGGGATAAGTGCAATATTTCTATGTTCCTGGCCAATAGATTTTTGGTAAGCGCGAATAACCATAAGGCCGGCATACTCACCTTGTGCGCCACTGTTAGGCTGTAGCGTAGTACCGGCAAAACCGGTAATAACGTTAAGTTGCTCTTCCAGTTTTTTAAGCATGATCTGGTAACCTTCTGCCTGTTCTACAGGGGCAAATGGGTGAATGCTGTTCCAGTTTGGTAAGCTAAGCGGCAACATTTCAGATGCTGCATTAAGCTTCATGGTACAAGACCCCAGAGATATCATGCTATGGTTAAGGGCAAGGTCTAAACGCTCCAGTTTTTTAATGTAGCGCATTAGTGCCGTTTCGCTGTGGTATTTATTAAATACGTCATGTTTAAGGAACCCGGATGTCCTTACAAGATTGTCGCTAACAGCAACGTTATCTGTAAGGGCAGTAACTGTCTCTGCAGTTTTGCCGGTAGCCTCTGCAAATACAGCAATAATATCGTTAATGTCTTTTAATGATGTGGTTTCGTTAAATGAAATTGCAATCGTATCGGCATCAACATAATAAAAGTTTATTTCTTTGGCTTCGGCAGCGGCTTTAACTTTAGAAGCATTAGCTTTTACCAATATAGTGTCAAAGAATGATGTATTAGTTTGGTACACACCAAGCTTGTTTAAAGCATCGGCAGTTGTAACAGCAGCAGCATGAACTTTATCTGCAATGTACTGTAAGCCTTTAGGACCGTGGTAAACTGCATACATCCCAGCCATAACAGCAAGAAGTACCTGAGCTGTACAAATGTTAGATGTTGCTTTTTCGCGTTTAATGTGTTGCTCACGGGTTTGTAGTGCCATGCGCAGAGCACGGTTACCGTTAACATCTATAGTTACCCCAATAATCCTGCCCGGCATAGAGCGTTTGTACTCCTCTTTAGTAGCAAAGTATGCCGCATGCGGACCTCCGTAACCCATAGGGATACCAAAACGCTGGGTAGTACCTACCACAACATCTGCTCCAAGCTCTCCGGGAGGTGTTAGTTTAACAAGGCTTAAAATATCGGCAGCTACGGCTACTTTAATATCTTTAGCTTTAGCTTTTTGTATAAAAGAAGCGTAATCATGCACCTGGCCAAATTTGCCGGGGTACTGAAGGATGGCTCCAAAGAACTCATCTGAAAAATCGAACTCTTCATGGTTGCCCACTACAAGTTTAACGCCAATAGGCTCAGAACGTGTTTGAAGTACAGATAATGTTTGTGGCAGAATTTCCTCTGAAACGAAGAATTTATATACGTGGTTCTTTTTTTGATCGCGGGTGCGTACATCAAACAAAAGTGCCATAGCCTCGGCGGCAGATGTACTTTCGTCTAACAAAGATGCGTTAGCGATTTCCATGCCCGTAAGCTCTATAATTGTAGTCTGGTAGTTAAGCAACGCTTCAAGACGGCCCTGGGCTATCTCTGCCTGATAAGGCGTGTATGCAGTGTACCATCCCGGATTTTCGAAAATGTTACGCTGTATAGGTGCAGGCACAATGGCAGGGTGATAACCTAAACCTATGTAAGACCTGAATATTTTATTTTTGTTGCCTAATTGCGAAATATGGTTAAAATATTCATATTCAGTAAGGGCAGGCTCCAGTTGCAATGGGGCTTTAATACGAATGTCATCGGGTAGCGTTTCGTAGATCAACTGTTCGATCGATTCTACGCCGATAGTTTTAAACATATGTTGAAGGTCATTTTCCCTCGGGCCAATGTGCCTTAAAGCGAAAGCATCTGTTCTCATGTGTGTGTGTTGTGCTGTTGTTTTAAAGGCACAAAATTAGTGATTTATATTCAAATTAAAATGCAAGAGCAAACCTCATTTTGTGAATTTTTCATTTGAAAATGATAACTACTGTGATATTGATTATTTTTGTAGTATGAAAGCTATAAAACGGTTGTTCAGGTTGTATATTTTCGGCAGCATGCATGTCGGGGTTTCTGTGCTGGCCCTGATTTTAATGACCAACCATGTCTTTCGTTTGCCATTTAATCCCGTAATGGCTGTCTTTGGTTTTTGCGGCACTATGTTTAGCTATAACTTTATGAAGTACGACGGGCTTTTTCGAGTAAAGAAATCGGCCGGTAAAAGGGTAAAGTTTATAGTTTTTTTAAGCACCATAGCCCTGGCAGCAGCCGGTACAAGTTTCTTTTTACTGGAAAGGGCTACCCAAATTACTGCCATAGCTTTTTTTGCGCTTACGGCTTTGTATACGGTTCCGTTTTTTCCTAACACAAGAAATCTACGCAACTGGAGTGGTATAAAAATATATATCGTGGCATTTTGCTGGGCAGGTATTACACTGGTATTGCCGCTAATAGAAGTGCATGAGGCCATGACAAGCGATGTTTACTTAAAGTTTGCACAGCGCTTTATGCTTGTTATAGTGCTTATCCTGATATTCGAAATTATAGATCTTAAGGAAGACGACCCGCACCTAAAAACCATACCACAGCAAATAGGGGTACGCCGTACTAAAATACTCAACGTTTTTTTTATAGTTGCCTTTTTCTTCCTTGAGTTCCTGCGCATTGATATTGATTATAAACAAATGGCGGGTAATTTTGTTATGGTTGTTACCACAGTACTTTTTACTATTTATGCTACTCCCCAACGTTCTAAATACTATACGCTTTTTTGGGTGGAGAGCATCCCGATTTTTTGGCTGGGGATAGTAATGCTGGCTAGTTCACTATAATGTTGCAAACGCATTTGTTAAGTCTCCATGTTTAAAGGTAAAGCCACTCTGGGTTAAACGAGCCGGGATCACGTTTCTGCTTTTAAGAACAAGCTCAGTTTCGGTACCAATAATGGTTGCGCCAATTTTTAATAATGTTTCGGGTATAGGTATGCCAATTGGCATTTTAACGGCGGTGCGCAGTGTAGCCATAAACTGTGCATTGCGAATAGGGGCGGGGGAGACCACGTTTACTACGCCTTCCATTTTAATATTGATTATAAATGCTATAGCGCGGGCAAAATCTTTTTCGTGTATCCAGCTCACAAACTGGTTACCGCTGCCCTGCCTGCCACCAAAGCCAAGTTTTGCCAGCCTTTTAAGCGGAATAAATGCGCCACCCTTTTTGCCTAAAACGATAGAAGTTCTTAAGGCTGTTTTTTTAGTGTTTGGCGTGTCAGCTTCAAAGAAACTGCGTTCCCACATTTTTGCTACATTCATAGAAAAGTCATGGCCAATTTCTCCTGTGGCCTCATCCATTTGTTTATCCGTAGAATGCCTGTAAATCGTAGCGGTGCTGGAGTTAAGCCATTGAGCAGGCGGATTGCTGCATTGTTGTATGGCTTTACCTAATATCACGGTACTATCTACACGACTTGCCATAATTTCGTTCTTATTGGTTTCGGTATACCTGCAATCTACCGATTTTCCTGCAAGATTTATCAGCACATCCGCACCCTCCAGTTCGCGTTCCCAACCTGTCATGGTTTTAGCATCCCAACTTATATAGCGTACATTATTTTTTACTGATGCCTTACCACGGGTAAACACAACAATTTCCTGAACATTGTCTTTAAAATGATCTATAAGTACGTTGCCTAAAAAGCCTGTACCGGCAGCTATGATTAATTTTTTCATGATTAAATTACATTTATAAGTTTAAAATCAGGGCAAGGGCTAAAAGGCGATACGCCACCCACGTGTAACATAAATAGTGAGGCAGGCTAAGTAATATAATGCGCCTGTAATGCTCTGCAAACATTATAGCAGCAGTTAACCCAAACCACCCAAGTATTATCAATTGATGTATTTCAAAAAAATGGGACAATAGCAGCATGGGTACGAGTAACAAAGACCCCATAAGTGATACTGTTATAAGGTTGCCAAAATAATTTAAGACCGTTTCTCTGCCTCTTTTTGATAAGAAGACACCCTGAAAAACAATCTGTCCGGCAGCTAACACCAGCTCCCTGCCGAAATTTCCGGGAGGTAATGTTTCTATCAATACCGAATAGTTAAATAATACAATGGCTGTAACCAGCGTAGCAAAAACGATGTATGCTATGCGATAACCATATTTAAAATCGGGGATGCATTGTAATGCAGTATCATTTTTTTTGTTTGGAATTATTACTTTACGGTTGTAAGATATAAAAGAATATAGTTTTGCAAGTAAATAATGTACGGGTTTAAAATTGCCAACCGTTGCCACAACCGGGAACGAATTGCCTATAACTTTTAGCAAGCTGTCTACGCCATATGTTACTGTTTTATTCTGCCTGTCTATAAGGGCAATTTCGTTAGCTGCACGTTGCACATCTACATAAATCATTTCGTCGTCAGTAAGTTGTGCATAGGGCTTGCGTCCACTGGCATCCAGCATTCCGGTTTTTATAAATCCGCTTGTATACACGCTGCATAGCGGGCAGGCATCATCATGTAAAAGTGTTTGATTAGCGAGGGTTTTCATGACTGTATAGTTAGGTGTTATTTAGTTGCGTGGTTACAATTCATATATCTAGCTATACTTTTCGTAACATAAAGAAAGTAACAGGCTATAAGCATAGGGATAATAAATATCCATATGATAGTAGTGGTGTCCTTGTATCTGCCAAGCCATGTTATTGCGGCAATAACAAGTGCAATAATAACCATGAACCAATAATACATTATTAATATCTGGTTGTGTTGGTTAAGTATTTTGTAATATTTAATTGAGATAATTGTTGCAAGTAATAATTGCAATGGCCCTAAAATTATTTGTGCCATCATTCCCAAAAAAATAAACATGTATAGACCTATAGTAATATATGTTGCAACTATATTTATAAAGTGAATTGTTTTCATGGCTATTGATATTTATATTAAACTTTCAGAAAAAAATGAAACATTTTGATGTAAGTTGTTAAAGTACATAATGGATAGCCTAAGGTTGTTTTACAATCTTTTCCTTTTGACTTTCGATGAAAATGATATACGTAAGGAATAAAGCAAGTGCAGGCGGTAGTGCGAAAATGTAAGAGTGATCGCTTCCCAATACCATCCATATTAGAAAGAAAAATACTGTAACACCAAAATAGATGTAGAGCAAATTGCCGGGGTATTTAAATAACATTGTTAACGCGAGTAAAACCTGTATGCCGCCTGTAACAGCTGTAAACGAAAGCGCGTATATGTAAAACTGCTCATCCTGCAGACCTATTATTGCTAAAAACAAGGGTATTACCAATACTATATAATTAATGATGCTTCTAATTTTCATGCGACTGTTGTTAGTGCTGTTATAGTACGTTTACTTCATTATTTTCATAACCAGCCGTCCCAGCCAGTTATCTTTAAACTCAATAGATTTTTCGAGCATATTATCGGCTTTAAGCACAAAGTCATAAAGCTTGGTGGTCTGGTCTGTAAAATGTTTCGCCTCTGCCGATGTTTCACCTTTAACCGAAGACGATACTTCCTTAAGCACCTTAAGGGCAGGCTTAATTTCGCGCTTGCTGCGTTCCTGTGCAATTTTCACAGCCAGTTCGTCAAGGTCTTTTTCAGATGTAAAAAACTCACGGCGCTCGCCCGGTTTGTATTCTTTATATATAATGCCCCAGTCCATAAGTGCCCGAAGGTTCATGCTTGCGTTGCCGCGCGATATCTGTAATTCTTCCATAATATCCTCCATAGAAAGTGGCTCTGCAGCAACCATGAGCAAAGCGTGTATCTGGGCCATGGTTTTATTTATACCCCATTGCGAACCTAAGGCTCCCCAAGTTTGTACAAACTTATTTTTTGCTTCTTTAAATTCCATAGTTCAAATGTAGAAAATATTATTGAAGTTTCAAAAATAAATGAAAGTTATTTTCAAAATTTATTATTATGGTAGGTAGTGTCCTTAAAAAGCAAACCCCGTAGCTCTCACTACAGGGTCTCTTATATCTAACAATCCAATAGTCTAAAAAGACTATCCGCCATTTCTTAGTCTGTCTAACAGGGTCTGAAGGTTTACAGTAGCAAATCCAGAACTGTGATCTGACAATCCGTAAGGTAAAATCAATTCGCCGTTATGAATTATTGAGCCACATGAATACACTACATTGGGTACATAGCCCTCGCGCTCATCCGGGTTAGGTAAAATAAGCGGGTCTTTTAGCCTGCCTAATTCTTTAGATGGGTCGTTGATATCAAGCAGTGACGCGCCTATACTGTAACGGCGCATAGAGCCTACAGAGTGCGTGATAACCAGCCAGCCATATTCAGTCTCAATAGGAGAACCGCAATTGCCTATCTGTACAAATTCCCACGGATAAACCGGCTCCTGAATTTTAATAGGGTCGTCCCACTCATTAATGTTGTCGCTGTACATAAGGTAGTTGTTCCATCCGTCTATTCGCGAAAGCATGGCATATTTGCCGTTTATTTTACGCGGAAACAACGCCAGGTTCTTATTTTTAGCACCAGATCCATTTAAAGGGCTGGTTTTAAAGTCGTAAAAGTCGTGTGTTTTAAGCAGTTTCGGCATAATATGTACGCCATCATAAGCAGTATAGGTAGCATAATATACCGTTTTTCCTGTTTCATCTGTAAACTGTACAAAACGGGCATCCTCAATACCTTTGCTTTCAAAATCAGATAAAGGGAAAATAACCCTGTCGCTAATATCGGTATCTTTACTAAAGCTTATGCGTCTGTAACTGTCAGACAGCGCCAGTATTAAGTTATATTGCCTCAATATTTTCACATCGTCGGTCTTGCCCTTAGCCTCGATTACAATAGCTTTAAGCTGATCATAATTAAAACGGTCTTCCAGCTCGTGTGTAACCTTATTTAAAAACTCTTCGTTAATGTCGGCCTCCTGCGCTTTTTTAAGAAACAACCTTTTTTGATACATTACATTGTGTACCTTCTCGGCTTCATCTATATAATTGCCTGCAGGCATTACCGTAATGTCGTTATTGCGGTCTATTATGGCCCGACGAAAAACAACCGATGATACGTGGCCTTCGCCCACAGCCCTAAAGCTTATTATTACACGAAGCTGGCCTTCTTCCAGATTGGTCTGGTCCGGATCCGGCACTACAGACGGGTTAAAAAATGCCGCCGACTCTATAGAGTATTCGTGGGTAAAATACGATCCTATAAGTAATTTTGTGTATTCGTCCAGTTTTTCATATTCATAACCGGCCTGTGCTACATATCTTTTTACACGTTCGGCATTGCGTAGCAGCTTACGGGTAATGTTACGGTGTCTTTTTGAGAAATCCTGCAATAGCGGAGATATAAGCCCAAAGGTCTCCTCTTTATCCAGTATAAGTATTTTTTTTAGAAGCTCAATGGCACGCTCTTCTCCATTAAAAAAATAACGTGCAATAACGCGTCTGGTGTCCGGCAATACTTTTACAGGCTTTCTTTCTACAGATAATCTCATTCAGTTTCTTTTTAGTTAGTAAGCATTTTTAGCAACCTCTAAAATACAAATATAAATTTATAATGATCTTTCTTTTTAATGCTAAATTTATGTGAAAAATAGTACAATTACTTTTGTACGCAAAGCATAAACCTAAATTGTATAATCAAGGCGTAATGAGTATATTTGGCACTACAAACAATACTGCTGAAATGAACTATTTTTCTTCTGATTTTAAGTTAGGGATATTGGGTGGCGGACAGCTGGGCAAGATGCTGCTTACCGAAACCCGAAAATTTGATATACAAACCTATGTGCTGGATCCCAGTGATGATGCCCCTTGTAAAATAGGCAGTAATAAATTTTTTCTTGGCGACCTGAACGATTTTGATACGGTATATAACTTTGGCAAACAGGTAGATGTGCTTACTTTTGAAATTGAACATGTAAATATTGAGGCTTTAGAGAAATTAGAATCTGAGGGTGTAAAAGTATACCCGTCGCCTAACACGCTGAAGCAAATACAGAACAAAGGCATCCAAAAAGATTTTTACACAGATAAAGGTATTCCTACCGCTCCCTACAAACGATTTGAGTCGTTAACCGATTTAAAACTTGCTGTAGAAACCGAAGAGATAGAGATGCCGTTTGTTTGGAAAAGTACCCAGTTTGGCTATGATGGTAATGGCGTTAAAGTTATTCGCAATGCCGAAAGTTTTCTTGGCCTGCCCGATGTGCAATGTATTGCAGAGCTTATGGTGCCGTTTAAAAACGAACTTGCCGTTATTGTAGCCCGCAGCCCAAGCGGAGAAATTAAAACCTATCCTGTTGTAGAAATGGAGTTCCATGCGGAGGCGAACCAGGTAGAATATGTAATTTGCCCGGCCCGGATAGACGATGCCGTTGCCGAAAATGCACGTGCCTTAGCGCTAAAAGTATCAGAACATTTTAACCATGTTGGTTTGCTTGCAGTAGAGATGTTCCAGACGGAAGATGACCAGATATTAATAAATGAAGTTGCCCCAAGGCCACACAATAGTGGTCATTACTCTATCGAGGCCAGCTACACATCGCAGTTTGAGCAGCATTTACGCGCCATTTTAGACTTACCTCTTGGCAATACCGATAGCAAAGCAGCCGGTATTATGGTAAACCTTGTGGGGGCAGAAGGGTATAGCGGTAATGTTGTGTACGAAAATATAGAGAAAATATTGGGCCAGGATGGCGTTACACCACACATATATGGCAAAAAACAAACCAGGCCTTTTCGTAAAATGGGTCACGTTACTATAGTAAACGAAGATATAAGCATTGCCCGCCAAATAGCGGAAGATGTTAAGAACAGTATTAGAGTGATAAGTTTCAATAAGTAGTGATGAGTCGCGGTCGCAGTTTTCAGGCTTCTATTATTCATACGAAGGAGGAATCTCATGATACTGCAACTATTACTTGTTTTCTTTACCAAGCACGCGGAACAAAAGTTAGGAAGAATTTCCAACAACTATAAACCAACAACCAATAACTAAATATGAAAGTAGCAGTAATAATGGGCAGCATTAGCGATATGCCGGTAATGCAGGACGCCATAGATATATTAAATGAATTTGGTATTGAAACAGAGGTAGATATTGTATCGGCCCACCGTACACCAGAGAAATTATTTGAATTTAGCACGGGTGCCCACATGAGGGATATAAGTGTTATTATTGCGGGTGCAGGCGGTGCAGCACATTTACCGGGTATGGTGGCCAGTATGAGTCCGCTTCCTGTTATAGGAGTACCCGTAAAATCAAGCAACTCCATAGATGGGTGGGACAGCGTACTGTCTATACTGCAAATGCCGGGCGGCGTTCCTGTAGCAACAGTAGCACTTAATGGGTCTAAAAATGCGGGAATACTTGCTGCACAAATACTGGGTAGCCATGACAAGCTGGTGCAGGCAAAAATTATAGCCTACAAGCAGGGACTTCGAGATGCCGTTAATAAAGCAAGCGAAGGATTAAGGGGTAAACAATAATTAAAATATACGTTTATGAAAACAGTACTTATATGCATCGTCGTTGCATTGGCCATAATGGGCTGTGACAGTTCTAAAAATGCAGTTGCCGGCAATCGGGCTGCCGAAAGTAAGTTTAATGATATCCCTTTAAACGGCATTAACATGGATGCCATGGAGCCATCGGCATCTAAAGTATATCTTACAAGCGCCGATAATAAATTTAATATCAACGCCGCAGCAGTTGTAGATAAAAAATCTAAAAATTTGTCTCAGGGAATAAATATATCAAGAGATACGATAACCTTTCCTGTAACAGATACCCTGAAACGATTTAAGAATTAGCGTTTGTAAATTTAGAAGCTCTTAAATTGATCAATTACTCGACATATTTTTTATTGAGGATACCGGATGGTATGAGACAATAAAGAACATTGGAAATTCGTGTATTTATAAAAATAATTAAAAGCTGCCTTCAGGCAGCTTTTTTTATGCTCTGTTTCAAGCTGCCATCTTAAGTAAATTGTAACTTTGGTACAATACTTGACTTTCCCTAAACTAAGCATTATTAAAATTTTGAAAATATATATGAACCTACTCACACAAAAATTTACTACAAAACACGATACTGCACCCTTTAGCGGCATAAAAACAAAAGATTTTTTACCGGCCCTTAAAGAAGGAATAGAAATAGCCCGTAAAGAAATAGATGCTATTGTGAACAATCCGGAAGAACCTACCTTCGAAAATACCATCGAGGCAATGTCTTACAGTGGCGATATTTTAGAACGTGCATCAAGCATTTTCTTTAACCTGCATTCGGCTGAAACAAATGATGAGATACAAAAGATAGCTGTTGAGGTTTCTCCGTTACTGTCTGAGTTTGGTAATGACATCCGCCTCAATTCAGCATTATTCGAAAGGGTAAAGACGGTTTATGATAATAAAGCGAACCTTGACCTAACCCCTGAGCAAACAACCTTATTAGATAAAAAGTACAAAAGCTTTTCGCGCAATGGCGCTAATTTGCCGGAGGAGAAAAAAACAAGGCTACGCGAAATTGACAAGGAATTATCTAAACTAAGCCTTGAATTTGGTGAGAATGTGCTTGCGGAAACCAATGAATACCAATTGCATATTACTAACGAAAAAGATCTCTCCGGATTACCGGAAGGTACTATAGAGGCTGCCCGCGAACTGGCTAAAAGTCTGGATAAAGAAGGCTGGGTATTTACGCTCGATCATCCCAGTTATATTCCGTTTGTAACCTATGCTGATAACCGCGACCTGCGTAAAGAAATTGCCATAGCTTTTGGGGCGCGTGCATTTAAAGGTAACGAATTTGATAACAGGGAAATTGTTTTGCAAATTGTAAAATTGCGTTATGAACGTGCAAACCTTTTAGGCTATGCAACGCATGCTGATTTTGTTTTAGAAGAGCGCATGGCCGAAAGCCCGGAGAAAGTAAAAACGTTCCTAAAGGACCTTTTGGCTAAAGCTAAGCCGGCCGCAGAAAATGAGTTTGCGGAGCTAACCGCTTTTGCTAAAGAACTTGATGGTATTGAGCAACTAGAAAAATGGGACGGTGCCTACTATTCCGAAAAATTGAAACAAAAATTGTTTAACCTGGACGACGAAAAACTGAAGCCGTACTTTAAGCTCGAAAATGTACTTAACGGCGCCTTTGTGATAGCCGGAAAATTATACGGCCTTACCTTTAATGAAGTTCAGGATATTGACAAGTACCATAAGGATGTTACCACCTATGAGGTAACAGATGAAACCGGTAATCTTGTAGCTATTTTTTATGCCGACTTCTTCCCAAGAAAAGGAAAACGAAATGGTGCATGGATGACATCGTATAAATCCCAGTATGTAAAAGATGAGGTTAATGAAAGGCCACATGTATCTATTGTTTGCAATTTTACAAAACCTACAGAGACTAAGCCATCGTTGCTAACCTTTAATGAGGTTACGACATTATTTCATGAATTTGGTCACGCCCTGCATGGTATGCTGGCAGATACTATTTACCCAAGCCTTAGCGGTACCAGTGTTTACTGGGACTTTGTAGAGCTGCCAAGCCAGGTTATGGAAAACTGGTGCTACGAGCCGGAAGCTTTGGCACTGTTTGCACACCATTATAAAACAGGAGAAGTTATTCCTATAGAATATATAAATAAAATAAAAGAGAGTGCAAGTTTTCAGGAGGGTATTGCAACAATGCGACAGTTAAGTTTTGGCCTGCTCGATATGGGATGGCACAGCGAAGACCCAAGCGGCATTACTGATCTTAAAGCTTTTGAAACCGAACAGTTTGCAGCAACCCAATTGTACCCTGATGTAGCTGCCAATGCTATGAGCACGGCATTTTCGCACATTTTCCAGGGAGGGTATGCTTCTGGGTATTACAGCTATAAGTGGGCTGAGGTACTGGACGCCGATGCTTTCGAATATTTTCAGGAAAAAGGCATATTCGACAGAGAAACAGCTTCTAAGTTTAAAGATAATGTGCTCTCTAAAGGTGGTACAGAACACCCTATGCTGCTTTATAAACGTTTTCGTGGTCAGGAACCTAAACCGGAAGCTTTATTAAAAAGGGCAGGCCTGTTATAAAGCGTCAACATAAAAGTAAAAACCCCATAGCTATCAGCTCTGGGGTTTTTTAGTATATAAACAAGGTATTAAAGGGGGCATGTCTTTAGCTAAAAAAATCAGGATGTAGTGTAACATGTTAACCCTTTGCAGGTGTAGTATGTTGCTGTTACGGTCGTTTTTTATTAGCGAAGCGGCAAAGATGAACTTTTTTGGAATACGAAAAAATACCCATTCATAGGTATTTTAAGAAAAACTTTCAACGTGTCCATGATATTTTTTTTACTTGTGGGTCGGTATTAAGGCCTTCTATTATTTGCATCAGTTGATGGCTGGCCTGGCTATCCAACTTCAGTTCGATCACCGTCTCTTTTTGATCGCGACTTACCGTAAAATTGTAATATTCGGCATTTTTATTTTCGGTTAATGTATTAATTATCGCAGACGGATTAACATCTGCAGCAGTAGTAATAGTTAAAAAACGTTGTTGATACTTTCTTGACACTCTTTTTTGCAAAGGTTGTAACCCCCAGAGTATAAAAAATGCAAACGCTGTTGCTATGCTTGCCGCATAATACATACCGCCACCGGTTGCAAGGCCTATTCCTGCTACTGTCCATAAGCCTGACGCAGTAGTAAGCCCCAGTACTGTAGATGGTTTTAAAAACATAATTGTGCCTGCACCAATAAAGCCTATGCCGCTTACCACCTGTGCTGCCACACGCGAAGGATCGAGAGATACATGCGGATGGTTTATAATGTCATGAAACCCAAAGGAGGAAACCATCATAATAAGCGATGACCCCATGCAAACCATCATGTGGGTGCGCAGGCCCGCAGTCCAGTCCTTACGTTCTCGTTCCAGCCCTATGGCAGCGCCAAAGGCAGCAGCAAGTGCCAGCCGAATAGTAATTTCTGCAATACTTAGCATTTAGGTTTATAAATTAAATCGTTAGCAGTCAAAGTTTTTTTTAAGGGTTATTCCGTAGCTTTCTGGGTTGCCTTATACGCGGCAAGTGCAAACGATGAAAAAATTAAATGGGCTACAAACAGCTGCCTGTAGTAGCCAAATCTATTATTATCCGGTGGATTATCGTTTGCAGCAAACATTGTTTTCCAGGCCCCTATGGCAACAATGCCGCTCATAGTACCTATAGTTAATGTGCGTGCCGGGCCGGGCGAGTGTAATGCCCTTCGCCATAGTGCGTAGTATGTTACAACAAACAGCAGCCCTACCGCATAGTGGCTTACCCATCCGGCCGGATGGTTATCGCCCACGCTAACGGGTAAAATTTTGCTACGGTTTATAAGCTTATTGAGGAGCACCGGCTCCCGGTACTGCTGTTTTTCTTTTCTGGACCTGTGGTAGCTGTACATGGTCATAAAGCTTGTACCAATAATCGAGGCAGCAATAATTTTATATATAGGTTTCATTTTGATTCTGCAATTTGTGGCACTTCATAATTTTCCACCAGTTCTATAAGTAATTGCGCGGTGCGCTCTATAGACTGCCCAATAATTTCTTTAGGGTCTCCCTCAAACACTTCACGGTGTGCACAATACTTCCCGGCGGGTAATACTATGTGTATAAACATTGTACCTACGGGTTTTTCTGGCGTTTCGCTGCCGCCCGGAGAGGTAAGCCCTGTAACCGCCACGGCAATATCGCATTTAAAAAACTTGTTCAGCTTTTCAGCAAGCAGGCGCGTTACCTCTGCAGATTCCGGAGTGTATTTATCAATAACCTTTTTAGGCACCTCAAATAATTCTTCCTTCGTGCAGGCGTCATAACACACAATACCACCTAACAGGATATCTCCTGAATATGGCGTGAGAGCAAATTCTGAGGCCATCCATCCTGCCGAGGCACTTTCGGCAAATGCTATTTTTAAATTCTTTTCCGCAATACGCTTGCTGCATTTTGTAATATCTTCAACCGGCATAATCGTTCTTATTATAGGTTAAGCATAACTTTTGTAACACCATTAATCGGTGGCAAAATCATCGGGGTTATAATCTCCGGCTTCACCGGGGCTAAACTTGTCGTCGGCCTTTTGTTCTGCAGGAATTTCTTCCTCCGGTTTTAAAGCTTCTTCTTCAGATGATGATGTTCTTGGTTTTTGGTTGTCCTGGTTACGCTGGCTTTTGTGAGTGTTCTCCTCACCATATTCCTGTCCGCCGCGGTTTCCTTGTCCGGGGTTGTCGTGCATTAGGGTCATAATATTCTATTTATAGTAAGGCTATCGGTCGCTTTTAGTGCCATCTGAACTGTTTACTCCTTCGGTACTGCCGGAATTTTCGTTGTCACCGGTTTGTTCTGTTCCTCTGGTATCTCCATTAGTCGAAGTTCCTGTTTCGGTACCTTCAGAGTTGGTTCCGCTACTGCGGCTGCATCCGTCGCATGACGAAAAAAGATGTAGGCTTCCAAGTAAAACAGAGGCTAAAAAAAGAGAACGGGTTATACTTTTTAAATTTTTCATGGTAATTTTATTTTGGTCGTTTCTCAAATTTCGCCATTCTTAAATAAAATTCCGTTATAGTATTCCCCTTAAAAATTGTACAATCTGCCCTGAGGGCGCTAACATCACAGTTTTTTTTCAAAGTTTTCTTTTACGTTTTGGCTAATGTAAGTGCTTAGGCCGCGGCCTTCGGCGGCAAGTTCCTTCATCTTCTCCACAGCTTTTTTACCTGCACTTTTATAGGTATAAATATATACCGCCTCATTGTTAAATTCTACACTTATACTTACCGGCCCGATTTCGTAACCTGTAACGCCGGAATGCCCCTCCTTATTTAAATACCTTTTCATAGCAAAAAAATTACTCGTATTATAAAGTTAAGTACCTACAAAATAAGTGCACCGCAAATTAACGCTTGATTAACTTGCGGTTAACAGCCTTGCGCTTTTATAGGTGGTAACTTGTAACTACTTAAAAACAAACAAACTAAATAGTATTATGAGTAACTCACAAAAATTTGCGCTTGTTACAGGTGCAACAAGCGGTATTGGGTATGAGCTGGCGAAGCTGTTTGCTAAAGACAGTATTAACCTGGTGCTGGTTGCCCGAAACGAAGAAAACTTAAACCAAACTGCCGAAGAACTTCGCCAGGTTAATGCCATACAGGTGCACACTATTGCTGCCGACCTGTTTGAGCCAAACGCGGCTAAAGAAGTATACAATAAGATAAAGGAAGCAGGTGTAGAAATTGAATACCTTGTAAACAATGCCGGACAGGGCGAATGGGGCAGGTTCTTTAGGACAGAGCTCGAAAGGGACATAGATATCGTTCAGCTTAATGTTGTGGCGCTCATGAGCCTTACCAAGTACTTTTTAAAAGAAATGGTTTCGCGCAACAGCGGCAGGATATTACAGGTATCGTCTTCCTTTGCTAAAACTCCGGCACCCTATGCAGCGGTTTATGCTGCAAGCAAAGCTTTTGTTCTTTCTTTTTCTGAAGCGCTTGTTAATGAGCTGGAAGAAACAGATATTACTGTAACGGCTTTGTTGCCTAACGCTACAGATACCGACTGGTTTCATAAAGCAAAAGCAGAGAATACGGTTACCTATAAGGAAGCTCCGCTTTATGATCCTGCTGAAGTGGCAGAGTCTGGGTACAAGGCGTTGATGAATGGAGATGCCAAAGCAGAACCGGGTTTTATGAATAAATTTCAGAACGCGATGGGCAATATTTTGCCTGATAGTACAAGTGCCGGCATGGCACAAAAACAAATGGAGTCGAGTATGAAACAAGACGGCAGGACGGCAACCTCCCATGCGCCCTCTGCCCGTGAACGCGAAACCATTGGCAGTATTAATGGCGACAGCAAAACGTATAGTGTAACAATATAAATAATGTACCCATGAAAAAGATATTTTTAACACTTGGCGCTGTACTGGTTTTTGGTATAGCACAGGCACAAACGCAGCCGGAAACAACTCCTAAAAAGGAACCTGTAACTACCCAGGTTAAGCAAACCGCAAAAAAAGATGCCGAAGGTACACAGCCGGCGGCTCAGGTTAACACCACAGAGCCACTTAGTAAAGATGCCGTTATGCCGGCAGAGAACACCACTGCAGATCATGCCAAGGTTAGCCCACAGGTTAAAACCACAACAGATACCGTGGCAACTAAAAAGGTAAGGAAGAATAAAAAGAGTTAAAACTTTGACGTGATATTCTTACATTTCTTAAAATGCACGCCATTACAAAAGCCAATGCCTCAGGTATTGGCTTTTTGTATTATGTATATTTATTTAGCGATTATAATGCGTATTTTTCTTCTTAGATACATTGTAATTTAGTAAATTCGCTTGAATATTATTTTCCAAACCAAAAAAAGTTATACAACATCATGTCAAATATTGCAATATTAGAAATTGATGGCAAAAAATTTGAGTTCCCGGTAATAGTGGGTACTGAGAATGAAGTTGCCATTGATATTGATAAATTACGCAGCGAAACGGGAGCTGTTACCTTAGATCCCGGCTTTAAAAACTCTGGTGCATGCAAGAGCGAGATTACGTTTCTTGATGGCGAAGAAGGAATACTTCGCTACAGGGGTTATTCGATAGAGCAGCTTGCAGAAAAGTCAAATTTTCTTGAGGTATCATACCTCCTTATTTTTGGCGAATTGCCAACTAAAGAACAAATTACAAAATTTGAAACTGATATAAGGAAATATACCCTCGTTAATGAGGAGATGAAGAACATTATTGATGGTTTTCCTAAAAATGCCCACCCAATGGGTATCCTTGCATCTTTAACAAGTGCACTTACTGCGTTTAACCCACAACCGGTTAACGTTGCTGTAGAGCAGGACCTTTATGATGCTGTTTGTAAAACAATGGGTAAATTCCTTGTTATTGCTACCTGGACTTTCAGGAAAAACATGGGTTACCCGCTTAACTATTATGATAACACTAAAGGTTATGTAGAAAATTTTATGAGGCTTATGTTCGAGCTTCCTACAGGCCCTTATGAGCGTAACGATACGATTGTTAACGCGCTCGATAAATTATTTATCCTGCATGCAGATCATGAGCAAAACTGTTCTACATCCACTGTAAGGATAGTAGGTTCGTCTCACGCCGGTTTATTTGCGTCTATCTCTGCGGGTGTATCTGCTTTATGGGGCCCACTTCATGGTGGTGCTAACCAGGCAGTGCTTGAAATGCTTGAAGAAATACAAAACAATGGCGGCGATGCTGATAAGTACCTTGCAAAAGCTAAGGATAAGAACGATCCGTTCCGTCTTATGGGCTTTGGTCACAGGGTTTACAAAAACTTTGACCCTCGTGCAAAGATCATTAAAAAAGCAGCCGATGATGTACTGGAAGCTTTAGGTGTTGATGATCCTATACTTTTAATTGCTAAAAAACTTGAAGAGGCAGCTCTCGAAGATGAGTATTTTAAATCACGTAACTTATATCCTAACGTAGATTTCTATTCAGGAATCATTTACAGGGCGCTTGGTATCCCTACAGAGATGTTTACGGTATTGTTTGCAATAGGCCGCCTTCCGGGCTGGATTGCCCAGTGGAAAGAAATGCGCGTTAACAAAGAGCCAATAGGCCGTCCGCGTCAAATTTATACAGGCCACCCACTAAGGGATTTCGTGCCTCAGGATGCAAGATAATTATGTTTAAAGCATAATATGTTATATAATAAGAGCTCTGCGTAATGCAGAGCTTTTTTTATGCCTTTTTGCAGGTATGTGTTTATTAGCAAAGCTTTTTAGCAATTTGATAAACAAAAACCCATAATCGGGCTACTTTTTTTATATTTGTGCAAAATTTAAGCCATGCTGCCACTAAATGTAAATAACGAAACATCAAAACTACGTTCGGTAATTCTTGGCACAGCCGAAAGCAACGGCCCCGTGCCCGCTATACATGAGGCTTACGACCCTAAATCGCTGGAGCATATTTTAGCAGGAACATATCCTGTGGAGGAAGATATGCTTGAGGAAATGGCTGCGCTTAAAGCGGTTTTCGAAAAATATGGCGTTACAGTGCACAGGCCACAGGTTATAGAAAATTACAATCAGATTTTTACGCGAGATATAGGGTTTGTAATAGGCGATACTTTTATAAAAGCAAATATACTGCCCGACAGGGAACGCGAACAGGAGGCTATACAATATATTATAGACCAGATAGATCCTGCAAAAGTTGTTACGCCGCCGGCAGAGGTACATATAGAGGGTGGCGATGTTATACTTTGGGACAGCCATATTTTTATAGGTACTTACAAAGGCAGCGACTATAAAGAGTACATAACTGCACGCACTAATATGCATGGAGTAAACTTTATAAAAAGCCTGTTTCCGGATAAGATTGTTAAAGAATTCGACCTTGTAAAATCCAGGATAGAGGCAAGGGATAATGCCCTTCATCTCGATTGCTGCTTCCAGCCGGTAGGTAAAAATAAAGGCGTAATTTACAAAAGCGGATTTCGTGAAGAGGCAGATTATATGTACCTTGTAAACCTATTTGGTGTAGAAAACCTTTTTCATATTAACAGGGAAGAAATGTACAATATGACGTCTAACTTTTTCTCGATCGACACTAATGTGGTGGTTATAGAAGAAGGCTTTGTACGTTTAAAGCAATGGCTGCTTGATAACGATTTTACCGTAGAAGAAGTACCCTATGCCGAAATTTCTAAACAGGAAGGTTTGCTTAGATGTTCTACCTTACCTTTGCAACGAGATTAAATTTATTTTTTTGAAAATGACACAAATTACCGATACTATATTAATGATTCGCCCGGTGGCGTTTAGAATGAACGAGCAAACAGCCGTAAACAATTACTACCAAAAAGTAATAGACAGTCTGCTGCCCGCAACCGTTAATGCAAAGGCACAGGCAGAGTTTGATGCCTTTGTAGAAAAGCTACGTGCTGTGGGTGTAAAAGTTATTGTGGTAGATGATACAGTTACTCCTGATACACCAGACTCACTTTTCCCGAACAACTGGATCTCGTTTCATGAAAATGGCGATGTGGTATTGTACCCTATGTTTGCCGAGAACCGTCGTGCCGAACGCCGTGAGGAACTTATTGACGTTGTGGAAGACGAAGGTTTTACCATAAACGAGATAATGGACTATACATCGGCAGAGGAAGATGGTATTTTTCTTGAAGGTACCGGCAGCCTGGTTCTCGACAGGGAAAACCACAAAGCATACTGTGCGCTTTCGCCTCGTGCCGATGAAGAACTGATGATAGAGTTTTGTGAAGATTTTGAATACAATCCAGTTATATTTGAAGCCTTCCAGACGGTTGATGGCGAGCGTAAACAAATTTACCATACTAACGTAATGATGTGTGTAGGTACTACGTTTGCAGTTATTTGTGCCGACTGTATAGATGACAAAAAAGAACGCAAAATGGTACTTGATAATCTTAGAAAAGATGGCAAGGAAATTGTGTTGTTAACTGAGGCCCAGCTAAACCATTTTGCCGGAAATATGCTGCAGGTTAAGGGGGCAGATAAGACCTATATTGTAATGAGCAACGCTGCGCACGAAGTGCTTACCAAAGATCAGGTTACAAAAATTGAAAAACATGCCGAAATACTAACGGCAAACCTTGATACTATTGAGGCCTGCGGCGGCGGAAGCGCACGCTGCATGATGGCCGAAATATTTTCACCAAAAAAATAATATGCTCTCAAAAAAAACGAAGTACGGACTTAAAGCTCTTATATACATTGCACGCCAGGACCCTGCCGTGCCAGTGCTTATATCTGATATTTCGGAGAAAGAACAAATACCTAAAAAGTTCCTGGAGGCGATTTTGCTTGACCTTAAAAAGTTTGGCATTCTTGGTTCAAAGAAAGGGAAAGGCGGTGGATATTATCTGCTGAAAGATCCTAAAACGGTAACCGCAGCTACACTGATTCGCGTGCTCGACGGGCCGATAGCCATGCTACCGTGTGCCAGCCATAACTTTTACGAAAAGTGCGACGATTGCCCGCATGAGGAAGCCTGTTCGCTAAATCACTTTCTTATAACAGTGCGCGATAACACTCTCAATTTGCTTCAGCAAAAAACGCTGTACGATCTTACTGTGGGGTAGTTTCAGCTATCGTAATATAATATTCACCTGAGTATTCATAGCAAAAAAAAACACAAAGCAATTTTTTTAGGATTGCTTTTTTTGTATCGCTTATTGAGATTTTTCCTGCGCCGAAATTGAATTGCAGTGCGTCATTCCGAATAAGCGCAGCAAAATTGAGCAATCTCAAGGTTTATATACTTTCATAGTTACTAATGACTGGCCTCTATATAACTAAATTTTTACTTCCCATCAACGTTCCTTAAAAAAATCTTCCAGTAAGTCTACAACTTCTATAGACTAATAGCTATATTTGCAAATTAATATAGTTGAAGACTTGAGAAGATAATGAAGGAGAAATTACAATACCTTAATAACGAAATAAAGGGGATGCCACTGGCAGACGCTATTCCGTACGTCCTGAAAAATTTTGAAGGTAAAAAAGTGTTCTCTACCTCCTTTGGGATAGAAGACCAGGTGCTTACTCACTTTATCGCTCCTTATGCTGAATTTGTATCGACATTTACCCTAGATACCGGCAGGCAATTTACCGAAACATATGAGGTCTTTCAGCGTACCCAAAACAAATATCCTAACCTTGGCATAGAAACTTATTTTCCGGAACCGGAAGATATAAACGCATATGTAAAAAGCGACGGTGTTAATGGATTTTACAATAGCACAGATAGTCGCAAAGAGTGCTGCCGGATACGTAAGGTAGTTCCGCTGCAAAAAGCCATAAAGGGTGCAACACTCTGGATTACCGGTCTGCGGGCAGAACAATCTGACAATCGTGAGAGTCTTGAGTTTTTAGAGTGGGACGATGCCAACCAGCTGGTAAAATTTAATCCGCTGTTGCATTATACCCTTAAAGAAACCGAGCAGCTTATAGATACTTATAATATTCCGCTAAACAGCCTTTATAAAAAAGGTTACCTGAGTATAGGCTGTGCGCCATGTACGCGCGCACTGCTTGAGGGCGAATCATTCAGGGCAGGTCGCTGGTGGTGGGAAGATGGGAAAAAAGAATGTGGCCTGCACATACATACAGACAAAAATTATTAATATGGCACAACATATAAATGTACCATCGCACCTGCAAACCCTCGAAGATGAGAGCATATACATCATTAGGGAGGTAGCGGCACAGTTCCAAAAACCGGTACTGTTGTTCTCTGGTGGTAAAGATTCGATTACAATGGCCCGGTTAGCGCAAAAGGCGTTCTATCCTGCAAAAATACCTTTCCCTTTTCTGCATATAGATACAGGGCATAATTTTCCCGAAACTATAGAATTCCGTGACCAGTTGGTTGCAGAGCTTGGTGTAGAACTTATTGTGCGTTATGTACAGGACAGCATTGACCAGAAAAAAGTTCAGGAAGAAACCGGGAAGCATGCCAGCCGTAACGCTTTACAAACAGTAACTTTGCTTGATGCCATAGAGGAATTTGGTTTTGATGCCTGTATGGGCGGTGCCCGTCGCGACGAAGAAAAATCGCGTGCTAAAGAACGTATCTTTTCTGTGCGTGACGATTTTGGGCAATGGGATGCCAAAAAGCAAAGGCCGGAACTGTTTAATATTTTTAACGGCAAGATCCATTTTGGCGAGAACGTAAGGGCGTTTCCTATAAGCAACTGGACCGAAGAAGATGTGTGGACGTATATTAACCAGGAAGGCATAGGTCTGCCTACCATATATTTTGCACACAAGCGCAGACTTGTAAAAAGGGATGGTGCTTTTTTAGCATGGTCGGAATATTTAAACATTGTAGACACAGATGAGATTACAGAGACTACCGTGCGCTTTCGTACCGTGGGCGACATGACCTGTACCGCCGCCTTTGTATCGGAGGCATCGGCTATAGAAGATATTATGTACGAAAACAAATCCTCTAAATCGTCTGAAAGGGGCGCGCGCATCGATGATAAACGAAGTGAAGCGGCATTGGAGCAACGTAAAAAAGGGGGGTACTTTTAAATTATGGATTTACTAAGAATAAATACTGCGGGTAGTGTAGACGATGGTAAAAGCACACTAATAGGCCGTTTTTTGAACGACAGCCACGCACTTACCATAGAGCAGGAAGAACTTATAGCACGCAAAACAAAAGAAAAAGGCCTTGAAGACCTTGATTTTTCGGTTATTACCGATGGGCTTATTGCAGAAAGGGAGCAGGGAATAACTATCGATGTTGCCCACATATACTTTTCTACTGCCGACAGGAAATTTATAATAGCCGACAGCCCCGGCCACGTAGAGTATACGCGCAATATGGTTACAGGCGCTTCTAACAGTGAGGTTTCTATAATACTTATCGATGCACGTAAGGGACTGCTGGAGCAAACGCACAGGCACTACTTTATAAGTAGCCTGTTGAGGTTAAACACGGTAGTTTTTTGTATCAATAAAATGGACCTGGTAAATTTTAGCGAGGATGTATTTTTAAACATAGCTGCCGAAATTAATAAAATGACGGCGCAGTTTAGTCACAAGCCAGATATTCATGTGCTGCCTATAAGCTCGCTTAAAGGTGATAATGTAGTTGATAGGTCTAAAAATATGCCGTGGTATACAGGTGATACCTTATCGGGCATCTTGCATACCATTAAGCCTAATGTTGCCGATACCGATGATTTTAGGTTTGATGTACAGCAGGTTCTTCACGTACAAAATAATGAGTTTACCGATTACCGCTCGTATGCCGGCCGTATTATTAGTGGGCAGGTAAACACAGGTGATACAATTACAGTATTGCCATCAGGGCTTAGCAGCGAAGTTATAGAGATTCGTAAGTTTACCGATACCCCTGCATCTGCACAGGCAGGAGAGTCGATACAGATTCGCCTTAAAAATGATATAGATATAAGCCGTGGTATGATGCAGGTTCAGCAGACAAACGATGCACTTTTATCTAAAGATATTAAGGCTACTGTTGTATGGATGGATGAAAAACAGGCAACACCTTCAGGTAAATATATACTGCAGGCAGGTACGCGTACAGCGATATGTAAGTTACAGGCTATAGAAGCGGTTATTCCAGCCGAAAATCCTGAGGCTACTTACAAGGCTTCAGTACTGAAGCTCAATGATATTGCGAAGGTTCAGCTTAAAACGGCTGCACCGGTATTCCTAGATTTGTTTAGTAACAACCGCCTTAATGGTTCGTTTATATTAATAGACACACAGACAAATAATACGGTGGCTGTGGGATTTGTGGAGTAACCTAGTACTGCTATAATATAAACAACGATCTCCCCCGTTTCCGGGGGAGATCGTTGTTTTATATATTGCCGTTTACTATCTTTATAACTGGCATTCAGCCTAAACCTATGACAACGACTTACCAAATTTAAACGGTTTCCCTACGGATAACCTACCATCTACCCAACTCAAATACGATATAGTGACCAGCAAGTTTACGACTGGCATAGAGAACCACCACAAGCGTAACGCACCAGTATCACTAAGTAATGACCTTGGGTTAATCGGTGCGGTTTTAAAGGGGCTTGTGGCCTTAGTTGTAATGCTTATAGCAGGTATTTGGTGGGCTTTAAAAAAGCTATAAAACCACTCGGTAAAGATTCGTTGAGTAGTACTATGCACTCACTGATTTATTCTTTATGTAATATATAGTTCCATCATGCCTAATAAAAATAAGCCAATCTAAACTCTCATCAAATATATTTATATCATCTGCTACAGGATACCAGACATCGTAAAAAAAAATGCTTAAGTCTTTTATAGCCATTAAATCAATTCTTTCAAAATTGTACCAATCTATATAAACGTTTTCTTCTGGATGAATTTCAAGCTTATCTAACGTTTCTATTAAATTAAAATCTTCAGAAGCATCTTCATCAGCATAATAATTTTGTTTTGAAAAAAGTTTATTGGCCATATTTTTTTGTTCTAAATCATATTTCCCAATTATTTTAAGTCTTAAGTTTTTACATTCGTCTTCCGATAATGTTTTGTGGGAGGGAAATACGGTATTATGTTCCTTCTCAAATAGTGATATTTTAAATTCTTCCATTTTTTAATGTGTTATTGATTCTGCTCCCCTAGTTCCTCCACTACCTCTCTTGCCATTCGTATAATCCCACCAATTTACATGTGGGAATTCTTCCCCCGAACCTGGTTTAGCATTGGGATGAGCTGGGTCTAAATGGTAACCTTTTTTGGATGTTCCTCTTTGTGGACTTTCAAATTTACCTTTTTCTCCATCCGCAGCTACTTTTAGATTTCCAGCTTTTTGGGCAGTTTTTGCCTTAACAGCTCCCTTAGCGGCATCTACTGCCTTATCTAAAATCTTAACATCCTTTTCAATCTTTCCAACTTTAGCAAGGTCACCAGCAAAAGGTATTATCCCTGCACTACTTATTAATGCATCACCCCAATTACCTTCCGATGCTTGTGAATTTGCATTAAGTTCATCGGCTATTCCCGTAGGGTCAAATATTCCAACAATGTCAAGAGCCGCTCCCAATATTTCTGCCCCACTTATAGAATAATTTCCTCCTATATCACCAATAAGCCCACCAGCATTAACCGAAACGTCTATAAGGTCGGTTTTTATTGTGAGACTTGAATTGTTCACTCCGTAAATAACTATGTCATCTGGAGCCATACCGTCAGGGTCAATATGACGTACTGGGTCATTAAATACATAGGAGTAGGGTGAGTAATCTGCATACTCATCTGCAAGAGGATCAATATTCATCCACCTGCCCAGTGCGGGGTCATAATTACGTGCGCCGTAATCGTACATGTTAAGCCCCAGCTCGTCTTGCAGCTCCTTGCCGTTGTATTTATACTTATAACAATCCTGTTTTTTTGTTTATGAAATTAAAATAAGGAATGTTTACTTTGTGAAATCTATCGACTCCACAATATTCACTATCGAGCTACTAATATATTGCACACCTATAGCAATTATTATAAAGCCAATAATGCGGGATATGGCTACGATACCCGATGCTCCTAAAATGCGGGCAAGGTAAGGGGCACTGCGCATTATTAAAAATATGACTAGGGAAACTGCACCCATGGCCAGGCAGGCAATAACTTTTTGCTCTATGAGGGGGTAGTCCTGGTGCATGGCTATAAGTAATGATATAGATCCCGGTCCGGCAAGCATGGGTATGGCAAGCGGGGTTAGTGCAATATCGTTACGTTTTTGGGCATCATTTTCTACTTCTTTATGTACGCCACGGCTTTTTATAAACTTGCGGTTAAGCAAAGAGAAACCGGAATTTACAATTATAAACCCCCCTGCTATACGCAGTGCATCGATGCTTATACCGAAGAATGCGAGCACATATTGGCCGATAAAAAATGATATAAGAAGAATTAAAAAAACATTAATTGCGGTCCAGAACGATATACGCTGGCGTTCCTTGTCGCTGTCATCTTGTGTTAAGCCTACAAATATGGGTATGGCTCCAAGCGGGTTGATGACTGAGAACAAGGCTCCGAAAATGAGTAAGAATAATTCCATTTGTTGGGTGGTTTATATAACAAATATAACTTTTTTAAGGTAGTTGGGGCTTTACTGAACATTAATTGTGTTGCGTAATACTACATCGCATTATCAATAGCTATTTAGATAGCTTATTGCAATTAGTGAAATAAGGAAAGAGTGGAAGTATTGCGCCTAAGATATATCTGTGTCCGTGGGATTGAGTTGGTAAAGCATCGCCTTTTATCGAAGTATATAAAAAGCGAAAAGAGGGACACCACTCCCTCTTTTCAAATATACAAATAACCAACAATAAAACACAAATTTGACTTTTTCTTTATGCTCCCCCTAAGAGGAGGTATAAAGTTTTACAATGCCAAATTAGCTTTAACAAATATAATACTTCATTTTGAAGCGACCTGTCTTTTGCGGTAAATGGTAGGTTTCTAACGGTGAATGGCAGCTTTAACCCGTTTGATGATTTTTTTTAGCTAAATTTGAGGGTATTATACTCTAAGCAAGTTCACAACAAATATGATTGTAAAAAAGACGTTTGCCTTAATACTACTTTTTGCGATGGTAGCCTGCACAAAATTTACCCTTAGCAAAACAGAAGGGAACTTTCCGGATAATCGTTGGGAAAGGGAAAATATTCAGACTTTTGAGTTTGAAGTTAAAGAAGACATGGATGCAGATATTGCTATCCTTTTTTCTCACATCGATGCTCCACAATATGACAAAGTACCGCTTGAAATTACCATACAAAATCCGGCGGGCGAAAAAGAAACGATCGCGGTCATGCTTCGCTTAAAGAATGAGGCAGGCGAAGAACTTTCAGATTGCGTAGGAGATGTGTGCGATCTCGAAACGGTTATAAGAGAGGCAACCCCCATGAAAAAAGGCACTTATGTTTTTAAGCTTCAAAATGCATTCGCTAAGTACAAATTTACCCCTAACGTTTTAGCAGTAGGCGTATCTATTGAAAATATAAGTCATTAATACGAAAACTGTATCTTTATCAAAATTACGTCCTGATGAAAATTCTGTTCTTTTTAGTATTTGTGCTTAACTTTTATGGTGTTAATGGGCAAACAATATCCGGTTACGTTTATGATGAGCAGGAGAACAAGCCTCTGGAGGGTGCTTTTGTTTATCTCGACGGTACAACATTATCTGTGAGTACAGATGATCAGGGGTTTTTTAAAATAGTTACCCCGCAAAAGTATAATGCAGCTTTAGTTATTAGCTATATAGGTTTTGAGAGCCTTCGCATAGACGATCCTTATAAGTACGATAAGCCTTTTAAGGTATTACTACGCACAGATGCAATTTCGCTGCAGGAAGTAGTAATTTCTAAAGGAGGGCCATTCAGCCGGAAACAGATGCTAAGGGTTTTCAGGCAGCAGTTTTTAGGAAAATCTAAGGCGGGATCGTCATGCAAGATCGAAAATGAAGACGATATTAACTTGTATTATGATACCACAACACACACACTGCACGCACGCTCATACAAACCGTTACACATAATTAACAAGAGGCTGGAATATGTAATTAACTTTGATCTTAGAGGTTTTAGCGTGGGCTACACTACTACAACTCTTGATGACCTTTACATAAATCGCAGCTACTTTGAAGGGACTACTTTCTTTACGGATATTTCTAAAAAAGGAAGTGCCGATAAAAAACGTAAAGAGTCTTACCTTGGATCTACAACACATTTAATGAAAACTATTGCAGCTAATAACTGGCAGGAGCAAAAGTTTCAGTTGTACGTAGACCGCTGGCCCGATAACCCCGATAAGTATTTTGAAGTTACAGACAGCCTGAACTATAAAAAAGTTGCGCTTGCAGATATTCCTAACAGCGTTAAAAAAACAAGGGCCGAAATAGCCAAACTTGGCGTTAACGTACTTAGAAAGAAAGGCGAGGAAGCGGGCGGAAAAAATAGCGACGTGCGTTTTGCTATTATGTATGATAAAAAAGAACAATCGGGCATAACTATGAACAGGGGTTATTTTTACATCGATCAAAATGGTCTTTTCTTCCCTATAGATGAGCTTTTATTTGCAGGCCACATGGGCGAACTTAAAGCTGGCGATTTGTTACCTGCAGATTATATGTATACACCATAGTATGTTATAGTTACCCTAAAGTAATGGTGTGCACATCCGGTTTTTGTTATATTTACTATAAATAAAACATCATGGAAACTAAAAAAACACTTGTTATGGGCGCCTCTACAGAGCCCGGCCGCTACTCTTATAAAGCCGTAAAAATGCTGCAGCGCTTTGGTCATCCTGTGGTGGCTCTTGGTAAGAAAGAAGATAACCTGGACGGAGTGAAGATAGAAAAAGGGCAGGTGCCTTTTGATGATGTAGACACTGTTACATTATACCTGAACCCAATGAACCAGAAACAATATTACGATTACATTGTGGGGTTAAAGCCCGAGCGTGTAATATTTAACCCGGGAACAGAGAACCCAGAGCTTTATAGCCTGTTAAAGGAAAATAATATTGATATAGAGGTGGGTTGTACACTTGTTATGCTCTCGATAAATCAGTATTAAACTGTTGCTTTTTACTAATGCCCAGCAATAGCAAGAATGTTATTAGCCCATTTACTATAATTAGCTCGTTATCAAAAACATATCCTCCAAGCCACTCTTTAGAGTAGGTAGATATGAAATAAGTAAGTGCAGGAGAGAGCACACATACCAAAGGAACAAGCTTGTCGTTTACGGCAAGTTTTTTCATAAACAGCCCAAACGAGTATAAACCCAGTAATGGCCCATACGTGTATGAGGCTATCCTGAATATCATACTCACTACAGATTTATCGTTAAGCGAATTAAAGATAATTATTACCACAAACATTAATAGCGAAAAAGCAACGTGCACAAAGTGCCTGTTTTTAACGTTGTTTTTGTTTGCAAGATTTTCTGCTTTATCCATGCCTAAAAAGTCTACACAAAAAGATGTGGTAAGTGCTGTAAGGGCAGAATCGGTAGTGGCAAAGGTGGCTGCGGTTAACCCTAAAAGGAATATTACTGCAGGTACTATGGTAAGGTAGTTAAAGGCAATTTCGGGGAAGAGTAAATCCGTACGAGGTTTGCCCATTTCTGTAGGTACAGCGATGCCGTTTTTATTAGCATATATATAAAGTAAGGCTCCCACACCCAGAAAGAACAGGTTAATAATTACAAATATTCCCGTAAAGGTAAACATGTTTTTTTGTGCTTCGCCAATGTTCTTACAGCTCAGGTTTTTTTGCATAAGGTCCTGGTCCAGTCCTACCATCGCTATGGTAACAAACATGCCGCCAAGCAATTGCTTTACAAAATGGAATTTACTCGATATAAAATCTTCAAAGAAAAATATCTTAGAATAGTTACTATTCTTAACGGTTTCGAACGCTTCCGGCAGGTTTAAGTCGAGGCTGTCGCAAATAAAGTAAATGGTAAAGAAAACTGATGATACCAGGAACACCGTCTGTAAAGTATCGGTTATAATGATGGTTTTGAGTCCACCTTTATAGGTGTAAGCAAATATAAGCAGTAGCGAAATCAATACGGTAGCCCAAAACGGTACACCAAAATCATCAAACACGTAGCGCTGCAATACAATTACCACAAGGTATAACCTGAAAGCCGACCCAATGGTACGGCTTATTAAAAATATTCCTGCCGACGTTTTGTAGCTGTAATAGCCCAGTCGGCCTTCTATATATCCATAAATCGACGTAAGGTTAAGCCGGTAATACAGGGGCAGCAATACTTTAGCAATAATGATAAAGCCTAATGCGTTACCCAAAATAAATTGGAAATATTTAAACTGCTCACCGCTGGGTGCACCCACTTCGCCGGGAACAGATATAAACGTAACGCCCGATAAGGCTGTGCCTATCATCCCGAAAGCAACAAGGTACCATTTAGAATTTTTATTGGCCTTAAAAAATGTATCGTTGCTGCTGTCTTTTTTGCTTACAACGCGCGATATTATTATAAGGATGCCAAAGTAAATTATTATTATAGCAAGTATAGTGGTAGAAGTCATGATAAAGGTTTGTTGTACAAAGCTACTATAAGCCGTGAATTACACAAATTAAACGAATTTTTATTTCAACATTAGCACATTGAGCGGATAGCGGCATTATAAATTAACACTCTGTTTGTGTACCTTTGCCACTATGGAAATGTCTTCTAAACTACTGGAAAGGGCGGTAGCTGAAATATCGCAGCTACCCGGAATAGGCAAGCGTACGGCACTGCGGTTAGCGCTGCATTTGCTTAAGCAACCCGAAGAACATACCCGCCTTTTAACCGAATCGCTGCAAAAAATGCGCGAGGATATACGGTTTTGCAACAGCTGCCATAACATAAGTGATACCGATGTGTGCCTTATTTGTGCCAATATGAGCCGCGACAGGACTGTGATTTGCGTGGTAGAGGATATACGCGACGTAATGGCAATAGAGAATACAAGTCTTTTTAAAGGAATTTACCATGTACTGGGTGGTAAAATATCGCCTATAGATGGTGTAGGCCCAAGCCAGCTTAATATTGTAACCCTGATAGATAAGGTAAAGGCAGGAGGTGTAAAAGAACTTATTTTTGCGCTAAGCTCTACAATGGAGGGCGATACTACTAACTTTTACATATACAGGCAAATAAAAGACTATAACATTATAACATCGGCTATTGCACGGGGTATAGCCGTGGGCGATGAGCTTGAGTTTGCCGATGAGGTTACGCTTGGGAGGAGTATCATCCATAGAGTGCCATTCGAAAATTCTATTAAAAGCCTTTAACGAACGTTCTATTTTACAAATAATATAACATATTAGTAAAATAGTAGTTTATTAAATAGTAACTATATTTGTCACCAATTCGTACAAAACACCATTTGTTAACCAATCACACATTTAATGCATTCTAACTCATCGATTAAAATTCTCATAACCGGCGGCGCAGGATTTATAGGCTCTGCCCTTTGCGATAATTTTATAGAAAAGGGTTACAGTGTTGTGTGCCTTGATAACCTTGCCACCGGGCATAAAAAAAATATTGAACACCATTTGCAAAATCCGCTCTTTACATTTACAGAAGGCGATATTCGTACTATGGCTGATTGCCAAAAGGCAGTCTTAGGTGCACAATATGTTTTGCACGAGGCAGCATTAGGGTCGGTACCGCGATCGCTCATAGATCCTGTTACCACTAACGATGTTAATGTGGGCGGATTTTTAAATATGCTTGTAGCAAGCCGCGATGCCGGTGTAAAACGTTTTGTATACGCAGCAAGTTCTTCTACCTATGGCGACAGTGAAGCGCTGCCTAAAGTAGAAGACAACATAGGCAAGCCACTGTCTCCATACGCTATTACAAAATACGTTAATGAGTTGTATGCCGAGATATTCAGTAAGACTTACGGTGTAGAAACTATTGGGTTGCGCTACTTTAATGTATTTGGGCGCAGGCAGGACCCAAATGGCGCTTACGCTGCGGTAATACCTAAATTTGTGTCGCAGCTTATAAGCCACGAAAGTCCGCTGGTAAATGGCGATGGCAACTATTCACGCGATTTTACCTATGTAGACAATGTGGTGCACATGAATGAAATTGCACTATTTACAAACAATCCCGAGGCTGTAAACACGGTGTACAATACTGCTTATGGCGAGCGTACTACGCTTAACGATCTTTTGGGTTACTTAAAAAAATACCTTTCGGCTTACGATCCTGCTATTGCAAATGTAGCAACAACGCATGGCCCTAACCGTAAAGGAGATATACCACACTCTTTAGCAAGTGTAAACAAAGCTAAGCAATTACTGGGGTACAATCCGCAATATTCTATGGAGCAAGGCCTTAAAGAGGCAACAGGATGGTATTGGGATAATTTAAAAACCAAACCCTCTACATATTAATAAGAATGAAGATAGCAATTATAGGTTTAGGTTATGTAGGTTTGCCACTGGCAGTATTATTGTCTAAAAAATATCCAACGATAGGTTTCGATATTAAGGAAGGCCGCATTGCCGAACTTAATAACGGCGAAGATGTTACACAAGAAATAGAAAGCAGCGTTTTACAACAGGCTTTAGCCAATTATACCACTACAGATAATGGATTGCTTTGTACCTCTAACCCGGATGAACTTGCTGATTGCAATTATTACATAGTTACAGTACCTACTCCTGTAGATAAAAATAACCGACCAAACCTTAAAGCCTTATATCGGGCGAGCGAGGTAGTGGGTAAGGTGCTTAAAAAAGGCGACATTGTTATATACGAATCTACCGTTTACCCCGGCGTTACAGAGGATGAATGTGTGCCTGTACTGGAAAAAGTTAGCGGGTTAACGTTTAATACCGACTTTTTTGCGGGCTACTCTCCGGAACGAATAAACCCGGGAGATAAGGAACATACAGTAGATAAAATAATAAAAGTGACTGCCGGCTCTACACCAGAGGCAGCAGATAAGGTAGATGCTTTGTACAAATCTGTAATTACTGCAGGAACTCATAAAGCGCCCTCTATAAAAGTGGCAGAGGCTGCAAAGGTTATCGAGAACTCTCAGCGGGACATCAACATAGCATTTGTAAACGAGTTGTCAAAAATATTCAACCTTTTAGATATAGATACCCAGGCAGTGTTAGAGGCTGCGGGCACAAAATGGAATTTTCTTCCGTTTAAGCCTGGCCTTGTAGGCGGGCATTGCATAGGGGTAGACCCTTATTATCTGGCACAAAAGGCACAGGAGGCGGGCTATCATCCGGAGATTATACTTGCAGGAAGAAGACTCAACGATAGTATGGGCGATTATGTGGCGTCTCAGGTTGTAAAACTCATGATAAAACGTGGTGTTATTGTTAATGAGGCAAAACTGCTTATGTTAGGAGTAACGTTTAAAGAGAACTGTACCGATGTTCGCAATACTAAGATCGTAGATGTTATTAAGGCGCTCAACGATTATGGTATAGCTGTAACCGTTTACGATCCATGGGCTAACCCTGCTGAGGTAAACCATGAGTACGGCCTCGAAACCACCAATGAGGTGCCTAATGCCGTTTATGATGCTATTGTTCTCGGGGTTGCCCACACAGCTTTCTTAAATATGGATCTTTCGGTCCTGCAAAAGCCAGACAGCGTTATTTATGATGTGAAAGGTGTTTTGGGCATCAAAGCCGATGCGCAGTTATAAAAACGGCACAATTATAACGTTATAACGTTAAAAACGTGAAAAATATTCTGCAAGGCAGTTGGGTTATCAAAATTTTGTTCAAAAAAAAATGTATTTTTGCGCATCATAATATTTCATTAATTTTTTTTATATATCAACCAATAATAACATGGGAAATAAGATTACGAATATCTGCTGTATAGGTGCAGGATATGTGGGAGGCCCCACGATGGCAGTAATAGCCGCAAAGTGTCCACACATTAAAGTAACCATTGTTGATTTAAATGCTGCGCGTATTGCAGCATGGAATGATGAAAATTTAGATAATCTTCCGGTTTATGAGCCGGGCCTTGCAGAGATAGTTTCTCAGGCAAGAGGGCGTAACCTTTTCTTTACTACCGAGGTAGAAAAAGCTATAGACGAAGCCCAAATGATATTTATATCTGTAAATACCCCTACAAAAACATACGGTTTAGGTAAAGGCAAAGCTGCCGACCTTAAGTATATTGAACTTTGTGCAAGACAAATTGCCGCAGTTTCTAAAAATGATAAAATTGTTGTAGAAAAATCTACCCTGCCTGTGCGTACTGCAGAGGCTGTAAGGAGTATTCTTGATAATACCGGTAATGGAGTAAAATTCCAGATACTGTCTAACCCGGAGTTCCTTGCAGAAGGTACAGCGGTAGAAGATTTGCTAAGCCCGGACAGGGTACTTATAGGTGGTGACACTGATGAGGAAGGCCAGGCTGCTATAAATGCACTCGCAGATGTTTATGCAGAGTGGATACCAAGGGAGCGCATACTTACTACTAATGTTTGGTCGTCTGAGCTGTCTAAACTTACAGCAAACGCGTTCCTTGCGCAAAGGGTTTCTTCTATAAATGCAATGTCTGAACTTTGTGAGAAAACAGGAGCCGATGTTAATGAGGTAGCACGTGCTATTGGTATGGATAGCCGAATAGGCTCTAAGTTCCTTAAAGCGTCTGTAGGTTTTGGCGGGTCATGTTTTCAAAAGGATATCCTTAACCTTGTTTACATAGCTAAATCGTATGGCTTAAATGAGGTTGCAGACTATTGGGAGCAGGTTGTTATAATGAATGACCACCAGAAAGTACGCTTTGCTGCAAATATTGTAAAAACACTTTACAATACGGTATCGGGTAAAAAAATAGCATTTTTAGGATGGGCATTTAAGAAAGATACTAATGATACGAGAGAGTCTGCTGCTATACAGGTAGCTGACGAATTACTATACGAGCAGGCAAATCTTGCAATCTTTGACCCTAAAGTGGAGGAAGAAAAAATACAGGCCGATCTTAATTATCTTGATACAAGGAGTAAGGAAGAGAACGAGAAGTTAGTATCTACATATCAGGATCCTTATGAGGCTTGTAAAGATGCACATGCTATCGCTGTACTTACAGAATGGGATGAGTTTAAAGAGTACGACTGGAAACGTATTTACGACAATATGAAAAAACCTGCTTTTGTATTTGATGGCAGGGCAATATTAGATGGCAAGAAACTTACAGATATAGGCTTTGTTTTCCATGTTATAGGTAAATAACAATTATAGTGTACTATTTAAGAGGTGTAATTAAGAATGAAAAATATACTTATTACCGGTGGAGCCGGATTTATAGGTTCTCATGTGGTAAGGCAATTTGTAAACCAATGTCCTGATTATAACATTTATAACCTGGATGCCTTAACCTATGCCGGTAATCTCGAAAATATTAAAGATATACAGGATAGTCCTAATTACACTTTTATAAAAGGCGATATAACAGATAATACACTTGTAGAAAGTATATTTGACGAATTTCGTTTTGATGGAGTTATACATCTTGCGGCAGAGTCACACGTAGATCGCTCAATAACCAACCCGTTGGCCTTTGTAACAACAAATGTTATTGGTACCATGAACCTGCTTAATGCTTTTAAAAGCTTATGGGCCGGGAAATGGGAGGGTAAAAGGTTTTATCATATAAGTACTGATGAGGTATACGGAACGTTAGGTGCAGAAGGACTGTTTACAGAAACAACACCTTATGCACCTAACTCTCCTTACTCGGCCTCCAAGGCGTCGTCAGACCATTTTGTGCGTGCCTATGGCGAAACGTATGGCTTGCCATATGTTATCACAAATTGTTCTAACAATTATGGGCCTAATCATTTTCCTGAAAAGCTAATACCTCTTTTTATAAACAATATTATAGAGAACAAACCTTTGCCGGTTTATGGCAATGGGAAGTATACCCGCGACTGGCTTTTTGTTAAAGACCATGCTGTGGCGATAGATATTGCCTTTCATAAAGGAAAAGATTTTGAAACATATAACATAGGCGGTTTTAACGAGTGGCAAAATATAGATCTTGTAAAGCTTCTCTGCACCATCATGGATGAAAAGCTGAAGAGGGAAAAAGGCACAAGCGAAAAGCTGATAACTTATGTGACTGACAGGCCCGGGCATGATTTAAGATATGCAATAGATGCCTCAAAAATTAAAAGAGAATTGGGATGGGAGCCATCGGTCACTTTTGAGCAGGGACTGGATATAACGGTAGACTGGTTTTTAGAAAATGAAGAATGGCTCAAGAACGTTACATCGGGCGATTATACAAAATATTATGAATTGCAGTATCCGCATAACAATGCTTAATAAATAAGGTTGATGAAAGGAATAATATTAGCCGGAGGCTCTGGTACAAGACTACACCCGCTTACATTATCTGTAAGTAAGCAGTTAATGCCTATATATGATAAGCCAATGATTTATTATCCTTTGTCTACCCTGATGATGGCAGGTATAAAAGAAATCCTGATCATTTCTACCCCTAAAGACCTCCCGTTATTTAAAGACCTCCTTGGAGACGGTGTAAAGTACGGCTGCCGTTTTGAGTATGCGGTACAGGAACACCCTAATGGCCTTGCTGAAGCTTTTATTATAGGCGCGCCATTTATTGGTAACGATAAAGTGGCACTTATACTTGGCGATAATATTTTTTATGGCAGCGGCCTTGCTAAATTATTACAAAGCAACAGCAATCCTGACGGCGGCGTTATTTATGCCTACCATGTGCACGATCCTGAACGTTATGGTGTTGTAGATTTTGATAAAGAAGGCAATGCAGTCTCTATTGAAGAAAAGCCCGAAAAGCCTAAGTCGAGCTACGCTGTTCCTGGTATTTATTTTTATGATAACGATGTCGTAGCAATAGCCAGGGATATTAAGCCCAGCCACAGGGGAGAACTTGAAATTACCGATATAAACAAAACCTATTTAGAAAAAGGCAGGCTAAAAGTGAGTATTTTAGACCGGGGTACAGCATGGCTGGACACCGGTACCTTTCAATCGCTAATGCAGGCCGCGCAGTTTGTAGAAGTCATAGAAGAAAGACAGGGCCTGAAAATTGGCGCTATAGAGGGTGTTGCTTACGAAATGGGATATATAGATGAAACCCAGTTTAGGGCGCTTTGTCAGCCACTGTTAAAAAGTGGTTATGGGTCTAAGCTACTGTCTTTAATAGAGACTAAATAAGATTAAAGAGAATAAAATACAAGAAGAATATAAAGAAATTGTTAGAACAACTTATTAAATCTGATAAGAATGAGTAAAATTACACATGTCATCCTTACGGGAGGCGTTGGGAGCCGATTATGGCCTCTATCCAGAAAAAGCCAGCCAAAACAGTACCTTCCCCTTTTTGAAGGCAAGTCGCTTTTTGAAATGACGGCAGAGCGTAACAGTGCAGTTGCAGAGAAATTAATAGTAGTAGGGAGTAAAGATAATTGCCACTTAAGCAGGAATATTCTTGAAAATTCTGGTGTTAAGTACTTAGATATTGTTGAGGCTGTACCAAGAAACACTGCGGCCGCAATAGCATTTGCTGCTTTTGCATCAGAACCGGATGACATTCTAATCATAACGCCGTCCGATCACGTAATTGATGGAGAAAGCACTTATGCACAGGCAATAAGTGATGCAGTAGAGAAAGCAAAACAAGGGTTTATTGTAACTTTTGGTGTGCACCCTACAAAGCCTGAAACAGGCTATGGTTATATAGAGCACAAGGGGGATGAGGTTGTTTCATTTCGTGAAAAACCAAATTTAGTAACCGCTCAGGATTTTATAGACAGGGGCAACTTTTTATGGAACAGTGGTATGTTTTGCTTTAAAGCAAGTGTACTGCTACAGGAATTAAATGCATACCAGCCTGAAGTTTACGAAAAGTCGCTTATAGCGTGGAATGCTGCGCAGGATGGAAGACTTGATGAAGCTTTATCTATGGATATTCCTTCGATTAGTATTGACTATGCCGTAATGGAGCGAAGCAAGAAAATTAAGGTAGTTCCTGCAATTTTCAGCTGGTCAGATCTTGGCTCTTTCGATTCAGTTTACGATTACTTAAAACTAAAAGGACATAGTGTAGACGATTCCGGCAATATGGTTATAGGTAACGATAATTACACTGCGTTTTTAGGCCTTGAAAACACAATATTTGTTTATACAGATACTGCAAACCTTATACTGCACAAAGAGCATTCTCAGGAAGTAAAAAATGTTTACAACCACCTCGAGAAAAATAAGCCGCACTTATTATAATATACAGCCTGCCTAAACGTAAAGGTATACGATTATTTATGAGCTTAGCTTATAAAAATCATGACCTGTAACATTTTAGGCAGGCTTTTTACATTTTTTGTTATTTGCATTAGGATGCTGTTCTTTGCAATATTAATTGTAATTTTTGTGCAAATTAATAATTCAGTAATTGTCGAGTCTTTTTAAACGTGGATCAGGATACTTTAACTCAGTAAAATGGGGAAGCTATGCAATAGCTATAAGTTTATTCAGGCAATTATGCCTTGTGCCGGTATTCATAATTGCGATAGGCGATGTAGGCTATTCCTTTTGGATACTATTGTCAACATTAGTAACCTTATTAACTGCTCTAAATTTAGGTCACTTACATTACTCTTCAAACCTTATCAATATCAATTACCATATAAACGGTAATGCAGATGACGAGGTAGAAAGAATTCAGGGTGCAAATTATATTTATATAATAGTACAATTAGCAATAGGGCTACTGTTTTGTACTACACCCGTACTATCATTTATTACAAGTTTTTCTCAAAGTTACATCCAGGAGCACCATGCCGGGCTGAGTTTTTTTTTGCTACTTACCGGTAGGATCTTTTATCAATATTCCGGCTCTTTTATATTGCGCTTACTCGAACCCCTTGGCCGTATTGATACTGCTTTGAAATATCAGGCTATAGGAGAGCTTATAGATTTTGTAACCATCCTGGCAGCAGTATTTTTTACCCGCAGTATTTTCTTTACCTGTGTAGCTGCTTGTATATCAAACATTGTATTTAGTGCTGCTATAGTTGTTTTTGTAAGTAAAAATGTGCCTTTCAAGATAGCAGTTAGAAAGTTGAATCTTAAAAAATCGTATCGTTTTATAAAAAGTTCCTTTTCGTTAAACAGCAGTTTTTTAATAGAGCGAGCTTATGATACAGGACTAAACCTTATTGTTGTAAGAGTCTTTGGTACCTCTATACTACCTGTGTTTACTACAAGCAGGATACTTACAAATATCTTTTACAGGGTTTGCTGGGTTTTAGTTATACCATTATTTCCTGATATTCAAAAAAAGTTTGCGCTTAAAGAATATGGTTATATAGTGGATAGGATAAAAATATTCTGGAGTATTTTATCCATACTCATAGTATTCGGAGTAACGGTATCACTGCCCTTTCTTCCTTACATCTATTCGTTATGGACCCATAATAAACTTGGGTTTAATCTTTACATAGTGTCTTTTTTGTTTATGGCAGTGTCGTTTCAAAATTTTGGGATGATTATAAACGAGTTTTTTAAGAAGACTAACTTCTCTAAACAAATACTTGTATTAAATACAATAAAATCGGTAGTTACTATTGTTGCCATTGTCGTTTTTGGCTGGCTTATGTATACACCCGGTATGGGTTTAGCTTTAGTAATAGGCGAGTTGCTATGCCTTGTTTATAGTATGCAGGTGTTAACCGGTATTTTTAAGGGTAACATTAGTTGGCCTGTAGTGGGTACTTACATAATGCCAATATTTTTGTTTTGTGTGTCGTTACTATTTTATCTTTGGCAACTAAACTATTGGGCATTTGCTATTTTTAATAGCATGATCATTATTTATTGCGTTTATAAAAACAATAACTTTAAGGGCCTGAAAGAGATTTTAAAACATTAAGTGCCTCCTTATAAAATTGCTATGCCTATATTTTGCTTTTGCTGGTTTTTACTGTTGTATTCGTCTGCTTTTATCTGGGCAAAGAACAAAGATTTTTTTTCGCCGGTAAGGTTTGTAGCTACAAAGTATGCGTTGCTTAATCTTTGTTTTATACTTTTTGTGTGTATATACCCTTCTGGGTTTTATAAGCAAATTTTAACGGTGTGTAATGTAACGCTGGACCAGGCCTTCCTTCAATATACCATTGTGCAGACTGTAGCATTTATATCATTAATGGCGGGAATTACATTGTTTAGTAAAAAACAGGAAAATGTAAGTCCGCAAATTAATCAATACAACTATCGTTGGCTAAAAAATTTATCGGTCATTTTCTTTGCGATCGGATGTACTGTATACGGCATATTTTTAAACAGGATAGGAGGTTTGGTTTTTCTTCTTACTCATCTTAATAAAAGAATCCAACTGCAGGGTAACCAATACATTCTCAATTTGCTGCCGCTATTAGTAATATCGTGCATCATGCTGCTGCTATGTATAAAATTAAAGAACAAGGTAATCGATAAGGTTTTACTCGTCTTATTTTCTTTAGCGACCTTAGCAATATTTACCTCATTTGGGAGTAGAGAAAGCTCTTTGATATTTATAATAACACTTATAGTAGCTGCAAATTATATTATAAGGCAATTCAGGCTGGATTTTAAAAATCTTGCAGTGCTTGGTGTATTAGGCTTCTCTCTGTTTTTTTACATTATTATAATACCTGTAATAAGAAGTAAGTCTGAACTTGAGCAAAATCCCAGCACTAAGGTTGTAATGAGGAACTTTGTGTATAATATATCATACACCTATATAGATGTTTTTGCGGCAAATTACTATAACCGCGATAACGCATGGTATCTCGATGGTTTTTTTGATCCGGTAACGGCCTTATTTGCAGATAATGACAAGAGTATGATACCGCAGGTAGATCAGGGGGTGTACTTTAATAGTATTGTGATCCTTCAAAAAGATTTGCGGCCACCGCTGCCCCGAAAACAGCTCTCTACAACATCGTGGCCTACAGAGAACTTTGGCTTTGCATATGCTAACTTTCTGCTTCCGGGAATTGTTGTGTTCTTTTTTTTACAGGGAATGGTCTTTTCATATACTTACCGGGCCTTAAAGAACGATATTTACAATCCTTTGCTTGTTGTAGTATACGTTTTGGTAATATTTACATTTAATTTCAGCAGCCTGCGGCTTGCCGGATTTATTAAAACACTGCCGCTTATTTACCTGGCTTACATTATGTTTAACAGGTTTGTAAAGTCTAAAAGCTTTAAAAATAGCATTAAAATAAACATTTGATATAAATTGAATGTTAATTTCTTTAGCCTTTGATAATTGTTTACCCGGTTATAAAAGCTGACTGCTATTTTCATTACTCCAAAACATATAATTCATATTATCTGGCTGAGTGTAGATTTTTTGTTAGGTATATGTTATTTTATCAGCGCAAACGTTTAACTTTAACTTAAAAAATTAAATTATTATTAGGTGTAGCTTCGTTGTCTAAATTTTAGTACATTTGCCAATTCAATTATTCGGGGTTTCAAGGCTCTTTACGCATTAATTAATATACTATTAAAGAACGATGAACAAGGATACAAAAATTTATATTGCAGGTCATAAAGGAATGGTAGGTAGTGCTATATGGCGAACATTAACTGCAAAAGGATATACTAATCTTGTGGGTTCGTCAAGTAAAGAACTCGATTTAAGAGAGCAGCAGGCTGTGAGGGATTTTATTGCAAAAGAAAAACCCGAAGTAATTATAGATGCCGCCGCACGCGTAGGTGGAATATTAGCTAATAACGATTATCCTTATCAGTTTTTAAGCGAAAACCTTCAGATTCAAAGCAATCTTATAGATTCAGCGCTAAAAAACGATGTCGAGAAATTTATATTTTTAGGTAGTTCGTGTATTTATCCTAAACTTGCCCCTCAACCATTAAAAGAAGAATACCTGCTTACAGATACCCTTGAGCCTACAAACGAGTGGTATGCCATTGCAAAGATTACCGGCGTAAAGGCTTGCCAGGCAATTAGAAAGCAGTTTGGTAAAGACTATGTAAGCATGATGCCTACTAACCTTTACGGTACACACGATAACTTCGATTTAAACACATCTCACGTATTGCCGGCAATGATGCGCAAGTTTCATGAGGCTAAAGAGAACGGGCATGCGCCTGTTACCCTATGGGGCAGCGGAACCCCAATGAGGGAATTTTTATTTGTAGATGATATGGCAAAAGCTGTAGTTTTTGCTTTAGAAAATAAACTTCCTGATTATTTGTACAATGTGGGTACCGGCGAAGACCTTACAATTAAACATCTTGCAGAAACCATTCAGAAAATAACAGGTCATAAGGGCGAGATTATTTGGGATAGCACAAAGCCAGATGGTACTCCACGAAAACTTATGGATATATCTAAAATGCATGAGCTTGGCTGGAAACACGAATTAGACTTAGAAGAAGGCATTAGTAAAACCTACGAGTGGTTTTTACAAAATATAGACAACGTAAAGAAAGTAACGATATAACGGCAAAAACAGAATATTTTTATATGAAAACAGCTTTAATAACTGGGGTAACAGGACAAGATGGATCTTATCTGGCTGAGTTGCTATTAGAAAAGGGTTATACGGTACACGGTATTAAAAGGAGATCTTCTTCCTTTAATACACAGCGTATTGACCACTTATATATAGACCAACACGAGCGACATGTAAACTTTAAATTACATTATGGCGATTTAACAGATTCGACTAACCTTATACGAATTATCCAGGAAGTTCAACCAGACGAAATTTATAATCTGGGTGCAATGTCTCATGTAAAAGTATCGTTTGATTCGCCGGAATATGTTGCAAACGTAGATGGTATAGGAACTTTAAGGATACTTGAGGCGGTAAGGATATTAGGCCTTGAAAAGAAAACAAGGATATACCAGGCATCTACATCCGAATTGTATGGCGGACTGGCAGAAAATAAGAACGAAAAAGGTTTTTATGATGAAAACTCGCCTTTCTACCCAAGGTCTCCATACGGTGTTGCTAAAATTTACGGATTTTGGATTACTAAGAACTACCGTGAGGCTTATGATATGTATGCTTGTAACGGAATTTTATTTAATCACGAATCTCCAAGACGAGGTGAAACTTTTGTAACAAGAAAAATTACAATGGCCACAGCGGCTATTGCACTTGCTAAACAGGATTGCCTTTACTTAGGAAATTTAGATTCGCAACGTGACTGGGGCCATGCAAAAGATTATGTAGAGGCTATGTGGAGGATTTTGCAGCAGGATATTGCCGAAGATTATGTTATTGCAACAGGGGTTACTACATACATTCGTGATTTTGTAAGAATGTCTTTTGCAGAGGTTGGTATAACGCTAAGTTTTAGCGGTCAGGCAGAAAATGAAGAAGGTACAGTAGAATCTGTAAATGAAGAAGTATTTACTGCGGCTACAGGTAACACTGTTCCTGAAGGCCTTGTAGGTAAAACTGTTGTTAAAGTAGACCCTACCTATTACCGTCCTACAGAAGTAGATTTGTTAATAGGCGACCCTACAAAATCTAAAACGCAACTGGGCTGGGAGCCTAAATATGACCTTGCAGCACTTTGTAAAGAGATGGTAGCAAGTGATGTTGCGATTTTAAGAAGATAATAAAACGCAGGGGTAACACCTGGCAGGTAGTTGGGTATATAATAATTTTTCGAAAAATTACTACAGCTAATAAACTATATATATATCGTGAAAGATTCCTTAAAGAGTTTTATTAAAAAATATTTTACCAGCTTTAGTTATTTCTATCAAAGGCTGCGCTACAGGATATTTATACGAATGGCCTTAAGTATTGGCGTTGGCGTGCTAGATGGTTTTGGTCTGGCCATGTTTCTCCCGCTATTGCAAATGACCGATGAATCTTCTAAGGCAACTTCTAAGGGACTCGGTAACCTGGGTTTTCTGGTTGACGGATTTAAGGCAGTAGGCCTTGAGCTTAACTTGGTGTCTATTTTATTAATTATGTCACTCTTTTTTTTATTGAAGGGTGGTGCACAATATATAAATAATTTATATGGTGTTACACTGAGACAATTTTTCATCAGGACAGTTAGGGTAAGGTTATCTACTTCCCTAACTCAGATGTCTTACAAAGCGTTTGTAACGTCTGATGCAGGACGCATTCAAAATACAGTTTCAGGGGAAGTAGGTAGAATATCTCAGGCTTATGAAAGTTATTTCACGGCTTTCCAACAGGTAGTTATGATTATTGTCTACATGTTATTTGCCTTTTTCGTAGACGCACAATTTGCCGTTTTAATTTGTATAGGCGGAGGGCTTACAAATCTAATTTTTAGCAGCATTTATAGAGCTACAAAAGCGGCTTCTAAGAGAGTTACTACAGGTGCTAATTCATATCAGAATCTTATTCTTCAGTTTGTTTCTAACTTTAAATATTTAAAAGCAACAGGTTTTATAAAAGAGTATAATAAAAAGCTCGTGGAAAATATTATTGATATTGAAGAAAGTACTCGTAGAGTTGGCGTATTGGGTGCTATTGTGGGAGCTGTTCGTGAGCCGGTCTTAATTATTGTGGTAAGCGCTGTTATTTTTATACAGGTAAAATTGCTTGGTGGATCGATTGGTACTATAATGGTTAGTTTACTTTTCTTTTATCGCGCGTTATCAGCCTTATTGCAAATGCAAACGGCATATAATAACTTCCTTGGAGTTTCTGGTTCTATGGAAAACATGACTGAGTTTGAAAAAGAGCTTAATGCAGCTAAAGAAAAACTGGGTACTGTAACCATTGATGCTTTTACCAAGGAAATAGAATTAAAGAATGCTGTATTTAGATATGCCGAAAACAGTGCTAATATCTTAGATGACATCAATTTAAAAATAATTAGAAATCAGACTATTGCTTTTGTTGGAGAAAGCGGCAGTGGTAAAACCACTCTGGTAAACATAATTGCAGGCTTAATGCCTGTGACAAGTGGTCAAATGACTGTTGACGGTGTAAACGCAGCTGTCTTAAATACAGATTCTTTTCAACGCAGAATAGGGTATATAACACAGGAACCTGTGGTTTTTAATGATACTATTTTTAATAACATAACTCTTTGGGGAGATCCTACGCCCAATAACAAGAAACGTTTCGAATATGCTTTAGAGCAAGCTTCTGTAATTAGCTTTATAGATAACTTACCTGCAAGGGAGGAGACGATGTTAGGCAATAGCGGTATTAATTTGAGTGGTGGGCAAAAACAACGTATATCTATAGCCCGGGAAATTTATAAGAGCGCCGATATATTAATACTAGACGAGGCGACATCTGCCCTCGATTCCGAAACAGAAAAAGCAATACAAAAAGGATTAGAAGGCCTTCACGGCAATTATACAATATTAATTGTTGCCCATAGACTTTCCACTGTAAAAAATGCCGATTGGATAGTTGTAATGGAAAAAGGAAAAATCATTGCCGAGGGCTCATTTAACGAGTTAATAATCACGTCTCCTAGATTTAAAAAAATGGTTGAATTACAGGAAGTGTAATTCAATATAACTATTAGTTTGATAAAATCTACACAAAGCTATATCTATATATGAAAGTATTGCAATTTTGCCGTCAGTTTTCACCTGTTTCACAAACTTTTATATACGACGTTGTATTACAACTTGATGAAATAAAGGTTAATAACGTTATTGCTACTAATGAAATTGTCAATGAAAAAGAAAGGCCTTACAGCAAGGACAAGATTTTGGTTCTGCCTAAAATTAAGCAGAATCCCTTAAAAAAGGTACTCTTGCAGTCTTTATCAAAGATTAAGCTATACGATTATGACTGGTATAATGAAAATATTATTATTAAAACAGAACACTTAGTAAATATTATAAAAAAAGAGGAGCCTCTTGTTATCCATGCTCACTTTGGTAATACAGGGTATGAAATACTTTCTGCAGCTCAGCGCTGCAATGTTCCTTTAATAGTTTCTTTTCATGGCTTTGATGCTTTTCAACTTAGTAGAGATGAGATGTGGATGAATAGGTTAAGAAAGGTTTTTTCTGGAGCTTCCGCCATAACTGTTGTGTCTCAATTAATGAAAGACTTTTTGATTAATTTGGGGTGTGAGGAGTCAAAACTCAAAATTATACACGTAGGAAAAAAAATTGAGCATTACAAGTTTAAAGAAAGGGAACACAGTAAGATAAATAATTTTATTTCGATAGGAAGGCTGACGGAAAAAAAAGGACACGAAGACTGCATTACTGCATTTAGTAAAGCAGTAAAAAAGAATCCTAACCTAACACTTACAATTATTGGCGACGGGGAGCTTAAGGAGGTGTTATTGAAGCAGGTTAAAGATTTGCAACTTGAAAATAATGTAAAGCTTTTAGGGGAAGTTACGCATGATATTACAAAGAAATATTTGTCTGATGCTGATGCATTTATCTTGTGCAGTAAAGTAGCAAAAAACGGAGATCAGGAAGGGATACCTACTGTATTAATGGAAGCTCAGGCATTAGGCTTGCCGTGTATAACTACCTTTCATTCTGGAATACCTGAAGTTATACCTGTAGATAACCACTGGATGCTTTCAAAAGAAGGTGACGCGGATGAAATTGCCTCTAGGATAGAAGCATTAATTAATAGCGATAGTCATGCTGTTAGAAATGCTGTTTTGTTAGGAAGGAACAAAGTGATATCGGATTTTAACCTGGAGACGGAAGTGGAGAAGTTGCGAAAGCTGTATATCTCTTTATCGTAGTATACCATAACTTGGTATTTTGTAGCCACCAGACTTAACGATAACAGGTTTTAAACTGCTACTATTAAAGATTTACAATCAATTTAGATTGACCGTTATGAATATTCCATCTATTTCTATTATCATTCCCACTTACAATGATTGGGCAAGATTGAGTTTGTGTATTACTGCACTAACTAATCAGAGTTGTCCTCAGGAAGATTTTGAAATTATTGTAGTAAACAATAATCCCACTGATAATATTCCGAAGGATTTCTTTATACCACGTAACTGTACTGTGATAAATGAGATTAAACCAGGATCATACTCAGCAAGAAATGCCGCTTTACAAATAGTTAAAGGTTCTATAATAGGATTTACAGATTCTGATTGTATACCGGATAAGGAATGGATTGCAAATGCTATGGTGTTTTTTAATAACGACCCTTACAGTGAGATAGGTATTGTTACAGGAAGAATAAAGTTGTTTTATGTAAATCCTGCAAAACTTACTGCAGCTGAAGTCTTTGAAAAGTATACTGCCTTTCCTACAGAAGCTTATTCAAAAAACGGACATTGTGTAACGGCAAATTGGTTTTCATATAAAAAAGTTTTAGATAAATACGGGCCATTTAATGCTGAGCTAAAATCTGGCGGAGATATGGAACTTTCCGGGATAATATCTAAAAATCATAAAATCGTTTACTCCGAAGCTGTTTTGGTTAACCATCCTGCGAGATACTCAAGCAACGAAATTACCCAAAAGATGACAAGGGTATTAGGTGGTATTTATGAAAAAAAATATAAAAGAAAGGCTGTTCCTTTTGTAAAATGGGTAATAATGAGTGCCTATTACAGGTGGAAGAGCATAATTAAATTTTTTTTTAAAAGGCCTTTAAGTGACTCTCTTAAAATATTGTACATACATAATTGTATAATAGCAGGATCTATAAAAGAAAGTTATAATCTGATTATTAAGAAGCAAGATACTAAGCGTTAAAGTATAAGGGCTGATTTATTTATATTAAAATTACAAACATGAATGATCTTTTAGTTTCAATTATAATTCCTACATACAATAATGCAGATATGATTATTGAGGCATTAGATACAGTGTTTAATCAAACCTATGCCAATATTGAGGTTATAGTGGTAGATGATGGCTCTACAGATGATACTGAGAAAGCACTATTAAGATATATCTCTAGCATACAGGGAGAAAAAAAGATCATTTATCATAAACAGGAAAATTCAGGTGCTCCATCAGCTCGTAATAAAGGCATGGAGATATGTAAAGGTGCGTTTGTGAAATTTTTAGATTCCGACGATGGTCTTTTTGATGAGCATGTAATAGCAAAACAGGTAGATTGTATAGTAAGCGGTGAAAATGATATTGTTTTTGGCAACGAGAATTTCTATTTTAATACATTTACGCAGGAGAACTTTATAAAGAAGAGGGGCAATTTAATAGATACCACTATTCCCGAAACTTTTTTTGCCAATCATCCTATAACATCTGCTTTTATGATTAGAAAAGACAAATTGCAGAGATTTAGCTGGGATCTAACATTAAAATCCGGGCAGGAATTCTTCCTGCTTTTCCAGTTCTATCTCAATAAGTTAAAATTCGGTTATCATAACGACAATGTTGTCAATGTTCGGGTACACAATTCTCCTCACCGAATAAGTAACCAATCGAAAAATAAGAGGGCTCCAAACGATTTAATATTGTTGAGACGTATGAGTGATGAACTAAATAACAATCCTGATGCAAAAAAGTTGTTTTCAAACTCAATGTTAAAGAAATTTATTCCATTAGCATATTCGGCCTATCGATCAGGCGCAGAGCAACAGGCAAGCGAGTCTTTAAAATTTTTGCGAGCCAATTATATTACTAAAGGAACTGATTTTGATTCATACCTTATTCTTAATACTGATAAGTTGGCGCACTTTATGGGGTATGCCATGTATAAGCTATTTACAGCAATTAAAAAATAATCTTATTTAATCAATGTATATCTAATGAATCGCATTTTATCAGAATTAAGGTTATATATATGTAATAATATTATATCTCATTTTCCAAGTGTTACTGTCAGAATGTTTTTCTACAGGAAGGTAATGGGTTTTAAAATAGGTAAAGGCAGTTACATTTTTTTAAATTGCAGGTTCGATTCAACACAACGTTTAACTATGGGATATAGTTCTGTAATTAATGCCGGCTGTAGGATAGACACTCGTGGAAATGTCGTTATAGGTAATAATGTTTCTATATCCGAAGACGTGATTTTGTTGACAGCAGACCATGACATGGATACACCTGATTTTGCGGGACGAAATAGAAACATACGGATTGATGATTTTGCATGGATTGGCACCCGAGCCATTATTATGCCTGATATTGTAGTGGGAGAAGGGGCTGTGGTAGCAGCCGGATCTCTGGTTTCAAAAAACGTGCTGAGCTACAGTGTAGTTGGAGGAGTACCTGCGAAGCATATTAAAGAAAGAAAAAGGCAACAATTTACGTATTCGACATCATACAAACGGTTATTTCATTAGTAATAAATAAAAACATTTCAGATTGCAAAACTAATAATTTTAGTAACTACTGAATATTAAGAAATTAAGCTTGAAAGAGTTGATGATAACATGAAGATACTTTTTATATGTGGCTCTGCAGAACCCGGTAAAGATGGGGTAGGCGACTATACATTACGTTTAGCCGCAGAGTTGGTGCGTCAGGGTCATGCTGTAAAAGTTATTTCGCTTAACGATAAGTTTATAAAAACTAATCTAAATGATAGCCTGTATAAAGATAACATTGTTATAAATGTTTTAAGGCTTTCATATTTAGCCGCGTGGACAGAACGTACAGCAGCTGCTAAAAACTTAATTAATGACTTTAATCCTGACTGGATTAGCCTGCAGTATGTCCCGTTCTCATTTAATGATAAAGGCCTGCCATTTAATTTAGGAACTAAACTTAAAAATATGGGCGGTGAAAGACACTGGCATATTATGTTTCATGAATTATGGGGAGGGATAAACAATAGCAAAGTCAGTACTCTAAAAAGTACCATCTATAATTTTATACAAAAAAAATGTGTTCTTTATAATTTAAATAGTATCAAGCCGGCACTAATAACAACCAGTATAGCGGTGTATAAAGCAAGCTTAAAAAAATATGAAGTAGCCATATTGCCACTTTTTAGCAACATAACTTTTTCAGGAAAAATACCTGTTAATAAAGATGATTTTATAAAGGTTGTTCATTTTGGAACTTTTTCTGGAGACCTTGCAGAGTTTAATACCCAATTACTATGGCTTAGAAATATAGGTGTTAAAATGAGTAAAAAAATAATTTTCACATCAGCTGGCAACGGAGGACAATTTAAGTTACCTTCGCTAATTATGGCAAAAAGCATTTTTAATGAAGAAAATATTTCTGATTTGGGACTGCTGTCTTCGTCTAAAATATCGGATGTTTTAAGTAAATCAGATATAGGGATATCTCGTGCAGACGGTCTTTTGTGGGGTAAAAGTGGTACAACAATGGCAATGCTTGAGCATGGTTTGCCAGTAGTTTTAAAAGGTAAAAGGGAAGAGCTAAATAATTTGGGTTCAAGTTTTAACTATGAATTGCAGCTTTTTTTTCCAGACGATACATTTAATGTTTTACCGCAAAAAAAAGAAGCAGTAAATGCCTTACCAAAAATAGCTCTCCAATTAGTTGAGCTATATAAACATACAAAATAAAGTTATTTAAAATAAACTTAGATAAAATGAAATATTATTACCAGGTTGAAGGCGATTTAAGAAATAATATAGGGGATGTTTTGCAGGGAATGGTTGCAAAAGCTTTTTTGCCTGCTGATGCTGCTGTTGCAGATCGTGAAGACCTTGCTTCATTAGATAAGAATGAGCCTGGCTATCTTGTTGCAAACGGGTGGTATATGCATGCTTTTGACAAGTTTCCGCCACCGCCAAGTGTTACACCCTTGTATGTTTCTGTACACATTGCAAATTCCGGCTTATTGCAAAGAAAAGAAGTTAGGGATCATTTTAAAAACAATGGCCCTATAGGCTGCCGTGACCATAAAACATTAAAATTATTTTTAGGCTGGGGTATACCGGCATATTATTCAGGGTGTTTAACTGTAACGTCTAATAAGCGAGCTGAAATAAACACATCTGGTAAAGGGGAATGCCTGTTAGTAGATAATATTGATCATCCTGTGCCGGATGATGTAAAGGTTAAATTAGAAACTTTGTTAGGAGAAACCTTAACGAGGGTGTCTCATGACCCGCCAGATACTACTGGTACTCTTGAGGAATATGATAAAAAAGGCGAAGCCCACATGGAAATGCTTCTTGAAAGGTATTGTAAAGCCCGTTTGGTTATTACTACAAAAATACATTGTGCACTGCCATGCCTTGGTATGGGTGCAAACGTATTAATTATTCACCCTAACCCTTCAGACCCAAGGTTAGATACCATACGCGAGTTTATAAACGTCATATCTTACGATCAAATTAAAGATATGACATCTGTAGAGCTACCCCAAGTTAATAAAGAGGCACTTAATAATCGCAGAAATTTTTTAAGCACACTGGTTAACAAAGGAGTTAAATCTTTTAAAAACCCTATAGATAATGATCCGGAATACAGTGCCATAAAAAGGAACAGTGTTTTTAAAGCTATCTTTTACAGGCAGGCGGTTAAAGCCATGCTTATATTTAGCAAATCAGAACAGGTAAAACGTGTATACGGACCAGTAAAATAAACAAGACGTATGCAGCCACAAAAAAAGATATTGCTTTATTCTACCCAGTTAATGGAAACAGGGGGTATAGAAAGCCACATAAAAGAATTTATTTCTCAAATGGCTGCACAGGATAATGTTTCTATAGACTTAGTTGTTTTAAATGCAAAGAACTCTCAGGAACAAAAGCAAAATCTTATAAAGCAATGTAAAAGGGCATTTTTGCCATCGTCTAAGTCATTAGTTGGTAAACTTGCGTTAATTGCATTTGTTGCAAAATCCTTTTTTATAAAATATGACGCTCTTTATACTAACGGGCAGGGAGATAGCGTAGATCTTATAAAAAAATTATTTAGGTTTAAAAAATGGGTACACCATCACCATACATCCGGCGATGATGCAGACCAACAAACCTGGAGTGAGAAGTATAGGAAATCATTAAAGGAATCGGATATTCTTGTGGCGTGTTCTAAAAAGAATGCAAAAGATATGCAGGGTGTACTTAAAAGAGATGTTATAACCATACCATGTTTTTCCAGGAAGATAGTATTAGATACACCGGTTAACGACAGCCAGGATACAAAAAAAGTTAACTTGGGTTATTATGGCCGCCTTATACCCGAAAAAGGTATAGATTTGTTATGCCGCCTAAGTAACGAAGCGTCTTTGAGCAATGTAAGTCTGCATATATGGGGCGAAGGTGAAATGTATCCGGAATCTTTTTTTACAAAGTTTCCTAATATAAAGTATCATGGCCAGTTTAACGGGCAAAAAGAACTTAAGAGTGTACTACAAAAAATAGATGGTTACCTTTTATTATCTGTGCATCCCGAAGGTTTGCCTATTAGCTTACTCGAAATTATGAGTGCGGGCATACCATGGATGGCTACAAATAAAGGGGGAATAAGTGATATCACCTGTGACCCTGTGGCTACAAGAATGTTGCAGTCTTTAGAACCGTATGATTCTTTAAAAGAGCAAATAATAGAATTTGCAGATGATATTGCAACGGGAAAAATAGATAAAGAAAAACAAATAAGGCTTTATGATACAAAGTTTGCGCCCAATGTATTAGTAAAACAATGGGGTAATATTTTGTTTAACAATTAGTATTCATGATCATTCTTTCACATCCGTTAGGAAATCAGAACGTAAGGGCAGCGTTGCGCGGCTTTAAAGATGCGGGCCTGCTAAATGCTTTCAGCACAGGTATTGCCTCGTTTCCGGGCAGTTTATTATATAAGCTGAGCAATACCATTAAACCTTTGCACGAAATAAATAAAAGAAGTTTTGATGCTGACTTAAGACCTATTACATACGCAAAACCAGGCATGGAGCTTGCAAGACTTGTGGCTATGAAAGCTGGCTTTACAAGCCTTGTAGCGCACGAAACCGGTATACTGAGTGTAGATAAAGTGTGCCATGATATTGATGCCTTTACGGCCAAATTAATTACTAAAAAGAAGCTAAAAGGCCTTAAAGCAGTTTATGCTTACGAAGATATAGCCCTCGAAACTTTTGAGCAGGCAAAAAAACAAGGTTTAGTCACCCTTTATGACCTTCCCATAGGGTATTGGCGTGCTGCAAGAACATTAATGCAGGGCGAAATAGACCAAAGGCCGGACTGGGCATCTACCATGGTAGGTTTCTTAGATTCTAAGGAAAAGTTAGACAGAAAGGATAACGAATTAAAACTTGCAGACCATATATTTGTTGCAAGTTCATTTACTGCGCAAACATTGTCAGAATATCCCGGGCAATTGTCAAAAATATCAATTATACCATATGGGTTTCCTAAAGTGTATGATGAAAAAACATATAGTAATGATTATACAAAACCTTTAAAAGTTCTATTTGTTGGCGGATTATCGCAAAGAAAAGGAATAGCAAATTTATTTGAAGCCGTAAACCATTTTGGTACTCATAAAATAGAGTTAACCGTTGTAGGAAGAAAAGCAGCCGAAGGATGTGTACCGCTAAACAATGGCCTTGCTAAATGCAATTATATACCAAGCCTGCCGCACTCTAAAATTTTAGAGCTTATGCAAACGCAGGACGTGTTTATTTTTCCATCGCTGTTTGAAGGCTTTGGCCTTGTCATTACAGAGGCAATGTCTCAGGGGCTGCCGGTAATAACAACAGAGCGTACCATTGGGCCGGATATTATTAAAGATAAAGAAAATGGATGGATTGTTAAGGCGGGTTCTACAGAGTCGATAATAGAATCGTTAGATAGTATTTTGAATGATAGGTCGCAACTTAAAAAGTGTGGCGAAGCAGCACTGCAAACTGCAAGGCATAGACCTTGGGAAAAGTACGGACAGGAGCTTGCCCAGGCAGTTAATGCTATTGTGAAAAAATAAGAATGGAGGGAATCAGGCAAGAAAGTTACTAAATTAACACTACCTGAAAATGTAAATTACATAAAGTATTTAGTTTGAATAAAACAAATTTTAATGCGCGGAGCGCAAAGCCATTAAATCCATCGCTTGTCTTTGAAAGACAGCGCGATATTAATATGATAAAAAAATGTATCTGGATATATTTTTTTCTTGTAATATTTGAAGGCGCATTAAGAAAATGGTTTTTGCCATTTTTATCTACCCCATTATTGGTAGTAAGAGAGCCATTTGTTATTTATGCTGTTTATCTTGGTATAAAAAACAAGTTATTTCCAAATTCTATGTTCTTGATTTTATTTGTATTTATAAGTATTATAGGCGTCTTTGCAGCAATTTTCTTCGGGCATGGTAATTTAATTGTTGCATTATTTGGTGCCAGGATATTTTTGTTACACATACCCTTCATGTTCCTTATGCCTGAGATATTTAGTAAGGATGACCTCGCTGTGCTCGGTAAACATATGTTGTGGATTTCTATACTGATGACCGTTATTGTTTTTCTTCAGTTCAATTCTCCCCAGTCTGCCTGGATAAATGCAGGTGTGGGTGGAGATGAGGCAGGTGCAGGATTCTCAGGCGCAATGGGATACATGCGTCCTCCGGGCACTTTCTCATTTACTAATGGTCTTACAGGTTTTTATTCGTTTGCAGCGCCATTCATCGCTTTTTTTTGGTTATCACCTCAATATAAAATCAATAAGATATTGCTCGCCGCTGCAACTATCAGCCTTATAATTGCCGTTCCTTTATCTATTAGCCGAGCATTGTTTTTTAATGTAGGTCTTGTGGCTTTATTCACGATATTCATATCTATTAGAAATCCTAAATTTTTATCCAGAATATTACTGGCTGCGGTAGCTTTTGTTGTTATTTTTATGGTATTGTCGCAACAGGAAAGTTTCCAATTATCTATAGATGTTTTTACAACACGTTTTGAAGTGGCAAACGATTCTGAAGGTGGTCTTGAAGGAGTTTTTATAGATCGTTTTTTAGGAGGAATGGTTAAGGCTCTGTCTTCCTCTGCAGACATTCCCATTTTTGGTTACGGTATTGGTATGGGATCTAACGTAGGGGCAATACTTCTTTCCGGCAGTAAAACCTTCCTGCTTCCTGAAGGAGAATGGGGGAGGGTTATTGGAGAACTTGGAATTCTAATGGGTTTCATAGTTGTAATAATGCGTATTCTTATTGCTTTCGGTCTACTATCTCAATCATTTAATATGCTTGCTAAAAAATATACATTGCCATGGTTATTAATGAGTACAGGTTTTATTGTGCTTTTGCAAGGGCAGTGGGGCCAGCCCACTAATCTTGGATTTTATATAATAACTGCAGGTACATTAATGACTTCTCTCAAAAATAAAAATAATTATTCAGACTAGTAAAAGTAGCTGTAGCTATAGTGGTTTAGTCACTAATAGCATAAACTTAATTAAATGCGCAATAAAACAATACTTATAGATAATTATGTTCCCGACAAGCAGGAGAGCATGAAAAGGTTTGCCAGCATGCTTAAGGAAGGTTTTGAAGAGGCAGGCTTAAAGGTAGATGTTTGGAAACCTATAGTGATTTTTGGATATTTAGCTAAATCGACAGTAAGCGGATATGGTAAATGGTTAGGATATATTGATAAATGGGTTCTTTATCCTATACTACTTTTAATTAAAACCAGTGTTAGTGGCAATCAGGTATACCATGTTTGCGATCATAGTAACGCGCCATATTTAAAATTTTTGCCTAAAAAAAGGACCAGTATAACTTGTCATGACGTGTTGGCAATACGTGGTGCTCTCGGTCATAAAGATGCTTACTGCGACGCTTCGGCGGCGGGAAAAGTTCTGCAAAACTGGATACTCAAGAATTTGCTGAAGGCAAGTAAAATAGCTGCTGTATCCCTGCTTACTTACGATCAGTTAAAAGAATTAAATAACGGCGTTGCAAAACCTCAATGGCAAGTAATACATAACGGCTTTAATGCGGGATTTAAACCCCTGGCCCGCGAAGCCTGGGCGGCCACACTTGTTAAGAATAATTACGAAAAACTAACTACGACTAAATATATATTTCATGTAGGTTCTGGCTTGCCTAGAAAGAACAGGCAGATGCTTTTAGAAATGGTGGCGAAGCTGGACACAAAGTGGGACGGTTTAATATGTTTTGCAGGACAGCCTATGGACCATGACTTACTTGCATTATGCAGTAAATTAAAGTTGAATGACAGGGTAGTGGAAGTTGTTAATCCTAACCATGAGTTATTGGAGGCACTGCTCAACGGCGCCGAAGCTTTTGTATTCCCTTCTTTTTCAGAAGGTTTTGGATGGCCGGTCATCGAAGCTCAGGCATGCAAAACGCCTGTTTTGGCGAGTAACTTAAGACCAATGCCCGAGGTAGGTGGTGCCGCAGCAATATATGCAGACCCTTATGATCCTGCCGACTTTGCAAGGGGCTTTTTAGAATTGAAGCAACCGGAAGTGAGACTTGGTTTAGAGACGTCCGGCTTAGAAAATATTAAGCGTTTTGAAACTAGAATTATGATGGCGGCCTATTTGAAATTAATAGAAACTAACAATTAATGAAAAAAGTACTGCAATTATTTATATTCATAATGCCTATGGTCTTAAAAAGGCCGTTGCTAAAAGCATTCTTTAAATACGATATACATAAAACTGCCCGTATAGGCTTGTCCTGGATTTTTCCTGACAGGTTGATTATGGGTGCAAACAGTTCGATAGGCCATTTTAATACGGCTGTGCATCTTGATGAAATTGTTATGAGCGAAGATACTTCTATTGGCAGGGGTAACTGGATTACCGGATTTTCATCGGGCACGCAATCAAAGCATTTTGCGCATCAGCCTGACAGGAAATCAACGTTGTTCATTGGTGCGCACAGCGCTATCACAAAGAATCATCATATAGACTGCACAAGCCCTATAACGATAGGCAGGTTTGTAACGGTTGCGGGTTACAGCTCGCAATTTATTACACACTCTATAAATGTATATGATAACAGGCAGGACAGCAAACCCATATCTATAGGCGATTACTGTTTTGTAGGTACAAATGTAGTTGTGTTAGGAGGGTCAAGCCTGCCGGCATATTCAGTTTTAGGAGCCAAGGCCCTGCTTAATAAATCTTTTACTGAGGAATGGAAGCTTTATGGAGGCAATCCTGCAAAATTAATTACCGATATTAGCAAAGATGCAAAGTATTTTAGCAGGGATACCGGCTTTGTAAATTAATTTCATTCAGTAAACTTAATAGAATACAAAAAAATAATAAGGAATGAGAATTTTAAATGTAATAGCATCAATGGATCCTGAGAATGGCGGCACCAGCCAGGGGCTTCGAAACATTATCCCTGCGCTGCATAATATTGGCGTAATTAATGAAGTAGTGTCTTTTGATGATCCGGCTTCTGCATTTATTGCTCATGATGACTTTGATACCCACGCTATAGGGCCCGCTAAAGGACCTTATGCCTACGCCGAAAGATTGAAGCCATGGCTTATGGAAAACTTCAGCAGGTTTGATGCTGTAATTATTCATGGAGTGTGGCTGTACAACAGTTTTGGTACATATTCTGCCTGGAAGAAATTTAAAAGGAGCAATGCGGCCGCGCCTAAATTGTTTTTAATGACGCACGGCATGCTCGATCCATATTTTCAGAAGGCAAAAGAAAGAAGGGTTAAAGCAATACGCAACTGGCTATTCTGGAAACTGTTTGAAAATAAAGTTATTAATGGCATAGATGGTATTTTGTTTACTTGCCAGGAAGAATTATTATTAGCCAGACAACCTTTTAAACCCTACCATCCTGCCCGCGAACTAAATGTAGGGTATGGAATTCCTTTAGTGCCGGAGTTTAGATCCGCTATGAAAGCTGCCTTTGGAGAAAAATGCCCTGAGGTAGGTAATAAACCTTATTTGCTTTTTATCAGTAGGGTGCACCCTAAAAAAGGTGTAGATATTTTGATAAAGGCCTATTTGCATTTAAAGAAAAATCATGATTTACCAGCGTTAGTCATTGCCGGCCCCGGGTTAGATACCGATTACGGGAAAGAGATACTTAATTTAGTGGGAAATAATAAAGATATTATTTTTCCCGGTATGATAAGCGGCGATTCTAAATGGGGCGCTTTTTATGGCTGCGAAGCTTTTATACTACCCAGCCACCAGGAAAACTTTGGTATAGCGGTGGTAGAAGCTATGGCATGTTATAAACCGGTTATTATAAGCCAGCAGGTTAACATATGGAGAGAAATACAAGATGGTAATGCAGGCATAATAATTAATGATGCCGAAGCAGATATAATTAAAGGTTTGCAAAAATGGATTGCGTTAACTGATGGACAAAAAAATGAAATGGGTGCGAATGCATATGCGACCTTTATGAAACATTTTTACGTAGACCAGGCAGCTCTAACTTTGCAAAAAACCATAGAAAATGTAAAAAATGGTAAATAAAGATACACATACAGGACCATCATTCTCGTTATCTAACCGTTTGGCCCGTGTTGTATGGTCTGTGGTATATTTAATTTTATTTAAATACTCCCCACGCCCCTTGCACGTGTGGCGGTCTTTTATACTAAGATGTTTTGGCGCAAAAGTAGGGAAAGGGGTACATGTGTATCCGGGAGTGATAATATGGGCACCGTGGAATCTTGTTTTAGAAGATGGATGTGGCATTGCCAGCGGTGTAAACCTTTATTCGCAGGGGCTCATTACGGTAGGTAAGAAAGCAGTTATATCGCAGGGTAGTTACATATGTACCGGCACCCATGATTATACAGATAGTGGTTTTCCGCTCTACACGTTGCCTATAGTAATAGGAAGCAACTCATGGATTGCAGCAGGGGCTTTTGTACATCCAGGTGTTACCATAGGTGAAGGTTGTGTAATTGGAGCACGATCTGTAGTAACCAGGAATATGCCAGAATGGACCGTTTGCGCAGGCTTTCCGTGCAAAGTGCTTAAAGAAAGGGTTTTAGAAAAGTAGTACATGAACAAAATATGCTTAATACCGAAAATAGAATTGGAATTATTATACGTTTGTCCCTTTTGAAGTTTTAGATAAAATTTCCTTTGCTAATTAAATGTATCATTGGTTTTTAATTTCGCATGCTAATTATTTAGACTTTATTCTAAATTTATTTGTGAGCTTTTTTCTTTACAGTAGTATATGTATTTTGTTGAATGGGTTTTGTATATTAAAATTAACAAAGCTTTTATAAGTAAATATTATCCAAAAACAGGTTTTAAAGCGTAGATGATTAATTTTCATTTTGCAAAAAAAAATATAGTTATGGCAGAAAAGATACCTGTTACGGTTGTTATCCCGGTTAAAAACGAAGAACTTAATATAGTTCACTGTCTGCAGCGCGTATCAGGTTTTAACCAAATAATGGTTATAGACTCTAACAGTACAGACAATACTGCAAATATAGCCCGTGAGCATGGTGTAGAAGTGCACCAATTTGACTGGAACGGGCAGTTTCCTAAAAAGAGGAATTGGGTTTTAAGAAATTTGCCTATTAAAAATGAATGGGTTCTTTTCTTAGATGCAGATGAGTACATGACCGATGAGTTTATTATAGAACTGCAGGAAGCAATTAAAAAACCGGATTATAACGGCTACTGGATTGTTTTTGTAAATTACTTTATGGGCAGGCAATTAAAACACGGCGACCCATTTAAAAAACTCCCATTATTTCGTGTAGGTAAAGGTGAGTACGAGCGCATACAGGAGGACTCATGGAGCCATCTTGATATGGAAGTGCACGAACACCCTATAATTCAGGGTAATGTGGGGAGTTTTAAATCGACAATAATACATAATGATTATAAAGGCCTCGAAAAATATATTACCAGGCATAATGCTTATTCTACCTGGGAGGCAAACCGCTTTATGACGTTGAAAAGAGAAGGCTTTAGTGGGCTTACAAAAAGGCAAAAATTAAAATATAAACTTATGGAATCGGGCTTTTTGCCTATAGTATATTTCTTTGGCTCTTATATATTTAAATTAGGATTTTTAGATGGCAAAGAAGGTTATTTCTTCGCCAAATACAAATCCCACTATTTTTTACAAATTCAAACCAAAATAAAAGAACTACAAAAAATAAAATTATGAAAAAGAGAATACTTGTTACAGGCGGAGCCGGTTTTATAGGTTCGCATTTATGCACAAGGCTTTTAAATGAAGGAAATGAAGTAATTTCCCTGGATAATTATTTTACAGGATCTAAAAAAAATATAGTTCATTTATTAGATAACCCTTATTTCGAAATGATAAGGCACGATGTAACAGCTCCTTTTTTTATAGAAGTAGATGAAATATATAACCTTGCCTGCCCTGCCAGCCCTGTACATTACCAGTACAATCCTATTAAAACTATGAAAACATCTGTAATGGGTGCTATAAACATGCTTGGCCTTGCTAAAAGGGTTAATGCAAAAGTTTTTCAGGCAAGTACAAGCGAGGTTTATGGCGATCCTGCAGAACATCCGCAAAGAGAGTCATATTGGGGTAATGTTAATCCTATCGGTATACGTTCATGCTATGATGAAGGCAAGCGCGCTGCCGAGACATTGTTTATGGATTATCACAACCAAAACGATGTGGATGTTAAGATAGTAAGGATTTTTAATACCTATGGCCCTAATATGAACCCTGAAGATGGCCGGGTGGTATCTAACTTTATCGTTCAGGCGCTTAAGGGAGAAGATATCACTATTTTTGGCGACGGCCAGCAAACGCGTTCATTTCAGTATGTTGATGATCTTGTAGAAGGTTTTGTGAGGTTAATGGCTACTCCAAAGGGCTTTACCGGTCCTGTAAACATTGGCAATCCTTATGAATTTACAATGCTTGAGTTAGCCCAAAATGTTATAGAGCTTACAAATTCTTCATCTAAACTAACGTTTATGCCTTTGCCACAGGATGATCCTAAACAAAGACAACCGGACATCTCTCTTGCAAAAAAAGAACTTGACTGGGAGCCTAAAGTACAGTTAAGAGAAGGATTAGTTAAAACAATTGAATACTTTGACACATTGCTTAAGCAATCGTAGTTTCATAACAAGATAGTGGCGCGAAACATCGGTAACATAATTGAGAAGATAATAGCGCTGGTGTACGTCCTTGTGTTATTATACATCACCATGATGGCTCCTAACCGTTATACGGGTATGTTTGGAATGGATAATATAAACCTGAAGCCGTTCTCGGATAAATGGTTTTATATCGAAAATTTTCAAACACTTAAGCGTAACCAGAGATGGTTTATCATAAAGGAAATGGGTGGTAATTTATTGTTGTTAGTGCCCTTTGCCTGGTTTTACCATACGGTCGTTAAAAACAAGATTGGGCGCGTAAAAATGGGGTTGATAATTGTATTGACAGCACTGTGCATAGAGAATTTACAATACTGGCTGCACATAGGCACTTTTGATATCGATGATATTATATTGAATATTACAGGTGGTTTTGTAGGGGTTTTTTTATTTGAGATATTGCGTAAAAGATAGAACGAAAATGAGGATTTTAATATTTGGCATAAACTATAGTCCGGAACTAACAGGTATAGGTAAATATACAGGAGAAATGGGCAGCTGGCTAGCACAGCAGGGAAATGATGTGCATGTAGTTACCGCTGTGCCTTATTATCCGGAATGGGAAGTGCACGAAAAATACAAAGGAAAAAATTGGCATACTGAGGTTATAGACGGCGCTAAAGTGCACAGGATTCCCCTTTATGTGCCTAAAGAGGTAACATCTGTAAAAAGGATACTCCATGAATTTTCGTTCGTTTTAGGTATTATTCCTATATGGTTTAAATTTTTATTTTCTAAAAGGTTTGATGTCGTTTTTTGTATAGCGCCTCCCTTTCACCTTGGTATATTGCCGTTGCTGTATTCTAAGTTAAGAGGGGTTCCTATGATAACCCATATACAGGACCTGCAGGTAGATGCAGCTAAAGAGTTAGGCATGATAAAGAATAAAACATTCCTTAACATCATGTTCTCTATGGAACGTTTTATATTAAAAAAGAGTACTAAAGTTAGTACCATAAGTCTCGGAATGCAACTCAAGATTAACGGTAAAGGGATAGCCGCTGATAAGCAAATGCTATTTCCTAACTGGGTAGACGAAAATAATATTATGCCATTGCCTAAAGAAAAGTCGCTAAGGGGGGAATTTGGGCTTAGCACTACAGATAAGGTTGTCTTATATTCCGGCAACCTTGGTGAAAAACAAGGCCTTGAAGTAATAATAGATGTCGCAAAGCAGTATAAAGACCGTAGCGATGTGTACTTTCTTATAATAGGTTCTGGCGGAGGTAAGGAGAAATTGGAGCAAATGGCTAAAGATGCTGATCTTGCACAGGTGCGATTCTACCCTTTACAGCCTTACGATAAATTGTCTGCCTTGCTTGCTACTGCCGATGTGCATTTGGTTTTACAAAAAAAATCAGCCGCAGATCTTGTTATGCCAAGTAAGCTTACAGGGATCTTAGCGGCAGGTGGCTGCGCTATTGTTACAGCAGAGCCGGGAACCTCTCTATACGTTATTATCAATCAATACAATATGGGTATCCTGGTAGAGCCGGAGGATACAGATTCTCTTCGTAAAGGAATAGATTATGCCATAAACAACAACCTTGATGCATATAAGGTAAATGCCAGGAAGTATGCTGAGGCTTATTTAAGTAAGGAGAGTATACTATATGACTTTGAAAAACAGTTACAGCAAATTAGTAATTAGTTCAGAATATAATACGATTAAATGTTAAAAAAATAAATAAACGTATGGACTGTTTGGAATTAATTGATGACCTTTACGCACAATTATAGATTGCGTTTTTAAGATCGAACAGTGCTTATGTTGTTAATATTTAAAAATAACGATTAATTAATAAGGATTCTCACTGTAGAATTTTACTGAATTACATATTTCATATTTTTTTTTGTTATTATTTCAAGATGCAACACTATCTCAATAAAATTTCTTTAGTACGATTAATAGCCGACTTATCTGTAGTCGCCTTAACATTTATTGTATGCGTGTACTGTGTACAGCCAGATACGTTTGCTTACCATTTTAAGTCGAAATTCTTTTTGTTAACCATACTTCTGCTGGTTTGGTTCTTTAGTGGCACCTCAAATAAGCTTTATAATGAGCACCGCATAAAACCAGGCTTTTCGCTTGAAATATATAAGACAGTAAAAAGTATTATTATACTTGCTCTTGCAATTGTGGTGTTTTCGTTTTTTTCGCCACATTTCTTACCTACAAATTTTGTGTTTATATATTCGGGCGCATTAATAATATGTTTTGGTACAGAAAAGTATATTATACACCGGTTGGTGTTGTTTTTAAGAAAGCAGGGGTATAACTTAAGGCACGTGATTATATTGGGACACGGCAACACAGCAGACCAATTTCATCAGTTAATAACTAACAATCCTCATTTGGGCTATGATGTTATTGGCTATTTTGATGACGAAATAACAGATGGTAAGATTGGGCCTTATCTTGGTAAAATAGCCGACTTGCAAATGTACCTTAAAACGCGCCCTATAAATGAAGTTATTGTGGCTACTCCGGGTATTACAATTGGAGAAATAGAAGAGATAACCTATGTTGTGGACAAGGCTGGTGTAAGGGTTAGAATAATTCCGGACTTTCACTTTCAGTTCTATAACCGTTATGAGTTTAAACAGTTTGGCAATATACCAACCGTTTCATTACGAAAAGAGCCACTCGAAGAAACGCATAATAAATTTACGAAACGAACTTTTGATATTGTTTTTAGTGCGTTGGTTCTTTTACTTATATGCTCTTGGCTGTACCCATTAATTGCGCTGCTTATAAAAATGAACTCTAAAGGGCCTGTACTTTTTAAGCAAAAAAGGCTGGGCAGAGACCGTAAAGAGTTTTGGTGTTATAAATTCAGGAGTATGTATGTAAATGCCGCTTCGGATAAGCAGATGGCATCTAAGGGCGATTCACGTATTACACCAATAGGCAGGGTTCTTAGAAAAACGAGTCTTGACGAGTTCCCTCAGTTTTGGAATGTATTAAGGGGAGATATGTCTATAGTTGGCCCAAGGCCGCACATGAGCATTCAAAATGAACAATACCAGGAAATTATTAACAACTATCTTGTAAGGCAGCTTATTAAGCCAGGCATAACAGGATGGGCGCAGGTTAATGGCTATAGAGGCGAAATAGAAAATGAATTTGATATCAAAAACCGCGTGGCATATGATATTTGGTACCTCGAAAACTGGAGTTTTTTCCTTGATATAAAAATTGTTTATCTTACTGTCTGGAATATTTTTAAAGGCGAGGATAAGGCCTATTAAAGTTAGCTGATAATTACAAATATTTCAGCTTATAATTTTACTGCTAAAACTCCGATAATTGAAATGGCAAAAAGACTATTTGATATTTTCTTAGCGTTAGCAGGCTTGTTATTTTTCGGATGGATAATATTGTTTTTTGCCTTTGTTATATTAATTACCACCGGTAAAAGTGGATTTTTTGCGCAAACAAGGATTGGGCAGTACGGCAGGAAGTTTACCATCTTTAAACTTAGGTCTATGAACGATGTTAATGGAGAAAAGGTGGTGACAAAACCAGGTCGTTTCATTAGGAAATATAAAATAGACGAGTTGCCTCAATTGTATAATATTCTTAATGGCACTATGAGTATTGTAGGCCCAAGGCCAGACCTTCCTGGATATTATGATTTATTGACGGGTGCTGACAGAGAGTTGCTAAAACTCAAGCCCGGGCTCACGGGGCCGGCAAGCCTTAAGTATGCAAATGAGGAAGAATTACTTGCTACAGTAAAGGATCCTGTATGGTATAATGACAACGTAATTTTTCCTGACAAGGTTAGGATAAATTTAAACTACCAGCAACATCGCTCATTGCTTTTAGATTTGAAACTTATCATGTATACTATCATTGGTAAAAAACCGAATGAGGAGTATTTTCAATAATCTTACATACAGTTAATCCTGAAAGATTTAAATTTAGACTCTCGAAAACTAAGCAAAATGGATAAGATATGGCTATCCTCGCCTCATATGGGCGGTACGGAACAAGATTATGTTCAGGATGCTTTTAGCAGTAACTGGATAGCTCCCTTAGGGCCTAATGTAGACGGATTTGAAGCTGATATTGAAGCTCATTTGGGTAGCGATGTGCATGTGGCGGCTTTATCATCTGGAACAGCGGCTATACATTTAGGATTAATACTACTTGGTGTAGGTAAGGATGACGAAGTTATCTGCCAGTCTTTTACCTTTTCGGCGTCTGCAAATCCTATACTGTATCTTGGTGCCCGGCCGGTGTTTGTAGACAGCGAAGCTGAGAGTTGGAATATTTGTCCTGATGCTCTCGAAACAGCGATAAAGCACAGGCTCGCGGCGGGTAAAAAGCCCAAAGCTATTATAGCGGTACATTTATATGGAATGCCTTACAAAGCGGATGAAATAACACAACTCTCGGATAAATATGGTATCCCGATATTAGAAGATAGTGCTGAAGCACTGGGAAGCAGTTATAAAAATAAGCCTTGCGGTACACTTGGCGATATTAGTATCCTATCGTTTAACGGTAATAAAATAATCACTACATCTGCAGGTGGGGCTTTGGTATCAAACAGTAAAACAATACGGGATAAAGCTGTCTTTCTCTCTACCCAGGCGCGGGATGATGCCCCACATTATCAGCACAGCGAGGTAGGATATAATTACAGGATGAGCAATATATGCGCAGGGATAGGCAGAGGGCAAATGGCAGTGCTTAATAATCGTGTTAATCTTCGAAGGGCAATGAATACTTTTTATACAGAACTATTTAATGATATTGAAGGTGTAACAGTTTTTAAGGAGTATAATAAAGAGAGTTTTTCTAACTATTGGCTTACAGCTATCTTAGTCAGAAAAAGTGAAACCGATGGTAAAACGGCAGAAGATTTAAGAGTAGCGCTGTTAAAGGATAATATTGAGTCGAGGCCTTTGTGGAAACCAATGCATTTGCAGCCTTTGTTTGCTGACTGTTTATTTTATGGAGGTACCGTAGCACAAGACCTGTTTGATCATGGTTTATGCTTGCCATCTGGTTCTAACATCACTGAAAATGAGCGTAAAAGGATTTCTGAAAGTATCAGTGTTTTTTTTAATTAGTTTCTGTAGTTTTGTATGCGATTATTAAAATTTCTCTAAGATTTGAATAAAAAGATAACCATTGCTATAGACGGTTTTTCGTCTACAGGTAAAAGCACCCTTGCTAAGCAACTTGCTAAAGAACTCAACTACATCTATGTAGATACAGGGGCAATGTATCGTGCGGTAACCTTATATGCGCTACAAAACGGCTTTATAACTAAAGATCATTTTAATGAGCAGGCACTTATAGCTAATCTTCCTAATGTTACCCTCAAATTTTTCTTTAATACAAACCTTGCTCATAGCGAAGTTTTTTTGAACGGCATTAATGTCGAAGGGCAGATACGTACAATGGAGATATCTAATCTCGTTAGCAGGATTGCAACTCTGCATGATGTAAGGCTTAAACTTGTAGAGCAGCAGCGTTTTATGGGTAAAGATAAAGGAGTGGTAATGGACGGCCGTGATATAGGTACAGTTGTTTTTCCTGATGCCGAACTTAAGCTTTTTATGACTTCCGGAGCTAATGTAAGGGCGCAGCGCCGGTACGATGAGCTAATTGCTCAGGGGCATGATGTTACCTTTAATGAGGTGCTTAAAAACATTGAAGAAAGAGACAGCATAGATACAAACAGAGAAGATTCCCCCTTAAAAAAGGCAGACGATGCAATAGAAATTGATAATTCTGACTTAAGTAAAGACGAACAGTTCCATAAAATTTTACAATTGGTAACAAAAGTGCTTTAACTTTAGATATCATTAAGATGTTGAAGGTTATAGAAATCAGGATTAAAAATGAAGCAGGTTAGTTATCAATTAGAAGACTTATTAGACAGAAAGCCAATATTGCTTGATGATCAACTAATATCGGCCCAGTTAAAAGATAAAACCGTTCTCATTACGGGAGCTGCAGGATCGATTGGCAGTGAAATAGTGAGGCAGGTAATCAATTTTTCGCCCAGGTGCGTTATAATGCTCGACCAGGCAGAAACACCATTGTACCTTTTAGGTCTCGAAATGGAAGTTTACGCTCCAAACGCGAAGTTTTACACTGAAATTGCCGATGTGAGCAGCGAGGGAGCCATAAACGAAGTTTTTAAAAAATACCGTCCAAATGTAGTTTACCATGCCGCCGCTTACAAGCACGTACAAATGATGGAAAAAAGCCCGGCGCAGGCTATTATCGCTAATGTGTTAGGTACTAAAGTAGTAGCCGATATTGCTAATAAATATGACGTTAGTACTTTCGTTATGATTTCTACAGATAAGGCTGTTAATCCTGGTAGTATTATGGGAGCCACAAAGCTCGTTGCAGAGAAATATATACAAGCACTGCATAATAATTTAATACAAACGGGAAAGCCGGTTATAACAAAATACCTGATAACACGTTTTGGTAATGTTCTTGGCTCTAACGGATCTGTAGTCCCTGTTTTTGCCAAGCAAATTGAGGATGGTGGACCTCTAACTATTACTCATCCTGACATTGCGCGTTTTTTTATGACTATAAAGGAAGCTTGCCTGTTGGTTCTTGAGGCAGGGGCAATGGGTAAAGGCGGAGAAATTTACATATTTGATATGGGTAAGCAGGTAAAGATCATAGACCTGGCATTTAAAATGATACGAATGGCGGGCATGAATCCGGACAGAGATATCGATGTAAAGTATATTGGCCTTAGGCCTGGGGAAAAACTTTACGAAAAACTGCATACAGAGACCTCTAAAATGCATGCTACCCACAATGAAAAGATAATGATAAGCAGCGAAATGCCGGAAGACTATACGCGCCTGAACATTGCAATAAATAGTATGATAACGTTAGCGCAAAACTTTAATGTTCGTGAGGCTGTAGAAGAGATGAAAACGATCTTGCCGGAGTTTATAAGTACAAATTCTGTTTTTAACGAGCCGTATGATAACTAACATTATAGGAGCAATAATTTATAATATTAAATTTAAAAAAATTATATTTGCGAATATTTAACGCTAATTAATTTCTACAGGAAGAAGTTCTAACACTAATTGATCACATATTTACTATGATTAAAAAAATTACCGTATTGTTATTAATTGCAATAGCGTTTACCTCATGTGTTTCCAGAGAGAAAATTGTGTATTTTCAAAATGTTGACGCCTTATCAGATAACAAATATGAGCCTACTATACAGCCTAACGACGATTTGCTGATTGTTGTAAATGTAATCTCTCCTAACGAAGCACTTGCGGCGCCATTTAATCAGTCAACTGTAAATCTGTCGCCTAGTGCCGGGCAGGGCCAATCTGGTGAAGGCCGTGTGTATAATGTAGATAATGAAGGCTATATTCCACTACCTCTTGTTGGTAAATTAAAGGTAGGTGGGTTAAAAAAAAGCGAGGTGCTAAGTCTTTTAGAAAAGGAGATAAAAAGATATATAAACGAGCCGGTCATTACTTTGCGCGTAACGAATTTTAAAGTAACAGTTTTAGGTGAAGTAAAAGCTCCGGGAACTTACAGTTTTCCAAGCGAAAGACTGACGCTTCCTGAGGCCTTGGGTCTTGCAAATGATCTTACGATATTTGGAAAGAGAAACAATATATTGATTATACGAGATCTTGGCGGAAAAAAAACCTATAATTATGTAGATATTACCAAGGTTGACTTTATGCAGTCTGACTTTTATTATATGTCTCAAAATGATGTGGTTTATGTGGAACCTAACAGAACTGCGGTCAATTCCTCCGCAATCGGACGGGATATTACTTTAGCTTTGTCTTCGGTTTCAATAATAATAGCAATAATTTCTTTTATAACAAGATAAAAATGAATTCTCAAAATATTGATACAGCTTTTACAGAGCCAAAAAAAATAAATTTTAAAGCCATAGTTGGGCAATATATTTACCATTGGAAATGGTTTTTACTGAGTGGTTCATTTTTTTTATTAGTTGCTTTTGTCTACTTGCGGTATGTTTCTCCGATGTACAGTATATCGGCTACCATACTAATCAAGGATGATAAAAAAGGCGGGCTGAATTCTGAGCTTGCTGCTTTTGGAGACCTAGGCCTTGTAAAGGGTGCAAAGACAAACATTAACAATGAGATGCAGCTTCTTCGCACGCGATCATTAGCAAGGAAAACGGTTACACAACTGGGCCTCAACATTACTTACATGCAGGAGGGAAGGGTAAGTTTTGTAGAAATTTACAAAAATGCTCCAATCAAGGCAAGCTTTTTTAACACAAGCGACGACTTTTATAACCAGTCGATGTCGTTTATGGTGTCTGTACAATCGCCTAACGAATTTGAACTTTCAGATGGCAACGAAAAACTTATTGGCAAGTATAAATTTGGGCAAGCCATAAAAATTAGTAAAGGTACTATGGTGATAACCAACACCTTTTCTCAAAATGAAGAGTTCGACAATAAAAATGTTTTTGTTATAAGATTGAGTAACATCGAGGGTGTAGCTTCAGCTTATAAAGGTAAAATAATGGTGGCACCTGTTGATGATCAAACAAGTATCCTTACCATTTCTGTAGTAGATCCTATTAAGCAGAGGGGTGTTGATTATATTACTGCCCTGATAAAGAATTATAATCAGGAAGCAATAGATGATAAGAAAGAAGTTGGTGAGAAGACAGAGAAGTTTATCAACCAAAGGCTCGATTCTATAAACGAGGATTTAAATAAAGTAGAGACTGACTTAGAAACATTTAAACGTACCAATAAGATAACAGACATTGTTACAAATTCTGAATCTTTTGTACAGCTTTCTAATTCGTACTCGGGTAGTGCATCAGACAACAGGACAAAAATTGGCGTTGTGGACTTAATGCTTGATTACTTGCGAAAAAGTTCAGGGAATGATGTTATTCCTGTAAATATAGTTCCTGATGGTGAAGCTTCGGGACTTGTAGATGAGTATAACAAATTAATTTTCACAAAGGAAAACTACGAGAAAGGTGGTACAAAAGACAATCCAATTGTTATAAGTCTTGATCAGCAGATAGACGGTGTGAAGCAAAGTATTGTAGCAAGTCTTAAAAATATGAAAAACGCGTTGTTAGTATCTCAAAGAGATTTACAGCGGCAGGAAAGTGTTTTTCAGGGAAAAATTGGAGAAGTTCCTAAACAGGAGCGTGATTTCAGGGTAATAAGCAGGCAGCAAAATATTAAAGAGGAACTTTATTTGTATTTGTTAAAAAAGAAAGAAGAAAATTCCATTAATCTGGCTGTAACATCACCTAATTCGAAAATAATTGACGATGCCTACGCTAACCCGGGGCCTATATCTCCCAAAAAGAATACTATTTACTTAGGAGCACTGCTTTTCGGTTTGTTTATCCCATTTGGTATTATCTATACAAGGCAGTTGCTGGACAGCAAAATTCATGGAACAGATGATCTTTCTGATATTCCGGTTCCATATTTAGGTGATGTTCCAAAATCAGAGATAAGCAATGAGCTTGTTAACATGCATAGCAGATCGAGTACTGCAGAGTCTCTAAGGATCGTTAGGACCAATCTGGAGTTTATGCTGAGTGAAATTCCGGATAATAGAGCCAAGAGCATATTCGTAACATCGACCATACCAAAAGAAGGAAAAACTTTTATATCTGTTAACCTTGCTGCTACAATTGCGTTATCGGGTAAAAAGATATTGCTAATCGCGATGGATATAAGGAACCCAAAATTAGACGATTACATAAATGTTCCGTCTAAAGGATTAACTAATTTTCTGTCTTCTAAAGATGGCAGGATAGAGGATTATATAATTAAACAGGATGGCTTCGAAAACTTCTATGTATTGCCTCCGGGAATTATACCTCCTAACCCTGCCGAATTGCTTATGAGCAAAAAAGTAGAGGAACTTTTTGAAAAACTTAAATCAGAGTACGACTACCTTATTGTTGACACGGCTCCGGTAAGCCTTGTAACAGATACGCTTATCTTAGCACGTTTCGCTGATGCATTTGTATATGTAGCCCGTGCAAATCATCTTGAGAAAAGTATGTTATCTATACCAACTACACTATACAGGGAAGGTAAGTTACCTAACATGGCAATACTTCTTAATGATACCGGTGGTAATGCCGGCTATGGTTACGGTTATGGTTACGGTTATGGCTATGGTTATGGCCCGGACATTAAGAAACCTAAAACTTGGAAAGAAAAGCTTTTTAATAGAAAGTAATATAATACAAATTGAAAAATTCCCTCTTTATACACTAAAGAGGGAATTCTTATTTAATGCTTTTACTAATGGTTCTGTATTTTTTAGTAACACCTGATTTTTAAAAGCTTCAGTATGCCGCTCATGGTGTGTGTCAGACCCGGCAAAATCAATCATGTTATTGTCGAGTAGCTTTTTACAAACCTCAAAAACAGGTTTGCCGTAGTAGCCCGTTACAGATAGAAGGTTGATTTGAAAAAGGCAACCCACCTTCTTTAGCTTTTCATACTCTTCAAACTTAAAGTGGTAGAATAAATAACGCTCAGGGTGGGCAAGTATAGGAATGTAGCCCTCCAACTGAAGCTCATATAATATATCATAAAGCTGCAGGGGAGCGTTTAGATAAGACATTTCGACTAAAACGTAGTTGTCCTTTATGGTGAGTAATTTTTCGGTTTTAATAAGCTTTAAAAACACATCGTCCATTAAGTACTCTGCTGCTGCTTTAAAAGGATTATTTATACCACTGTTACTTAATAATGTTTTGGTAGATGCTTCATTATCAATAATGTCCTGACGCTTATTATTCCAAACTCCCGGAAGCACATGAGGCGTGGTAACAAACTGCGAAAATCCGTAGTTTTTAAGGTTGTTGATAAGCGTAATAGTGTTGTCGTTGTCTTTAGAGCCATCGTCTATACCGGGTAACAAATGCGAATGTATATCTACATAGCCATCGGGTATAAAATCGGCGAGACGTCTCTTTGGCTTGCTGAAAATAAACAAAGTAAAACGGGTTAAGATTTATTAAATATTTTTAACTGAAAATGTAGCGTTACGCCTCCGTAAAATGGTTTAATCTATTTTTAAAATGTACAAATATTATTCGCAATAACAAAACAGTAATCAGGACAATGAGTGGTAGCACGATTACCAAGTGTGGTTTGTTAAACATAAATATTACGTAGGCTATTAAACATACAAAACAAATGTACGAGATAGTTTTTCCTGCTCTGCGGTTGTTGGTAAATATAAAGTAGAGCAATAGCAAATAAAAAGGATTTATTAGCAGCGCGTTGTAATTTTGAGAGATTTCTACGTGGTAAGAGTATAGGCCTACAAAAGTGAAAAACACTCCCAATAGCCCAAAAATAGCGAGCAGCGACCTATTTACTACTTTATTGCGGGATGCAATCATTAATAATAAACATGCTGCAGCATAAGTATAATAGTTGTTCCATAAGGAGGTTTGTTCTTTTGCAGTACTTTTAAATACAGTTAAAACAGGTTGTGATAATGGTACTGAATTTATTTTAGTATTGTTAACACCTTCCAACAACTGTTGCGGCAAAAACAGCCGCTCCATATCCCTGTCGGTCTTATGGCCAAATATTAAGCTAATACCAAGATTCTCATAAAAACTATTGTCGAGATACTCTATTACGATTTTGCGATAAGTTTTGCCTTCATCGTTGTTTTTAATCGATATCTTGCCCGGAATATGCCCATTTAGTATGTCGGCAACCATAGTGGTGCAATTGCGGTCGAAGTATTTGTAGGTATAAAAACGCTTGTCAGATGTTAGGGTAGTACTTAAATCGTTGGCTATATCCTGTTTTTGTTGGGGCGATAAGTTTAGCCGCTGCTCAAAAACATCGCGGTTGTAATATTGATAGGTGTACACAAAGTCCTGATAAGAACTTGCAGATACAAAATATTGTAAATCGCCCTTTACAAACTTAAGGTAAAAATTAGGAGCGTTAAAATCGAAGGTTCCGTAGTTGTACACCACATCTATACCGTGAGGAGGGTCGTAAACACGAATGGCAGTGTGGCCAAAAACCGAATAAAGCTCATCCCCGGGACCACAGGTAAGCAGGCTTACAGTGGCATCATCAGATAAAGTTGCCTGGGCGGATGTTTTAAAAAATGATAGGAAAAATATAAAAATTGAAGCCAATAAAACAGTGGTGCTGCGCATTGTGTAAACAGATTATTATCTGCTAAAGATACTTAAATCTACTTTAAGAGAAAATATATTTGAGTAAAGTGCCACACTTTGATTACCAATATCGGTAAGGGCATAATCTACCTGTATGCCGCGGTAACTAAATCCAAGACCTATATTAGGCTGAAACGTTACATTTTGAGAGTTATCCAATTGTATCTCGTTTTGAAAATTACCGACTCCGGCCCTTAAAAAAACAATGTCAAGATATCCGGCTTCTAAACCTACTGCCGGGTCTATACTTACAAAGTCGAGGTTTACAATGTCATTGGTTTTAGCAAACTGCATGTTCAAGTTTGCAGCTGCCTTAAGGCTCATTTCGTTATGAAACACAAATTTTTTAGATACTCCAAGCTGCGCCTTAGGTAAGGTAATCTCGGTGGTTTCGGGTAAATCCTGATTTTGGCCTGCAACGGCGCCGCTTACGGTGGCAAATTCTTCCTCATCTATGTTCCACACATTGTAAGTGGTAGTAATGTCACGAAGCATAAGGCCCCATTTCCATTCGCTCTGCGTTTGATACTGAAAACCTACATCAAAACCAAAACCATAGGAGTTTGCAAACTTCCCTATTATACGGCGTATTACTTTTGCATTTATACCGTACGTAAAACCGTCAAGGGGCAGGCTGCGGGCATAAGATAGTGTAACGCCATAATCAGCCGCAGAAAAGAGGCTTATACGATTATAATCTATATTACCCTGGTCGTCTATAAGCTGGGTTGTATTGAGTATGTCATCTACACCAAAGCGAATAACAGATATACCCAGGGCGCTCCTGTCATCTATTGGCATAGCAAAAGCAGCATAATCATACTGTGCAATATTAGCAAAGTAGCTTGCGTGCATTAAGGCCATTTGCTTCGTTTTTACATGCATTAACCCTGCAGGGTTCCAGTAGCCGCTATTTACGTCGCCCGTACCCGCAGTAACAGCATTGCTCATACCCAATGCAGCAGCATCTACACCTATGCTCATAAACTCATTAGAGTACTTTCTAACGGCCTGGCTGTAAGTGAGTATAGGTGTTGTGAGTAAGAGGGTTAAAAGTAACTTTTTCAATGCGGCTATTTTGTGCAAATATGATATAAAATTCTCAATTACTAAACTCCAATTCTATTAACTTATTGTATTAACTTTGCAGTATAAAAAAAAAGCTGCTATGCCCTTTAAAAAACATGTACCTAATATTATAACCCTCCTTAACCTTTCCTGCGGTCTTGTTGCCCTTGTATATGCGTTTAATACATACTGGCCAATGGCCTTTTTATGGGTTTGCCTCGGTATATTCTTCGATTTTTGGGATGGCTTTTTTGCACGTATATTAAAAGTACCAAGCGATTTAGGCTTGCAATTAGACTCTCTTGCAGATATGGTAACCAGTGGCGTGGTTCCGGGTATGGTAATGTTCCAGATGCTCGTGGGCATTGCAGATAATCAGGAAGAGGCTAACCTTTCTGCAGATAATTTTTATTTAGGGATATTGCCCTATGCGGGGTTTATTATAACGCTTGCTTCATGCTACAGGCTTGCCAAGTTTAACGTAGATACCCGCCAGACCGAATCGTTTATTGGGCTGCCTACTCCTGCAAATGCTCTTTTTATAATGAGCCTTCCTGTAATATTAGCGCACAGCGATGGCGATAGCTTTATTTTTAGTTTTTTAAGTAACCCATATGTGCTAATTGGTATAAGCCTTCTTAGCGCTTATATGCTAAATGCAGAGATACCATTGTTTTCGCTGAAAATAAAATATTTTAACTGGGAAACTAATAAGCTGCAGTTCATATTTCTTATAATCTCTATACTGCTGCTGTTTGCACTTCAATACCTTGCAGTGCCAATAATTATTTTGTTCTATGTAGCATTATCTGCTGTTAACAATAAATTTTGGGCTAAGGCATAAGTATGAAGCGTATGCCGCAATCTAATAAAAAGCCCTCTCCCATAAGGGCTGTTGCCACCGTTCATAAAAAGGGGGTTCGCAAGAGAGTAGTTAAAAAAAAAGCGCCAAAGGTTACACCTGTCAAAATACTCCGTTACTCGTTGCTGGTTGCATTTTTTGCTTTTATATTAGCTGCCGGCTATCAGTACCGCCATGGCTTCCTGTATTATTTAGGCTTTAAAACAAATAAGCATATTGAAAGCCTTACTGAGGAAGACCGTAAAATTGCCGATGTGCGAAACTATGAAATTATAAGCCGCCATAAGGATAAGGTTTTTGGGCTCGACGTTTCGCATTACCAGGGTGTAATACGCTGGGACAGTATAGAGCGTGTAAAAGGCGAGTTTCCGCTCGATTTTATGTTTATACGATCTACTACAGGTATAGACGATGATACCCGTTTTAAGCAAAACTGGCGTAACGCTAAAAATGCAGGTTTTTTGCGTGGTGCATACCATTATTACCGTCCTGATGAAAATTCTTTAAAACAGGCTGATAACTTTATAAGTATGGTAAAGCTTGATAAAGGCGACCTGCCGCCTGTATTGGATATAGAGAGGATATCGAGTAAGCAGAATCTTGATAGCCTTAAAAGCGGGCTTAAACGCTGGTTGGTAACTGTAGAAAAGCATTATGGTGTGAAACCTATAATTTATAGTGGCGAAAGTTTTTATACAGATTTTTTAAAGCAGGAATTTGAAGGTTATACATTGTGGATAGCAAACTATAGCTTTTTTGAAGATAAAATTCGGGACGAATGGCTTTTCTGGCAGTTTACAGATAAGGGCGCTGTAAACGGAATTGACGGCAATGTAGATGTAAACATTTATAACGGTAATTTAGCAGCGCTAAATCAGCTTGTTATCAAATAATCTACATGCAGCACACCATCGTTACAACACCGTTTAGGTTTGATATAAATGCACTCAGGGCTATTGCCATTTTAGGGGTGCTGCTGTATCACTTTAAAGTGCCGCTTTTTAATGGAGGGTTTGCAGGTGTAGATGTGTTTTTTGTTATCTCCGGGTACTTAATGAGCCGGATTATAATAGTTCAGATAGACAGGGGTAGTTTCTCATTTACAACATATTTTGAGAAACGGCTTTACAGAATTGTCCCTGCTCTGCTTTTTCTGGTGGCTGTTGTCCTGCTAATTTGTTTTTTCTTATACCTGCCGTATGACTATAAGGCAAACCTGCACAATGCGGAATCCAGTATTGTGTTTCTCTCCAATATTTACTACTGGTACAATACCCCATCCTATTTTGATGCATCTGCCGATACTAACTTGTTTTTACATACATGGTCACTCTCGGTAGAGTGGCAGTTTTATCTTGTATATCCTTTAATACTATTGTTATTCAAAAAGATATTTAAGACCGTCAAGGTTTTCAAATCAGTATTTTTACTACTTACGTTTATTCTTTTTGTAATATCAATTGCTGTTTCACATTACTACAACAGCAGTTTTTCATTTTATATGCTGCCTACACGCGCTTGGGAAATGCTATTAGGCGGGGTGGCATTTTTTGCCGATGACAAAATTAAGGATGTACTGTGGCAAAAGATACTTGCCATAACAGGATATCTGCTTATTTTAATTAGCTTTTTTACTCTCGACGAATTAGTGCTATGGCCGGGTTTTTATACGCTTGTGCCTGCAGCGGGAGCATTTGCGGTTATTATAGCTAAGTATAACAACTTTAGTGTCATTAGGCAGCAGGGTCTCCAGTTTATAGGCAGGATATCTTATTCTCTATATTTATGGCATTGGCCTGTGTATGTTGTAGCGCAGTATTATGGTTTAGGCACCGGCACAATAGCGGTTGGTTTTTATAGCGCCCTATCAATTGCATTTGGGTATATGTCTTATAAATATATAGAGCCACTGCAATTTAAACGCAAAAGGGCTGTGGTTGCCTGTGCTATAGTGTTGCTGGTGGGGGTTTTTACGGCAGATTATTACGATGCAAACCGTTTTATTTACAACAACAAAACACTTTTAATAGCAAATAATGTAGGTATAAAACAAAAGCCATTTTATAAACAATACCGCAAAGACACCTGCTTTGTAGAGTCGATGCGCGTTTTTAAAAATGAGCCTTGTTTGTGTTTTGCCGAAGGCAAGAAAAATATCCTTATTATAGGCGACAGTCATTTAGCTCAGTTAGCACAGTCGCTTCAGGAGGGTTTTGAGGGAGAGAATATACACTTTTTACAGGCTACCGCTCCGGGCACATTGCCAACGCTTAAAAGCTACTACAACAAAAAAAATAACCTTCGGGAATTGATGGACTATATTTACCACGACTTTATTCCTAAAAATGCTGACAGAATAGACGGCGTAGTGATAAGTGGTAACTGGGCAGGGCAAAGCTTGGTAGCACAAGATAGTTTACTGCGCAGCATTAAAGATGCTGTAGCTTACCTTAATCGCTATCATATTAATGTAGTTGTAATTGGGCAAACCGAACGTTATTCCGTTCCTTATCCAACCATTGCTGCGAGGAGTTATCAATACAAATCTTATAATCAAGCGTTTTATTTAGACCGGCATACCATGTTGCTAAATGCGTATCTTAAGCACAATTTGACGGGTGTGTACATAAATGTGCTTAACAATTACAGCGTGCCACCATTGTCTGGAAAAAATGGTACTTATATGCGCGACAAAGATCATGTTACAAAATACGGCGCCGACTTACTCGTCGCAAAGATTAAAAAAGACGCTATCTGGAAACAATTTGTTCGGAATTAATAAAACGGACAGCTTCTATTCAAATTTCCAGACGCCCCAATGTGACGGTGTAAGTTCAGCTTCAGATGGAACGTCAGATATTATACCCGTTGCCTTATTGCTCCAGTATACCCTTGCTATTGTTTGCTCGCCATCGCCCCGCAGTATACCTATATCCCCCTTTATAGACATTCCCTTTTTTGGAGTCAGCTTTAAAAGAGACAGCGGTACAGATATTTCATAATCTCCATCTTTTGATGCTGCAAACTCAATTTGTGTACTTATATCTTCTACTTTATCAAAAGTAATAGTTCGTTGCGGCGAAGAAAACGGTACTTTTTCTGCTTGTTTTGCCCCTGTAGCTACCTGCCGGTACAGTAGGGCATAGGGTTTGTTTTTTACAAGCGTAATTAGTATGCGCACATCTCCATTTGCTGCCGAAGTAGATTTGCTGTCCCCATTAGTACGGATCATAATATCGAGCGCCCCGCCGGTTTTAAAGGGCGCACTTTCTATCTCGCCGGTGTTCGTAAGTAACTTGCTATCGCCGGTGCGAAATGCCGCATACAGCTTGCCCGAATTTACAGCTACTGCACCGGTAACGTTATACGATTTATGGGCCGAATTAAAATAGGCATTTACACCACGTTTATCAATATCTGCCCAGTTACTATCCGCCCATTCTAACGGGTTTCCGTCTACCGTAATCTTTTTATTTGTTACTACAGTCATAATATTATCACCCGGTTTTGCAACCGGCAGCTGTGCCTTTCGCAAGTTCTCACTTATATTATTTATATCTTTTTGAGTAACTGTTACTTTTATTGGGCGCAGGCGTTCCAGTGTCTGCAGGCCATCTATCTTAACAATACTGCTGCGATGGCCGTCCTGCAAATAAACATTACCGTCGCTTGTTTGCGTAATAGATGGCCAGAAGTTTTCTTCAGAAAGTGTTAGCGTATCAATAGCCATCCCTCTTATTGCTTTTTCCATATTCCATCGTACTCCATTTCGTACAGGTTTAAAAAGGGTTGTTACAAAGAGGCCATCTGCAGTAAATATATATACCGTTCCGTGGTTTCCGTTTACTGCCCACAACGCGTCCCTGCCATCTTTGCTTGTATTAAAGAAACCGCCCAGCAAACGGGTAGTGCCTATAAGTTCTCCGTTAAAATCAGGTATTGGTGCATAGTGCGATGCGTGCAGGCCGGGCCACATGTTAGGATAGCTCCATACAGCCTTACCATCTTTTGCCCCTGAGATAGAGAACTTACTGTAATTAGCAATGCCCTGCGTAGTGACAGTCCACCCATCGCGCGTAGTAAGCGTTTGGTCACCTCCGGAAGATGCCCGCCCGGACAGGCCTTTAGCAAGGATTAATGGTTTGTCTATTTTGTAAAGTGGTGTGTTGTACTTTGTAAACCCCTCCGGTTTAAATTGTGTAGCCTGGCCGTTAAACGATAAACAATATGAAAGGTCCTCCTGAACAGTTACCCCCGATACCTTGCCTGTTTGAAAGGTGATTTCAGATGGTTGTACAAATGCATCTCCGTTAAGATCACACCAAATAAAGAAAGTGCTAATTTTCCCTGGCTTCTTTGTAACCTTATTTAATGATTTTTCCGGCCATAAAGACTTATATTTATCTTCTAAAAGCAAACTCCATTTTACAGCATTGCCCATAGCCGCTGCCGGAAAAACTTTACCATCGCGTTCAGTAAAAATAAAGGCAATATCGGTTCCACTTGTAGGGTCGGAGTTGTAGCAGTTCGTAAAAAAACGTTGTCCTTTATGGTAAATTGCCGTTTCGGGTGCCGCGGCATGTACAGGAAGTTTTAATTCGTGAGGCCCTTCCCGGTACAATATGTTTTTTAGTGTGTTTTTACCAGACTTCCAGTCGAGAGCAAACTCCATGGCGCCTTTGGAACTTTCTGCATAATACAGTTTGTTTTTATCCTGCGGGTCTACCGTGCCGCCGCCACCGTATTTTGAGGGACCATAGAATGTTTTAAGCAAATCTCCGGTTAATGACCATACACTTACTCTTTTAGGTAAAAAATCATTCTCAGTTACCCATAGCTGTTCCTTAGAGTCTACTGTTATTCCTTCAGGATTATTCATGTGCAAAGGATCGTAAGGTCCTGCCTCAGGTTTTCCGGGTTTGCCTATGGCACGAATAAATTGTCCGTTAGCATTAAAAATTTTTACCTGATGGCTGTTTCCCTTATCACTTATGTATATATTGCCCTTAGCATCTAAAGCTATGCCCACAGGCTCTTCAAGCTTGTCGTCGATGATTGTTTTAGGGGATTTAGCAGCGGCAGAATTTACATTATCGTAAATAATTACCTTAGTACCGCTAATTACATATAACTGTCCCTTGTCATTGTAAGCAAGTCCTTTAGGAGAATTAACAGCAATTTTTTTTTCTACAGTTCCATCCTTTAAGTCTAAAATAAAAAGTTGATTTCTTAAACTAACAACACCTTTGTTATTATATATTGCGAATCCTCCCATCTCTTTCTTATCATCTAAGTCTGGGTTAATTGCCCCTATAGTGTATTTTACTACCTGCTTGTCTTTACCTGCGTTAATGCCGGTTACCCGAAGCTCTAACATTGTTTTCTCGTTATTTTGAAACCATATAGAGCCTGCATAAGCAAACATTTTCACATCAGCTTTACTGCCCATATCTCTCGCTAAATAGGGTGCGCCTGTCCATACGCCGCCAAGCCATTTTTTTCCTCCGATTTTTTTACCATTCAGGTCTGTCCAGATCAGGGCATCTGGTCCTTCGGTAACATAACTGCCCAGATAAATTGCAGGTTCTCCTGTAGGTGACCGGTTTGCCGGCATAAAAAGGGCTGCCTGAGGAGGTGTATGGTTAGCAAGCCATCCGCCGGTACCGCTGTGATTACGCCATGCCGGAGTGCCGGGATTGTATATAGAAAACTCGTAAGTGGGGATAATTTTGGAATGAACTATGCCATGAACGCTGTACTCTCCGGATTCTACAAATTTGCCCGGAACCGAATAAACGCCATGCATTGCAGCATCGGCATCCCTCCCTAAATCGTCGAGCCCATCCCAATAAACTACGTTTTTGCCGCTGTTAAACCATGCTTCAGATACCAAGTTACGTACTCGTAAACCCTCCTTGTTCTCTATTACAAGAGTAACATAGCCGCCCTCGTTTAGAGAAAAGGGAATAGCGATGTTAGATTTTATGTCATAATTACCCTGGGCTCTCCCTATCGACGCTATAAATACAATATAAATTAAGGCAATTTCAATACTAAATTTACTGTATGTACGGGAGGATTTTAAAGTGTCCATGATAAAATTGCGGTATAATTAGCGCATATGTAATGCAAAACGTTACGTAAGTAAAGAAATTATATGAAAAGTTCACTTGCTATACAATAACAAATTAAAGGCCAGATTTTTCAATACCAAGGTTTACGAATTATCTTCCGGTAATTACGGCAATTGGATATGCGTAAAAATAACGTGATCTTAAGTACTTTTGCGGGCATGCACCTTATTTTATTTGCTACATGCTTGATAATGCTGGACAGCAACGATTCCTCAGGTCAAGTACGCAACTGCAAAGTAGTAGATAAAATGTCGTTTCTCCAAATGATTGTTTTAAGTAACATGCTAACTGCAATAATCACTTAACGGCGACGGGGATAGGAACAGGATAAGCCTTACTTATCTTTGTCTTGAATTTATTTATCCACTCTGCGTTTTCAACATATTTAAAAGACACCACAGAAATCAAATAAACTATGCTGCTTAGCAATAATAATATTAGTAACTCCATTGCCAGTGAATTGTTGTTTCCAAAGATATGATATAACCAACCGATCACTATTACGTGGACTAAATATGTAGAATAAGAAATGTCGCCTAAATGACTTAATACGGCAGATAACTTCTTAAATCTCACAAATACCGATTCCTGAATTATAAAAACAAGCAATATCAAACCGGCAGAAAACATATTTAATCTATAACGATAAAACAGGCAAATTGTTAGTGTTATGCACACAAAAGTTGCTATTTTTTTGTATCTTTCGATATGCATGTAATACTCGCGAATTATGTACCCTATAATTATACCCAGGAAAAATTCTAAAAAAAGAGCGTTTGGCTTACCGAGGAAATGATATCTTCCTAATATCCCTCCAACTATTAACAAAATTATACAAGAGGTAATAAGCGGATACTTTTTGTTGATACCGATGCACATTGATAAAATAGTATAAAAACACATCTCATAGGCTAAGGTCCAACCTACATATAATACAGGATAATATCCATGGCCTGGATTTTTAGTTGGAATGAAAACTAAAGACTTGATTAACGATGTAGCGGTAAATCCCGATATAAAAGACTCCGGAACTAAAATTAAGCTTAAAACCATAAAAATTGTAAAGAACCAATATGCAGGAACAATTCTCAAAAGCCTGTTTAAAAAAAAAGCTTGGCTATTTATTTTCCTGTCTTTTATCGACATGAACATGATAAAGCCGCTTAGTACAAAAAATATGTCGACACCAAACTTCCCGTACTGGTAAAATAATTTTCCAATTTGCGAAGGTGTTTTACCTACTGCTATATAAAAGCTCTGTATATAATGATGAAATATTACTATCCATGCGGCCAAACCCCTTAGTACCTGTAGTGAAATATATTTTTTCATAAAGTTTTTAGCCAGTAATTTTTGTTGCTAAAGGTAAATATTATTATCGTAGTCCTCTAACGGCTTAACCATCTTAATCTTGGCCGCAAGTTAAGAAAAAGTAATTAATAGAGTCTTAAAAAATTTAAACCTGATAAATTGTTAACGTCTTTTTAAAATGAATAGCTAATAGCGTTCAATGAATTTGTAGGAATTGCAACAATTTTTAATATTTGTAGCACTGATAAGCGTTAAAAATAAATTGTAATGATAAAGTCAGTTGAATTTAGCTTCATTTACTAATTTTCAAAATCCTGAACATTTTACGCGCTTAAAATAACGCATATAGTCTGAATTTAACGTGTGTACAATTTATAATACATATAGGAAATAGGTTGAAATTAATCCGCCAATTTGTGAAAATAGATTCTTTAAATCCATGTTAGGTTTTTATATAATCAGGCGTGCATCCTATTGGCAAAAGGCGTAGCGATGTGTCAACTTACAATTCTTCCTGTTCCGGTACTTCAGGCGAAGTTGCTTTAGGTAGGTGAAAATCAATTTTCTTTTTACGTAATTCAAAATTTTGGCCAAGGTATACTTTACGTACCATTTCGTCCTGAACCAACTCTTCCGGAACACCCGCCTTAAGGATGCCGCCTTCAAACATAAGGTAGGTTTTATCTGTAATGGCAAGTGTTTCCTGTACGTTATGATCGGTTATAAGTATTCCAATATTCTTGTCTTTAAGCTGGGCCACAATACGCTGAATATCCTCTACCGCTACGGGGTCTACCCCTGCAAAAGGCTCATCCAGTAAGATAAACTTAGGGTCGGTAGCAAGGGCGCGGGCAATCTCTGTGCGGCGGCGTTCGCCACCCGACAGTAAATCGCCGCGATTAGTGCGTATGTGTTGCAAGGAAAATTCATCTATTAAAGCCTCCATTTTAGCTTCCTGTTCCTTTTTAGTAAGTGTGGTAAGCTGCAGTACACTAAGTATATTATCTTCTATACTCAGCTTCCTGAAAACCGATGCTTCCTGGGCAAGGTAACCAATACCGTTCTGAGCACGTTTGTACATAGGGAAATCTGTAATTTCCATATTATCAAGGTAAATCTTGCCGCTGTTAGGCTTTACAAGCCCCACGATCATGTAGAACGAGGTAGTTTTACCGGCACCATTAGGGCCAAGCAAACCTACAATTTCGCCCTGGTTAACCTCTACCGATATGCCTTTTACAACGCTACGGCCTTTATATGTCTTAATAAGGTTATCTGCCCTTAATTTCATAATGATCTTTTATAATGTTGATTCGCCGGACTGCTCTTCGAGCGCTTCCCAAAATTCGTAAGCGCGGCGCAAGTGCGGTATAACTATGGTTCCGCCCACAAGGGTAGCTATACCCAGCGCCTCCATAACCTCGGCTTTGGTGAGGCCCTCTTTATGGCTGGTTTCAAGATGGTATTTTACACAGTCGTCGCAGCGCAGTACTGCCGATGCCACAAGGCCAAGCAACTCTTTAGTTTTAACATCAAGAGCACCCTCCATGTAAGCATTGGTGTCCAGGTTAAAAATACGCTTAATAATTTTATTGTTATCAGCCAGCAACTTGTCGTTCATTTTCTGGCGGTAGTCGTTAAATTCTTCTACTATATTATTAGGCATTAGCTTCTAATTTAGGTTTTTTATTCATTCGCGCGGCTATAAGTATGCTTGCTTCAAACAATATAATAAGCGGAATGGTTACAGTCATCTGGCTTACAACATCCGGAGGGGTAACAACAGCGGCTACAATTAATATTATTACGTAAGCATAGCGCCTGTAGGTTCGCAAAAACGATGCCGATACTATTCCAAGCTTGGCAAGGAAGAATATAATAATGGGCATCTCGAATACCAGTCCGCAGGATATTACAGTAGTCTTTACAAGGCTAAGGTAGGAGTCAAGGTCAATATTATTTTCTACCACTTCGCTAATTTGGTAATTGGCGAGAAAGTTTATAGAGAGCGGCATGATAAGGAAGTACCCAAACAGTACCCCAAGAAAGAACAGCAGCGAGGTAGATAATATAAAAGCCACTGCATTCTTTTTTTCATTATCATATAACGCCGGCCGAATAAACTTCCAGAACTCCCATAGTATAAACGGGAATGCAAGTATGAGGCCCACCGTAATAGAGGTCCAGATATCTGTAGAAAACTGTCCGTCCATAGTACGGGACTGTATTTTAAAAGGTATCTCTGTAATACAAAAACTTTTATCGAGGTCGTATTTATTTGCCAGGTCGCAAAAAATGCGATAGGTAAGGAAACTCGATTTTTGAGGCGCAAAAATTATGTTCTCGAATATGTAGCTGCTAAAGGTAAAGGCAACACAGCCTCCCACTAATATTGCTATCGTACTTCTTACAAGAAGCCAGCGCAGCTCTTCAAGATGATCCATAAACGACATTTCGCTGCCGTCCTTTTTGTTTTTTGCCATGTTACAGTATCCCTTCTTTAAGTATGTCGTGCAGGTGCAATACGCCCTTATATTCTCCCTCGTCTACCACTACAAGCTGCGTGATAGCGTAGTTTTCCATAGTATTAAAAGCATGGGTTACCATGTCTTTACTGGTTATTGTTTTTGGGTTTTTAGTCATTACGTCGGCAGCGGTAACGCCGGCTATGTTGTCGCGGTCGTTAAGCATGCGTCTTATATCCCCATCGGTAATTATGCCTATAACCTTGTTGTTTTCTACCACTGCAGTAACACCAAGCCTCTTTTCAGATATTTCCATGATTGCCTGCTTAACGCTGCTCTCTGGTCCTACCATGGGTTTATGCGTGCCATCGAGCATATCGCCCACGCGTAAAAGTAATCTTTTTCCTAATGCGCCACCAGGGTGGTATTTAGCAAAATCGTTACTGGTAAAACCACGCATCTCCATAAGGCAAACGGCAAGGGCATCGCCCAGTACCAGCTGTGCCGTGGTGCTGTTAGTAGGGGCAAGGTTATCCCGGTCCGCCTCCCTGTCTACATACGCATTAAGAACGTAGTTAGATTGCTTGCCTAAAAAAGAACTTTTATTTGCTGTAATGCCAATAAGTATGTTACCATCGCGTTTTAATAGCGGAGCCAGCACTTTAATCTCGGGGCTGTTGCCGCTTTTAGAGATGCATATAACCACATCTCCGGGCTGTACCATGCCAAGGTCGCCATGAATGGCTTCTGCAGCATGCAAAAAGAGGGCAGGGGTTCCGGTAGAATTTAGGGTAGCCACAATTTTTGTGGCAATAAGTGCGCTTTTGCCAATGCCTGTAATTATAAGGCGGCCGGTACTTTTATAAATAATTTGTGCGGCTTTGGCAAAATCATCGTCAAGGTATTGCACGAGTGCAGCAATGCTCTCACTTTCAGAAAGTATGGTTTTTTTGGCAGATGCCAGTATTGCTTCGTTATTGATCAAGCTTACGAATTGTTTAAAAAGTTGCGGGTGTAAAAGATTTTTGTATCTTTATGTTCTGCAAATTTATGTAAATTACTATAAAGATATAATGAAATCGACCGAAATTGACTTACATAAAGAGTTAAAAAAATATTTTGGTTTTAACAAATTCAAGGGCCTTCAGGAAGGTGTGGTTCAAAGCATCATCTCTGGCAACAACACATTTGTAATAATGCCTACGGGTGGTGGTAAATCTCTTTGTTACCAGTTGCCCGCCTTAGTGCTGGAAGGAACAGCCATAGTGGTTTCTCCGCTAATTGCGCTCATGAAAAACCAGGTAGATGCTATACGCAGCCTGTCATCTGAAGCTGGAATTGCCCATGTACTAAACTCATCACTTACCAAAACCGAAATTAACCAGGTAAAAAAAGACATTACGTCCGGACTTACCAAGCTGCTTTACGTAGCGCCGGAATCGCTTACTAAAGAAGAGTACACCGCCTTTTTAAAAACAGTGCCGGTATCTTTTGTAGCGATAGACGAGGCACACTGTATATCAGAGTGGGGGCATGATTTTCGCCCGGAGTACCGTAACCTGCGTAATATAATACGTAATCTTGGCGATGTGCCCATAATTGGCTTAACCGCTACGGCAACACCCAAGGTACAGGAAGACATACTTAAAAATCTCGACATGAGCGATGCAAATACCTTTAAGGCGTCGTTTAACAGACCTAACCTGTATTACGAAATACGCCCAAAGGCTAAAACCGTCGAGTCGGATATTATACGTTTTATCCGCCAGCATAAAGGTAAATCGGGCGTTATATATTGCCTTAGCCGTAAAAAAGTAGAAGAAATTGCACAGGTATTACAGGTTAACGGCATTAGCGCTGTGCCTTACCACGCCGGCCTTGATGCCAAAACACGTGCACGCCACCAGGACATGTTCCTTATGGAAGATGTAGATGTAGTTGTGGCTACAATTGCCTTTGGTATGGGTATAGACAAACCCGATGTACGCTTTGTAATTCACCACGACATACCTAAGTCGCTCGAAAGCTACTACCAGGAAACCGGTCGTGCAGGGCGCGATGGGGGCGAAGGGCACTGCCTTGCGTACTACGCTTACAAAGATATAGAGAAGCTCGAGAAGTTTATGAGCGGTAAGCCCGTAGCCGAGCAGGAGATAGGTTTTGCATTGCTTCAGGAAGTTGTGGCTTACGCCGAAACATCTATGAGCCGCCGTAAATTTTTGTTGCACTACTTTGGCGAAGAGTTTGATGAGGAAACCGGGGACGGCCATGAAATGGACGACAACACCCGAAACCCTAAAAAGAAAAAAGAAGCACAGGATCATGTGGTTACCCTGCTAAAAGTTGTTAGGGATACCAAGATGCTTTACAAAAGCAAAGAAATTATTTTTACCCTTACCGGTAAAGTAAATGCTGTTATAAAAGCCCACCGTACCGATGCCCAAACGTTTTTTGGGGTAGGCAGGGAGTATGAAGAAAAGCATTGGATGGCGCTTTTACGCCAGGTTCTTGTAGCCGGGTACCTGTCTAAAGATATTGAAACGTATGGTGTTATAAAAATTACACCCGCAGGTGAAGAATTTATTGCCAACCCTAAGTCGTTCATGATGACCGAGGACCACGACTTTAATGAGACCGACGAAGAGGCTACCATTACGGCGGCCAAATCGGCTGGAGTGGCAGATGAAGCACTTAACGCAATGCTAAAAGACCTGCGTAAAAAAGTTGCTAAAAAACTGGGTGTGCCACCTTTTGTAGTGTTCCAGGACCCGTCGCTGGATGATATGGCACTTAAATATCCTGTATCTATAGAGGAGTTAAGTGGCGTGCACGGTGTAGGCGAAGGCAAGGCTAAAAAATACGGTAAAGAATTTGTAGAGCTTATAGCGCGCTATGTAGAGGATAACGATATAATGCGACCGGACGATCTTGTTGTTAAGACCACGGGTGCAAATTCGGCCTTAAAATTATACATCATCCAGAATATAGACAGGAAGCTTTCGCTCAATGATATTGCAAAAGCTAAAGGCCTTGATATGGATGCCCTCATGAAGGAGATGGAACAGATTGTGTACGCAGGAACCAAACTCAATATCAAATACTGGGTAGATGATATACTTGATGAAGACCAGCAGGAAGAGATCTATGATTTCTATATGGGATCGGAATCTGATAGTATTAAAGACGCTCTAAAAGAATTTGATGGCGACTATGATACCGAGGAGCTTAGGCTTATGCGTATTAAATTTATTAGCGAAGTAGCAAATTAATCAGCGCCCTAACCCCCGAAGCGTGAATGGCATGATTGTAAATAAAAACTAAATCCCCAATTAATTTATTAAGTGGGGATTTTTCGTTTTACGAAGTTCCCCCTTTGGGGGTTAGGGGGCTTACTCAAACAATTCCCCCCGGTGCGGTTTTAGTGCATCACGTACGGCAATCATGTTTTCATCTGACACGACCATAAAGGCAATAGCATGCATATCATTGAGCGCCGTGAAGCCCGTAATGTTTAGTGGGAGTTTTTCCATTACTATAAATTCTTTTAAATGAATTTCATGATGCTCTGCCGTCTTTGATGAAGCCGGGCCACGGAAGTCCCAAATTAATTTAATTTTTCTTGACATAGCTTTTGTAGTTACAATACTGCAAAGGTACAAAGTTGCCGGAAGTTTACTACGGACTTTCCTATTTAGAAAATTTCATAACATTCCGGAACATGAACTTTTTATTAGGCATAAGAGAAAAGATATCCTATTTTTGAAGCACAACTATAGCTTTATGAAAACTCTGCTTGCTACCCTGCTCCTTACCGGCTCTATATCTTTTGCGCAGCAATTAACGTTAGACCGTGCTAACGGGCTCGCTAAACTACCGCTTAAATGCCTGCAACAGGAATACCCTAATAAATTGGGGCAGATGCTTGCAGACTCTACAGAAATTGCAGTCCCTAAAGCACTGCACCCGGCATTTTACGGCTGCTTCGACTGGCATTCATCGGTACATGGGCATTGGAGTTTGGTATACCTGCTTAATCATTTCCCGGAGTTAAACAACAAAACGGAAATTATCAGCAAGCTAAAAATCAATTTATCTAAACAAAATATTCAGCAGGAAGTTGCTTATATGAGTAAGGCCCATGAAAAATCCTTCGAACGCACCTACGGCTGGGCGTGGGTTTTAAAGCTTCAGTTAGAACTTGAAAACTCTAAAGAGCCATTTGCAAAAGAACTCGCTATCAATTTACAGCCCCTAACGGCATTAGTCATCCAGCGTTATATTGATTTCCTGCCAAAACTTAACTACGCATTACGAGTAGGTACGCACCCTAATACTGCCTTTGGTATGGCGCTGGCGTGGGATTATGCCCTGCACGCAAAGAATAGTGTATTGCAAAACAGCCTGCGTGATAATGCTTTGCGTCTTTTTAAAAATGACGCCGATTGCCCTTTTGCGTGGGAACCAAGCGGTACTGATTTTCTTTCGCCGTGTCTCGAAGAGATTGCTATTATGCAGCGGGTTATGCCCGAAAAAGAATTCCTGAAATGGCTTAAAGATTTTGCACCGGCACTCTTTAATAAAAACTATAAATGGGAGCCGGGCAAAGTGTCCGATCGTAGCGACGGCCACCTTGTGCACCTTGATGGCCTTAACTTTAGTCGTGCCTGGAACATGTACCGTCTTGCCAAACAATACCCTAAGCAGCTGGGCCACCTTAACGCTCTGGGAGATGCTCACCTTAATTTTTCGCTACCCGCAATTGTAGATGGTAATTATGAAGGCGAGCACTGGCTGGCCACCTTTGCGTTGCACGCGTTTGAAGAGAAGTAGTCATCAGTTCTTAGTGTTCAGTCGCAGTTACGGTTTATAGTGGCTGATAGATAGTTGTTATCTTCGTTAAGAGTAAGTTGCTCCATCTGTACTTTGGATAGTGGGCCGGGGGGTGAGGACTATTGATTGGGCCTCGTGTTTTAACGGTTACAATTAAGGGTATTTAAAGACAAAAAAATAATTAGTATTTTTGCGCCATGCCAAGAGAACTCCAGATACAGGTAGCCCCAGAAGTAGCCGCACAGCAGGATTTGCTAACAGCCCATGTTGCCCAGCTTATGCAGGTTAGCCCTGCAGATATTAACCATATAACCATTATAAAACGCTCTATAGATGCCCGCCAGAAATCGGTTAAGGTTAATCTTAAGCTTGGGGTGTATTATAAAGAACAATATGTAGAAAAAGCAACGCCGCTGCCTAATTATGAGGATGTAAGCAATGCACCCGAAGTTATAATTATTGGCGCAGGCCCGGCAGGATTATTTGCTGCCTTGCAACTTATAGAGCTTGGCATAAAGCCCATAGTTTTAGAACGTGGCAAAGATGTGCAGGAACGCCGCCGCGACCTTAAGGCTATTAACCGCGATCATATTGTGGACGAAGATTCTAACTACTGTTATGGCGAGGGCGGGGCAGGAACTTACAGCGATGGTAAGTTATACACCCGCTCTAAAAAGCGAGGCGATGTAGACCGTATACTGCAGCTGTTTGTAGCTTTTGGGGCTGCAGATGATATTCTGGTAGAAGCGCATCCGCACATAGGCACTAACAAGTTGCCAAAGATAATTGCTGCTATGCGCGAAAAGATAATCGAGTTTGGCGGACAGGTATTTTTTAATACCCGTGTAACAGATATTTTAATAAAAGGCGGCGAAGTGCAGGGTGTGGTAACACAAAAAGGCGATACCATAAATGCAAAAAAAGTGATTTTGGCAACAGGACACAGCGCCCGCGATATTTTCGAATTATTAGACCGTAAAAAGATATTTATAGAGGCAAAGCCTTTTGCACTTGGTGTCAGGGCAGAGCATCCGCAAAGTCTTATAGACAGCATACAATACAGCTGCGATTTTAATACAGGCCGTGGCGAATTTTTACCGCCCGCCCCCTATGCTATTGTAAAGCAGGTAAGTGGTCGCGGCATGTACTCATTTTGTATGTGTCCCGGTGGGGTCATTGCCCCGTGTGCCACCAGCCCCGGCGAAGTGGTTACTAATGGCTGGAGTCCTTCTAAGCGTGACCAGGAAACAGCTAATTCCGGTATTGTGGTAGAGCTTAAGCTGGAAGATTTTAAACCGTTTGCTAAATTTGGTGCCCTCGCCGGGATGGAATTCCAGAAAAGCATAGAGCAACAGGCATGGCATGTGGGGGGTGAAACCCAGCGAGTGCCCGCACAGCGCATGGTAGATTTTACTCAAAGCAAAGTATCATCAGACATACCTAAAACTTCTTACGTTCCTGGGACAACTCCCGCCGAACTGGGCAGGGTTTTTCCGGGATTCCTGACGCAGATATTACGCGAAGGCTTTACCGACTTTGGTAAATCAATGCGCGGTTACCTCACTAATGAAGCAATTTTGCATGCACCTGAATCGCGTACCTCATCACCAGTGCGTATTCCGCGCGACCCCGAAACTTTAGAGCATGTGCAAATAAAAGGCCTTTACCCGTGTGGCGAAGGTGCAGGCTACGCGGGTGGTATAATCTCGGCTGCCATAGATGGCGAAAAGTGTGCGTTGAAGTGTGGTTTATAATTTTAGATTTTAGCATTAGCCTCACTCGACTGTTTTAACTCCAGGCGTGCAGACTTTCAATCTGTTTTTCAAACCTATTGACTTTCAGTCTTTATTGGTCAGTTACTAATCTATTATAAATACAGAAAATATTACTCCAGCCCCTTTTTTTCAGGATGCCAAAAAGGTTTTGTCCTTATCTGTTTAGGATGCCATCCCTGTACTTTTCTAAAATAATTCGTTAAGCCGGTACAAAAAGCGGTTTCTCCGGCTATGTAAACTATAGTGTTTTCTTTAGGGATATTATTCCAAACAATTTCTGTAATGACCGATTCTAAAACGTTTCCTTCATTTTGCAAATATCCAAACGGAGTGCCACTGCTCAGGCTTAAATCTTCGAAAACATGTTCCCGGCTATCGGCACAAATAATCCCGCTTACGTTTTTATTGATACCTGCATTTCTGCGCAATTCATAAAGATGCGACAGCGCCGAAACATCGCCAAGCAGGAGATAGTTATCGGCAGATTTATCCATTATAAATTTACCTTTTGGGCCGCCATACAAAACGGTGTCTCCCACGATTATGTCGTTCGCCCATCGCGCTCCCTGCCCTCCCGAAAAGGTGCAAACTGCAAGGTCTGCAGTTTGTTGTAGTTCATCATAATTCCATACCGAATAAGTGCGTACCATGTCGCTTAATGCGGCGTTGTTGTATCGACCCACTAAAATCCTGAGGTGTTGTCCCGGTGTGTAATTTTTAAAGTCGGCGTGGCTTACTTTTAGCTTTAAGTGCCAGGTTTTGGTGGTTATTTGCTTTTTGTAAATTATAGTGCCTTTATTTGATGCTATATCGATAATTGAATTTAAAAGTCCCATTGTATTTGCCATTATTTAATACGGCAAAGTAACTATTGCAGACAATTTTATTAGTACTACGATAAAAGGTAATGATTGGACTATTCGCGGAATTTCCTACGGAAGGATAAAGGTGTGTATCCTGTTAGTTTTTTAAAAAGACGTGCAAAATAAGCATGGTCTTCATATCCCAGGGTAAAAGCTATTTGCTTGCTGTCCTCATCAGTATAGTATAGCTGCTTCTTAGCTTCGGTTATCATAGCGACCTGCAACCAGTGCGTTATAGTAAAACCGGTCGCTGCCTTAAGGCAATAGTTAAGGTGGGCCGTAGTTATATTTAGTTTTTTAGCAAAAAACGAAGGCAGTTTTAAAAAAGAATGTTGCTCTAACAACGCGCTGAATTGTGTTGCTATGATAGCCGCCTGATTTAGTATTTGAGGAACCTGACTTACAAAGACATGCTCATAAACAGAAGTGACAAGATGTACGTATGCGCTAAAATAACCATTCATGACAGAGCCTTTGTGAATATGGGTTGCGCTATTAGCATCGTGTAATAATTGTATTGTTTGTAATAAGGTTTGTTGTAGCGGTGCAGGAATTTCTAAAAATTGCTGTTCGGGCTGTAGTTTGTTGAACAGGATTTGACACTGTTGCGGCATTAAGAAAGACTCTATTCCCACAAAATAACCCCCGGCATTGGCGCTTATATGTTTAATAGCGTGCACCTGAAAAGGTTTAACCACAAAGAGGCAGTTTGCTCCAATGGTAATGTCATGCATATCGCAATGTACCGTTACATTTCCCTCTGTTACCAGCCCTATACTATAATGGTCGTCCATGTGCTTATTGAAAACATCATGGTATATACTGTCGGGCAAATCTACCTGGTTAGCTTTTAGGTCTAAATACTTCACTTTAATACCTCCGGTGGGGCAGAAATCCTGTTTGTGCAGCGGTATTTTGTTGAGGACGTTCAAAGTTAAAGAGGCTTATTTTATGCTAAAGTAAATAAAAAATCCCTCTTACACTTTCGTGCAAAAAGGATTCTCACAATCATGGTTGTGCAGGTTGTTGGGCTGCGCTTCCGTTCGCAGGGCCTCTTCGTGGGTAACGCTGTATAATTTAATATTTCACCCATAGTAATATGAAGTAACGCTATCCCAGCTTTTGTGTAATATGAAAAATAGCATCGCCCTGGTATACTATGGGAGCGTCATTACTATTAATGATATAGCCGCTGTTAGGAGCTTTAACCTTTTGTTCGAATTTGCCAAAAGGGTCGGTAATTACAGCAATGACATCGCCTTTATTTACAAATTGTCCAGCGTTGATGCGGTTTTGAAACATGCCCGAATGTCGTGCACGTACCCAGGTAGAGTCCTGAATGTAAATAGGCGGGCGTTCCGGGGCTTTGGCATTTTTCCTTATGCTTAGCATGCCCAGGTGCTGTAATAGGCGTTTTGCACCCTGAACACCTTCTTGTGTAACATCATTATTTAGGTCGAGTGATTTTCCACCTTCAAAAAGTAGCATTGAAACGCCGAGCTTTCCGCAGGAGTTTCTAAAAGATCCCGCAATGTTTTTAGAAAAAAGCGTAAACGGTGCATTAAAAACGTCTGACAGCTCTTTTAGTTTTTTATTATCAGGCTCTACCCTTATTTGCGGGGCGTTAAAACGGGCTGCACCGCCGGCATGAAAATCTACACAATAATCTACATAAGGCATAATCTCCGTAAGGATATGCCATGCAAAACGGCTGGCAAGCGATCCGCTCTTACTACCGGGAAACACACGGTTGAGGTCGCGCCCATCGGGAAATTCTCTTTTTTGATTTACAAAGCCAAAAATATTAACCACCGGTATACATATTATAGTGCCGGTCTTAGGCTTATTTATTTTGCGGACAATTATCTGACGTACAATTTCTACTCCATTTATTTCGTCGCCATGTATTCCTGCCGAAAATAATACCACAGGGCCATCTATCCTGCTGCGCTCTATAACTACGGGTATCTTAAGCTTTGTCATGGTGTGCAGGCGGGCAATCTCCAGGTTTATGGTTCGGCTTTGGCCGGGCAATATAGTTTCGCCTTGTATAGTAATATCTTTAATGGGCATAAACAAAATCTTGTTAAAGCATAAAATTACTAATTTGCGCTTACCTATGGGTGATAATGCTGCATTTTTTATGGCTTAGGGAGTAATGACTTGTATGTGTTACTAATCTTTTTAAGTAAAATAGTATAGTTATGCATTTTTAATTTGTACTATTCTTTTGTATTGAATGAAAGAAGCAATCCAGATAGCTATAGGGAAAAGGCTCTTCTTAATTTACAAATCATAAGCTTCGGCTAAGTCATTTGAACCTGCCTATGCCGGCAGGCAGGCTCGCTACGCTCAAACAGCAAATAATTCTTAACGCCTCAGCTTATAATTTGCTTAACACAACGAATTTTAAGGCCTTAGCTTCACCCGGATTTGCTAAGTCATAGCCTGATATAATTTAATCATTAAATTAGTTCGTATGGTACTAACAGTTATTAGTGGTATTTAATCAGCCCGATGTAGCTCCTTACTCGCCTTTGGAGGGGGCGGGGAGAGGACTATAATATATTGTTAAACAGCAACTCTAAAGAAAGGCTAACTAAAATATGTTAAACTCACTATAGTATAAGTAACCGTAACTGTACTATTGGATAATGTTTTTTAACTTTGTTACATGCAAACTCCGCTGGAATTACAAATACAAACACTGCCGGATAGCCCTGGGGTGTACCAATATTATGATAAAGATGATAAGCTTCTTTATGTAGGCAAAGCAAAGAACTTAAAGAAGCGTGTAATGTCTTACTTTAACAAGGTGCACGAGGTAGGCCGCACCCGCGTAATGGTGCGCAAAATTGTTAGCATTAAACACATTGTGGTGCTTACAGAAAGTGAGGCCCTGTTGCTGGAAAATAACCTTATAAAGAAACTGCAGCCCCGCTATAATGTGCTACTTAAGGACGACAAGACCTACCCGTGGATATGCATTAAGAAAGAGCCTTTTGCCCGGATATTCTCTACCCGATCTGTAATCAAAGATGGTAGCGAATACTTTGGCCCCTATACCAGTTTCCGTACGGTGCATACACTTTTAGATCTCATTAAAGAGTTGTACCCACTGCGCACCTGCAATTACGACCTTAGCCAGCACAACATACAAAGTGGTAAATATAAGGTGTGCCTGGAGTACCACCTGGGTAACTGCAAGGGCCCGTGCGAGGGCCATGAGCCATATGACGTGTACCAGCATCATGTAGATGCCATTCGCGAGATACTTAAGGGCAACTTTAAAGAAAGCCTCAAAGATTTTAAGAAGCTAATGATGGATCTTGCTATAGATATGCGCTATGAAGAGGCACAGCGTATAAAACAAAAAATAGAAGTGCTGGAAAACTATCAGGCACGCTCTACAGTATTTAATCCGCGTGTAAATAATCTTGACTGCTTTACTATTATAAGCGATGAGGCCATGGCATATGTAAATTTCATCCAGGTGTCGCACGGTGCAATTATACGATCGCACACGATGGAGATAAAGAAAAAACTTGACGAGCCTAACGAGGAACTGTTAGAGCTTGCCGTTGTAGAGCTGCGGGAACGCTTTAACCTTACCGGTAAAGAGGTATTGTTGCCTTTTCCTGTAGACCTTGGCGAAAAGGTAAATGTTACCGTGCCGAAGGTAGGCGACAAAAAGCTGATACTGGACCTCAGCGAACGTAATGCGCGCTTTTTTAGAATGGACCAGTTAAAGCAGGAAAAGATTGTAGATCCTGACAGGCATACCAACCGTATAATGGCGCAAATGAAAAAAGACCTGCGCCTGCCCGAAGAGCCCCGTCATATAGAATGCTTTGATAACAGTAACATTCAGGGTACAAACCCCGTGAGTGCCTGCGTAGTATTTAAAGACGGCAAGCCCAGCAAGAAAGACTACAGGCACTTTAATATAAAAACGGTAGAAGGCCCCAACGATTTTGCTTCGATGGAAGAAGTGGTGCACCGCCGCTACAAACGCTTGTTAGAAGAAAACCAGCCCCTGCCGCAGCTTATAATTATAGATGGTGGCAAGGGGCAATTATCGTCGGCACTAAAAAGTTTAGACGAGCTGGGGCTTCGTGGCAAGATTACCATAATAGGTATTGCAAAAAGGCTGGAAGAGATATTTTACCCCGGCGACTCTGTACCCATGTATCTGGATAAAAAAAGCGAAACGCTAAAAATTATACAGCACCTGCGCAACGAGGCGCACCGTTTTGGTATTACGCACCACCGCGATAAACGCAGCAAGGGTGCGCTGCAAACATCGGTAGAAACAATACCCGGCATTGGCGAAAAGACTATGATAACGCTGATTACCCATTTTAAATCGGTTAAGCGTATGGCGGCATCATCCGAAGAGGAAATTGCAAAGGTGGTTGGCCCCTCTAAAGCCAAAAAAATTACCGACTTTTACAAAGCTAAAGCTAAACCGTAATTTATTGCGTTTGTAAATAAGATAAGAATATAAATGAAAAAACTGCTGCTCCTGTTATTGTGTTTATCACTTTTCGGCACCATTGCCGGACAGGAAAAGCAACCTGCCCAAAAGGGTAAGCCTAAAATAGGGCTTGTGCTTAGTGGTGGTGGGGCAAAAGGCCTTGCGCACATTGGCGTACTTAAGGTGCTGGAAGAGGCAGGTGTAGAGATATCTTTTGTGGGCGGTACGAGTATGGGTGCTATTGTAGGAGGCTTATATGCCGCGGGCTATAGCGCTACAGAACTGGATTCCATTTTCCGCGATCTCGATTCCGATGCGCTTCTGCGCGATTTTACCCCGCGTGGCTCTAAAAACTTTTTCGAGAAACGCAATGATGAGATGTATGCGCTAACGCTGCCCTTTAAAAACTTTAAGATAGGTTTCCCTACGGCGCTTTCTAAGGGGTTATACAATTACACAACGGTTAACCGGCTTACCGACCATGTGCGCAACATTCGCGATTTTGATAAGCTGCCTATCCCCTTTGTATGCATTGCTACTAATATTGAAACGGGTGAAGAGGTAGTGCTGCATAAAGGTGTATTGCCCGATGCGATACTGGCCAGTGGGGCTTTCCCATCGTTATACAGCCCGGTAGAAATAGATGGCCGCTTGCTTATAGATGGAGGCGTAACCAACAATTACCCAATAGAGGAAGTGAAGAAAATGGGTGCCGATATTGTTATTGGGGTAGATGTTCAGGATCCTTTAAAAACCCGCGACCAAATTAAAGGAGCAACGGGTGTCCTGGTCCAGATAAACAACTACCAGATGATTAAAAAAATGGACGCGAAGCGCAAGGCTACCGACATTTATATAAAACCGGATATTTCAGGATTCTCTGTAGTTTCGTTTGAAGAGGGAGTAGACATTATAAAGAAAGGTGAAGATGCAGCGCGCAAGATTTTAGATACGTTGCGAGCATTAGGGTCGGGTGTCCCGATAGTTAAGCCGCACATTGGCATTAAAGATTCGTTATGCATAGAGCAGATAGAAATAAGCGGACTTAAAAATTACACACGCTCTTATGTTATTGGTAAACTAAGTTTTAAGCCTGGCAATAAGGTAAGTTATAATGTTTTTAACAACGGCATCACAAATCTTAATGCTACACAAAACTTCACTTCGATATCCTATTCGTTCGACCGGAACGAGAATGATAAGGGAGAGGTGCTCCGGCTCCGGCTAAAAGAAACTCCTGTGAATAGGTTTCTCAAGTTTGGCCTGCATTATGACGGCCTATTTAAAAGCGCCGTGGTGGTAAACCTAACCCAAAAAAACTTTATAAAGCGTAACGATGTTGCTTCGCTTGATGTGATACTGGGCGATAATTTTAGATACAATCTCGATTATTACATAGATAATGGTTTTTATTTGAGCTATGGGCTGCACTCGCACTATTATGGGTTTAACCGTAATATATCTGCCAACTATGCCGGTGATGCTGCTGCGACGCTTAATCTGGAAACCCTGAACGTAGATTTTAGCGATTTTACTAACCAAATATATATTCAGACCATTTTTGCACAGCGATTTTTGCTGGGAGGTGGGGCTGAGTATAAACATCTTAAAATTAAATCGCCTACGCTCGATAATCAAAGTGTAAATCCGGTTTTTGATGATAGCGATTATGTATCTGCCTATTCGTACATTAAGTTTGACTCATACGATAATAAGCATTTCCCTAAACAGGGATACTTTTTTTCAGCCGAGGCCAAAGCATATTTATTTTCTTCAGACTACTCCAATGATTTTAATAACTTCACAACAATCAGGGCAGAGATAAGTACCGCAAAGCGGCTGTGCAGACATCTTACTTTGCAGTTAGAGGCAGAGTCCGGGTTAACCATAGGGGAGAGCGTTCCTACCTTTAACTACATACTGGGTGGCTATGGCTACCAAACCTTTCATACCCTGCGCCATTTCTTCGGGTATGATTTCCTGAGCCTTTCTGGCAATAGCTACCTCAAGGGGTCTGCTACGCTTGATTATGAATTTGTGCGCAAAAACCATCTTAACTTTACGGCAAATTTTGCTAATGTGGGCAGCCATTTGTATCGTGAAGGAGAACTTTTTTCGCTGCCCAAATATAGTGGTTACGCTTTAGGCTATGGCATGGAAACAATTGTGGGTCCGCTCGAAATTAAGCACAGTTGGTCGCCCGAAACCGGTAAGCACTACACCTGGTTTAGTGTGGGTTTTTGGTTTTAAGACGCCTGGTGCGCCCTTCGGCCTAAATTACTATTACTTTGCCTGTTTGTTTTGCGCACTACACCAATAATAGTTTAACATACAGCTGTTTTGGCTATAAATCGTGTATACTTCATTGCTAAATATTAGTAATAGTACACTTACGGTAACTTTCATTTTTTTTGAACGATTATTAACATGACTACAAGTATGTTGTGTTTAATTAGGTGTTAAATTTGTTATACAATAATTGTTTTCAGGTTCAGGAATAATCTGGATTCTGAAATTAAAACTGAAATTATTATGGCAACTAAAAAAATAATTGTTACAGAGCCTTTACAGTTTAATAAGGCCGATATTATAGAAAGGTATACAGACTACTGCCTGATGAACGGGCACAAACCTGCAACTGTATATAAGTTCGCAAAAGAGAACGGATTTGATGAGGCCGATTTTTATAAATACTTTGCATCATTCGAGTCATTAGAGCGTTTCTTTTTTGTAGAAATGTTTAACCATGCGCTCGAAACGCTTGAACAATCTCCTACTTATAATGACTTTGCCGGAATAGATAAGCTCTCTGCATTTTATTTTACGTTTTTTGAAATAGCAACGGCAAACAGGAGCTACGTTTTATACAGCCTTGAAGAAGGCGGCTCTACTGGCAGGAATTTGCTTAAGCTGAAAGAACTTCGTAAAGAGTTTACAGTTTATGCGCAGGCCATATTAGACAAGCCTTTTGATATTCCTAACCCACGAGCAGATAAATTTCAGGGCGATGCACTTCGCGAAGCAGCATGGCTACAGTTTTTATCGATATTCAAATTCTGGATAAAAGATACGTCTCCGGGCTTTGAGAAGACGGATATTTTTATCGAAAAATCGGTTAAGGCATCTGCAGATTTAGTGTACAACACACCTTTAAAAAGCCTGTTTGACCTTGGGAAGTTTATTTATAAAGAAAAATTTACGGCATAACGTAACAAGATATGAAAAGATTAGATTCTATCCCCACAAATAAGATTGACAGGGTGGCCAAACTGGTTACCACAGGTGTGAAGGTAGGGGGGAATTACCTTAAATATTATGGGAATAAAATAGTTAACCCAGAACTGACTAAAGATACCCTGCACCAAAACAATGCCGCCGATATTTATGACGGCCTTAAAGAACTTAAAGGCAGCGCCCTTAAAGTAGCCCAAATGCTTAGCATGGAAAAAAACCTGCTGCCGCAAAGCTATGTAGAAAAGTTTTCGCTGAGCCAGTTCTCGGTTCCGCCATTATCGGCACCATTGGTTATAAAAACATTTAGAAAATACTTTGGGACAGATCCTCATGTGCTGTTCGAGGAATTTAGTGCCGACTCTATAAACGCAGCCAGTATAGGGCAGGTGCACAAGGCTAAAAAAGATGGTAAGGAACTGGCCGTAAAAATTCAGTATCCGGGCGTGAGGGAGAGCATCAGTACAGATATAGCCATTGTAAAACCCATTGCAATTAGGATGTTTAACCTTCAGGGAACGTCTGACGAGTATTTCCAGGAAATTGAAGATAAGCTTACAGAAGAAACAGATTATACTCTGGAACTACAGCAAAGCGAGTTTGTTCGCGAAGCTTGCGAGAGCATAGAAAACTTGAAGTTTCCGCATTACTATCCTGATTTATCTTGCGAAAAGGTAATTACCATGGACTGGATGACCGGCATTCACTTGTCAGAATACTGTAAAGAAACGCACAGCCAGGAGGAACGCGACAAAATAGGGCAGGCACTGTTTAATTTTTATATGTTCCAGATACATAAACTTAAATATTTTCATGCAGATCCTCATCCGGGTAACTTTCTTGTAGATAAAGATGCAAACCTGATTGCGATAGACTTTGGCTGTATGAAAAAAATACCGGACTCATTTTACATTCCGTATTTCGAACTGATAGAAAAAGGAACCTTAGATAATGAGGTGTTGTTCAGGAAAAAACTGACTCAGCTCGAAGTGCTTAAACCAAACGACAGTCCTGCCGACGCCGACTTTTTTGCGGCATTATTTAAAGACCTGCTTACGGTTTTTACGAGGCCCTACCAAAGCGAAACGTTCGATTTTTCAGACAAGAGCTTTACAGATGCTATTGCAGCATTAAGTGAAAAGTTTGCCAACGATAAAACCCTTCGTAAAATGAACGGTAACCGCGGTTCTAAACACTTTATCTATGTAAACCGTATGTTCTTTGGCTTGTATAGCCTGCTTGCCGACCTGGGTTCTGTCATAAAAATAAACGATTATGAAAAGTACCACTTACAGGGGCAACAAGAGCTATCTGCCGTCTAAAACCTGTGCTTCCTGCGGCAAAGAATTTACCTGGCGCAAAAAGTGGGAGAAAAATTGGGACGAAGTAAAGTATTGCAGCGATAGCTGCAGAAAATCTAAATAATTTCAGCCACGAATTTCATGAATCTACACTAATTTTTAGTGGGAAGGATTTTGGAATTCGTGGTTACATATTTAATCACCTCTCTGTCTTCAGCTTTTAAATATTGCGAGGCGATCCTGTTTTCCGGTTTCGAGTCAAACGTGTAAAGCGTAGCTATAAAAAAACATTCGGCAGGTTTCATGAGTATATAAATAACGTCAGATACATACTTGTTATTAAAAACCCAATAATATTTGTGTACAACATTGCCTACTTTATTATAATTTGTCCTGATGATTTTGTGCAGGGTGGGTGTTTTCTCGGCCAGCAACTCTTCGAAAGCATTGGATATTAACAACTGGCGGTTGCAAATTATAGTGTTGCCATGCCTCACGCCAAGACGCTGTGGCTTTACAATATCGCTGTGTCCGTTGGCAGCGACGCTGCATAGGTAATGGCCGCCACATTGCACATTGTTGCATTGGTAATCCAATTGGCTAAAACCATGTTTATAGGTCTGGGTAAATGCCAGTATCAACGAATCGGGCTTTTGCCCAAACAGCAGTAAAAAAGAGATTAATATACTCAACACAGGAAGGCATAATACTATTAGTAAAGGGAATTTTTTGAATGCTGGCAGATACAGGATTTTAAAGGCAATTTTTTCGAATATATTTCTTTCTTTTTTTCCTATCGGATTTATTTCGTTAAGTAAAAATACATGATTTCGAACTAACACATTACTCATTATCAAAATTCCCGGCAGATTACCAATGAGAGCGAGTATATAGCTTTCTGTATGTATAGCTACAACAACATTCAGTATAATACCAATGATTAAAAACGTGTTGGCACAAACTTCTATAATAGGGGAGTAAATTCTTTTGCGAAGTAGACAGTATGTAAAACTTAAGCAATAACTGCCAATCAAAATTATTATACTTAACAAATGTTCGTTGGCAAAAGGGGCAGCACCGCAACAATCGTTTTGAGTGTTCCACGATAAATATACCAATGGATATAATACCATACCAATACAACCGGCAACTGCTATCCCAGAATTTTGAAAATAGAAAGTATCACGACCTAAAAATATAATTAAGTCTATAAGCGCTACCATGAAGGAATTGTAAGTACTCCGAAAATGAGGTATATTGCAAATGAGTCCATAATAAGCGTTTTTTGTCGCAAATAATTTGTCGCAAATATAAACTTATCTCATGCATTGCTAACATAAAGTTAAGACGCTTATTTTCGCAAAGTTTTTCTTATTTTTGAAAGCTATTTGCAATTATGGAAGAAGAACAAGTAATATTGGTAAATGACAAGGATGAGGCCATTGGGCTAATGCCAAAAATGGAAGCTCACGAAAAAGCATTGCTGCATCGTGCGTTCTCTGTTTTTGTGCTTAATGAACATAACGAGATCATGATGCAGCAGCGTGCTGCAGAAAAATACCACTCGCCACTGTTATGGACAAATACCACCTGCAGCCACCAACGTAATGGCGAGAGCAATATAGCGGCCGGCACCCGCAGGCTACAGGAAGAAATGGGTTTTACTACAGAGCTTAAAGAGCTGTTCTCTTTTATTTACAAGGCACCGTTTGATAATGGCCTTACAGAACATGAGTTTGACCATGTTATGATAGGGTATTATAATGATGCCCCGAAGATAAACCCTGACGAAGCCGAGAGTTGGAAATGGATGGCTATAGAAGATGTAAAGAAAGATATGCTGGTTAACGCAAATAGCTATACCATTTGGTTCAGGATAATATTTGATGAATTTTACCATTTTTTAGAAGAGCATAAGATTTAGGTATTGGTTGTTGGTTGCCGGTTGTTAGTTTTCAGTCGCAGTTTTCATTCCAACAACCCACAATGATCAACCCAACAACAATAACAAATGAGAGTAACGGTAAGCAGAAGTGCACATTTTAACGCTGCCCACCGCCTGTACCGCAAGGACTGGACGGACGAGCAAAACAATGCTGTTTTCGGTAAGTGCAATAACCCAAACTATCATGGGCATAACTACGAACTGATTGTGGGTATAACCGGAGAAGTTGACCCGGAAACAGGCTACGTTATTGATATTAAAATATTAAAGAATATTATTGCCGATGAGGTAGAGACCCCTTTCGACCATAAAAACCTTAACCTTGATGTGCCTGAGTTTGCAGACCTTAACCCTACTGCTGAGAATATTGTGGTAGTGATATGGAACAGGATTCGCAGCCGTATAAATCCGGCGCATGATATTGAGGTAACCCTATATGAAACACCAAGAAATTTTGTAACCTACAAAGGAAACTAAACAAAAACTACTATGAGCATTAAATTATACCCACTGGTATTTGAACCCATACTGCAGGACAGGATTTGGGGCGGTACTAAACTAAAGACCGATCTTGGCAAAAATATACCTACGCAAACTACCGGCGAGAGCTGGGAACTATCTACAGTTCAGGATAACGTAAGCGTTGTAAAGCAGGGCGAATATGCCGGCAAACCATTAACTGATTTGTTAGAGCGATTTCCTGCTGAGGTTTTGGGTACTAATGTACACCAACAGTTTGGCACGCAGTTTCCGTTACTTTTTAAATTTTTAGATGCTAAAGAAGACCTGTCTATTCAGGTGCACCCTAATGATGAGCTCGCTAAAAAACGTCATAATTCTTTTGGCAAGACCGAAATGTGGTATGTAATGCAGGCCGATGAAGGTTCGCGCATTATTGTAGGATTTAAAGAAAAGTCGAGCCCGGAAGAATACCTGGATAAGCTTAAAAATAAAAACCTGATAGATATTCTTAATGAACAGCCTGTAAAAAAGGGCGATGTGTACTTTTTAGAAACGGGTACTATTCATGCTATTGGGGCAGGTATAGTGATAGCCGAAATACAGCAAACGAGCGATATTACATACCGTATTTATGACTGGGACAGGGTAGATGCTAATGGTAATGGCAGGCAATTGCATGTTGAAGAAGCTCTTGAAGCAATGAACTACAACCCTACCGATACTAAAAAACAGTATACCAAAAACATTAATGAAAGCAACGTAACGGTAGATTGCCCATACTTTACTACAAACTTTCTTCCTTTACAGGGTAGTGCAGATATAAGTAAAGATGGTAACAGTTTTACAGTTTATATTTGTACAGAGGGTGATTATAGTATTGATGTTGCGGGCGAATCGTACAGCTTTAAGAAGGGCGACACAGTACTTATTCCTGCGGCTTTAAAGGCTTTTACACTAAATGGTACAGCTACTTTGTTAGAAATATACATTTCTTAACAAATTTGTGGGGGATAAATCGTAGTTTTGCGGCTGAAATTAAAATCATTAAGAAATGGCAAGTGTTAAAAATTTAAAGAAAGATATCAATTTTGTATTAGGCGATATCATCGAAGCAGTATATATTACTGAGCTAACTGCTGGTGGTCAGGCATCTGAAAAATCAGAGGCGCTGATAGATGAGGCCATTACAACTTTTGACAGCCTTATCAAAGAGGTTAACGCTAAAAAAGTTGAAAATAAAAAAGCACATTTTAAGCAAATAAGCAAAAAGCTGGAAGAATCTGCTAACCAACTTATTGGAAAGTTACAGACGCTTTAAGCGAAGAATATCAATAAAAAGTGCAAATATCATTTTGGATATTTAAAATCTACTGTTATATTTGCACCCGTATTGAGAATGCCGGTGTAGCTCAGTTGGCTAGAGCAGCTGATTTGTAATCAGCAGGTCGTGGGTTCGAGTCCCTCTATCGGCTCAGTAAAAAAACCGCTTCAGGAAACTGAAGCGGTTTTGTCGTTTAAAGGGGAATGATGTGTTAATTATTATGGTTCAATTTATAAGAATGTCACGCAAAGGCGCAGAGGCGCAAAGCGGGAATGAATAAGCTGTTGTGTTTCAGCGACTGTTAAGTCGCAAAGCTTTGCGACTTAACAGTCGCCTTTAGCGAAGCTCGGGTGCTTTTTTGCTTTGCGACTCTGCGCCTTTGCGTGACAAAATGATTTTATGATATTTGGCCGAAATATATTGGTTACCCTTTCCAGGTAATATAAACTACATCGCTAGTATTGTCCCAATTAATTACCATAGTATCTTTGACTACTTTTTTAATTACGCCTGTGCTTTTATAATCGGCATACATAACGGTAAGTGAGTCATGTTTAAGAGTATAAGGCATATTGCCATCGCCATCATAATCTACCACATAGAAAGATTTTTTTGTTAATTCAAAATCAGCATGTGGCCCATTGTCATCAACCGTCCAAATACCGTAAAGGCTTTCAGGGCTGTATTTAGGACTGATGATGGTATTTTGTAAGCGGGTTTCTTTTTTTGTTTCAGGTACTGCTTTAGTGACTATAATAGTATCGGCAACTTTCTTAATAATATCTTCTTTTTTCTCTTTAATGCACGATGCAAGCAGTAAGCACAAGCTTATGGACAATAAAAATTGCTTCATGAAAAATTAAATAAAAAAAAATAATAATGGGTCTGCGAGTTATATTTTATGCCAATTTACACATTAAAAGCTATTTGCATAATATGGGCGACTGTTTTGTAAAGTTTGTTCTAAAAAAATACCGCTACAAAGCATAATAATGCTTTGAATATTAAAAAACCTTGTTATATTTGCACCCGTATTGAGAACGCCGGTGTAGCTCAGTTGGCTAGAGCAGCTGATTTGTAATCAGCAGGTCGTGGGTTCGAGTCCCTCTATCGGCTCAATAAAAAAACCGTTTCAGGAAACTGAAGCGGTTTTGTCATTTTACAGGTTTTTATAAATTAATCCTGTCGATATATGCTGTCGTAATAAAGTATCATAGTATTGTAATCAACACTAACTATGGTGTCTCTCTTATAAATCTGCATAATCGTAGAATTTTCTTTCTTGAATAAGGAGTCACCAACATCGTACTTGATGCTAATTTCATAAAAATCATTAAAATTCTTTTCGTTTATTGTCGTGAGAACAGATTTATGATTGTCAATCTGTTTTCTACTCACAATTCCGTTATAGGTGTCCTCTTTAATCATTTTTACATGCCGCCTAACAACAGCAGGCCCGCTAATATAACTGTAAAAAAGGAACAGGCACCCCAAGCCTAACACTACAACTGCCAGTGCACCATATTGAAGCTGTGTTGTACTATATTGCGCGTAACGGTTTTGGTCTTCCCTCTCAAAATATCCCATAGCCTTGTTTTGGTGATCAAATTTAAGAAATTTATTAGCTCCCTAATTTATAAAAACGATTGTAAGGCAACGAAATAAAAAATTTATTTCAACTTTATTTAGTTGTATATTAATTTTGTTTACATTTGTTGTGATATAAGTTAAGTGTTATGCAATTATCTAAACTTCCTGTTACCTGTCCCAGTTGCAGTAATGGCCTCAACGTGTCGCAGCTCACATGCCCGTCATGCAGTACACAAGTATCGGGTATGTTCTCTTTGCCGGCATTGGTTCGCCTGCCCGAAGACGACCAGGCTTTTATACTGCAGTTTTTTTTGGCAAGCGGCAGCCTTAAAGAAATGGCTTCGCAATTGGGTATAAGTTATCCTACAGTTCGCAACCGCCTGGACGACCTAATAGCTAAGCTTAAAATCATTAAGCCACAAGAATAACCAACCTTACCTCATGAATAAGATTATTATCAACCCTTTCGAAAAGTTTACGGAAGTTCAGCTATTTGCATTGGGCATTGCCCTTACCATTGGCGGTAGCTTGCTGGGCTTTCTCTTTAGTGCCCGTTTTGACGGTGTGCTGGATTTGCATGTTGCCCCAGGCGTAACCCTTGCCCAGCCGTTTATAGATAATGCTATAAATACAGTTTCGCTGTTCTTGTTGCTATTTATCGTAGGGATAATTATTAATAAAAAGACAAGATTTATAGATGTGTTTAATACAGTGCTTATAGCACGTAGCCCGTTCTATTTGCTTACTCTGGGTAATATAAGTGGTTTTATGAATGGCATTGAAAATAAGATTAACCCCAACGATCCCTTAGACATCAATTTTAGCCCTACTGATATTTTAGTTCTTGGCGTGTTCAGCATGTTTGCAGTAGGTTTTTTAGTCTGGTTTGTCGCTCTTTTATACAACGGCTTTAAAACTGCAACAAACCTTAAGTCTACACCTCATAAAATAGCATTCGGTTTTACAATTATTCTTGCAGAAGTGCTTTCGAAGGCACTAATTGGATTTTTAAACTACTAACCACAACTTATGAAAAAATTATTCCTTTTAACCGTCCTGTTTTTTAGTACAATTCTAACTGCCCAGGATATCACCGGGGCGTGGCATGGCCTCCTTACTTTTCCCGGTGGCAAACTTCGTTTAACTATTAATATTACCAAGGCAGGAACCGGCTATACTGCTACTATGGATAGCCCCGACCAAAAAGCAAAAGATATACCCATAGATGCTATAAGCTTTGTGAGCAATGCGCTAACATTTTCCATACCTGCAGGTAAGATTGACTACAAAGCTGATTTGTTAGATGGTAAATTTGTGGGTACGTTTACGCAGAATAATTATCCTATGCCGTTAACATTAGGCAGAGAAGAGGTTAAGGTAGCAGAGGTAAAACGTCCGCAGGAGCCAGCTAAGCCTTATCCATATTATGAAGAAGCTGTAACTTTTAAAAACGAGAAAGCAGGAATTACATTTGCAGGCACGCTTACGTTGCCTAAAAAGGACGGTACTAATTATCCGGCTGTAATACTTATAAGCGGCAGTGGCCCTCAAAACCGCGACGAAGAGCTTTTAGGCCATAAGCCATTCCTTGTATTGTCTGATTACCTTACCCGTAATGGTATTGCTGTATTGAGGTATGACGACAGAGGTACAGCAGGGTCTGGGGGCTCATTTCAAACGGCAACAACCCAGGATTTTGCAACAGATGCCACAGCTGCCTTTAATTACCTGATTACCCGCAAAGAAATAAACAAAAAGAAAGTAGGGCTTGCAGGACACAGCGAAGGCGGACTTATTGCTCCAATCGTCGCTGCTAATAATCCCAATGTTGCCTTTATAGTGCTAATGGCCGGTACCGGCATACCTGGTGATGAGCTAATGCTGCTGCAAAATTATCTGGTAAATAAAGTAAGCGGTATGCCTGAGGAAGAGCTTAACAAAATGGGCACGATACTTAAAAATGGCTATGTGGCAATGAAAGAGGAGAAAGATGATGCCCGCATGAAAGTGAAGTTAACAGCAGTATTTAACGAACAAATGAGGCCATTATTTATATCTAAGGGTATTCCTGCTACACAGGTAAACGAACTTATAACATCTCAGGTTGAAGATCTTACATCGCCTTGGTTTACTTATTTTATACGTTATAATCCTGCTCCTGCATTAGAGAAGGTAAAATGCCCTTTACTTGCCATAAATGGCGAAACCGATCTTCAGGTGCCTGCCAAAGCAAATCTAGATGCTATAAAAAGGGCTACAGATAAGGGAGGGAATAAAAAAGTGGCTATTAAATCGTTCCCGGGTTTAAACCACCTGTTCCAGACAAGTGCCACAGGATCGCCATCTGATTATGGTGATATTGAAGAAACAATGGCCCCGGCTGTGCTGGCAGAAATAGCGGGCTGGATACAGAAGCAGGTTAAGTAAATATAAAATTGTTTACGAATCCAGGTACTGTGGGTATTATCTACATGTTCATGGTATAGTTTTACTATTGTATCTGTAGTAAAAATTTGTAAATCTGGTTAGTAGCACTAAACCGGTGTACAGATAATTTTTTATCTTTAGGGTGTAACAAAACGAAAGGTATTTCGACTTATACAATAAGAAACCTAATTTATGAAAAGAATAATCTGTACGCTGGCTTTAGCGTTAACCATGAGCGGTATTGCCCATGCCCAGAAAAGCAAAGACGTTAAGGTAAGCATAGACCTTAAGGATGTTAAAGACGATAAGGTAATGGTAACGGTTATTCCGCAGCCTTTTACTACAGATGCAACAACATATTACATTCCTAAAACAGTTCCCGGAACTTATAGCGTAGACAACTACGGTACTTTTATAGAAGGCTTTAAAGCTTTTGATAAAAACGGTAAAGAACTTGCCGTTACTAAAGGCGATGACAACTCATGGAACATTACCGGTGCTAAAAAACTTGCTAAAGTTACCTACCTAGTTAATGATAGTTACGATAATGAATCTGAAAAGGAAGATCCTATTTTCTCACCTTCGGGAACAAACATTCTGGCTAACGAAAATTTTGTGCTTAACACACACGGTTTTATAGGCTACTTTAAAGACAGGACAGAGGTTCCTTATGAAGTTACCATTACACACCCTGCTACTCTTTGGGGTGCCACAAGTATGGTAGATACTAATGCAGCCGCAGATGTAGATGTATTTTCTGAGCCCCGCTACCCCGCACTTGTAGAACACCCAATAATGTACTCTAAGCCAGACTACACTACATTTACTGTAGATGGTATGGAGATACTAATAAGCGTGTATTCGCCTACAGGCAAAGTTACAGCCAAGCAAATTACTCCTGCAATGGAGAAAATGATGAGGGCACAAAAAAAATTCCTTGGCCCTATAAACAGTACAAAAAAGTATGCGGTTCAAATATATCTTTCTACGGGAGGTAAAGACGATGCAACCGGTTTTGGAGCGTTAGAGCACCCAACATCTACTACAGTCGTATTACCGGAGCAAATGCCTTTAGAACAGCTTGAAGAAACATTAAAAGATGTAGTTTCTCATGAGTTTTTTCATATTGTAACGCCTTTAAGCATTCACTCTAAGGAGATACAGTTTTTTGACTATAACAACCCTAAAATGAGCGAGCACCTTTGGATGTATGAAGGTGTAACAGAGTATTTTGCTAACCTGTTCCAGGTTAACCAGGGGCTTATAGACGAAAATGCGTTCTTTACGCGTATTGCCGAAAAAATAGCAGGCGCAAAAAGATTTGATGATACAATGCCATTTACAAAAATGAGCAAAAATGTATTAGATGAGCCGTATAAAGCTGCTTATGTAAACGTGTATCAAAAAGGTGCACTTATAGCCATGTGTATAGATATCCAAATGCGCGAAAGCAGTAACGGGCAAAAAGGTATTCTTAGTCTTATGCAGGCGTTAAGCAAAGAATATGGCACAAACAAGCCATTTAACGACGAAGACCTGTTTGCTAAAATCACATCGCTTACCTATCCCGCGGTAGGCGAATTTTTAAAAACCTATGTTGCCGGTACAACCCCAATACCTTACGATACTTATTTTGCAAAGATGGGTGTTACTAAAACAACCGTTAAAAAACCGGGTAACCCGTTTATAAAAGGAGAATCAGAGCCTTACATAACGGTTAGCCAAAGTAAAGAAATCCTGTTAAGGCCAGACATTGAACCTAATGAGTTCTTTAAAACACTTGGAATAGCAAAAGGCGATGTTATATTGGCTATTAATGATACGAATTACAATCTTGATAACATTTACGACATGATTACGGCAAGCGCCGGCTGGAAAGATGGCGATGCCATAACCGTAAAAATTAAACATGATGGTAAAGAAAATGTAGTAAAAGGTAAAGTGAAACTGCCTGTAGATGAGGTGGAAGGCTACCAGGCGACCGATGCATCTAAAGCTAAATTAAGAGAAGCATGGCTAAAAGGTTAGTAAATAATCATTTTATAGACTGATATAGTATAAAAAATCCCTGATAGACTTGTTTTATCGGGGATTTTTTGATTAATAAGAAAATGTTAAATATTTTAATTACAAGATAGTGAGTATGTTAAGTTTTTTTGTAATTTGGTGGAAACCAATCTTTACTATGAAAAAAACATTACTCTTAACATTTTTTGCTTTAGGCAATTGCCTTTATGCGCAAAACACGGCAGCCACCTGCGAAAATGCTTATTCTCTTTGCGGTGCCCTTGGTGAGCCTTTTGCTAACACTGTCGATGGAGGAAGTGCCAGTCCGGATTCGGCTGCATCATACGGCTGCCTTACTACCTATCCTAATCCGTCCTGGTTTTATTTGCCGATCAGCCAAAGCGGGGATTTAAGTTTTACAATGACGCAATTAAATAGTGCCGGCACTGGTCTTGACGTTGACTTTATTTGCTGGGGGCCGTTTAACAGCCTGGATGGGGTGTGTGGCCCCGATAGTCTTAAACCCGAAAAACAAGTGGGGTGCAGCTATTCTACTGCAGCTGTAGAAACTTTTACTATTAACGCAGCAACAGAAGGCGATTATTACATTATACTTATTACTAACTTTAGTAACCAACCGGGCAACATAACCATAGAAAACACAAGTGCTACTAACGTGGGACAGCAAGGTGCATTAAATTGTTCAGGAATCAACCTTAATGCATTTTTAGATGCTAATGCAAATGGCACCCAGGATACAGGCGAGATAAGTTTTCCTTATGGCAATTTTATTTATGAAGCAAATGCAGATGGTAATATTCATAACGTAACAGCCTTTAATGGCGATTATACTATTTACGATCAAAACCTAGCTAACGTGTATGAGCTAAACTATGAGGTATCAACGCAATTTTCAGCTTATTATTCTGTTGCAGTCCCATCGTACACTAATGTAGCAGTAGAAGATGCAAATAATATTGTAACCTATAATTTTCCTGTAGTTTCAATTGCAGACTATCATGATCTAAATGCCAACATTATTGCTACAAACCAGTCGGTACCCGGCTTTAGTTATGACTATGCAATTACATATTCAAACTCCGGAGTTGGCGTACTTCCTACAGGAACAATAAGTTTTACTATCGATCCGGGTTTCGAAATTTTGGAGGTTTCTCTTAATGGCGTTCCCGTAGTTGTAACTCCTACAACTACAGGATTTGAATATACGTTTACTAATCTGCAGCCTTTTGAAACGGCTGTACTGCATGTAAGTGTGCAGGTGCCGTTACTGCCGGATGTGGAACTGGGTGATTTAATAAATGCAGCTGTAACTATTACACCTACTGACGGCGACATTGTACCGGAAGATAATACATCTGCCACTGTGAGTATGATTGTAGGCTCTTATGACCCTAACGATATTACAGAATCAAGGGGAAGGGAAATTGAGATTAATAACTTTGACGACGCTGATTACTTATATTACACGGTACGTTTTCAAAATACAGGTACCTACCATGCCCGTAACGCAAGGATAGAAGATTTACTGGGTACACAGTTTGACTACAGTACAGTACAGGTTATACGCTCAAGCCATGACTTTACAATGGACAGGCAAAACAACCACCTTACCTGGACATTTAATAATATTTACCTGCCGGCATCTCAGGATAACGAAGAAGCAAGCCATGGGTATATTTACTTTAGAGTGAAACCACTTCCGGGTTATCAAGCAGGCGATATTATACCTAACTCTGCAGATATTTATTTTGATTATAACCCTGCAATTGTTACTAATACCTTTGAGACAGAATTTGTTGATACTGCCATGAATGTTAGAGAAGTTGCAGATAACAAATTTAAAATGTATCCTAACCCGGCAAAAAACATAGTTAATATCATGGCGGCTAATGACGGTGATAACATTGCATCGGTTAAAATATACGATTTGACAGGTAAAGTAATATATTCTGCTAAGGCCAATGCAGCAAGCGTTATAATAGACAGTGCAGCATTTGCATCTGGTAATTACTTTGTCGAGGTTTTAAGCAGCACAAATGCTAAAACGATTAAAAAGCTTTTGATAGAATAAATAATAGTTTTTAGTTTACCCATAACCCCTGCCAAAATAACTGGTGGGGGTTATTTTTTTAGAGTACCAATTACTGAGGGTGAGCGCTATAACCAAGTTAAAACACCAGCTAACAAAAAAAGTGCGCCATGGGCACACTTTTAGCAGTAAAGAAATGCCTAATCAAAAGGGTTAAGCTTATCTATAGTTTCCTGTTTTATCCTGCGCTTATCAATCTCTATAGCAATTTCAGTATTTATTTCATTTTGCAGGGTAATCTTAAAGTTTTCAACCTCGATATTTACTTCCTCAATGTATTGTTCTATAAAGGCAACATCCTTAAGCATGGCCGCCTTCACGGCTTCAATGGCAGTGTTATTATCTTCTATCTTCTCGAAGTAATATTCTTCTATAAAAAGAAAGCCTTTTACAATGGCAAATTTATTACTGGCCTGCAGCAGGCTTTCAATTTTATGTTTTAGCAGGTTGTGGTCTCCTTTAATGGGTATGCCATAATAGGCGTAATTTACTACATCACCCTCATGATAATCAAAACCTTCGGGCGCATTGTTATCTGTAAGCGTCTTAGATTTTATTTCAACAGATAATAAGTCTTTCTGAAGCTCAGGTGACTCAATACTATATTCGTCCCGGAGTTCCTCTTTGTAAAGGTCAGATTTTAGTTGCTCGTCATCTGCCTTTGCAATCTCGCGCTTTACGTTATCAAAAATTTTAGAGTAAATTGTTTCCATGGTATTTGTGTTTTCTCAAATTTACAAAGCGAAAAAGGGAAGTTTCCAAATTATATATTAAAGCTTTCTTATATTATGTGTAAAAGCAAGTGTTTTATTCATAGAGTTATACGTTACAGATGTAGCCCTAACAGCAGTGTGAATACAGCAGTCATGACGCCCGTTATTATTTGGTTGCGCATACAACTAATAATTACGTAATTTTTATTACTTTGCGACGATTTTAAAGCATACAAAATTCATGAAAAATACAGTCCTTGCCCTTGCGGCGTTATTGTTTATCGTTGCCTGCAAAAAAGAAGATAATAGCGATGCCAATGTACACATTACCGGTAACGTTAAAGGGTTTAAAAAAGGGCAGCTTTTTATAAAACGATATAACGACTCTGCTTTGGTAAACATCGATACGATAGTAATAGATGGAGATTCGCATTTTGAAAGCCACCTTAAGCTTGAGTCGCCGGAAATGCTCTATTTAGTTATTGACAGGGTTAAAACAGAATCTGTAGATAGCGACCTGCCATTTTTTGCCGAACCAGGTAACATAAACATTGAGACTTATAAGGACGAGTTTTTCTCGAAAGCTAAAATAACCGGATCTGAGAACCAGAAGCTGTACGAAGAGTTTAAAGCAGTTAAGAACAAGTTTGTTAATGATAACCTCGATCTTTCTAAATTAAGTTTTGAAGCGGGCAATAACGTGGCTAAGCTGGATAGTATAGCAATGAAAGCCGACCAGTTAAAAAAACGCCGTTACCTGCATACGGCAAACTTTGCACTTAACCATGCCGATCATGAGGTAGGCCCTTATGTAGCAATATCTGAAGTTGCAGAAGATATTAACCTGAAATATCTGGATACGATTGATAAAAGCATGACACCCAAAGTGGCAAAATCGCGCTATGGTAAGATACTTAAAGAAGTGATAGCCCAGCGAAAAAAGCTTGAAGCAACACCTGCACAATAATTTTTGCATAGAGCAATAGCCATTTTTTATGAAGCACAAGGCGCACATGTATTTTTGGATAACGGCTCTTGTTATAGCAATAGTAGGAGTAGTGCGGCGCCTGTATAGTGACAGTACTGTAGACATAAATGTAGGAGATACTTATTATGTAACACCGGCCATTTACTTTGTATTACTCATAGCATTTATCTATTTTATGCTGGGTGTGTGCTATTGGTTTTTTTATACAATGAATATCTCACTAAATAAAAAACTTACAAAAGTACACACCGTGCTAACCGTTTTAGGGTTGCCTGCATATTTGCTTTTAAACTGGTATGTTGAGTATAAAAGCAATGATCCTCTATTCACGATTATAGGTAATTACAGCATTTTTATAAAAATCTTAATGGGATTGTTTTTAACAATACTAATTGGGCAGCTGGTTTTTCCTTTAAACATAATTATCAGCCTTATAAAACGAAAAAAAGCATAACCCCGGTTATGCTTTTTGCTTATTGTTTGTATTTGTTTTACAGGTTAAAACTTATTCCTAATGTAATATTTAGAATCGAGCCCGTCGTCCTCAAAATTATTTAGCGGCTTAGGTTTTGGTTTTTTGGCTGCCGTCTTTTTTTTCCAAAGCTCAAAGTTATCATGCGATAGCTTTTTCTTCATAATGTCTGTCACTTCTTTTTCAGATAAACCGTATTGTGTTTTTATCTCGTCAAAAGGTTTTTTTTCTTCCTGGGCCAGCGCAACAATTTTGTCTAACGCTTCCCTGTCCAGTTCGGCACGGCTACTCTTTTTCATCACGTGAAAAATTAAATCAGGTAAATTAGTTAAATGGGTAAGAAATTCGTTTTATCAATATTACTAAAAAATCTTATAGAATAAATAGGCGAGTTATTTTTTCACAATTTGATAAAAAGAGCTTGTTTGTACCGTGGTAATTTGGCATTCTCGTTGCAAAATCTTTAATATAATTTAATAAAGCCGCGTTTTAGCGCAACAATTTAATTTCTACCGCTTAATAATTTTGTATATATGACACCTAATAATCTAAATTTTAAGTATATAAATATGCCCACGCTATAAACACCAGTTGCAGGGGCAGGCGCAATAATAAAGCCCGTTTGGGCATGCCAAGTGCGGCGCGTTCGTTTGTATACATGAATACATTTGCAGGAAATACGGCTATAAGCAGGCCAATAATGCCCCAGGCCGCCCATGAAGATACCACAGGAATGCACAGGGCGATGCCAAATGCTAACTCTGCCAGGCCGCTGATAACGTTTAGAAGTTTAGGTGAGGGCAGGGCAGGAGGAATCATGCGTTGATACAACCTTGGCACCCTAAAGTGGTTTAATCCTGCTAAAACATAAATAACGGTCATTACATACAAATGCCAAGGTAAGATCATAATAAAGGGTTTATTTCAAAGTTACTAAAGCGTTAGTTGTTATTGCAGTAATTGTGCAAATTTCATCCTGTTACTTCTGTCAATTACGACTTTGCTTTTCCTGCATTTAAGTTCGAACGGGGTGTTTTAAATAGTAGCTATAACATTGTTGCCGTTTAGTGCTATTATAAAAAACGAAAGGCTGCCAATTGGCAGCCTTAAGCATATAATTTAGTTGAACGCAATATTATTATTGTTTTGCCTCTTTTTGAGCATCCTGAACCATTTTTTCGTTTGCAGTAATAGCAAATTCTACACGCCTGTTTTTAGCCATACCGTCTTTGCTTGCATTATCTGCAATAGGATCGGCCTCGCCCATACCTTTAGCGTCTATCCTTGCGCTTTTAATACCTTTGCCACCTAAGTAGCTTTTTACGGCAGCAGCCCTTTGGTTAGACAGGGTAAGGTTGTATTCGTCGCTACCGCTGCTATCAGTATAACCAAATATCTGAATGTTAGTATCTGGGTATTCGTTAAATACAGGAACAAGCTTATCAAGATTAGCCTTAGCAGTAGATGTTAACGAAGCTTTATTAAGGTCGAAATTTACAGAGTTTTCACCAAGTGTAATCTTAATACCTTCGCCCACCCTTTCAACCTCAGCACCCGGCAGGGCCTCATCAATCTTCTGGGCTTGTTTGTCCATCCTGTTTCCTATCAGGCCTCCTGCAGTACCACCTACAACACCACCTATAATAGCGCCTAATGCAGTGTTACCACCTTTACCTATATTGTTACCAAGAATACCACCTATAACGGCACCACCTGCAGCACCTATACCGGCGCCCCTTTGTGTATTGTTAGTGTTTTTAACAGCCTCGCAAGAGGTTATGCCTATACTTGCAATGAAGGCAAGAGCAAGGATATAAATTTTTGTTGTTTTCATGCTTAATGTTTTATGTTTTTAGTTAAAATTAAACTTTAGAGAAAGTATATACTACTTCTACATTTTTGCCGCCTACGCTTACATTATCTACAAGGTCAAAAGACGTTTCGGTTTGGTTTCTTATAGTAAGGATGTAGCCTTCAGTAACTCTTTTAGCCTTTTGTCCTTCAGTAATCTTTAAGTTAAATGTACCGGCTTTCGTAACAGTCCAAACAATTGGGCTTGTAAAAGACGGGCAACCTTCGGCAGATGATGTAAGGTTCATAGTACCCTTATTGTTGTTAGATATAAAATTCCAAGAACTGCCTACAAAGCATTTAGAGTCGGCAACATCAAAAGAGGTTACTTTAATATAGTCAGATCCCGGGTAAGACACATTAGATATTGTCCAGTTACCTTTAATTCCTACCTGCGATTTCTGGTCTAACGATCCACATGAGGCAAACAGGGCCACCATCATGCATAGTGCTAAAAACTTTTTCATAATTTGTAATACGTTTAGGTTATCTTACTTTGTTTATTGGTATAAAGTTACAAGTTTTGCACCCTACTTTACAATAGGCAACTCGTTTTTTTAACAGGAAATAGTGTAATAAATACAACCCGTAGTATAAGGTAATGATAGCGTGATGATTGATTTTAAAGTAAAAACATCAAATATCTTTTTTTGTTTACCGTCGATTAATGTTTTCTTAAAATTATTTTCCTTTAACATTTTTTGATGGCTAAAAGCGGCTAATGACATAAAATGCCAATTTGTCACCAAAAGATGTTTGGTACTTAATTTGACAACAATAAAACAAAACGAACAAAAACCTTATATTATGGCAACAGGAAAAATTAATGTTTCGGTAGAAAACATATTTCCCTTAATCAAGAAATTTTTATACAGCGACCACGAGATCTTTTTACGCGAGCTTGTGAGCAACGCCACCGATGCCACTCTTAAGCTAAAGCACCTTACAAACATAGGGGAGACTGCTGTAGAGTATGGCAACCCTATTATAGAGGTTAAGGTAGATAAAGAGGCTAAGAAAATTTATATTACAGACCAGGGTCTTGGTATGACCGGCGAAGAGGTAGAGAAGTATATTAACCAGGTAGCATTTTCCGGAGCCGAAGAATTCCTTGAAAAGTACAAAGAGTCTGCCAAAGATTCAGGCATCATTGGCCACTTTGGCCTTGGCTTCTATTCTGCCTTTATGGTGGCAGAAAAAGTAGAGATAATCACTAAGTCCTACAAAGATGAGCCAGCTGTACACTGGATATGCGATGGCAGCCCTGAGTTTACGCTGGAACCAAGCGATAAAACAACCCGTGGTACAGAGATAGTGCTACACATTGCAGAAGATTCTCTCGACTTTTTAGAAGATTCTAAAATTCGTGAGCTTCTTAAAAAATACAACAAGTTTATGCCGGTGCCTATTAAATTTGGTACGCATAAAGAAAATCTGCCTGTGCCACCAGATGCACCGGTAGATTACCAGCCGGAAGAAGTAGAGGTAGATACCTTTATTAACAACCCTAACCCGGCATGGACAAAACAACCTGCCGACCTTACTGATGAAGATTACAAAACGTTTTACCACGAGTTGTACCCTACACAGTTTGAAGACCCGTTATTTAACATACACCTTAATGTAGATTACCCGTTTAACTTAACCGGTATTTTATATTTTCCTAAACTTTCTGCCGACCTACAGGTTCAGAAAGATAAAATACAATTGTACCAAAACCAGGTTTTTGTTACCGATAACGTAGAGGGCATTGTTCCGGAATTCCTTACCATGCTTCGTGGTGTTATAGACAGCCCGGACATTCCGCTTAACGTATCGCGTTCATACCTACAGGCAGACGGCGCTGTTAAAAAAATATCGAACTATATTACCCGTAAAGTAGCCGATAAGCTTAAATCGTTATTTAACGAGAACCGTGAGGACTTTGAGCAAAAGTGGAACGACATAAAGATCGTGTTAGAGTATGGTATGCTTAGCGAACCTAAATTCTACGAAAAAGCAGGATCGTTTGTATTGTACCCTACGGTAGATGGTAAATTCTACACACTTGAAGAGCTTAAAGAAAACCTGAAAGATACTCAGACCGATAAAGATGGTAAACTTGTAGTGCTTTATGCATCTAACAAAGATGCACAGCACAGCTACATAGTATCGGCACAGGAAAAAGGCTACCAGGTACTGTTGTTAGATTCTCCTATCGTATCGCACCTTATCCAGAAACTGGAAGCAGATAACGAGAATGTAACTTTTGTACGTGTAGATGGCGACCATGTAGATAAACTTATTAATAAAGATGAGTTGCAGATATCTAAACTTAGCGAAGACGAAAAAGACAAGCTAAAAACTGCCCTTGAAGAAATTGTACCTAAACAAAACTACAGCGTTCAGCTGGAGGCTTTAGACAGCAATGCAGCACCATTTATTATTACGCAGCCGGAGTTTATGCGCCGTATGAAAGAAATGAGCGCCAGCGGCGGTGGTGGTATGTTTGGTATGGGTAACTTCCCTGATATGTATAACCTTGTGGTTAACACCAACAGTGAGCTTGCTACAAGCATATTAAACACCGAAGATAAAACGCACCAGGAGGCATTGGTTAAGCAAGCATTAGACCTTGCCAAACTAAGCCAGAACCTTCTTAAAGGCGAAGAGCTTACTGCTTTTGTAAAAAGAAGCTTTGAGCTGATAAAATAGACATTAGATAATAGATGTCAGATAATTAACCTGTAGTGAAAGCTACAGGTTTTTTATTAACATTATTTTAATAATTTAAGAAAATTCACTAATATTGTTGAAATAGTAATATTTGAAATGGAGAAAGTAAAAAAACTAATTAAATCAAGTATTAGATTCGAATCAGTTAAAATGGATTCAGTATATGATATTTTGGATGCAATATCATGGTTAGATGAACCCGGAGTTAAAGACATAGCTCAATTTTCTGGCATTGATCCAAGAACAGCCGGAAAGGCAATTAAAAATTGTTTGCAAATTGGAATTATAAAAGAAATTGCAAAGGACTATTATGTTCTTACAATCGCATATCCTTATAAAGGATCTAAGGAACAAAAAGAAGCGGTTTTGAGAGAAGCAATTTTTAAAATGCCATTGATGATAAGTTTAAGGCAGTTTTTAAAATTGAAAGATAGTTTGGATGTCGCTCTAAGAAAAGCCGCTACGGTTCAAAAGATTGAAAATTTCGATAAAGCCTCTTTAGATCCTTTGATTAGGTGGGCTAGTCAACTCAAAGCGCTTTCATTAGATTTAGATTTTGAAGATTTTGTTGATAAAGGGGTTAAAGACAAAGAAATTAGACATGTAGAATCGGAAAATAAGAAAGTAGTGTTTTTATCACATAGTTCAAAAGATAAGTCTTTTGTAAGACAGCTTGCGGCGGATTTAACAAATCAAAATATATTAGTTTGGTTGGACGAACAACAAATAAGTGTAGGAGACTCCATAAATGACAAGGTTAGCCAAGGGCTTGCTGAATCAGATTACTTTGTTATTGCAATCAGCGAAAATTCACTGAATTCGGAATGGGTAAAAAAAGAACTTAATTCAGCATTAATAGATGAAATAGAATCTAAAAAAGTAAAAGTTTTGCCCATAAAATTATCTGATATACAATTTCCGCCTCTTATGAGAGATAAGAAATATGCTGATTTTACTAAATCATACAAATTAGGATTCGATGAACTTATAAAAGCAATAAAATAATGAGTGATAAAATTGAAAATCTCAAAGGCGCAGGCAAAAAAGGAGGTACACAGTTCCCAAAATATAGTTTAAAACATTTAGAACAATTTCTGTCAAGTTTAAACAATAAAACATATACCAATGCTATAACAATTGAACAGTTGAATGCAGGCGTTTTTGGAATAGGGGCAAATTCGAGTTCAGGAAAAATAAAATCTTCTGCACTTAAACAATTTGGGCTTATAGAAGGAGATTATAAAAAATTTAAGGCAACTGAACTTTGCTCTAAAATTGTGATTTCAGAACAAAATGAGAAACAAAAGAATTTTCAGGAGTCTTTCAATAAGGTAAAAATCTTTACTAATACTTTTAATACATTTCATAACTCAAAAATTGAAAAGTCAAAAATTTCTCAGTATGCAGTTAGTACTCTTAAGGTTCACCCAGAGCTTAAGGAGGAATTTATGAAAATTTTCATTGAATCGGCAGAAATATCGGGGTTATGTACTGTGCATGGGAATATTGTCTCTTTATTAGATTTGGAACTTGTTAAAAATGATGGAGATATCCTAACTGATTTGGAAGATGCAGAGTTTTCTGATGATGAAATTCAAGATGTCCCTGACAATACCAAAAGTCTTAGCGCATCAAGTAAAACGACTGGAAAAATATCGAATATTAATGTAAATATAGATGTTGATCCTTCAATGGATCCTGAAAAATTGGAAAAGTTATTAAAGCTTTTAAAGAATTATGGTGCTATTTGATTTCTATGCAATACCATATATCCCCATGCGCTTAGCGATTGCTAATTGCAGCATATATCAAAAAATTATCGACTTTGTTAATAACAAGTGTGTAATACACCAACTAAACAAAAAAAGCCCACTTTTCAGCAGGCTCTCTCCATTGTTTGAAGTGTGTATGGCTAAGGGGCAATAGTTCCCTCTACAGAGTCATCATAGGTTTCGCCTACAATAGCACCGTATGTTCTTTTTATAAGGCCTACAGCCATGTTATGTTTGGTATCCCAGTAATACCCTTCGGTAGGGGTAAATTTAATTACGGTAATTCTTGGGTCGTCTTTGCCTTCGGTAAACCATACTTTCATCATTGGGTCCCACAGTTCGTCAATCTTCTCCTTATCGGTGCTAATGGTTGCGTAGCCATACAGGCTTAAAAAATCACTGTATGAGCCTCCCTGAAACAGTAACTGCGCTGCCGGGTCTTCGCTAAGTTCCTGGTTTTTGTGCGAGTCGTTCGCACTAAGGAACCAAAAGTTTCCGCTGTCATCTATTTTTTCTGCAGCCATTGGTCGCGTGTCAAAAGCTTTTCCGCTAACTATCTTTGTGCAAAAAAAACATGATCCGGCTGCTTTGGCAAGTTCCTTTATCTTGTCGATGCCGTCCTGGCCCACTAAGTCTTTAAAATTATCTTCCGGTTGTTGTTGGTTTATCGAGTCCATGATATTTTTGTTTATTTGTTTTTCTTAAAATTAGACCAAACAACATTCAACAGCTGTTAGTAAAATGCTAAATAACAAAACAATAGCGTTTAGCTTATTTTGAGTTTTGCCATTTCATACAATTCTTTAATAAAACTATAGCCATCTTGCTGGTGTTAATTAGCAATTGCTAATTTAGCACCATCACAACATGCTATAAACAAAATGACGCTATCTATAGAGACTCCTGCACTTTTATTCTCAGCCACATCGCTAATTTTACTGGCTTATACCAACCGTTTCTTAACCATTGCCGGTATAGTGCGCGGCCTTAAAGTAAGCTATGAACAACACCGTACCAAAAGCATATTGGGCGAAATAAAGAACCTTAACCTGCGGCTCACGCTTATAAGGCACATGCAAATGTATGGGGTGTTAAGCCTGTTCTTTTCGGTATTTGCAATGGCACTGTTGTTTACCGGTCAGCAAACGTGGGGTGCTTATGTATTTGGGCTTAGCCTGCTGTTGCTACTGGCATCATTAGCAGTATCATTTTGGGAAATAAGTATTTCTGTAAAAGCACTGCGCATTCACCTAAGCGATTTAATCGAAGAAGCGAGGGAGCAAAGGATTTAGTAAATTATTTAAGGCCCTTGACATTAATTCTTTGTTTTAAAAGTTAATGTAATTATAATTCATCTGCCGAAATTACATTATAAAGCATACCGCTTAAATCATCGGTAATTATAACAATACCCATATAATATTCTATCATAAATCTGTTGCCTCCTAGTTCTTTATAATCTATATTTTTATTGATAATGTCTTCCTTTAATGCCTTAAGCCATCTGCCATCATAATCTTCTTCTCTTGTGTAATCTTCAAGATTAAGAACTTCTTTGAATTTCCACTCTATAACTCTTTTTTCCTTTCGTTTAAAAAGACTAATCAAAATATGATATATTACTCTATCTGGGATACATTCCTTCATCATCCCTGTTTCAATATCATATTCTATGACTAACATATTGGGCAGTGTAGTTGTGTAAATGTTAAACGTATCTTTCCCTTTACTAAACGTAATGCTTTCCATAAAATATGAAACATGGTATCCGTTCTTTTCTGCAAGTAATCGGATGTTTTTCTTCAATATATTATTTATCATAATTTTAGAGGTGCTTTGTTAATCAACAATCCACAGCAGCACCGGCTTCTCTGTAGCCTGTAATTTAGCATCGAGTGTTTGCATAAAATTGTCAGATACTGCCGGGCATCCCCAGCTAAGCGGGCTGTACCGTGGATAGATTTCTTTATCGGCAACGGCATTCCAGGAATGTAAAACAATCACCCTCTTCCGCGCATCTCCATTTGTTTCTTCGAGTCCGTCGAGCCAATATTTTACTTTTATACCCCACGAGCTGTAATCGCGTTTCCCAACTTTATATTTACCCGACGATGAACAGTGGCTCTTGTCCAGATTGCTGAACTTAAATTTTTGGTGCTTAGTGTCGTTATCTTCGAAGATATCGCAGCTGCCATGGGTAACCAAATTTTTATCCGTGATTTTTTTCTGTTTAAAATCATACACGTAAAAACGGTCTTTCCCGGAATGTACACTAAGGTCTATAAGGAAATAGTAGTCTTCGCAATACTTTTTCTGTTTGCAAAAGGTGAGGGCCTCAGTATGTTTATGTGAATAATCTTTAGTGGGAATATCATTTTCTGCATTACTGCCACTGCAGCTAATAAACTGTACAAATACTAAGAGCAGGATACGCACCATGATAGTTGAGAGGTAAGGTATTACCTATAACTATAATAGCAGTTAATTTAGTGTAGGGTGTTAAAAATAAATATTATTTGGCGGTTCTCTGGGTTTTAATAAGTTTGCTCGTAAAGCTCTCAGCATTTATAATGCCGGTACAAAATACTGCATTGCCTTCTACACTATCTATATTAACCTTCATGATAGTGCCTTTTTTATAAGGAAACCCGGGTATAGTTACTTTCACGATTTTTGCGGTATACTGGCAGTCATTATCCCAGTGCAGCTCTGATTTTACATAGTACTTACCGCCCTTATGATATTCGGTATGCTTTTTACCGTCTATTATTACTTTAACTTCCTGCCCCTGTTCGTCTGCATAAACAAAGGTGCCTTTGTGCAGGATGTTACAGTCAGGATCCGGGTCATTCGTTTTACGTAACGACATTGCAGTAAGAGAAAAAGCAGCTATTAAAATAAGGGAAACAATTTTTTTCATCATAAAATTTTAAAAGTCAAATGTAACCATTGCTGTTATTGTTATAACAAATTACAGTCATAAACATTTTATAATAAAATCTAAGCTATACCTTTGTCCGCTTTTTAAAACACAGATAATGACAAATAACAATATTCTTAAAGGAGTTTTATATGTGGGCTGCGGAGCCGCAAGTTTTGGTATGCTCGCCACTTTTGTTAAACTTGCATACGGGCAGGGGTACACCACTGCAGAGGTTACCTCATCGCAAATATTACTGGGGTTATTGGGTATGTTCCTGATTTTTACCTTTAGAAGAAAAACGTCTGCCGGGGCGATGCAAACAGCGACAACTAACGATAAGATGAAACTTATTTTAGCAGGAACCTCTATGGGTTTCACCAGTGTTTTTTACTACGTTGCGGTAAGATATATCCCTGTATCTATTGCTATCGTGCTGCTTATGCAAACCGTGTGGATAGGCGTATTATTAGAATGGGCGCTGAGCAAAGTGGTTCCGTCTGCAAAGAAAATAATAGCCATAGTTATAGTGCTTAGTGGCACACTGCTGGCCACCAACATTTTAAACAGCGATGTAACACCAGACTGGCGCGGGCTTGCCTGGGGGCTTGCAGCGGCAATGTCGTTTACAATGACAATGTTTGCAGGTAACAGCATAGCCACACATCTTACCGCACCGCACCGCAGTTTGTTTATGCTTATGGGGGGTACCACAGTAGTACTATGCTTTACGGCTTTTACATGGCCGGGATATTTTAATTTTCATATTGTAACGACCTGGGGCATTCCTCTGGCTTTGTTTGGAACAATATTACCACCGTTACTCCTAAATGCAGGCTTTCCTAAAACGGGGCTGGGCTTAGGTAGTATAGTGTCGTCTATAGAGTTGCCGGTATCTGTCACAATGGCTTACTTTATTTTAGGCGAGGATGTAAACCTGTTGCAGTGGCTTGGTATACTGTTTATCTTAGGAGCAGTGGTGCTACTCAATGTGGGTAACCGCAAGCGGGATTAATTACAACAGAAAAGCCGGCTCAAGAGCCGGCTTTTCTGTTGTAATTAAGGGTGTTACCTCCAGTCGTAATCAGAGTGTCTTTTTCCTAAGTAATAAATAATACCAATTGAGGCAGTTGCATGCCCGCCCGTAAACGATTTTGGTGCACCTTCAAACCTGTAAGGGCCATCATAATCAAAATGTTGCAACAGGTTTACTACGTAAGAAAAATCTAACTGTATAGACATATCCTGAAAAATATAGATTTGAGGAGTAATACCTACAATTAAATTGCCCATATTGTCCTTCGTTTTTTCCTGTGTTGATTTAGATATCGATAATCCTAAACCTGCGTGTGCAAGAGCGTTGACTGCCCCGCCGGTAACGCTTGGTAAATTTATGGTACGGCCCAGATTGTGTACAGCCTGCAATGACAGCCTTGTATAGTCTATACCTTGCTTTGGAGTTTCGTCGTTTCTAAAGGTGTCATGACCAAAATCTGCCTTGATACCCCAGTTAGGATCGAACATATAACGCACCCCAAAATCGTAGTGACCAAATCCGGAAATGGATGGCTTACTGGCAAAACTACCACCGTAAGTAGCCTCAAGAGAGTACTGCCCTTCCTGTTTTTGAGCAAAGCCTGTTAAAGTTGTAAGGGCAAATGCTATACATAAAATTATTCTACTCTTCATATTTTCAGCTTATTAGTAATAAATAATGGTTCGTATTATTAACAATGCAATTTTATGCATTTATTTTAATTATTGCATTACGATTGGCTTCTAATTATAAAATCGGCTCATTGTAGGGAGTGTTAATTAACCGTATTAATAAAACCAGGACCATATTTTACCCGTAAATATCTTAGGATCAATTGCTATGATCTGAATTTTCTCATGATTGGTTGGTTGTTATTTTTGGTTAGGTTTTTATAAGGGTGCTGCAGTAACGCAGCACCCTTATTTATTTTCAGATGTTTGTATTTAAATGAATATTTTTGCAGTCTGAAATTTGATAAAAGATGCTGTCAGTAAAAAACATATCGTTCGGCTATACCGAAAAAACCATTCTGCACCAAATCAACTTTAACGTTAAAACCGGTCAAAATGTTGCCGTTATAGGCGAAAGCGGATGCGGGAAAAGCACCCTGCTTAAAGTAATTTACGGAATGTATGACCTTGATGCCGGAGAAATAACTTATAAGGGCAAGGCAGTAACGGGGCCAAAATATAATCTTGTGCCCGGCATGCCTTACATGAAATACCTGGCACAGGACTTCGACCTAATGCCTTATACTACGGCAGCAGAAAACGTGGGGAGCTTTTTATCTAACTTTTACCCTGAAGAAAAAAAACGCCGCATAGCCGAACTGCTCCAAATCGTCGAAATGGAAGATTATGCCGATGTTAAGGTGAAATTTTTAAGCGGGGGCCAACAACAGCGTATAGCCCTTGCAAAGGTTTTGGCTTTAGAGCCCGAAGTGCTACTCTTGGATGAGCCTTTTAGCCACATAGATAATTTTAGAAAAAATGCCCTGCGCCGCAACCTGTTCTCTTACCTAAAGCAAAAGGGGGTTACTTGTATTATTGCTACGCATGACAGTACCGATGCACTTTCTTTTGCCGATGAAACCATTGTTATTAAGAAAGGTATCCTTGTAGACAAGGCACCATCTAAAGAAATTTATTATAAAGCGAAAGATAAATATACGGCATCATTATTTGGTGAAGTAAACGAGATTAAGCTCGAGCTGCTCACTCTTACAGATAATCGCGAAGAAACAATTTTGCTGTACCCGCATCAGCTTATAATTGCTCAAAACGGCCCGTTAAAAGTGGTGGTTAAGCAATGCTACTTTAAAGGCAGCCGCTATTTAATTAAAGCGGCTTTAGGCAGGCAGGCATTATTTTTTGAACATTACAAAGAAATTCCTGCCGAAACAGAGGTTAGCCTTACGGTAGACAGGAATTCTTTTGGGGTTTAAAATCGTAGTGGTAAATTATATTCAAGTTTAAAAGGCACACCTTCTTTACTGCCGGGTGTCCACTTTTTGCTGTTTTTAATGAGAGTAATTACTTGTTTGTCAAGTTCGCTATTCAGGCTTTTTAAAATTTTAACACCGCTAAGGTTGCCATTTGTTTCTACGCTAAATGTAATTATCATCATCTTACCTTTATATGTTGCCAAATCTTTTACATTAGATGTAATATATGTGTAAAAGGCATCGAGTCCGCCTGGATAATTAGCCGGTACTGCGTTTGATGTATTAAGTGGAGCATTTTTTTCTTGTGCACTTACAGTTTTTAAAGACAAAATTGTAAGTATGGTAATAAAAATAATTTTTTTCATGATGCTAATGATTACCACAAATATAAATTAAAAGTTGGAAGGATTTTCGCTTAGCTAATAATTCAAAAAAGCACTATATTTACTTTTACCAATTGCAGAATATGTAATTTTGCATCGTAATTTTTTAAAAATACAAGTTTTATGTATCATTCAAAAATATCAGGCCTGGGCTATTACGTTCCGGATAATGTGGTTACTAATAATGACCTTTCCAAGATTATGGAAACTAATGATGAGTGGATCCAGGAACGCACAGGTATAAAAGAACGCAGGCATGTTATAAAAGGTGATGGAGATACCACTACCACAATGGGCGTTAAGGCAGCTAAAATTGCCATAGAACGCGCCGGTATCGATAAGGAAGATATTGATTTTATAGTGTTTGCAACCCTAAGCCCTGATTATTATTTCCCTGGGCCGGGAGTATTGGTACAACGCGATCTTGGTATGAAACGCACGGTGGGCGCGCTCGATGTGCGTAACCAGTGTTCGGGTTTTATCTATGCGCTATCGGTGGCCGACCAGTTTATTAAAACCGGGATGTACAAAAACATACTAATTATAGGCAGCGAACTTCACTCTACCGGGCTCGACATGACCACAAGAGGCCGTGCTGTGTCGGTTATTTTTGGCGATGGGGCAGGGGCAGCTGTGCTTACCCGCGAAGAAGATACTACTAAAGGTGTGCTTTCTACGCACCTCCACAGCGAGGGGCAGCATGCCGAGGAGCTTTCGCTTATTGCTCCCGGAATGGGCAAGCGCTGGGTAACCGATATAATTGCCGATGCCAATCCTGAAGATGAAAGTTATTACCCACACATGAATGGCCAGTTTGTGTTTAAAAATGCAGTAGTGCGTTTTAGCGAAGTAATTATGGAAGGTTTAAAGGCCAATAACCTTGAAGTGGCCGACATTGATATGCTTATACCGCATCAGGCTAACTTAAGAATTTCGCAGTTTATACAGCACAAGTTTGGGCTTACCGATGATAAGGTGTACAACAACATCATGAAGTATGGCAATACTACCGCAGCCTCTATTCCTATTGCCTTGACCGAAGCATGGGAGCAGGGAAAAATTAAAACCGGCGACACCGTTGTGCTTGCTGCCTTTGGCAGTGGCTTTACATGGGGCAGTGCGATCATTAAATGGTAGTGTCGTTTCAGATTTCAGAAAGTAAATTTTAGATATAGCTGCATGCTGCAATTTGCGCCCGTATAATTTTGCACAGTCATTGCGAGGCAAAAGCAATTTCATCTTTAATATAAATTAAGCCCTTATAAGTCGTAAGATTTGTAAGGGTTTTGTATTTTTGGATATAAGTTAATTTCTATCTTAATGAGAAAGGTACATTGGATATTCCTGTTATTTCTAGTGGGTTTTATGGGTTGGTATTTTTATCCCGTTAAAGCTTTGCCACAGGCAAGTGTGATAGATAAACTTATAGTTTATAAATCTAAAAGGCAAATGCTGGCGTATCAAAACGGCATACTTTTAAAATCATATACTATAGCTTTGGGCAAAAGTCCTATAGGAGACAAGCAATATGAAGGTGATTTTCGCACACCCGAAGGTAGATACATAATCAACGATCGTAATCCTAACAGCGGCTATCATAAAAACCTTGGTATTTCTTATCCTGACGCTATAGATAAGGCAAATGCCAAAAAGTTAGGAAAACCTGCGGGAGGTGATGTCAAGATACATGGCCTGCGCAATGGGCTGGCAGGTTATTTAAGTAAACTGCATCGTTTTACCGACTGGACAAATGGCTGCATTGCAGTTACTAATGATGAGGTAGACCAATTATATAAAGCTGTTAAACCGGGTGCGGTTATCGAGATCAATCCATAATTTTTGAAGCCATACTCAATTTAAAAAGCAAGCCCCGTAACAAAACTGCGTCGGGGCTATGCTAACCTAAATATCTGAATGCACTACTAATGCCTTTTTAATGTGGGCTGCGTACTAAAACATTCCGCCGCCGCCCTGTTTGGTATTGTCATCGCGTTGTTTGCGAGCTAATGCCCTGTTTTTACCACCGCCAAACATATAGTTTAACCCAAAGTATACCGTACGGCTTTCCCATCTAAATTGTCCGGTTTGCGGGTAAGGGTTAAGTGCATCAAAGCCATAACGCATGGTTTTAAACATGTCGTTAAAACGAACGCTCAGGCTCATTTTGTTGTCGAGCAGGCTGTAGCGTGCACCACTGTCTATTTTATACATTTCCTTGCTGTTGTTTTGTATGCCGTTTACCGGGCCTCTGTAAAAACCAAATAACAGGAAACTTAGTCTTGGGTTAACTTTAAAGTTGCTGTTTAACCTTGCGTTAAAAGCTGATGCATTTACCTGTTTTAATTCAGGCTCGTAATCATCAATGGTTCCGGGTTGCAGTACCGATACAGAACCTTTTTGAGAAATGCGCGAAAAATCAATTGCCGGCTGTATATCCCACCACTTTGTGATTTTATAGTTAGCCGAAACTTCAAAACCAAAAGCATTGTTGTGGTTAAAGTTGGCATAACTCATAATCTGGTCTTCAGTATTTACTGTGGTTTCATCGGGGTATAGCGTGCGGCTTATTTCGTGGTCTATCAGCCTGTAAAATACGCCCCCTGTTATAGAAGATCCTTTCCCGAACATTTTTGTATAGTTAACCTCCACCGAGTTAGTAAACTGAGGCTCTAAATACTGGTTACCTAATGATGTTACCAGCGGAGTAGAAAATTCCCTAACCGGTTTTGTTTGTTCCAGGCTTGGGCGGTCTACGCGGCGGCTGTAACTAAACTGGAAGGTGTTTTTATCGTTAGGGCTGTACGTTAGGTATGCCGATGGATATAGTGTGAAATACTTATTTTGGAATGTTTGTGCACCGCGGTTAAAATCAGCATCTGATTTGTAATGCTCAAAACGGGCACCCACCTGATAACTAAATTTATCAAACTTTTGCCCAAGGGTAGCATATGCCGAGTAAATATCCACATCGTAGGCATATACAGAGTTCTGGCGCTCAGTGTTAGTGGTAACATAAGTGTTATCACTACGTATAAGCCTCGATTCAGCACCCAGTTCTAATGTGGTTTTATCATTTAATGGGTTAACATAATCAAGATTCATAGTGGTGTTCTTGATCTTGTCTGTAACATCGTCATTAAAAATTGTAATAGTGTCGCCTACCGCCGTGTCGTAATAGCCAAGCTGATTTTGTCTTGTAGTATTGTAGTTTCCTTCAAAATCAAGGGTGTGGCCTTCTTTCTCAAACTTGTGTTTGTAAGCAAGGTTGTAGGTGTTGTTATGGTTCTCTGTGTCGTACATAGAGTTTTGCAATATGTCAGGGCGAATTCCTGAGCCATACATTATATCTGTATTAACCGTTCCTTTGCCTGTAAAATAGTTCTGGTTGGTATAAGCAGAGAGTGTGTTTTTATCGTCTATGTAAAAATCCATTCCAACTTTACCAAGGTACGAGTCGTTGTCATTAACAATGTCAAGTACCTGATTAGATACAATATCATTACGGTTTATAAAACCGTTATTGAGGTTTTTGCCAAAGTTACTGCCGCCATTCCCAAAAAAGTTGACCTTCCCTGTGCGGTAGTTCATGTCGATCGAGTTGTTGAATTTTGGTGTAATACCAAAGTTTATTCCCGAGTTAAAGCTGCCGTTAAAACCATCGTTGGCATTTTTGTTCAGGATAATGTTAATAATACCACTCATACCCTCAGGGTTATACTTAGCACTTGGATTAGTAATAAGTTCGATTTTTTTTATCGACGAACTTGGTATTTGCTTAAGCAGCTGCGCAGGATCTATGTTTGTGGGCCTGCCATCTACAAGCACTCTTACATTCTGGTTGCCACGCAACGATATTTTACCGTCCTGATCTACGTTAACAGATGGTATATTATTCATGATCTCTGCGGCGGTACCACCTGCCGTGGTAAGGTCGCGCCCCAGAGTAATAACCTTACGGTCTATTTTTTGCTCTATGGTAGATGTTTCCTTAACAATATTTACCTCATCCAGCGTTGTGGCTTCCTCGGCAATAGAAAGTGTGTTCAGGTTCAGGTCCCTGTTTGCCTCAGTAAGGTTAGCAGCAGTTGTAACAGGTTTGTACCCCATAAACTGCACTTCTACAGTATAATTTTTAAGGGGCAGTTTTTTTATCGAGAACACACCATTATCATCTGTAATGCCGCCGTTTATAACCGCGCCATTTTCTTTAACCACGATGTTAACGTAGGGCAGGGGTTGCTTCGTTGTTTTATCAATAATTTTTCCTGTAATGCTTCCGGTTGTTTGTGCAGTGATCGATGTTATGCTGGCAATAAGCAGCATGAAAAGTAATTTCAGTCTCATTTGTTTTAATTTGATGCCTTTTGCCGACGGCAGTTGATAAGGCTGCCAATAAGCCGGGGGCGATGTTGATTGATGTTGGGTATAAGACTAAGGGATGGTGCTTTTGTTACAGGTAACTTTAAACATTATTTAAAAAAAGCTATTTTATTTTTAATCTGTTGTGTTTGAAGGGGTAATTTCATTAAGATTCACTGAGTTTAAATTGAAAACAATAAATAGTGTTTTGCCACATAAAAAGAAGCTGGTCTTACCTGCTTTGGTAATCTGTGTGCCTTGTTTGTGTTATAACTTTACTGGCTAAACTCTGTGTAACAACCACATCGGCTAATTTTAATTAACAAATTATTTAAATCTAATCCTGTCAAGAGGTTGCCGAAATATACTTATCTTTGCACGCTTTAAAAACATACTTAAAATGGCATTATCACAAATACTTACTTCCCACATACAAAATGCGGCAACAGCCCTGTTTGGCATATCTCTCGAAAAGATAGAACTTCAGGCTACGCGCAGGGAATTTGAGGGTGATATTACTATGGTTATCTTTCCGTTGCTTAAGCTTATAAAAGGCAATCCTGCCGATCTTGGAAACAAGATAGGGCAGTACCTTATAGAAAATTCCGGTATAGTAGATCGCTTTAACGTAGTGGGCGGTTTCCTTAATATTGTAATTTCAGATGCTTACTATATCGATTATTTTAACGGCATAAAAGCCGATGAAAATTTTGGTACAACAGCACCGGTTGAAGGCGGTAAAGCGGTAATGGTAGAGTTTGCTTCGCCTAATACTAATAAGCCACTTCACTTAGGCCACGTGCGTAATGTATTGTTGGGCTATTCGGTAGCTAATATTGTAAAGGCATCGGGTAAAAAGGTGTATAAAACCCAGGTAGTGAACGACAGGGGCATCCATATATGCAAGTCGATGCTGGCGTGGGAAAAGTTTGGCCATGGCGAAACTCCCGAAAGTACCGGCCTGAAAGGCGATAAGCTTGTGGGTAAATATTATGTAGAGTTTGATAAAGCTTACAAAGCCCAGATAAATGAATTAGTTAGCGAAGGCTCAACGGAAGAAGATGCTAAAAAAACTGCACCAATTATTGTTGAAGCCCAGGACATGCTCCTTAAATGGGAGGCTAATGACCCCGAAGTGAAAGCTCTTTGGGCTAAAATGAACGGTTGGGTATACAAAGGGTTCGAAGAGACATATAAAAATATCGGCGTTGATTTTGATAGTTATTACTACGAAAGCGATACCTATCTTTTAGGTAAAGACGTAGTGGCTGATGGGCTTGAAAATGGAGTGTTCTTTAAAAAAGAAGATGGATCGGTTTGGATAGACCTTACCCCGGATGGCCTTGATGAAAAACTGGTACTGCGTAAAGACGGTACATCGGTTTATATTACCCAGGATATTGGTACCGCTATACAACGTGTAAAAGATTTTCCTGATGTGGGCGGTATGGTATATACTGTGGGCAACGAGCAGGACTACCACTTTAAAGTGCTGTTCCTTATCCTTAAAAAACTTGGTTTTGACTGGGCTGCTAACCTGTATCATTTATCGTATGGTATGGTAGACCTTCCGTCGGGTAAAATGAAGAGCCGTGAAGGTACCGTGGTAGATGCCGACGACCTGATGGCAGAGATGACAGATACTGCACAAAAAATATCGGAAGAATTAGGTAAGCTTGACGGGTATTCCGATGAAGAGAAATTAAGGTTATACAAGATCATTGGCCTTGGCGCCCTAAAATACTATATCCTGAAAGTAGATCCTAAAAAACGCATTTTGTTCGACCCTAAAGAATCGGTAGATTTTGCAGGAAACACAGGCCCGTTTGTACAATATACTTATGCAAGGATACAATCCCTGCTGCGCCGTGCTGATTTTGATATATCGGTACCGTTAACGCCTGCAGAAATAACCATGCATGAAAAAGAAAAAGAACTGCTTAAAATAGTAAGCCAGTACCCGGAAGTTATCCAGGCAGCCGCCGATGGGCACAGCCCGGCACTTATTGCTAACTATACGTATGATCTTGTTAGGGAATATAACTCATTTTACCAAAGCGTACCGGTATTAGGTACAGAGGTGCTAAACGAAAAAGTATTCAGGATACAGCTATCTAAAAAAGTGGGCGAAACTATAAAATCGGCATTCGGGCTATTAGGCATCGAAGTTCCGGAGCGCATGTAATTTCATATATAAAACGTAATTGTGAGCCAGAATAAGCCTTATTTCTTTCAGTCGTTTGCTATTGTAGTGCTTTCTGTCATTGCACTACTTGTGTTCAAAAAGTATCTGCCCGAAAAGATCTTTACAGAAACTACCGGTAATACTAAAAATACAGTAGTAGACAGCACCATGCTCGAAGCGGTAGAGGCAGCTAAAGGCGCCCCTGCCGAAAAAGACACGCTGGTAAATACAAAAATTTCTTTTGAAGCCACAAACGGCATCAAATTCCCTACTGAGAATTACGAAGACTATAAGGGCTTCCAGCACCTTGTAGTGTTTTACGAAAAGCTGTTGCAGCTGGAAACAAAACAGCAGGGCAATGTGCGCATAGCTTACTTTGGCGACTCTATGACCGATGGTGATATGATCGTTAAAGATTTTCGTGCCAGCCTCCAGGCGCGCTTTGGTGGAGAGGGAGTGGGCTTCGTGAATATTACATCAGAGTCGGCACCATCACGCAGCACACTAACGCACCAATTTTCAGATAACTGGAAAACACAGTCCTACCTTAAGATAAAAAATCCTCTAAAGCCTTTTGGTATTAATGGGCATGTATTCTTTGTGAAAAGAGATACAGTAAACCCTGTATGGGTAAAATATAAAGCGAGCAGGCTTAGCCACCTTTCAGAACTTAACAACCCTACACTATTTTACGGCAGGAGCGGTAATACAAAAGCTAAAATGCAGGTTATTATAGGTGGAGATACGCTCGTGAAAAAGCTGCCGGCATCTAATATTTTAAATACTGTGAATGTAGCTGAAGGCGGCATTAAGACCTTTAAAGCTAATTTTATCGCGGCTGATTCTATCCCGTTCTATGGATTTAATTTTGACGATGGCAAAGGTGTACATGTAGATAACTTTTCTAACCGTGGAAATTCGGGATTGCCTATAGGTAGTTTTAATACCAACCTGATGCGAGCCTTTAACGACAAACTGGGTTACGATCTTATTGTGCTTCATTATGGTACTAACGTACTTAACTACGGTTCGCTTAATTATTCGTGGTACGAAAAGCGTATGGCCAAAGTTGTGAGCCACCTAAGAGAGTGTTTTCCGGGTGTTGCGATACTTATTATATCTACAGCAGATAAATCAACCAAATACGGTACTGAGATGAAAACCGATTCGGCTGTAGTGCCGCTTACTTTGGCGCAAAAACGCTATGCGGTACAAACAGAGTCGGCATATGTAAATCTTTATACCCTTATGGGTGGAGACGGCTCTATGGTTAAATGGGTAGATGAAGCTCCTGCACAGGCTAATAAAGATTACACGCACTTTAACTTTCGCGGGTCTAAAAAAATATCCGATCTTATTTACAAGCAACTTAACGAGGGTTATATAAAATATAAAAAGCTTAGGGGCGTTACTACACCAGAGCCGGTTGAACCTATAGTGACAGCCCCGGTAAAACCGGTACGCGACTCGTTTAAAGTGGCGACTCCCGCGGTGCAGCAGCCGGTTAAGCCGGTGATAATTACCGCGCCAAAACCTTTAAAGCCAGCCCCGGCTCTACAGAAACCTGCCGGTACTCCGGCTAAACCAGCCGAACCGCCAAAACCTGTTGTTAAGAAGGTTACTAAACCAGACACAATATTGAAAAAAGACACAATTAATGCGCAATAGGCTATACATATTCTTGTTCTGCCTCTTGGGCTTTACTGCAACCGCGCAAATTGATTCTACCGATGTAGATATTGATAGCCTGGAGGTGGATGCTGTAGGTATAATTACGGATACTGTTGAGGTAGCAGGCCCTAACATAATTACCAACACATCATCACTTAAACTTCTTTATGAAAAGCTGTATTTATTAGAGCAGCAAAAAGCAGGCAAGATAAATATAGTTCATATAGGCGACTCGCACATTCAGGCTGATTTAATGACTAATGTTATCCGCAGGAAATTGCAGGAGCGTTTTGGCAATGCGGGTGCCGGGTTTAGTTTTCCGCACCAGTTGGCAAAAACGAACGGAAGCTACATAACCCGCTATAAAAGCAATGCATCATGGAGCAGCCGCCGTGTCATTTATCCTGTAGAAAGCGGAATGAATGTAGGCCTGAGTGGTATTGCACTTAAAACACGTGAAAATTTTGTGGTAGAGCTTAACGTGCGCGATAGTGCTTACCGTTTTAACACGCTAAAGATTGTTACGCCACACAATGCCCCCGAATTTGATTTGGCTACCAGTTCTAAAACTATTATATTAGAGAGTACCGTGCCTAAAAAGATTACCCACAAAATCAAAAATGGTGAGGTGTTAGGCAGTATTGCTGATAAGTACAATGTATCTATCACTCAACTTAAAAAAGCTAATGGGCTAAAGAATGACCGGATTCGTGCCGGGAGGACACTAAAGATACCCACTAAAGAATTGCAAAAGCGCGAAGTTACCCGATCTGAATTTATACCGCTGGAACTACAGGCAGATGGTAAATCGCATTTTTACCATAGTGATGACGCCTTGTCTAAAATTTACCTGCTGCCTAACCGAAGTGTAAAAGAATACGACCTTAGCGGACTTGTGTTAGAGAACGATACACCCGGAGTTATTTACCACAGCATAGGCGTAAACGGCGCTAAAGCATCTGACTATAATAAATATCCCCTATTTTTTGAACAGCTTCCGGCGCTTAACCCGGATTTGATAATAATATCATTAGGTACAAACGAAACCTTTGATAAAATGGCTGCGCCTGAGTTTTTGGTTCAGCTTAACAAATTCATAGCGGGTATAAAAGCAACTAATCCAGACGCTTGTATACTTGTTATGACACCGCCGCCTTCGCTTTTCAGGAGAAAATATGTAAATACGTTTGCGGCATCTTACGCTAAGGAGATACAGATGCAGGAGACAAATGTAAATTATGCATCGTGGGATTTGTTTAGCGAAATGGGAGGCCTGTATGGTGTGCCACGCAACGCAGCCCGCGGACTTATGAGTACCGATAGGGTTCATTACAGTAAAGACGGTTACGAAAAACAAGGAAGGCTTTTTAGCGAAGCTTTTTTTAAAGGGTATGATAATTTTAAAACCAACAGGGAGTAATGCAGCTAATCGATTTTTTGCCGCAAATAACTATTGAAGATGTAAAGGGATGGTTTATTTACAATCCTAAAGCACCTATACTATTTAATACGCCCCTATTTTTAGGGCTGTTTTTAGTATTTTACGGTATTTACATTCATACCCGAAAAACCTTCCGTTTCAGGCTGGTTTATGTAATTGCTTTTTCACTTTTCTTTTATTATAAATCAAGTGGGGTATATTTTCTGTTGCTCTTACTGTCATCTGTTGTAGATTATACGCTCAGTTACTTTTTGTACCGGGAAGAGCGTGACCTACAGAAAAAGGTTTACCTGTGGTTTAGTGTTATAGTTAACCTTACATTTCTGGGATACTTTAAATATAAGAATTTTATAGCGGAAGGTATTAATGCCGTTTCCGGGATGAACTATACTTTCGATAAAATACTGCTTCCGGTAGGTATCTCATTTTATACCTTCCAGTCTATTAGCTATATTATCGAGGTGTACCGTAAAGAAATTACGCCTGCAAAGAATTACATCGACTACCTTTTCTTTGTGTCATTCTTTCCGCAGCTTGTTGCAGGGCCTATAGTACGCGCGAAAGATTTTATCCCGCAGATATATGCCAAGCTTGAGCTAACTAAAGAAGATGTTAACTACGCGCTTTTCCTCATTATAGGCGGCCTTATTAAGAAAACAATAATTTCCGATTACATCTCGATAAACTTTGTAGACCGTGTTTTCGATTCGCCAAACAGTTATACAGCGTTCGAGAACTTAATGGCTGCATACGGTTACACGATCCAGATATACTGCGATTTTTCAGGATACTCAGATATGGCAATTGGTGTAGCATTATTATTAGGCTTTAAATTACCTACTAACTTTCGTACGCCATATAAATCGGCTTCTATTACAGAGTTTTGGCGCAGGTGGCACATCTCCTTATCAACCTGGTTAAAAGATTTCCTTTATATATCAATAGGAGGCAACAGGCATGGTTCGTTTGCAGGCTTTCTGTTTCCCGGCCTGTTTTTTTGCGGGTTAATTATATGGGGTATCAGTTTTTCCTCTACCAGTAACATTCCCTTGCTTTTAAGTATAGCCGGATTAGTGGTTTTTATAATTACATTTCTTTTCTCTAAAGATAAAGAGCGCACTATGTTTACTAACGTAAACCTTTTTACCACAATGCTACTTGGAGGATTATGGCACGGTGCGAGCATGCTGTTTATTATATGGGGCGCGCTTCACGGACTTGCGTTAGCGGTGCATAAATTATTTAATGAAATGTTCCCGACAAAAAAAGATGCCCCGCCCACATTTCTTAGTGGTGTATGGAAAGTTATATCAATCCTCATAACGTTTCATTTTGTGGCGTTTTGCTGGATATTGTTTCGTTCGCGTGACTTCCCTACAGCCATAGACCTGATAACGAATATAAGCAATGTTACATTCGATCTTAATCAGTGGCAAACAATCATACTGGGCTACAAAAATGTGTTCATATTAATGGCTGTAGGCTATATATGGCACTTACTGCCGGACAGTTTTTCTAAAGGGCTTAAAGAAGCATTTTATTTAACGCCGTTAGTACTTAAAGCAGTAGTGTTAGGCTTTGTTTTCTGGCTGGTTTATGCAGCAGCATCTGCAGGGCCACAGCCATTTATATACTTCCAGTTTTAAGTATAATAATTAAACTATAGCTTTTTTGTTGTTAAATGTAAGGCGCGTGTATGCGACGTGTAAATTTTATGGAAATAATATCTTAAATTAGGCCCATAAATTTAATACAAATGAAAAAAACACTACTTATCGTTACCCTGCTTGCTACCATGTTAGGTTTTAAAGGACATGCACAGGAGGCTTACAACGTTACTATATTTGATCAGGCAGTCTATTATGGCATGTATGAAGGTACGGTTTCTGAACCTATACCCGATGGAGCCATACGCAACAGCAACTCTTCTTATGGCAAAAAGCTTACTGATGAGCAAATAGATGCCATGGGCAACACGCTTATCATGAATGTTACCCTTAACCCTCTTTGCGATAATTATGACAGGATAGGTAATGCAAACCTTGCCTTTGTGCCTAAAAATGCAACGTCTTATATTTATGGCGATGTGCAAAGAATAGAGTTAGGGCGTTTTATTACCCCGTTTATGGATAAAAATGTTGCAACGCCTAATGCTGTTCCTTATGAATTTGAGATAGATAATGTAACTCAAATTTTACATGACCCTATACTAAGGGCACAATATGACTTTTGGGTAGAGCTCGAGGTTTATGGTTATCAGGGAGGTCCCGGCCAGGGAGGTGCAGCAGTAGAAATAGAAGGTTGTGCCGGGCGTAACGATGTTTACATGGGGTCGCTTTCTTTTACCTCTACTTACAATCCTAACATAACACGTGGGCTTAACCACTTTATGCCTTTGGCTTACAAATTTGAACTTAAAAATTATGTAGAGGCTACAGAAACTAATTTTCAGGGCCAGGGAACAGATAATGTTGGGCAGACAGTAAGAAAAATAACCTTTACTGTACCTGAAACAATACCAAACGCTAAATTTTATATAGTAACTTCTAATCATGGCTCCGGCACAAATGGCGAGGAATACGTAAGAAGAACACATAATATTTTTCTTGACGGCAGCAATACTGCCAACAGGGTATTACAATACAGGCCGGGTGGCGTGTCCTGCGTTCCTTATAGCGTATACAACACGCAGTTTAGCTGCATATACAATATCTGTTATCCTAATGGCACGTATGCGCCAAGGCCGGATATAAATAGTGAGTGGAGCTGGAATAACTGGTGCCCCGGAAATAAGATACCTACGCGCGTAGCGGAGTTGGGCGAACTGACAGCAGGTGAGCACTTCTTCAAAATTACCGTGCCTACAGCCCAATTCTTTAATAATGATGGCTATTTCCCAATGTCTGTGTATGTGCAGGGATATAGTGAAACACTGGGAGACGAAAGTTTTAATCAAAGTACGTTTTCTATTGCGCCTAACCCTGTTAACGAAATCGCGACAATAAATATTGGCGCTAACGATATTATTAAATCTGTCACAATAACAAATACATTGGGTCAGGTAGTTCAGCAAGGCAATTCTGCAACCGTAAACATGTCGTCGTTGCAAAGCGGTATTTACATTGTAAAGGTTCAGTTTAGCAACAATCAGGTAGCCACGAAAAAGATCATCAAAAAATAATGATCAACCTGAAAATTTAAATAAGAAGTACAGAGAATTTTTTTTATAAGAGAAGATCCGTCATGTATCATGACGGATTTTTTTGTGGTTATAACCGGCTAAAAATTCAGTTTTATAAGGGCGTTGGGCGTACGCTCCAACGAATAAGTATTAACCATCTCTATACCATTCTGGTTGCTGTTTATACGGTAATATCTATTAATGATATTTTGCCTGTTAAAGATGTTCAATACAGAAACACCAAGCTGAAGATTGACTTTGGGCATTACTTCAAATGCATATGACGCGGAGAAGTTTACCTGAAAGAAATTACCCAGATTATCTGAATTAGGGTAATTATAAGCAACTGATGGGGCTCCTGTGCTGCTGTAAATAGGTACGCTTATAAGTGGCGGGGTAACAGGTTTTCCTGTATACCATTTAGAACCCAGAGCGATCTTTAAATTGTCCCATTCATAAATTACCGCAGTATTGATAGTATGGTTCAGCTCAAAACTATTGGGAAAATGAATGGGCTCTACACCATCAAAGCTATAGTCGTTATTGTTCCAGGTATAACTAAGCCATGCATAAAAATCCCTGAATTGTTTTTGTATTAAAAATTCCGTACCAAATACTCTGTAGCTTCCACGTGCCTGTACAACCTCAAGCTGATCCTGAAAAGCCTGCCCAGCCGTGGTAATGCCATTAACTTTTTTGTAAAAGTTATCGAGCGTAATAAGCCAGCCTTTATTTTTAAATGCTACTCCGGCAGATGCCTGATTGCTGCGTTGCACTGGTACGTCGCCATCATTAGCAAGTACCCAACGCCGCTTTTCGATACCTAAAAAATCGCCCTGCAGCTCTACAACCTGAGACGTTGACTGGCTTTTTTTCTCAGCCAGAACTTCGAGCTGCCAGTTCTCTGCGAGTGCATAATTTACCTGCAGGCGGGGTTCGGCATATAATAAGCCAAACTGTTCAATGTAATTCCCTCTCATACCGGCCTGGGCAGATAGCCTTCCGTTTTCCTTAGCGTAACTCACCTCTCCTATAACGGCATGGGTGCGAAGCACATCTTTTACATTGCGGCTGTATTGCGGTTCGTTTATCCTGTCGGTATTTTTTATGCCAATTTCATTATATTGATAGCCACTGTGCAATGTAAACACCTGGTTTAATTTTTTACTGTCAGAAAAACGAAAGCCGGCATCAAGTATTGTGTTTTCCTGATTGGTAATCTGGTTAAACTCTATCGATTCATTTTGCGCATCTACATTATAGTAAGATCCATACATGCCAAATTCTGTACTATGGCTTTCGCTCCATTGTGCACGCCAGGCAGCTGTACCACCAAGTGTACGCTGGCTTAAACGGCTTACCTTTGTTACTACATTAGTAGAAGTTATGGTGCCCTGTGTAAAGTCGAGCTTGTTGTTAATGCCTATAAAATCGATGTACACATCATGCTTGTTGCCTATTTTTTGATGGTACTGTGTTGTAAAATCATAAAAATAGAATTCTTTGTCGCTTTTGTAGTTTACATCGGTGCAATTGCTAAGGCCGGTTACAATTGTGTTTTGAAAGATACGTTTAGAATACTTGCTGTATGTAGGAAAAGCAAGTACATCGGTAAACGATCGCCGTGCAGAAATCTCGATATTGGCATTTTCAGATGGTCGTATTTTTGTGTAAAAGTCAGGCCCTATCATGTTACTGCCGATGCTTGTTGTGCCGGGCCCAATATTTTTAGGTCGCGAAGATATATCTACGGCGCTCGATACGCTTTCTCCGTAAAAAGCAGAAGTGCCGTTTTTAGATATCTTAATATCATGTGCAAGGTTAGGGCTAAGGGCAGATATCAGGCCAAAGAAATGACCCGTCTGGAAGAGCCGGATGCCATTCCACATAAAGAGGTTTTGATCGTGTGTGCCACCGCGAACGTTGATGTTGCTTACGGTCTCGTCGATACTGTTAATGCCAGGTAGCTGCTGCATAGCCTGCAAAACGTCTGGTTCGATAAGTCCGGGAAGAATACCAAATTTTCGTGGTTTAATGCCGTAGGTACCGTCTTTGTTTTTAGATATACCTGTAGCAAGATAGCGCTCTGCAATCACTTCCTGTAATTGTTGTGTGGCAAGCTGCAGCTTAATTTCCATACAGTCGTTACTATCGGGGCGTATGGCAGGCACTATGGCAGGGTCGTAACCAAGCTGATCGATGTATATTGATTTTACCCTGGCAGGAATTTCGAAGTAACCGTCTGTACCGGTTATAATTTTTGTTGTAGTATCAAATTGTACTACCGCATTGTCTACCGGCTGGCCAAGCTCGTCCAACAGATAGGCACAAAGCGGTTGCGCTTTTTTTGTCTTTGTGGTGGTATATATAACTATATAATCGCCGGCCTGCCTAAAAGTAAGCCCGGTTCGGTTAGATAAGTATATAAGCTTTGCTTTAAGAGGCAATTGTGGTGGGGGAGGAAAAACAGAGTGTCCTGCCACATCCTCTTCGGCATAATTAAATTTTATATGATATTGGGCTTTAATATCTTCCAGTATTTTTTTAAGCTCAACACTTTTATTTTCGTCCTGGCCAAAAGCACTGGCGGCGAAAAAAAAAAAGTAACTAAGCAGTAAAAAATGCCTGGCGCCGTGCATCATTCAGCAGATAGTGTAATGGTGTTGCCCACCTTTTTTGCCTGCAAGTGGTATACGGGTAGTATTTGATCGAGTGCCGTATCTATATTGTTCATGGGTATTGTACCGTTAAAACGTTTATCGACAGTAGCGTTAAGGTTAATGGTTACTTTGTACTGGCGTTCCATTTCTCTAATAACTTCCTGTAAACGCACTTTGCCGAAATAGGTTTCATAATTTATCCAGCCCGGCCCGGAAGCTGAAACATCCGGCAAATTAAGTTTTTTTCCGTTCTCGTAAGCAACCGTTTTACCGGGAGTTAAAAATACAGTCTCTTTACCGTTAGTTACTTTTACCTTACCTTCAAAACAGGTAACATCTAAACGGCCATTGCGTGCCCTTACGTTAAATTGTGTACCTACAACGGTAACTGTACCCAGTGATGTAACTACATCAAACGTTTTGCCTTTGGCTACCTTAAAGTAAGCCTCGCCGTTAAGCTCCAGTTTGCGGTTTTTACTCCAGTTAAACTCTTTATATTCCGCTTCAGATCCTGCATTTAATACAACTTCAGAGTTGTCAGGCAGTAAGAAAGTGTCCCTCTCTCCGGTGCCGGCTATTTGTGAGGTAGTGTTTGTTGTAAAGAAAAAGAACGTAGCGCCCAGTGCGAGTATCAGCATAGCGGCAACCCGGGGCATCCATGGGTTTAGTTTGCGTACTTTAGGCTGGTTGGCTTTGTTCCTGTTACGTGTAATATTTTGGTACAAGGCATCCATATCGGTCTGTGGCACCGTAAGCTGCCCGGAAAATTCTTTTATTTTACTGTAAGTAGCATACTCAGGCTGCGCCATAAAATCTTTCAATTCCTGGTCGTTCATATCGTCATTTAGCCACTTTGCTAAGGTAACATCCTCGTTCATTGTTTCTTCCTGTTTTTATTATAACAGTTATGAGGTAAAAAACCCTACCTAAAGGTATCTATTTCTTTTCGTAATTGCAATAGTGCTCCATGAATACGTTTCTCTACAGCCTTAACGCCTATTCCCAGTATTTCGGCAATTTCATGATATTTTTTCCCATCAATGCGGTGCAGCAGGAAGGCGCTTCGTTGCGCTTCAGATAAGTTTGCTATAGCATTTTGCAACTTAACCTTAAACTGTTCCTCTTCCATTAAAAACTCAGGGCTCTGGTTATTGGTATCGTGGTTTACATTCTTTTTAGAATACTCCAGCACTACTTTTTTATGGGCAATATGGTTAAGCGTGGTGTTGTTAGCCACGGTATATAAAAATGACTTTGCCTTTTCGGGTGGCACACTGGCACAGTTTTCCCACAATTTTATAAATGCCTCCTGGGTTGCCTCATCGGCCTGCTCCTCATTGCCAAATTTATAGTACAGGAAATTACGGAGCGCCTTGGCATGGCTCTTAAAAAAACCGGAGAATGTAAGTTCTTCGCAAATGCCTGCGGGCTGTTCCTGTTTCATTTTGGGTTTGTGATAGTGGCTGTTAAATTATAAATTTTTTTCAATAGCAGCTTTTATTGTTCATTTTATTTTAATGCTGCAAACGTACAGTTAAAATTTAAATTGAGACTGGTAGGGTATATCCTAACCATTACTGTTGCAGTAGTTGGCTTTTGCGTTAAGTGCATTTGAACCATTGCGGAACATTTTTTTTTGAAGATAAAATCAAATTGAGGTAGGGTATTTTTGTTATTAGTTGTTATAGTGTTATAAAACAAGGCATCATATCCTTAATATATTTTAGGTTATACAAAATTTGAAAAAGAAAACGCTTTGTAGTAAAAAATTGTTTGTAGCCGGCTCTGTTAAAAGAGCCGGTTTTTTTGTATAAGGTTTTTTGTACATTGCAGGTAGGGTATATGACTGATAGACTGTTTATAATGTACCAACGTATGTTTATGAGTAGATTGCTAAAAATATTTTTAATACTGATTGCCGTTTGCCTGGGCGGTTTATACTCGTGCCAGGACGAGGCAGAGAGTGTTACAGTTACAGATGCTCTTAATCAGCAAAGCGAACTTACCAGATTGCTAACTTCCATGTCGGCTAATGGGGTTGCCACAACAAGTGTTATAGACAGTACAGATTGTTTTAGGATACAGCTACCGGTACAGGTACTTGCAAACGGACAGCAGATTAACGTGGCTGATATTGCAGCTTATGCAGACGTTGAAGCAGTATTTAATCAAAGTACAGAAGGTTATGATAACCTTAGTTTTATCTTCCCTATAACTATTATTTATGTAGATGGTACACAACAGCAAGTGGTAAGTGAAGCGCAATATAATAGTCTTGTAAGGGCATGCGGTACGCCTTCCCAATTTATAGATGGCAACTGTGTTAGCCTTAATTATCCTGTTACGGTTTATGGCTATAACAGTAGCCTGCAGATGGAGAATACTTATGTTGTAAATAGTAATGCACAACTGTACTCTATACTTTTAAATCTTGTAGCTAACGAATATTATTCTATGAATTATCCTGTAACGCTTGCCATTGCGGGGCAAAGCTTACAAGTAAATAATAATACACAATTGCAGCTTGCAATAAACGCTGCGATTGCTAACTGTGGCCCTACCGTGCCCGAAGTACCGGAGCCTCCCTTGTGCAGTAACCCCGGTATACTTACCGACAGTTTAAAAATATACATTCCTTTTTCCGGCAGTGTACGCGACCTTAAAGGTGGTACAGTTACAGCACCAACAGATACAGTTTTTGTAGCCGACAGAAACGGCGACGCACGTTGTGCATTGTCATTTAACGGTGGCCAGGCAATAAGGGTAAGGGCATCTGCTGCTAACAGCATTAAGGATGGCGATGAACTGAGTATAAGCCTTTGGTTCAAATTACAAAACACTAACCCATCTAATTTAGAGCATCTTTTTGCTAAGGGGCCTAATGGTGCCGCTGGTTTTAATCTATCTATATACGATCTTAATAAACCACTCTTTAGTGCACAGGGGGGGCAAGTGTGGGATACCAACTGGGGAGCAGATGCAAACCTGCCCACAGATATTACAAACTGGCACCACGTGGCAGTTACACTTACCGCTGATTTTCAGGCTAAATTATATCGCGACGGGGTACTGCAAAACACAGTACAGTTTACAAATGGCAGTATAGGCACAACAATGCTTGATTATTATATAGGGCAGGGCTTTACAGGCCATATAGACGATTTAAGGGTTTATAAAAAAGTACTTACACAGGGTAATGTTCAAACTCTTTATGAGTTAGAAGGCGATTGTAATACCTGTTTAAATTAGTTATGTTTTTTAATATTAAGTTTTTGTTTTAACCGGCCACTAATAGGGCCGGTTTTTTTTATGCAAATTTTTCTGTGTGCACGCAACCTTTTGGTCTGCAAAAGACTACTACATATATACAATTGCTAACATAAAAATTATAGCTATGAAAAATTTATTTAAAACCCTTTTTTGCACACTTATCGTTGCACTGTTGTTCACTTCGTGTCAGGATGATGCTGTAAACGAATTAGCGCCCGAAGCTCTCAGTTCGCAATCCGATCTTACACGTATCTTAACAGCTATTGCATCAAACGATAGTATTGCTTACACCGCTATAGACAGCACAACTTGTTTCCGGATTAAATTACCTGCAACGGTTGTTGCTAATGGACAGCAAATTATTGTTAGTGATACTACAGATTATGCAACTGTAGAAAATGTCTTTGCGCAAAGCAGTGAAGATCGCGACAGCCTGAGTTATATTTACCCTATAACCATTACCTACCCGGATGGGACAGAGGTTGTGTTAAGTTCCCAAACCCAGTATAATGCCCTTGTAACAGCCTGCAATACTAACGTGGGTACTATTAGTGCCGATTGTATTGCTGTAAATTATCCTGTTACGGTTTTTGGCTACAACAGCACTATGCAACTTCAAAACACCTATGAGCTTAATGATAATGCACATTTATATACTTTACTCATTGGCTTGGGGGCTAATAACTACTATAGTATAAATTATCCTGTGTCGTTAACTGTAGGGGGTAATCAGGTTATAACAGTTAATAGCAACGCCGAACTTCAGCAGGCAATTTATACAGCTATTGCCACCTGCCAAAATACTACAGGCCCGGTAACTGAAGTTCCAAATAATTTCTGTATCCCGGATACTTTAAGGTCGCGTTTAGTGCATGCGTACTCGTTTAGCGCAACAACGGTAACTAATGATAGCGTTTACGATGTTATTGGGTCTATGCATCTAAGAAGGGGTTATGTTTCTACTGCCGCCGACAGGAATGGTAACGCGAACAGTGCATTAAACTTTATAGATAATAATGATGCTTATTTGGTAGCTACAAATAATGTAGACTTTGGCAGCCTAAATAATATGTCGGTATCACTGTGGTACAAAGCAGACGTTGAACATTTTAATAGCAACCGATTGCTTTTAGGTCGTGGCAATAACAGATTCCGTTGTCCGGATACCTATGGCGACTGGTCTATAAGGCTTTACGATAATGACAGGGCAGTTTTTGGTTACAACAACTCTGTGTGGGAAAATGATTTTGCACCAACCGGCACACCGGTATGGAAACACCTTGTTGCCACGCTCGATAAAGGCGGCCAGGTAATGTCAATTTACATAAACGGGCAGTTGCAGGAAACTAAAACAGGTATTGCAAATTGTGGTACAGGAGGTACACAGCTTGTAACCGAAAGCGGGGCTTTTTATATTGGTGAAGGCTTTGGTGGAGTTATAGATGATGTAGCAATATTTGGCTCTGTGCTTACTCCGCAGGATGTAATGTTGCTGTATCAGTCGGCGCCATGTAGCCAGTAATGGATCTTAAAACTTAAAACCGGCCTTCAGTGCCGGTTTTTTATTTATATAACCCTGTAACTTCAAAATCAAATCCTTAAATTTGCACCTCTATAAATGAACCAGCATTATGTTTGATAATTTAAGCGATAAATTAGATAAAGCCTTTCACGTACTAAAAGGCCACGGTAAGATAACCGATGTTAACGTTGCCGACACCCTTAAAGAGGTGCGCCGCGCATTGCTTGATGCCGACGTTAACTTTAAAATAGCCAAAGATTTTACCACCCGTGTGCGCGATAAAGCCATAGGCCAAAATGTATTAACCACCCTGCAGCCAGGCCAGCTTATGGTTAAGCTTGTTAAAGATGAGCTTACAGAGCTTATGGGCGGCGATGCGGCAGGTATTAATTTATCGGGCACCCCAACGGTAATATTAATGTCGGGTTTACAGGGATCTGGTAAAACCACGTTCTCCGGTAAACTTGCAAATTACCTTAAAACTAAAAAGAACAAAAAGCCGCTTCTTGTAGCGTGCGATATTTACCGTCCGGCAGCGATTAACCAGCTGCAGGTAGTAGGTGGGCAAATAGGTGTAGAGGTATATTCTGAAGAGGGTAACAGAAACCCTGTAGAAATTGCCCAAAATGCTATAAAGCATGCCAAAGCTAACGGCTACAATGTAGTAATTGTAGATACCGCCGGCCGCCTTGCTGTAGATGAGGAAATGATGACCGAAATAGCTAACGTGCATAAGGCTATACAGCCGCAGGAAACGCTGTTTGTGGTAGATGCTATGACCGGCCAGGATGCTGTTAACACCGCTAAGGCTTTTAACGACAGGCTTAATTTTGATGGTGTTATACTTACAAAATTAGATGGTGATACCCGTGGTGGTGCAGCCATTACCATAAAATCGGTAGTAAATAAACCTATTAAGTTTATTGGTACCGGCGAGAAGATGGAAGCTATAGATGTTTTCTACCCGGTGCGTATGGCCGAGCGTATACTTGGTATGGGCGACGTGGTATCGTTGGTAGAACGTGCACAGGAGCAGTATGACGAAGAAGAGGCACGCAGGCTGCAAAAGAAAATTGCGAAAAACGAATTTGGTTTCGACGATTTTTTAAGCCAGATACAGCAGGTTAAAAAAATGGGTAACATGAAAGACCTTGTAGGTATGATACCCGGTGCCGGTAAAGCACTTAAAGACGTAGAAATTGAAGATGATGCCTTTAAGCACATCGAAGCTATAATACACTCTATGACCCCGGGCGAACGCAGCAAGCCAGCCGTTCTTGATGCTAAACGCAAAATGCGTGTGGCTAAGGGCAGCGGAACATCTATACAACAGGTTAACCAGTTGCTTAAGCAATTTGACCAGATGAGCAAGATGATGAAGATGATGCAAGGCGGCGGCGGCAAAAACCTGATGAGGATGATGGGCGGCATGAAAGGTGGTATGCCACAGCCGTAACTTATTGTTTCAGGTTTAAAGTTTCAGGTTTGCGAAGCCGGGAGCGAAATTAGCCTGAAAAAATGTATAACTATAACAGGTTTAAAGTTTTGGTATCACCTTACTTTAAACCTGTACCGATTAAATAAACAACTAACTACAAACAGGTTTTAAGGGGACGAGTGGAAAACTTTAAACTTTTAAACTTTAAACAAACAACAACAAATGCAGCTACTTGACGGAAAAAAAATCTCGGAAGATATTAAAGACGAGATTACTATCGAAGTAAATAAAATGAAGGCCAATGGCGAAAAGGTGCCACACCTTGCTGCCGTGATTGTAGGTAACGATGGCGCAAGCCTTACCTATGTGGGCAGTAAAGTAAAAGCCTGCGAGCGTGTAGGTTTTGAGAGTACCCTTGTAAAATTGCCAAGTACTATAAGCGAACTGGAGCTTTTAAAGAAAATAGAAGAGCTTAACCAGGACGATAACATAGACGGCTTTATCGTACAGCTACCATTGCCTAAGCAAATAGACGAGCAAAAAGTACTTATGGCGGTAGACCCAAGCAAAGATGTAGACGGTTTTCACCCGGAGAACTTTGGTAAGATGGCGCTCGATATGACAACGTTTATCCCTGCTACGCCGTTTGGTATCCTTGAGCTTTTAGAGCGTTATAATGTAGAGACTGCCGGTAAGCATACCGTGGTTATAGGCCGTAGCCACATTGTGGGCCGCCCAATGAGCATCCTTATGGGTCGCAAGGGTTTTCCTGGTAACAGTACCGTTACACTTACGCACAGCCATACCAAGAACATTAGCCAGATAACTACACAGGCCGATATTATTATTACTGCCCTTGGCGTACCGAACTACCTGAAAGCAGAGATGGTTAAAGATGGTGTTGTGGTTATAGACGTGGGTATTACCCGTGTTGCCGATGACTCTGAAAAAGGTTACAAAATTACGGGCGATGTAGATTTTGATAACGTAAGTAAAAAAGCATCATTCATTACGCCGGTTCCCGGTGGTGTTGGGCCCATGACTATTGCCATGTTGCTTAAAAACACGTTGCTTGCAAGAGAAATGAGAAAGATTAAGTAATAATCTTTATAGATATAAAATGGAAAATCCCAAGTGAGAACTTGGGATTTTGTGATTACTATAATATCTCCTCACGTGTAACTTCAAATCTGAAAGGTGTTTTTTTCGCTTGATATATTTTAATATTTTTCTCCTGAGCATGATATATAATTTCTTTTTTATGTTGCTCAGGTGTCATTAATCCTATAATAATCTCAGCGAAAAAAGTATCAGGAAATGTAATTGTTCTTTCTTTAGTTGTAGGTATCGCTGGAAATAGTAAATTAAAAAGCCGATATTCTTTTTCATATTCCCATTCAAATGATTTTGTATGAGTTTCTTTAAATCCTTTTTTCATAGTGTCATCGATGTCAAACGGCGAGATTGTTGGATAATTATTTTGGGGATCATAATGGACAGGTCCACCCTTCCCAAATAAATTAGAATTCTCATTTTGTCTTCGTGAAATCCTACACAGTAACCCTTGTGAAAATCACCGTAGTGTGACCACATTAAAATGCTATTCCATCTCGCACTTAATGAAAGGATACCGTAATGTAGGTTCTGACTTTCAAATAACTCATTTTCATGTTGGCTTTGAATAGCATCTAAATTTGCTAAATCTTTTTTTAATAGATTTCTTTCATTTTCTAAATTGTAACCATTTTCTAAAATAAATGATTTGTGTCGATTTATAAAAGATGTTGCATAATTTTCAATTTTATCATCCGAATCTAAAAGATTATAATTTGTAGGTATTCTACAATCAAAAGGGTCGTTACAGTCTTGCAGCGAAGCCATAAACAATTAATACTTCTTTATGAAATTCGTTAGTCCAGCTGCGATATTTATATACAATATCTGGATATTCAGTAGGATTAGTCATTTAGTTAGTGGGAGTATTATATTCTAAAATTTATGTAATTATATCTACTTAGTTATATTGATTACTCATATTTAACAACTACCTGTGTGTAAACTATTACCCCTGCACCATTTGAACAAACTTGCATATAGCCGTAGGGTTGCCAGCCTGCTCTTATTTTTTGATTTATAAAATCATCTAATTCTGCAGGAGACATCACAGAAAAAGCCTCGTAAGCTATAATTTTTTGCATAATATTATGTTTAATTTAAAATATTAAATATATGAAGTCTTAAAATAAAAACACCTTTAATAGATACTTTGTGGGAATAAAAGTTTACTCCCTCACCCTCAAATCATCAATATACAACTCCCCCTGATAAGCGGCGCTTTCGGCTTTAATGCCTATGTAGTAAATGCCTGTTTCAGGAACCGTAATGCCGGAGCATGCTTCATGGTTAAGGTTGGCACCTTTCACGTTTTTATGTTCCTCTACTAAAATAGTTGCCGATGCTGCATTGGGTTTAGTGCCTAAGGTAACTTTAAACCTTTCGGTGGTAAAAGGGCTGCTGTTGCCATACAAATATTCTATGGTGTATTCGTGGCATTCTAGGAGGTAAACAGGCTTGCTAAAAAACCATGCGTTGGCCTTTTCGTAAGTTGGGGTGTATTTAAGTATGCTGCCATTGTACGTGCCTGTAAGGCATTTACCTGCAAACCATGCGTTGCCAGTCATTGTTTCCCGGTGGGTGCACTTAGGGATGCCGTTTATAATCTCCGACTCAAAATCTTCTACATAAGGCAGTGGCATGGGTGCGCATTCCTGTGCCCTAAAGGCTTGTGTAAACAGTAACAGAAATCCCAGAATAAATTTTATCATTGCATAGTTGTAGTGCGCCACAAAAATAAGTCTAAATTTTATGAATTAAGCAACTTTGTATAGGTGCAAAAATCTTTAAATTACAGGCTCCAAATAACATCTATTTAAATGAAAAAAATTATTTTTCCTGCGCTCATTTTTTTTAGCGCATTCAGTTCGACAGCCCAGCAGGCGTACCCTGTAATGGGTAAAATAGTATCTTATGATAAGGCTTTTAGCAGCATTGTTACTGCTGATGCTAAGGTAGAGGCTATTGCAAGTAATATTAAATGGGCAGAAGGCCCGGTGTGGGTTAAAGATGGCGGCTACCTTTTGTTTAGCGATGCGCCCCGAAACACTATTTTTAAATGGGAAGAAAAAACAGGCCTTACCGAATTTCTTAAACCTTCCGGCTATACTGGGTTAGGGCAATACAGCGATGAGCCCGGATCTAACGGACTTATGGTAAACCTTGCGGGCGAACTTGTGGCCTGCGAGCATGGCGACCGCCGTATTACAAAAATGAATTTTAAACTGGGGGGTAAAGTGGCACTGGCCGATAAGTGGCAGGGTAAGCGTTTTAATTCGCCGAATGATATTTGCCAGCACAGCAACGGCACTTACTTTTTTACCGATCCTCCATATGGGTTGCCCGACCGCGAAAAAGATACCGCTAACCGCGAAATTGCCCAGAACGGCGTGTACAGCATTTTGCCGGATGGAACAGTTAAACAAATTTTAGCTGACCTGAAAAGGCCAAACGGAATTGCATTGTCTCCAGACGAAAAATTACTGTATGTAAGCCAGAGCGATGGCTCGGTACCGTACATTACTGCGTATCCGGTTAATAAAGACGGAACCGTAGGAACGGGAAAAATATTTTTTGATTTTAACACTGCAAAAGACAAATTAGGAAACGCCGCCGCAGACGGCCTTAAAACTGATGCCGAAGGAAACGTATATGCAGGAGCAGCAAATGGTATAGTAATAATATCATCTGCAGGTAAACTGCTTGGTAAAATAGAAACAGGTGTACAAACCAGTAATTGTGCGTTTGGAGAAAATGGGTATTTGTATATTACGGCGCAGCATTATGTGTGCAGGGTAAAGTTAATAGCAAAGCCCAAAAACTGACTAAAGTAAAATTAAAAAGCCCTCCTGTTAGGGAAGGCTTTTAACTCAAATTAAAATACTAAATCAGAATTTTTTTACTTATAACTTGTTTTTTAGAATTGTTGGTATTACAAAGTAAGACTTTTTTTATCAGAAAAAAAATACCCATTCATAGGTATTTTTAAGTTTTTTAAAACAAAATTGTTATAAAAATGGTAAATACCTGATGTTTATTTTGTTATATGTCTTAAAAATCAAAGCCTCTGCAGCGATGCAGAGGCTTTAACTCAAATGTAATTCCTGGATTAGAATTTATAACCTATAGAAAGTTGCACCCCCATGTTTTTAACATCAAAATCTTCATTGCTATCGCCTTCTTCAGCTATGTTCGCAATACCAGCATAGTATCTTGCCTGGAAGAACACACCTATTGGTAAATCATATGCTAAACCACCCGCTAAACCAAAATCAATAGATTTTGAACCCTCTTTAACATCTGATGATTGTTCTCCTATCCCGGAAATTTTATCTTCTTGTTTAGCGCTTACCAAAAATCCAATTTGTGGACCTGCTTCAATACTTAAACCTTCAATAATATAGTATTTAGCTAATATAGGTAAAGATATATAATCAAACTTCGAAGTGGATTCTACATTATATTGTATTATTCCGTCACTATCAACATAATCTAATTTTGCACCCATTTGTGAATACATTAATTCGGGCTGAATTGAGAAATTTTCTGAAAGTTTAAATTCAGCTACAACACCGGCATGAAAGCCTGTTCTTGAGTCTACATCTTCTACATCTCCACCGAAGGTTGCAAAGTTAACACCCGCTTTTACACCAAATTTAAGATTGTCCTGCGCGTTTGCAGAAAATCCAACTGCCATTAGCAGAGCAGCTGATAAAATAATTTTTTTCATTTGTTTTGAGATAATTGGTTTATATTCGGTACAAAGAAATAATAATGTTTTCGAATAAAAAATACCTAATTGTAGGTATTAACAGGAAATTTAACATTAATATTATAGGCAACTCTCAAACATTGCTGTGTTATATAAAAGCAAAGCTTCTGCATATTGGCAGAAGCTCTGTTATAAGTAAAGATTTTGGATTATTTTACTGTTTAATAATCCTCATTTTTTTTGATGAATCTCCTGCATAAATTGTAAGGAGGTATACACCGGCCGAAAGATCTTCCAGGTTAACGCTTGCAGTTTTAGTCCCTATAATTTGATTTATAAATAATTGGCCTGCAAGATTATAAAGTTCTATTTTATCAATAGCTGTGTTATTGTCTAAAGTAAGTACATTGTTAACCGGGTTAGGATAAGCTTTTACGTTGTTAAGGCTGTAAGCCGTTGTTCCGCTAACTGCATCTGTTGTAAACTCTGTAACTACCCAGTCGCTCCACACAGGGCCACACAGTGTTCTTACAAATGCGTAATAAGTTGTGTCTGGTGCAAGCGCTGTAAGATTTGCAGTTAGCCCTGCTGCCATTTGTATATCTTCGGGAGGAGTATCGGTGGTGCTGTAGCCGTAGTAATAACCAATGGTAGTAGGCTCGCTCTGCGCTTCCCAGTTTATTGTAGCGGTAGTATCGGTAAGATCGTCTACGGTAACATTTTGCGGTGTGCCACACACCCATTCTTCTACTACAATATCATCAAGGTAGAGGCTTCCCTGCTCTGACTGGCTATAGGCGTTAAAGCCGAAATAATATACGCCGGTTGTGTTTATGGTAATAGGGCTCCCAAAACTAAATTCGTTTATTGTACCTCCGGTTACTGCATCATGGTCACTTAGGTAATCCTCAACAGCATCTGCGTTAGGACTTGTCAGCATCACAGTTCGTAATCTTTCGGTAGTAGTTGTGCTGTCATTTCCGTACTTATAAGAAAACCTGTAGGCGGTTCCTGCCACTAATTCTATACCCTGGGTAAAGAACCATGAATCGGCAGGCTCATCACTATCAGGATAGTATAAAACATTGCTGTTAAAGCCAAAGCCCGGGTTTGCTGCCGTGAGCCAGTTGTTACCGGTATCAAGGGCGCTTAACGTGGTGCATTCCGGCAATGCAGGAACAACGGTAGTATTAAAGTCTAAAACATAAGGAGCTGTTGTAGAGGCGCATGTTGGCGTTGTAAAAGCAACAGGTTCTGTCCAGTCGCTCATTAGTGGGCCACACTGGTTTTTTATAAATACGTAATATGTAGTGCCCGGCTCAAGATCTGTAACGTCAATACTGGTTACTCCTGCCGGTAAAAGAGGGCCGCCTGCCGGTATCTCGGCAGATTCGCTATAAGCATAAAAGTATTGAAAGCTGGTGTTATCTGCAGGGGGAGTCCATGAAAAAGTAGCTCCCGTTGTAGTAAGGTTACTTATTGTAACATCTACAGGCAAGTCGCATGACCATTCTGTAATTTCTATATTATCTAAATATAAATTACCCTGGTTTGGCTCGCTAAAGGCATTAAATGCAAAATAATAGGTGCCCGTGGTTGTAACAATAAGCGGCTCTGCACGGTACGTTGTGGGTGTACCTCCTGTTATGGCATTGTGGGTGGCTACAGTACCGGAAATTTCAGATCCGTCTGCACTGGTTCCAAATGTCGTTGTAAGGCGCTCTGTAGTCGTAGCACTGTCGTTGCCATAAGTGTAGGTTAACTTATAGTAGGTGCCTGCTGTAAGAACAACTCCCTGCGTAACAAACAATGACTGCGACGGCTCGAGAGATGCCGGACGCTTTAATACCTTTGAGGTAAAACCGCTTCCCGGATTTTCTGCAGTCAACCATTGGCTGCCAAAGCCAATACTTTGAGACGTACAAGTGGGTAGTGCGGGAACTTCAACCGTTTCGAAGTCGATTGTGTAAGGAGGTTCAACGGCATCGCATTCCTGCGCAAAACCGGCAAATGGCAGCAGTAATAGTGTTGCTGCAAACAGGGTAATTTTTTTCATAGCAAAGTGTGTTATATGTTGATTTCCAAATATATAAACTTAACTAATTAAAAATGAAGCTTTTAAAATTATAACGATTTTGTTTATGGTTGTTAAATACTTACTCAGAATGGTGTTTAACTGCGTGATTATCACAATATTTAGGTGTTTTTTTACCTAATTTAAAAAAAATGCAGAATGTAAGAATTTTATAATGGTAAAATAGACCATTACCATAGCTGCTTTTCGTCGAGTAGCAGCAAATTTTAGCTACAAAGAAAAGACAGCACGCCGTTAAGAGAAGGTGTGCTGTCTAACTATTGTTTTCAAAAATAATACTGAATTAAAAATCGGTTGAAACACTCACAGCTCTCCAGGCTGCAATCTCGGTATCTACGGCTGCAATTTTAGCGTGTGCAAGATTTAGGGCATCACTACCTAAAAACAGGTATAATGGCGGATTAGCCTCCTCTGCCACTTTTATAATTTTTGCAACTCCTTTTTCGGGGTCGCCGGCCTGGTTACCATTAATGTCATTTTGGTGTGCCTGCTGAGAGTCTCTCGTCGATCTATACGCATCAATACTGTTCTTTGGCACCGCTAATGAACCTGCCTCCAGGAAGTTTGTTCTAAAATATCCCGGCAATACGATAGTTACATTTATGCCAAATTCTTTAACCTCGGCGGCAAGCGATTCTGATAGGCCTGTAACCGCGAATTTTGTGGCGCAGTAAATACCAAAGCCGGGGAAGTTACCTGTAAACCCCCCTATAGAAGATATGTTAAAGATGTGGCCGCTGCCCTGTGCCCTTAAATGAGGCATTGCCTGACGGATAACATTTAGTAAGCCAAAGACATTTACCTCAAAGTTACCGCGGGATTCGGCATCGCTAAGTTCTTCCAGGGTACCAAGTAGCCCATAACCCGCATTGTTAACTACTACATCCAGTTTGCCAAATTTAGCAACGGTTGTGTTTATGGCTGTAGCTACACTTTGCTCATTGGTAAGGTCTACCTCAAGCGGTAAGAAGTTAGGGTGCGTTCCGGCAGCTTTTTCAAGGTCTGAAATGTTACGTGATGTAGCGGCAACATTATCGCCTTTAGCCAGTAATTGTTGTACAAATAATAAACCAAAGCCTTTAGACGCCCCGGTAATAAACCATGTTTTGTTAGTGCTCATAATAGTGTACTATATTGTTAATTAATAATCTGTAGAAGTTGTTATGTCTTTAAGTAACTCTATTTCGTTAGTAAGGCTTTCAATTTTTGCGAGTGCACGGGTGTAGGCGTCGGTGCCTAAAAATAAATGAACGGGTGGGTTGGGGTTAAAGCCGGCTTCTATCATAACTGCAGCAGCTTTTTCTGGATCGCCTGCCTGATTGCCATTCATGGTAAGGTAGTGCTGGTGCGATGCCCTTACATCGGCATAATCAGCAATAGGGTTTTGTGGAATAGCCAAAGAATCATCGTTAAGGAAATTAGTGCGGAATGCCCCGGGAGCCACAACAGTTGCCTTGATGCCAAAAGCCCGCACGTCGTCTGCCAGTACCTCGGTTAAACCTACAATGGCAAACTTAGTGGCTGCATAGGGTGCCCAGCCTGTGCCGGCTGTAAAACCTGCAATGGATGCTATATTTATAATGTGGCCGCTTTGCTGCTGCCGCATGTAAGGCAGCACATGGCGAATGGTATTAATGGTGCCAAAAACATTTACATCAAAGGCAGTGCGCACCTCGGCATCGGTGAGTTCTTCGAGGCTCCCGCCGATGCCGTAGCCTGCATTATTAATTAACACATCTATAGAACCGAAAGTGGTATTTGTTTCGGCTATAGCCTGTTTTACAGAGGTATCATCGGCCAGGTTTGCCTGTATAGGCAAAAAGTTTTTGTGCGTAGTACCAACGGCTGTAGTAAGGCTGGCGATATTGCGGGAAGTAGCAGCTACGTTTTGTCCTGCTGCCAGGAGTTGCTTAACAATGGCAAGGCCAAGCCCTTTACTTGCGCCGGTTATAAACCAGGTCTTTTTTATCTTATCCTGCATAACTTTGTCGTATTTTATTATAGTACAAAGCTACGGGCAAGGTAATCAGTTTAAATTACAAGCATCAAACGGATACTTGCACATTTCAAACAGCGCGAAATTTTGATGGTGTAAGGGCAGTGGCCTTCTTAAAAAAGTTGTTGAAATGGGCCGCTTCTTCAAAACCAAGGCTTTGGCTAATTTCTGCAACATTCCAGTCGGTATGTTTAAGTAAAGCTTTTGCTTCACTAATAAGCCGTTCGCTTATCAGGGTAGTAGTAGTTTTACCTGTAGTGTTTTTTATAGCACGGTTAAGATGGTTAACATGCACGGCAAGACTGGCTGCAAAGTCGGCTGCAGATCGCATGGTTAAGCGCTGTATTGGTGTTTCAATGGGAAACTGCCTTTCCAGAAGCTCATTAAAAACCGCGGTAATACGGGAGTTAGCGTCAGGATGGGCATATATGGTAGCGGTGGCTTCGGTCTTTAAGCCTAAATGAATTATCTCGTTAATATAACTGTGCAACAGGTCATATTTAAAAGCGTAATCAGAATTAATTTCGGCTATCATCTTTTCAAACAGTTCAGATGCTTGACGCTCCTGTATGTCGTTTAATATATATGACGGTTTGCCGCCCAAAGCAAACATGGGAAGTTCGGCCAGCGGCACCCGCGATTTTTGTGTAAAAAAGGCAGGAGTAAAGATGCAAAAGTAGCCTTTGGTTTCATCGCTGAGCGACTCCCATGTGTATGGCACCTGCGGATTAAAGAATATTAAGCTTGTACCTTCTACCTCGATGCTTTTGTCGGCATAATGGTAACGGTTCCTGCCTTTTATAAGTGTAATTTTATAATAGTCGCGGCGTGCGTAGCGCACCGGTGCATTATGCAGGCAGTCTTCCAGCCTAAAGACGTTCATGTGGCCTACGCTGCTGTTTATACCTGCAGGAACTGCACTGTGTATCTTTTCTCTATAAAACTCTTCAAGACTTTGCGTTTCCATAAAAAATTGCGTTATTCAAACAAAGGTATAATAAGAGTGCGCAGTAAACAAATTTGTTGGATATCTCAATATGGTAGCATAGGTATGCTTTAGGTAAATGGTTTAAAAGGTGCCTTTATCAAGGGTAAATATTTATTATGTCCTGATTGTAACAAATGTATTTGCCATTCGTCATAAAAAAATAACCACTCGTCATAAAGTCATATTAACAGGAATAGTAATACTGTACTTTTGATGTAACCAATTAACCAATTTAAAACACCTTATTATGATAACAGTATTTGTTTGTGTTGCTAAGTCTATTGTTTATGTTGTAAGTCTTTTTTTCTAATACTACTAAATACAATCATCAGTCAAAATATCGAGCGTTAAGCATTTACTTTTTTGTCAGAATTAATTACACGGCTACAGGAATAATCAACCCATAGCCCATATCCGTTTTGCGTACTTTGAGTTAGTGCGAACCGGGCAATACAATGTTGCCCGGTATTTTATACTATTGCTAAATGAAGTTATTACAAAACACCAGGTATTATTTATACAGCCTGTTAGGATTTGTATTTTTTGTACTCTTTACATTATCGCTCGATAAAGTATCTTACGGAGCCTCTAAGCTAAATGGGGCTAAATATACAAACGCCGTATTTTATTTCCTCTCAGAAGGTTTAGCATGCGGTACGCTAGCCTGGGTAATTTCTATCCCATTGTTATTTTGTTTTGAAAAACTTATCGATTTTAGCAACCTTAGTAAAGTAAATGTATGGAAGGTAATTGGGTTATTTAGTTTAACTCAGGTTATTTACAGTCTTGCAATATGGCCTGTACTGGGGTTGTTGTTTACACATTTCTTTAATTTAAAGTTTGAGCACTCGTTTGCTATGCGGCTTACTAACGTGCCGTATTTTGCCACAATATTTTTAATCTGGATATTTATAATCACTGCGCTAAAGCTCTACCATTATATTAATCAGGTTAAGATAAACCAAATTCAACTTGAATTTAGCCTTAAAGAATCGCAGCTTAATACATTAAAGGGGCAAATAAATCCGCACTTTATGTTTAACAGCCTTAATAACATAAGGGGCTTGATACTGGAAGATGCTACCCGTGCCCGCGATATGATTACACGCCTAAGCGAGATGCTGAGGTACAGCCTTACCAAGAACGATGTAAATACGGTTAGCATAAAAGAAGAACTGCAAACGGTAGACAATTACATAGAGATATCTAAAATACAGTTTGAAGAGCGGCTGCAGTTTAATATTAATGTGAATCCGGAGACACTAAATATTTCTATCCCGCCCATGATTATACAAATGCTTATAGAAAATGCCGTTAAGCATGGAATAGGTAACCTGAAGCAAGGTGGCGAAATTACTCTTACTATTGATGCCTTAGATTCTCAGCTTCTTATAACAGTGGCAAATTCCGGTACGCTTACTATGGGCGAGGGCAATACAAAGCTGGGGCTTGAAAATATTAAGCAGCGGCTATCATTACTTTTTGGCAATAAGGCTCACTTTGCTCTTTATGAAAAAGATACTTTTGTAGAAGCTAAAATTACGATACCCTTATCATGAGTATAAAAGTTATAATAGTAGAAGATTCCAGGTTAGCCCGTAACGAGCTTAAAGAACTGATTAAACTTCATCCTGAACTTGATGTTGTAGCAGAGGCAGAGAATGTTGACACGGCGTATGAGATGATTATGCAGTTACAGCCACAGCTCATTTTCCTTGATATTAATATGCCCGAAAAGGATGGGTTTGCACTGCTCGAAATGCTGGAAGATGTACCGGCAGTAGTATTTACCACAGCTTTTGATGAGTATGCAATAAAGTCTTTCGAGTATAATGCGCTCGATTATTTGCTTAAGCCAATTAACCAGAAGCGCTTTAGCGATGCGGTAGAGAAGGTAAAAGATAAAATAGCAACTCAGGAAGCCGCAGCAGTACACTACCTTAATGAGCACAGCCAGATATTTATTAAAGATGGCGAAAAATGCTGGCTGGTAAAAATAGGAGATATTTACCTTTTTGAAATTGTAGGTAACTATACCCGTGTATATTTTAAGGACTGCAAACCATTGATTTATAAATCGCTAAACCAAGTTGAGGAGCGTTTACCACAACACCTTTTTTTTCGCGCCAGCCGCCAGCAAATTGTTAACTTACAGTACATAAAAAGTGTTGATAACTGGTTTAACGGAAAGCTTAAGGCAACCTTGCTAAGCGGGGAGGAGGTAGAAATTTCGCGCCGACAATCGGCTTTATTTAAAGATATGCTTAGTTTGTAGGTGCTATTGTCATAAATAAAATTCGCTGTAGTCTTTCAATTTGCTATGTCCGTGTTACATAAAGCTACCTCTCAAAATTTCTCCTTGGAGAAATTTTAGGCCTGCTCTCAGGTTTAGGTAAACTCGCTTCTTCTGTTTTGATGCTTGGCTCTATAAGAGTATTCAGTTCCTTAATTTCTGCGGTAGTCAGGTCGCGGTAACGGCCCACAGGCACATCGAGCGATATGTTTATAATACGGGTACGCTTAAGCGCAGTAACATCATAACCCAGGTACTCGCACATGCGGCGTATTTGGCGGTTAAGGCCCTGCGTAAGTATTATTTTAAATATGTATTTGCTTACCTGCTCAACCTTGCAGTGGCGGGTAATAGTATCAAGAATAGGAACACCATTACCCATGCGCTGTATAAACCTTTCGGTTATGGGGCGGTTAACGGTAACTATATATTCTTTTTCGTGGTTATTTCGTGCACGGAGTATCTTGTTTACAATATCACCGTCATCGGTCATAAAAATAAGCCCCTCACTTGCTTTATCAAGCCTTCCTATAGGGAATATGCGTGTGGGGTAATTAATGTAATCTACAATGTTGTTATGTACATCCAGGTTGGTGGTACACTCTATGCCTACAGGTTTATTAAAGGCAAGGTATATGTGTTTATCCCTCTTTTCAACAATCAGCCTCCCATCAATACGTATCTCGTCATCAGGGCTCACCTTAGTCCCCATTTCCGGCACAACGCCATTAAGGGTAACGCGCCCCTCTTCAATAAGCCTGTCGGCCTCCCTGCGTGAGCAGTAGCCCGTCTCGGCAATAAACTTATTAAGGCGCTTTAATTCTTCCATAGTGCAAAGTTAAAATATTTAATTGAGAGATGTAAGGTGAGCAACGTGTTTAACCCAATCGTTTGAGGAAATATTGAATAGACTTCAGTCAAACAGAAAAGAGAAAATTTTTGTATACAAGTTGTCGCTGTGCATACTGTGGCCTAAACCTTTTGTAGAAACAAATTTTGATAGGGGCCATGCACCTGCAATTTTCCTGCCTTCATTATAAGCAACTGTTGTATCGTCTTCATCGTGAGCTACCAATCCTTTGATATTTATTTTGGCAGCAAATAGCCTACCCGAAAATTCTTCTGTTTTAATATTTAAATTGTCTAAGAAGTGCTTGTTAAGCAAGCCAAATACGTTTTTGTTAAGGCTTAGCAGGCCAATATAGTTGTCTACTACCATGGTAAAATCGCAGGGTGCTCCCATAATCACTAGTTTTTCTAAACTTGTATTATAAAAATGGCTTTGATAATACAACACAGTGCTCCCTCCCAAAGAGTGGCCTACCATGTACTGGGGCTTATGCTTTTGTACAATTACATCTATAAACTCTGCATAACGAGGAATGGTAAACTCCGTGCCGGACGACAATCCGTGGGCAGGACCATCAATCGCTATTATTGTACAGCCGGCTTTTTTAAGGTAAGTAATAAACAGTTTCCAACGCGACGCGTTGCTCTCCCAGCCGTGCACCAGTATAACCGTTGTTTCATTTCCCTTCCATGTATAGGTCTGGAAAACGTCATTATTATAAGGTATAAGCTCGCATTCTGCTTCGTTAAGTATATCCGGTAACTGGTCTTTAACCAGCCTGCCGCTGCGGGGCTCGCTAAAAAAGCGGTATGCCAGGCGGCTTGCTTTAGCCGGGCGGGTGTAGCTTAAAATATTAATGTAAAGCCCAAGTAGTTTAGCAATAACAAATTTGATTATTTTTTGCATGGCATTAAAAGAAAAGCTCCGCGGGTGGCGGAGCTTTCAGTATTATATTTTAGCAAATAATTGCTCCATTTTTTCTTTTTCCTCTTCAGCAAGTAAACTGTCTACCAGAATTCTTCCGCTGTGCTCATCAGTAATGATCTTTTTGCGTGCAGCAATTTCCATTTGCGTTTGTGGTGGTATTGTAAAGAAAGATCCTGCAGATGCTCCTCTTTCTATACTTACTACAGCAAGCCCATTCCTTACACTGCCACGAATTCTTTTGTAAGCAGCAAGAAGCCTTTCTTCTATTTGCGCTTCATACTCAGCCGATTTTTCGCTTAAAAAAGTTTCCTCTTTTTGCGTTTCACTCATTATAGCATCAAGCTCATTCTTTTTGTGGCCAAGGTGATTGCTTTTAGAGTCAAGCCTTTCCTGAGACTGTGCAATAGTATCTTTTTTAAACTCTATAGAAGCCTTAAGCTCCTTAATGTGTTTTTCGGCAAGTTGTATTTCAAGTTCCTGAAATTCTACTTCTTTAGTTAACGAGTTGAATTCTCTGTTGTTTCGTACGTTTTTTTGCTGCTCTGTATATTTTTTTATGGCCGCCTTATGATCGTCTATCGCGTTTTTCTTTTCTTTAATCTGCTCTTCGATAGATTCAAGGTCCGTTTTAAGTTTCTCAAGCCTTGTGCTTAATCCTGCCACTTCATCTTCAAGGTCTTCTACCTCAAGTGGTAATTCGCCCCTCACATTTCTAATTTCATCAATTCTTGAATCAATTAACTGTAAATCATAAAGTGCTCTTAATTTGTCTTCCACACTTAGTTCCTTGATATTCGCCATATATATGTACTTAACTTGATTTGTATTCTATTCCCAATAAAATGAATGCAAAATTAAGGATTTTTTTCGTAAGATAAACAACTATATAATATTTTGTGTAACGTAGTCTTTAAAGTAAAAAAATGATCGCTTAAAATGTATTTGTGATTTAGTAAATTTGCAGGATAAAGCTGTTACAACAACTATGGATTTACAGGATAAACTTTTTGAAATTGATGCAGAAATAAGTAAAGGACTTAAGCTTAGGGCTGCCGACAGGTTGAAGAATTTATTAGGTCATTACCCGGATGAACAGCGCATTTGGTTAAAACTTGCAGAGGTGTATTATGAAGCCGGCTTTTATGATGCAGCGGGTAAATACTGGATATTAACCGAGCCTGATGAAGAGCGCATAAAGCAATGTGTTGAAATGTATGAGAAATCTGTGAATTATTCAGGTAACCAAATATTAAAAGAATTGATATTCAGGGGCGATTAATCCAAATTGTCTGAATATGCGCAACGCAAGCTTGAGGCATTAGAGCTTAATAGTAAACAGGTGGCAGGAAATGTGCCTACATATAAAAGAAAGCATTTTGTATCTAATACTCCAAAAGTTTATACAAAACAATCTCTTAAGTCGAAAATATTTGAGAAAGTAATAATTGGCTTAGTGATGTTTGCTATTATTATAGTAATATTAGGATTTATGAATGGCGTAAGTGTTTTTTGGAATATTTTATTCGCGTGAGTGATTACAGGTAATTTACCGGGTTAGTATTTATACTTGTTATATGTATAGATATGTCTTGTATGTTTAACTTTAAATATTCAGCAATATAGTTTTGAGTATAGCGCTCACTTTCAAAATGGCCAATATCGGCTAACAGTAATTTGCCTTCAGCTTCATAAAACTGGTGGTACTTAAGGTCGGCAGTTAAAAACGCATCGGCACCTGCTGCTATCGCAGCTTTAATAGCAAAACTGCCAGATCCTCCCAATACAGCCACTTTACTTATTTGTTTACCCAGGTAGACGCTATGACGAATGCCGGCAGCCAGTATAGTATCCTTAACAAAGTGTAAAAAGTCCCTTTCGTTCATTGGGTGGGGCAGGGTTCCCATCATGCCAAGTCCTATGTTTTGATGCGAGTTGCTTAAACTGTAAATTTCGTAAGCTACTTCTTCGTATATATGATTTGTAAAGAGTGCTTTAAGAACAGCGCTTTCCAGATGTTTCTCAAATGTGACTTCAAGCTTAATCTCACTGGCCTCTGTAAATTCACCACGGCTACCTACTCGCGGATTGCTATCCTCATTGCCCTTATAGGTGCCCGTGCCATTGCTGTTAAAACTACAATTGCTATAATTGCCTATGCTTCCTGCTCCGGCGGAAAACAACGCTTGCCTCAAAGCTTCGTGATTATCCGGAGTAGTATAGGTAACTAATTTTTTAATGAATCCTTCTTTGGGTACAAGTATTTTAGTGTTGGCTAGGCCTAAAGCATTGCAAAATATTTTGTTTACGCCGTGTTTGTGATTATCCAGCGCTGTGTGTATTGCATAAATGGCAATGTCATTTTTTATAGCTTTTATAACAGCACGCTCTACATAATTTTTGCCTGTAATTTTCTTGAGTCCGCTAAATAATATTGGATGAAAACATACTACAAGATTGCAGTTATTGGCAATAGCTTCTTCGATAACTTCTTCGAGTGCATCGTGACAAATTAAAACACCCGTTGCCTCAGTATTAGCGCTACCGGTAAGCAAACCCACATTGTCAAAATCCTCAGCGTAGGCAAGTGGAGCCATCGTTTCCAGAATGGCGAGAATATCTTTTATCTTCATACTTTGTGTAGTATAGGGTAAGGTATAAATAAAAAAACTGCCCACATAGGGGCAGTTTAATACTATCTTGTTTATTTACTGACAGGTTCTGCCAGAAGCAGCCTGAGCAGCAATATATAAGTCGTAATCGTTAGGAAGTTCTACGCCGTTCAGTACCGCCTTGCCATTAGCTGCTTTACAAATTTCGTAGGCAGGTATAGTAACGTTGTTAATGGTGTCTAAGTAAGCCTGGCATGTAACGCATTCTGAGGCTGGCGCTCCGGGAATCACTACCGTTGTATCTGTAACTACGCCGTATGCATTATCGCAAAAAAGCTCGAAATAACGAGCAGGGCGTATGCCCGTATTTGCACCTCCCACATAAACAAGGGTATCACCCGCACCTACACATATATCGTAGTTTTCGTTTGGCAGGTTAGAAAGCGAATCTGATGCTATCTCACACGTTTGACAACCGCTAAACGCTACCGTTGGGAATACGTTATCTTCATCAGAACAGGCTATAAAAGTTATTCCGGCTAATAAAGCAACAGAGAGCATAAGTTTTTTCATGGTAGCAATTTTGGTTTGAAAATGTGACACAGCAAAAAAATGAAAAACGCGCTTCATATCCAAATGTTTCTTATAAAAGTTTCTGCATTTTAGTATTTAAATATTTTATGTGTTATAAAAATACGCTTGCATCTGAATTAACTCTAATTAAATATGTTTGCCTTTACATAAATCGCAAATGCATTGCCGTGCTTTTTAAGCTTTTTGTAAATCGGTTAAAGTAGTATATTAGCACAATGAAGATTTTAAGAAAAATTCTGTTACCTTTTACTCTTATATATTGGTTTGTAACCGCAATCCGAAACCTGCTGTATAATGCGGGTATCTTTAAATCCTATACTTTTTCAGTTCCTGTGATTGGCGTAGGAAATCTAAGCACCGGTGGTACAGGTAAAACACCTCAAATAGAATATTTAATAAGGATGCTCTCCTCTCAATACCGTGTTGCCGTACTTAGTCGCGGTTATAAGCGAAGCACTAAAGGCTTTGTATTGGCAAATGCTCAAAGTAATGCATCAATCCTGGGCGATGAACCGTATCAGTTTTATTCAAAATTTCCTGATATTGATGTTGCTGTAGACGCTGACAGGAAGAATGGTATAGAGCAACTATTATTGTTGTCGCCAAGACCGCAAATTATACTTCTTGATGATGCATACCAGCATAGGCGTGTTAAGGCCACCTACTATATTTTACTCACCGCTTATGGAGACCTGTATGCAAACGATTATGTGCTGCCTGCGGGTAACCTTCGCGAAGGCAGCAGCGGGGCAAGGAGGGCGAATGCTATTGTGGTGACAAAATGTCCGCCGGATTTATCTATACCGCAGCAAGACAAAATTATAAAAATGCTCAGGCCCGAAAAAGGGCAGAAGGTGTATTTTACAGCAATTGCCTATGATGATGCAGTATATTCTGAGTCTGAATGCATCTCAATACCTGAGCTGGCAACTACTCCAAAAGTACTGGTTGCAGGGATAGCTAAGCCAAAGCCATTTTTTGAACACCTCGCACAAAGAGAGGATAAATGCCTGACCTATCCTGATCATCATGATTTTACAGAAAGTGAACTTGTGGAACTGAGAAAGCTTTGTGAGACCAAAGTAGTTATAACTACAGAAAAGGACTATATGCGCCTTAAAGGTAAACTACCGCCGGACAGGCTTTTTTATCTTCCTATTAAGAGCGCCTTTTTAAAGGATGAAAATAGCTTTACTGCGCCTATATTCGGTCTGATTTAGGTACAGGATTAAGGATTTCCTGAACGCAAAAAGGATTACTGAGAGTCAGTAATCCTTTTAATATTTTTTAATGTTGTGATATATAAAGTACGCTATTGTCTTTGCCTTACGACTTCGTATAAAAAAGCACCACATGCTACAGATACGTTTAGCGATCCGATTGTGCCAAACATAGGTAGTTTAGCCTTCTCATCTACTATTTTTAATACCGATGGATTTATACCACGATCCTCACTACCCATTATAATGGCAAGTGGTTCGGACAGCGACAGGTCATAAATGTTACTTTCGGTTTTCTCGGTGGCAGCAACTGTTTTTATTCCGGACCCCTGCAAATGAAAGATAGCATCTTTAATATGCTCCACCTTGCAGATAGGTACATTAAATACAGCACCTGCCGACGTTTTTACCGTATCGCCATTTACCGGTGCAGATCCTTGCTTTTGTATAATTATCCCGTTAACACCTGTGCACTCGGCAGTACGAATTATAGCGCCAAAATTACGGGCGTCAGATAATTGATCCAAAATTAGGAATAGAGGTACCTTCCCGCTTTCCAAAACTTCTTCAACCATTTTTTCTAATGAGTAAAACACAATTGGAGCAATGGTCGCCACGGCGCCCTGGTGGTTATTTGGCGTAAGGCGGTTGAGCTTTTCAACAGGTACATAGCTAAAGTTTATGCTCTTTTGCTTCATAGCCTTCATAAGGTCTTTCATAAGGTCGCCCTGGGCATCCTTTTGTATAAAAACCTTATCTATTTCTTTCCCTGCATGTATAGCTTCAATAATAGCCCTGATGCCAAATATCTGGTGTTCTTTTTCCATGAGGCAAAGGTATAAAAAAAAACCACCCTATAAAAGGATGGTTTTTGTGGTTTAATTGTTTAGCTTAAAATTCATCTTCGTTAAAGCCTGTTCGCCTGTGACCTGCAAATATGATCTTATTGCCCGGGTCGTAGTCAAATTCGCCTTCAAAATAGATACTATCAGTAACAACACCGGTTCTTGAGTGTCCCTGCCCTTTAAGTATTTTACCGTTAGTGATGGTTACTATCGAGCCGTCAGACACGTTTTCAGCATCGCTTACATTAAAAGAATAATTAGGCACATCAGTCTGCACTTTACTTTCAAGATACCAGCCTGCAAATGTCGCCGTAGTACCTATGCGATCGCTTATATACATAGTGCCATTACCTTCGTTAGTATCGTATGTTTTGTGTAAGGCATGTGGTACAAGCACGTTGCCATCTGCATCGAGCACATCGATAAACCACTCTCCGTTTAGGGCCTGAGTAGGGGTGCCGCCAGCATTATAATCGTCATATCCCTGATCATCACAGGCAACGGCAAAGACCGCTATGGTAAATATACCTATCAGCATGCCGATTTTATATTTTAAGTTCTTCATGTTGTCTTTTTTAAAATTGAACCTGTTCTAAGTGTATGTCAAAATTATACGTTGTAGCTGGAGGGGCAACCCATACCGTTTTAAGGTCTATTGTTTTAGCTGCAGCATCTACAACTGCAGATCGTATTGTTGAGGGCCCACCAAAATATAGGTTTGTTTGGGTTCCTGGAAAGCTAAAGTCATTAGCGGCGATATTGTTTGCAACTATCAAGCCACCAGGGGATTCAGAATCCGCGATTGCTCTTCCCAATAAATACCATCCACCTAAAGCATCAGAAATTTCATAACGGCCGTCAGCATTTTTCCATATAAGAATGTATTCCATATCAGTGTATGCAGAAGCCGGACTGCCCTGTACACCATTTCTAAATACTGTAGATCTGTAAAGACCTTCAATGCTCGTTGTTAGGTCGCCGGTTTTAGCAACAATTACTTCCCTTGTGGCAGTACCTGCAAAGCCGTCTGAATTTAAGGCAGAGTATGATACAGTGTATACATCGGCTACATTAGTGTCCAGACTACCTGTAAATACATTTCCACGATATCTTCCTGTATAAGTAGTTGTTACAGGAACTTCTACTCCATCAATGGTTGCAATTGCTCCCGGATCTGTGAAAGACTCTCCTTGCTCTACAAATATTGTAGATTCACCAGAAGCGTTTAGCTCTAATACAGGATAATTTGTTATGGTGGAAGAGATAGGATCTTCAGTACACGAGAAAAGCACTAATGAAATGCCAAGGATCCCGATTCTATTTAGTTTTAATAAATTTTTCATTTTCATTTTCGTATTTTTTATTCGGGTTTCTGATCCCACCAAACGTTATCTGTTAAAGAATTTCTCTGAGTTATATTGGGATTCCTGGTTGTTTCGCTGTCAGGATAAAATAATATGCTTGGTACCTGAGTGCCGGACAGAATTGATAAAAGAGACGGGATACGATTCCCAATTGAATAGTCCTGAGATCCAGTAGGTACTACCTCAGGATATTTTGTCCTAGTCGTTTCAATCCATGACTCAATGTTATTAATGTTTGCTAATCCTGCCCATTTTTGGATAATTATTTTTCTTACATCTGCTTCAACATTCCCGCTTGGTACATACTCATAAGCGCCACCGGCATCTGTAAAAGAAGCTGCTGAGACGGTTTGAGGTAAACCAAAATATGTCTGATAAGTATTGAAAGAGGCTGCAACACCAAGATCATATTTTTCTTTAGCCCCTGTACCACCAGCATATCTTACTAATGCTTCAGCCTGCAAAAAGTAACTTTCGGCAGCACTAATCAAAAATACCGGGGTTAACGGGCCGATGTTTACCCTTGCAAAAGCAATTGCGGTACCAGTTACTGTGTTTCCTGTTCCTTGTGCTATAGACGGATATGTGCCTGTGGTACTTGGTTTGTAAACAGCTGTAAGCCTCGGGTCGTCATTTTCTGTGTAAAAATCGTGCAATGTGTTGCTTGCAATATTATTTACATCGCCTAAGCCATTTTGCGAAACGATATTTTCATAAAACGGATTTCCTTTATTAGCCGACTCTACAAAGTTTTTATAAGCTGCATCAGTTGATAAGAAATTGTTCTCTGCTAAAAGCGCGGTTACGGCACCAGGGTTAGCATTTGGAGTATATGCCATTCTTAAATACATTCTTAGTTTTAGAGTATTGGCAAATTGTACCCAGCGTTGCATATTACCTTCGAAAATGACATCTTGTCTCCCTACACTTGTTTCAGATGGACTAGCATTGTAAGCCGCTAATGCAGCGTTAACTCTTACTAACAAGTCTGCATATATCTCCGCTCCCGGTGTTGGCCTTGGGGTAATAATACCTTCCTGCAGCGCTTCAGTATATGGGACAGCATCGAAAAGGTCAACTAATAGTTGGTAAGTATACGCGCGTAAAACTTCAGCAATCAAGGCTGTAGCAGTATCGCCATCTGCCTGCGACTCAGCAGTTACATACTTCAGGTCATTAAGACAGCCTGAATATAGTTCAGTCCAAGGGGTGTTGGCAAATGCTGTATTAAGATTATATGAATCAATGTTTTCGAATTGACTTGCGCTTGGTGCCTGGGTATAATATTGAGAGTAGATACCGCCTAAGTTAGTCAAATCACCTCCCGTAACTGATGCCAAGGAGGCTTCAGCTGCAGTTAGAGCTAAGCCTCTGTTAATCTGCGTGGGGAAGTTAGGGTCGGTGTTAATGTCTAGTTCCTTATCACAGGATGCCACGACACCAACAATTAATAGCATTAATAATTTAGATATATTTTTCATAGTTTTTTTTTAAAAATTAGCTTTAAGACTAAAACCTAAGCTTCTTGTAGAAGGGTTAGCGCTAAACTCTCCAAACTGTGCCTGAAGATCTGTACCAAAGGTAGAGGATTCAGGGTCAATAAACTGGTTGCTGGCAGGAGTCCATAAGAACAAGTTTCTGCCTATTACAGACATTGATAGTCCCTGAATAAACGTACCCTCTAATATTTTAGAAGGAATTTTATAGGTAAGAACAACTTCACGTAACTTAACATATGATTTACTTATAACAGTAGCCCTGGATAAAGCATCGGCTCTGTAATAATCATCCATATGATTACGATCTACCGGAGTAGTGTTAGGTGCGTAACTTACAGATCCGTCGTCTGCAGTAGTTTTAACTACAGAACCAGGAACGATAAACGGCTGCCTGTCATTGTAAGTTGTAGTTATAGAGTTTCCTGTAAATCTCGTAATATCTGCAGTACGTGAGTACATAAGACCACCCTGACGAATATCAAATGTAAAATCTAATGACAAGCCTTTATAGCTTATGCTGTTGCTTACTCCCATTGTATAATCGTACTGTGTGTCTCCGTAAACACCTTTAACTGATGAAGCAACCGGAATACCATTAACATCTACCACTACATTTCCTGAAGGGTCATACTCAGGCACAGAACCTAATAGTAGCGCCACTGGCTGTCCTTGTCGGCCTACAAGCTGTGTTGTAGAAAGACCACCTAATACAACCTGTTCAAGGCGTGGATCAAGTTCCTTTAGGATCGTATTGTTGGTAGCAAAGTTTAACGTTGTGTTCCAATTAAAACCGTCGTTATTTTTAACCCAATTGATTCCTAGTAAAGCCTCAAAACCTTTATTTGAAAGCGTTCCCACGTTAGCAGTTTGAGATGTATAACCAGTACTTGGGGCAAGTGGTAAAGAAAGTATTTGATTTTCTACCGTAGAATCATAATAAGTAGCATCAAGAGTTACAAGGTTGTCAAAAAATGCAAGTTCGATACCTACCTCATATTCTTTTCTTCTTTCTGCCATTAAATTTGGGTTTGGCGCTCTATTTCCTTGCGAATAGGCACTTATACCACCGATAGGGAATTGCAGATTACCGAATCCAAGACCGATATTAGTTGGGTTCACAATTGAATTTACCTGATATGGAGCTGTATCTACACCTGTTTCACCATATCCTACTCTTAATTTACCGTAGTTCACTACCTTATTTATTCCAGGGAACGTTCTAGAGAACAACCAGCTACTATTTACACCAGAGTAAAATACTGATCTGTTAGCCTCTGGAAGTGTTGAGTACCAGTCGTTTCTAAAGTTACCTGTTAAGAATAGCTGATCGTCATATGATACAGTTGTTGTATTGTAAACACCGTACAGCTTTCTGTTAGATATAGATGACGCTATCGTTGGAACATCGGCACTGTTAGAAAACGAATAAAAATCCGGGATATCCTGACTGGTAACACCAGCTGTAGAGTTATATGATTCTCTTTTATTTACGTTGAGACCAAACGTTGATGCAAGGTCAAATTTATCATTAAGTTCAAAATTAAGGTTATACAATAAATCATGATTTAACTGTTTTATTGTATTCGAGCCTTCAGTGTAACTACCGCGAGCTTCTGAAGACGAAAGGTCGTTAGGGCTTCCCGGGTCTGCATCAAGCCTTGATGTCCATATTTTTGCAAGATCAGTGTAGGTATCGATACCAAAACGATATGTAAAACTAGACCATGAATTTACCTGATAGCTCGCCTCTAATGATGCGTAAAATCGCTCTTTATTATAATCAGAGCCATTTTTATCTAATGTATAGTAAGGATTGGTTACACCGTAGGGAGTATAATAATTAGATATATTATGGAAAGGATTGTTATAGTCCTTAAATTCTGTTATAGGAATATCAGTAGGTATTTGCAATAGGTTGTTATAAACCGTTAAACCCTGACCTGTTGCAATAGTACTACCGCCAGTGTTTACATAGTTCATACTACCGCTAAAGCTAACTTTGCCTATTTTCGTGCTTCCAGACAAACCAATCGTGTTTCGCTCAAAAGAGTCGGCATCAGTAGGGTAAATACCATCTTGTTGCGAGTTTGAATAAGATAGACGCACTGTGCTGTCTCCAGAACCTCCAGAAACTGCAAATGATGTAAGCTGCGAAGAGCCTATATCAAAAAAGTTTTCAAGTTGATCTTTTTGAAACGAGTAAGGTTTTAATAGCTGGGCATTGTTTACCACATTGCCCCATACACGGGGTTTGTTGTCAAATCTTGGTCCCCATGAGCCATTTTCGATAAGATCGTGGTTGCCATCCCAACCCTGACCAAACTGATCCTGATACTTGGGAGTTCGCAATATCTGCGTGAAACTCGTAGTGGATGTAAAATCTACAGATAGTTTACCAGCTTTACCTTTTTTGGTGGTAATCATGATAACACCGTTAGCAGCTCTTGCTCCGTAAAGTGCTGCTGCAGAAGCTCCTTTAAGAATGGTCATACTCTCAATGTCCGCAGGGTTGATGTCCTGAGATCCGCGACCAAAATCGGTTGCATTATCAAGGCTGCTTGAGAAGTTAGACTGGTCATTAATTGGGATCCCATCTACTACGTACAAAGGTTGGTTTGAACCTCCCAAAGAGCTGAACCCTCTGATTACAACACCTGAAGATGCTCCAGGATCTGTTGAAGCACTTGAGATAATTACCCCCGCTACTTTACCTTTTATCGCATCGGCAATGTTTGCCTGCGATCCCCTTACAAGCTCTTCAGATCGTATGGTGGTAGTTGCAGCTCCAATCGAAGCTTTCTCCCTTTTAATACCTAAGGCTGTAACAACAACGCCCTCAAGCTGTATCGATGAATCGTTCATCTTTACATTGAGGTTAGTAGAAGTCGCATTAATTTCCTGGGTCTCCATACTAAGAAAGCTGAAAACCAAGGTCTGTGCCGGGGTGGCCTGAATTTGATACTTACCGTCAAAATCGGTTTGGGTACTTGTGGTAGTGCCCTTAATTACCACATTAACACCGGGTACGGGTAACCCGGTTCCATCAGTAACAGTTCCAGAAACTGTTCTTTCCTGTGCAAATGAAATTTGCATCACTAACGTGCATAGCAACGTTAGTAAAACATGAAGCCTTGTTTTCATTGATTATTAATTGAGTTAGTCAATATCAAATGTCTAAATTAAACTTAACGAAAACAACTTTTTTATGATAAATTTTAGATAAAATGTTTGGTTAGGGTATTTTAATTTTAACAATATGTTAAAATGATGCCTTAAAGCTCAGGTGAACGATTGAGTTTGAAAGCTTTATGGTCTGTCCCTTGGCTGAGCCATTTGCATAAATTATGTTAAAAAGCCCTGTATTCGTCAAAAGTCCGAAGCCAAAGCCTAATCCTAACAGGTTGTTTTTAACGTTATTACTTTCGTCCTGGTAGTAACCATAATCTGTAATGGTATGCACATACATATTTGGCGCAAGAACGTATCGATACTCTGCCATAGTGATGCTGAGCATATTTGCCTGAAGGCTGTTTTCATTAAAGCCTCTAATTGAATTTATCCCCCCAAAACGAAACAGCTCATTTATAATGTAGGCATTGCTTTTTAGATAGTAGGTCTGGTTTTTAAGATTAACGATATTTCGTTTGTTAAGTTTAAGGTTGTGCGAAAAACTGAGCTGCGCAAAATACTGGTCGCTGCTACCTGTTTTGCCATCGCGGCTCCCGGCTCCTCCTTTGATAAGAAGCGACGTTTTCTGCGGAAATAAAAAGTCATCAATGCTGTATGTGGTGTAGTCGTAAGTAGCCGTGTAAAATGTATTTGAATAATCTGAAATAGACGCGTTATTGGTGTTTTGAATATCCACTGACTGTGTTTGCTGGTAGCCTGCGTAAAGTTTGGAGTTGTAACTAAAATAGTATCCCAAGTTTAAATCGCTTATTGTGTTTTGGAATATGCTGTCCTGTTTAAAAATCCGGAGGCTTGCCTTAGCCCCGATAGGGCTCTTAAACATATACGGCAGTTCGAGCGATACATTAAATGTTGTTTGTTTGTTGCCGTCGCTTTTCCAGTAAAGATTAAATTTTTCGCCAGAATTAAGTACATTATTAAGGAGCAAATCCACGTAACCGTTAAAGCGTACTTTGCTTTGATCGCCGTTGCTAAAACCTATAAAACCATCAAACGTATTTGGTTTTGCCTTTTGCAGGTAAACATACACTTTTGTTGTATCTGTTTTAAAGAGAATTTCCGGGTAGCGAGGCTGCGTTACGAAACGCAATGCATTAAAATCAGAATACACGCGCTGCAGGTTTTCCTGATTAAATGTTTTGCCTTTATACTGCCTGAGTATGTTTTTTCGGATGCCTTCCGGGAACTTAGGATAACCTTCCAGTACTAAGTCATCCAGCGTGCGCTGCTTCTCAATGTTAACAACTAAGTTAGCGGTGAGTACATTGTCATTCCTAGCGTAATCAATAAGTTGAACAGAGCTGAGTGAGTAGCCTTTTTTCTCTAAGAGCCTAATATTATTATTCATAAAGGCCTCCACTTCAGCTAGCCCCAATATCAAAGTATCTTTGTTTATATTAAGGAGTGTTTTTTCCTGCGGAGACAGTTTTGCTGTATTTATGTAAAGATCTTTAATACGATGGCCCACTGCAAAGGTGTATACAAATGTGCTGTCGTTTGTTTTTAAATGTGTCAATTCGCGATTTTCGAGATAGCCGGAGGTGTATAGCTTTTTTGAAAGGAGGGAAGTCTCGCTAATTATAGATTTTGCATTGTCGTGTAGTTTGTTGTATGATAGTGAGTCGATAACTTTAGTCTCCTTATCGTCCCGGCCGTCGATCTTTAGGTGCAGTTTCTGGCCTTTAGCTGTAAAAGCAAACAGGAAAAATAAAGTTGTAAATAAAAAATGTTTCAATGCCAGAAGGGTTATTATGCAAATAACGCAAAAAATGCCTAAAAAATATGCGCGTTGGCAAACTGTATGAGTTGTTTGAAAATTAGTGAATTATGATTTGTTTTGTAAAATATAATTTCTACATTTGCAACCCCGTAAAAAGCGGGTTATTTAAACATAAGAAATTTTTAGTATTAATTATGCCAACAATTCAACAATTAGTAAGAACAGGGAGAGCCCAGATAACTAAGAAGAGTAAATCGGCTGCTTTGGATTCTTGTCCTCAAAGAAGGGGCGTTTGTACACGTGTTTACACTACTACACCTAAAAAACCAAACTCCGCAATGCGTAAAGTTGCAAGGGTGCGTTTAACAAATGGTAATGAAGTAAATGCATACATTCCCGGAGAAGGACACAATCTTCAAGAGCACTCGATAGTATTAGTTAGAGGCGGTAGGGTAAAAGATTTACCTGGTGTAAGGTACCACATTGTACGTGG